>OLRB01000218.1_pt1 | contig 52901 bp, 36 predicted proteins | sample 1672751 | NCBI WGS metagenome assembly OLRB01 (sample SAMEA3136720, study PRJEB25190) | human gut metagenome | biome: human gut; feature: human-associated habitat; material: faeces | place: Austria | collected 2013
CAGCGCCAGGCTGCGGGAGGACAGGGCGTCGCGCTCATGCAGGGCGCTTCCGCATTTCATCGGGCCTTACGGCCCTTTTTCCTTTTAGGGGGCCGCGGCTCCCTTTCTTCGTTCTACGAGAATTCATCAGACCCTTCTCGCGAGCCTTTGGCTGAAGCCGAAGCCATTCAGGGCAACTACAACGGCAAGGGTGTTCTCGACGAAGTCGATGTGAAGGGTGTTACCTGGACGCGTTATACCGCGGAAACCGGCACCGTGTATATGTACGCGAAGGCTCCGTGCGGCAAGACCGTGCATATGTTCTTCGACAATGGCATCACGTGGGACGATGCTCTGCCCATGATGGAAAACGTTGTTCTGAAGTAAGTCGCTTCAAGATGATTTCCCCGCAATGTTGGTAAAGGGCTGGCATCGTGGCGTTTAGCTGGTCCCGACATCGGTCCATGGGGGCCAAAAAGGAAAACCCGCGAAAGCGGGTTTTCCTTTGCTCTGGGTCTTCGTTTGTGCAAGACGGAAGGACTAGTTGTCGAATGCGCCTTCGTTCCAGGCTTCAATGTTCTCGATGCGAATGACGGAAGAAACGGCCTTCACGGAATCGAGCGCCTCGAGGTCGGCACGTGCCTTCTCAATGTCGCGTTCTTTGGCGGCATGCGTCATGTAAATGAGGGTGCAGGCCTCGTTGTCTTCCGATTTCGTCTGATTGATGTCCGAAATGGAAATGCCATCGTCAGCAAGCACCTTGGTGGTTTCCGCAAGCACGCCGAGCTTGTCGGCCACGGTAAGGCGAATGTAGTAGCGCGTCTCCAAGTCGGCGATATCGCGAATGGCGAGGTTGTGGCCGAAAGGCTTGCTCTCAGGAATGACTTCTTTGCCGTGCGCGATATGGTCGGCAAGCGACATCACGTCGCCCACCACGGCGCTTGCGGTGGGGAAGGAACCCGCGCCTGCCCCATAGAACATGGTCTCGCCCACGGCGTCGCCAACGATGAACACTGCGTTCATGGCGCCCGATACGCTCGCGAGTTGGTGCGTCGCGGGAATCATGGTGGGGTGTACGCGCACGTCGACGCCGCTTTCGGTGTTGCGTGCAATGGCGAGCAGCTTAATGGCGTAGCCGAACTGGCGCGCCATTTCGATATCGGTAGCGGAAACGTTGCGAATTCCCTGCATGAACACGTCGTCGGTATTCACGCGCGTGCGGAAGCCGATGGAGGCGAGAATCGCGATTTTCGAAGCGGCATCGAAGCCGTCGACGTCGGCCGTGGGGTCGGCCTCGGCGTAACCCAAGCGCTGCGCGTCGGCGAGCACTTCATCAAAGCCCAGGCCTTCGTTGGCCATGCGCGAAAGAATGTAGTTCGTGGTGCCGTTCATAATGCCGGCAATAGTGAGAATTTCGTTGCCGACCAAGTCATGCTCAAGCGCGCTCACTACGGGAATGCCGCCAGCTGCGGCAGCTTCGCACTTAATTTGCACGCCGTGGCTGTTTGCGAGCTTGGCCAGGTGCTCCACATGGCGGCCGAGCAGTGCCTTGTTCGCGGAAACCACGTGCTTGCCGTGCGCGAACGCGTCCTCGAAAATTTCGGTCGCGGGATGCTCGCCGCCAATGAGCTCGATCACGATGTCGATAGTGGGGTCGCTCGTCACATCTTGCCAGTTGGTGGTGAAGATATCTGCGATGCCGAGATTCTTCGCTTCTGCGTCGTTGCGGCTGCATGCGCGCTTAATTTGAAGGTCGATGCCGTAGTGCTCGACGTAATCGTCGTGGTGGCGTTGAATAAGGCGCACTACGCCTCCACCGACAGTTCCCAAACCAATAATGCCAATGTTGACGCTGCGCATTCGCGCCTCCTTATCTTCGGAGTTCGTGTTTCGCCTATTGTCGCTCATGTGCGCTTGTTAGCGGTCCGCATTCGGCAAGTGCAAAAAACGAGCAGCTGAATGCAACGCGGCGGCAAGCACCAAAACGGCCGTGGCATCGAGCACGCGATCGATGAACGTTGCGATAATGTGCGCGCCCGCCTGGGGCATTCCGATGCCCGTGAAGTAATTTTCGTAGGCAATTTCGAACGGTGTGGTGATCACTCCGTAGGCGAGCATGTCGCTAAGGGCGAGCGAAATCGCCGACTGCAGAACTGCGATGAGGAGCACGGCGCATATCGCCGCACGAAACGCGCCGAGCTTTGCTCGCCAGGCGCGTAGAAAAACGCCGTAGATAAGAACCACCACGGCGCATTCGCCATAAAACAGCAAGTTGCCTGCGTTTCCGTTGACGAGTGCCAGAATGAGGTTGTGGACGAAGCCGACAATGAAGCCCGCCGCGGGTTCGAGCGCGAATGCCGCAAGCGCCGTGCCCGTGGTGTCGAGCCATACGGGAAAACCCAGAAGCGACATCGCGCCATACAAAGCGCAATCGAGTAGGGTGAACGCCGCCATATATACGAGATATTTCCCGACGCGCGGGTTCTTTTGGAAATAGACTCGAATTGACGCGGGCGTCACCTTGAATCCGCTCAGCGCATGCATGTGCGCGAAGGAATTCGCCTCGAAATAGCGCTCGCGGTCCTCACCGATTTGGCGCAGCTGGTCGAGAAAGCTGCCCGTGATGATGCCGGCGGGAAGCGCGATTACCAAAATGCCCACGATCGATGCCGCGATAACGATGACTTTGCCTGTTTCGGTTGTGGGCGTAAGGTCGCCGTAGCCGATGGTCGTGAGGGTGACGGCTGCCCAATATAGAGCATCGATGAATGTGTCAAACGTGTTGGGCTCGTTGCAAAACATCAGAAGCGCCACCATGAACACGTACAGGCCCACTAGCACGAGCGAGAGGGTGAGCGTGCGGCGCTCCGACGCGAACGTATTGACGATGACGGCAAGACGGCGCGAATAGCGCATGATGCGCACCACGCGCAGCGCGCGAAGGAACATGAAGCTTGCGGGCAGAACGCCGAGCGATGGCAGAATGGCGGCGAGGTCGATGAGCGCGGTTGCCGTGAACGGGTATTTCACGAAAGCTTTCCAATCGCCTCGGCGGCCTTCTTTTATGTCATGGGTGATCCACCGCAGCAGGTAGTCGAAGAACAGGATGTACACCGTGACAAAATCGAGTGCGGTGAACGCGAACTGCCAAGCGCCGGGAAGCCGGTCGACGTGGAACATGAGCGGAACGATGCTCGCAAACGCGACGGCGACCAGGAATATGTCGTAAAGATGGCTCGCGCGGTCGTCTTTCTGCGCGATTTGCACGATTTGGAAGATTCTGGTTCTCATAGGGCGCTTTCTTCGAATGGATGATTGAAGTGTAGCCTATGGAGAAGTGTTCGACTGACTTGATTAGGCTGGTCTTCTATAATCCGAGAGGTTTTGATTCTTTTTGCAGAAAGGGTGCGGCAATGGCAAATCATGCGGAATTCGATGCGTTCGTTGAAACGATTGCGAAGCTGCGCGCGCCCGATGGGTGTCCGTGGGATCGCGAGCAGACGCACGCGAGCATTGCGCACAACATGATTGAAGAGGCTTACGAGGCCGTCGATGCCATTGAGGCGCGCGATGTGGCCCATTTGCGCGAAGAATTGGGCGACGTGTTGCTGCAGGTGGTGCTGCAGAGTCAAATCGCTGCCGATGCGGGCGAATTCACGATCGACGACGTGTGTTGCGATATCAACGAGAAAATGGTGCGCCGCCATCCGCATATTTTCGGGGAAGCGCAAGCTTTAACGCCCGAAGAAGTGGCCGATATTTGGGATGCTGTGAAAATGCGCGAACGCAAGGCCACGATGGGCGAGGCGGCTGATGCGGAAAAGCCCGATGGCCTTCTCGATGGCGTGCCCACAAACTTCCCGGCGCTGATGCAGGCTCAAAAGATTTCGCGCAAGGCGGTCGCCGTGGGCTTTGAATGGCCCGATGAGGCGGGCGTGTGGGCGAAGGTCGCAGAAGAAATCGAGGAATTCAAGGAAGCCGAGACGTCCGAAGATCGCGAGCTTGAATTCGGCGATATTTTGTTCGCGCTCGTGAACGTGGCGCGTTGGAATGGCGTCGATGCTGAAAACGCATTGCGTGCGACGTGCGCGAAATTCCGTCGTCGTTGGAGCTTTATGGAAGGCGCGGCGTGGGCGCGTGGCGAGCGCCTGGAAGACCTCTCGACCGACGAGCAAGAGGAATTGTGGCAGCAGGCCAAAGCGCATGAGCGCGAGGTGGCGGAGGCTCGCGAGGCTTAAACGAGTTTTAGGGTCGAGCGTGCCTTCTGACGCGAAGCCGACGGCGGCGCTGTTGTGGCTGTGGGCGGCTGCGGAGCGTGGACTCGCGCGCCGCTCACGGATAAATATTCCAGTTTGTGCGTTTTCCGCATGCGAAATGGGATGAAGCCTGTAACAATTGCCCATAAGCCGCAATGGCGGCTGGTGGGAGTTGCGGGAGAAAGGCTTCCCATGAAGGCGAAAATGATTCACCGGTGCATTCACGTGCTCGATTTGGAAAAATCGCTCGCGTTCTACAAACGCGCATTTGGGCTCGACGTTGTTCGCGAGATTACTCGTGCGGAAGGCTCTCGCAAGATTGTCTACATAGGAAACGACACCACCGATTTCGAGCTTGAGCTCGTGTGGGAAAGCGGTCGCACCGAAGCGTACGACAATGGGAGCAACGATACTCATTTGGCGTTTGCGGTCGACGACGTCGATGCGGCGCGTCTTCTGCATGACGAAATGGATTGCGTGTGCCACGAACTCGGCCGCGATGGCATTTATTTCATCGAAGACCCCGATGGCTGCTGCCTGGAGATTGTGCCCAGCGATTTGTGGGACTAGGCGATTTGCGAGATCGTGGGTTTCATGGATCATGGGTTTGATCCGCCCGGCCTGCAGTGCTTGTCTGCTTCAATTGCCTCATAGGGGGGGGCGATTGAGCATGATTCTAAGACCGTCTGATTTCGGGTTTGAATCGATTCCCGAATTGCGGCAATTTATTGAGGGATCGCGCAACGAGACCATTGGCGAATTTCTGGAGCGCATCGCTTCGCATCTTGAAAGCGATTCGTTCGCTGGTAACAGGCGGAGGGCATCGTGCGCGATGCTCTGCTTTTTAAGCAATGTGATTGGGGCCGACGAAATAGACCCAAATTCGCAAAGCGTCATCAACCGATTCTTTCGATTGCTGCGAGATGAATAGCGCGGTCACGCGCGCGCAAAACTGCCCTCCAGCAAGGACGATGGCCTGTTTTCTATTTGTCGAAGCTGCTTAGGAAATAATCGTACAGATCGGCACGGACTGGTGTTTCCAGGTCGTACGTGATTTCGACGGCCGACGTGCTGCCGTCTTCCATGACGATCTGCTCGAAATGTCCCGTTGGGTGCATCTCTCCTAGGAAATAGAACTCGGTCCCATCGTCTTTGTCTTTCTTGTTTTTGCGCAAGAACAGAAAGCAGCGCATGCCGAGCTCTCTCGCATGCGCGAGATTTCCTATTTCGGGCGATTGAAGCGTGCGGTTGCTCTTCGAAATGCAAATAATCTCGCGGTCGGATACAAATCGGTCTTCGTATTGCGTGGTCACGCTGATGTCAGGGTCTTTTTCGTAATTGATGAAAACCGGAAAAGTGTTGGTTTCCTTGTCATGAAAGTAGCCACCGACATTCTGATAATTCGGCTCTTTCGCCCAGCGTAGAAGCCTGCACACGTCTTCGCGTGTGTATTTCTGATTCAGTACGAAGTCGGTGTCTTTGTACGTTTCCGCAAAGGCGGCTTCGTTTCGCGAAAGGCCGAATTCGATCACGTCGGAAACGCAGTTGCGAAACCACGGATCGGAAAGTGCCGTCTCGAAGCGTGAGTCCAAGACGATTTTGCCGTCGACCTCCCTAATGAGTTGTTCTCCTCTTGTCGAGAATTCGCCTGAGAGCATACGGATGGTCGACGCGGTGGATTCATTGCTTCGGCAAGCTGCGGAAGCAATGTCGACTGATCCATCTGAGCTCTTGAGCAGCTTTTGAAGAATGAGCAGTTCGCCACGACGTTTTCCGCTAGCCATTTTCGTTGATATGAACTTTAGATAGTCGAGCTTTTTGGGGCTGAGGGAGTATGGGCAATCTTGCTCGTACTGCTGAAGAAACGCAGGATAAGAACCGTATTTGTTGATGATGATCATGGGATCGATCGACTCGTTGGCGTCAAAATCGAGCAGTGACGGAATGCGGCCGAGAAGTCTGCGAAGGTCCCCGTATTCAGATCTAATGAGTTTGGCGGTTCCGAAGCGCCCCTCTTCGAGCGCTTTGAAAACCCGTTGTTCGGAAATATGGTCGAATGTGATGGTCGAGCAGCCGGGAATGATGGAGCTGCCTTCTTTTGCCACCTTGCGAAGGTTGTCTTTGTTGTACGTTCTGTCGCCGGCGAGGGCGATAGGTATCAGATAGTTCTGCTGGTAATTGCCGATGAAATCGAGCACGAGCGTGAAATCTTTGGACGGGTCTTTTCTCAGGCCTCGTCCGAGCTGCTGTACGAACACGATGGCCGATTCGGTTTTGCGCAGCATGATGATTTGGTTGAGCGAAGGAATGTCGACGCCCTCGTTGAAGATATCCACCGAGAAGATGTACTGCAGCTCGCCATTTTCGAGTTGGGCGATAGCCGTGTCGCGCTCGTTGTCGGAGGATTCTCTGCTTATGGCGAGGGTGCGATAGGCTCTTTCGTTGAAGAGGCGAGAAAGGGCCTGTGCTTCGTCGTTTCTGCTACAGAAGATAAGCCCTCGGCGGTTTTCTTTGCAAACCGAATACTCTTCGATCTTTCGGATGATATGGTCAACGCGCTCTTCTGCCGTCAAGCGCGAGAACAGCGCGAAATCGTCAGCCTGCTCTTCATCGATTTCAAGATCTGCGATTCCGAAATAGTGAAAAGGAACGAGCATATCGTTTTCAAGAGCGTCCTGAAGCGTAATGCGATAGGCAATTACGTGATTGAACAGTGCATACACGTCATAGCCATCGGTTCTCGACGGCGTTGCCGTCATTCCAAGAACGAATTTTGGCTTAAAATAGTCAAGTATCTTTTGGTAACTATTGGCTCCTGTCCGATGTGCTTCATCGATGATGATGTAATCGAAATCATCGGGCGAGAACTCGTCGAGTTTCGTGGAAAGCGAAATGACCATGGCGAAAAGGCATGTTGCGTCTCGTTCGTTCTGGTTGGCAAATTGACCATAGGAATACCCGTCGCCGAGAACACGCCGGAAGCTTTTCATCGAGGCGTCGAGGATTCGCTGCCTATGCGCGATGAAGAGCACGCGTTTCGGCGCGCAGGCGGCAACGTCTAACGCGGAAAGATATGTTTTGCCTGTTCCTGTGGCCGAAACGAGCAGCGCGCGGGGGTCGTTGCGCTGATGGAGTATGTCGAGCGCTTCGAGCGCATGCGTCTGCATTTTGTTGGGTTTGATTTTTGTCGCTCTGTCGTCACCGGAAGGCGAGCTGCCTTCCGACATGTCGGCGATATAGAATTTGCGGCGTGCCGGAGCGGTCGACGCCGGTTTTTCTGCAAGGAATTTTTCGTAGCTTTCGATCCAGTGCGTATCGAGGCTCGCGGTGTTTTCGTCAGTCCAGGGCTTTTCGAACTCAGCTTTGGTTTTATGGGCGATGTCGCCCGTTGGGAAGGAGCGAAAGAGAACGTTCCACTCCTTGTTGCACGTCAGGGCAGTTTGCGTGAGGTTTGAGCTTCCGATGATGATGGTGGAAATGCCCCTCTTGTTGAAGAAATACCCTTTTGCGTGAAGATCTCCCTGGTAAACGCGTGTTTCGATGTTGGGATATTCGAGCAGCTTCCTGAGCGCGTCGGGATCGTTGAAGCAGAGATACGTCGATGTGAGAATGCGCCCCTTGATTCCCCTCTGTCGCAGTTGAGAGAGTATTTCGGCGAGCACCTGAATTCCGCTGGCCGTGATGAATGCGACCGAAAGATCGAAGCTCACGCAATCGAGGAATTCCCCTTTGATAACGGAGAGCACATTGCTTGCGGGATCGTTGTTGCTGAGAATGCGCGGCGCAAAGCGGTCATCGGGCTCCTTTTCAGATCCGATGAAGCTTGCTTCGAGGCTCTTTCTGAAAGCGGACTTCGTTTCTTCCGAAAACTCGACAACGTTGTATTCAATGCGCTGATTCATGAATGCCTCGATGGGGAAGGGCTGTGCACTTGGAGACAATCATACCCGGGAAAGCCTATTCACGCCTCGGGGCTTTGATTTTCGGTGGCGGTGATTTTGGCGGAGGCGGCTTCGGTGGAGCGTGCGGCGTTTTTCTGGTTGGCCTTGATAGCGATTTGCCTGGGCTGTATCGTAAATTCTTTAGCGTTGCGAAGCTTCGGGCTCGCTTTCATTTTGGTCATGAATCGAGGCAGTGTCCTATGAAAACAATCAACGTCGTTGCGGCCGTCATTGTACATGACGGCAAGGTATTCGCGACTCAGCGCGGGTATGGCGAGTTTGCCGGCGGGTGGGAATTCCCTGGTGGCAAAGTCGAGGCGGGAGAAACCCCTGAGCAGGCGTTGGTTCGCGAGATTCGCGAAGAGCTCGAAACGACGGTCTCGGTCGATTCGTTCGTGTACCAGGTAGAATACGATTACCCTGCGTTCCATCTGTCCATGGGGTGCTACATGTGCTCCATCGTGGAGGGGCATTTGCATTTGCTGGAGCATTCGGCGGCGAAGTGGCTCGGCTCGGCGAACCTTCGCTCGGTCGATTGGCTGCCCGCCGACATCGAAGTCGTTAATGCCCTCGAGGCTAAAGGAGTGCTTTCCTAAGTTGGCTTTCCCTGGAGAAAAATATCCGCTCGACATGGGCGAGCAAAATTGCCTTATTTCGAACATGCTCGCGTCGGAGTGCTTGTTGCTGCTTATCGGCGTTGCCGGTTCCATGGTCGCGAGTGGAGTTATTTCGGGCGATTGGTTCGGTTCGATCGTCGGGTTTGGTTGGGCGCACGAAATTGCGCTGTCGTGCATGAAACTTTCCGCCATTGACACCATCGTGGCGGCCATTGTCGTGACCGTGATTGCGCTCGCCGTTGCCCATGCCATCGAATTCGTCGCGTCGCACACGACGTCGGGCAGGTTGAGCATCATTGCGAGTCGCCGCGGCCTCAATGGCGAAATTCCGCGCATCGATTCGTATGCCGTGTTCGCGGGCATGGCCGCGGCGGGCTTTGCCGAGGAACTTTTGTTCCGCTTCGTGCTGGTGGGCGGCGTGACCGTGCTTTTGGGCCTGTTCATCCCTGCAAAAATCGCCGTAATTGCCGCAATCGTTATTTCCACCGCCGTTTTCGTGTATGCGCACGAGGAATATCGCGATTGGTACACCCTGTCGGTGTGCGTGGCGATGTCTCTTGTGATGTGCATCGCGTTTGTGATTACTGGCAGTTATGTGGTGGTCGCGCTTGCCCATGCGGCGTACGACATCATCGATATCGAAATCGAGGGTTCGCGCATGGTGAACGAGGACGACTACTTCTTCGGCGAGGTTCCGCAAAGCGTGATGCTCGATATGTATGAGGAAATTTGCCGCGAAGAAAACGAGCGCGCCAATCGCAAAGAGTAGCGCTCATCGAAATAGATCGAAAAAAAGAAGGAGTCTGCAGAATGATTGCAGGCTCCTTCTTGTATAGGGCCGTTACCTCTTACGCCATGTTTTTGCGGAAGAGCTCGACCACCTGGTCATGGTTGGCTTCGCGCGGATTGCCAGGGAAGCATGCGTCGGCCATAGCATCGCAGGCCAGCTGCTCGAGATCGCCTTCGACCAGACCTGCGCACGTCTTGGGAATCTCGACGTCTTCGGAAAGTTGGCGCACGGCCGCGATGGCGGCGTCAGCGGCTTCTTCAGTGCTCATGCCCGCGGTGTCAACGCCCATCGCGCGGGCCACATCGGCCAAGCGATCGGCGACCACGGGTTTGTTGAATTCCATCGCGATGGGCAGAAGCATCGCGCAGGCAACGCCGTGCGGCGTGTCGTAGTGCGCCGAAAGCGTGTGCGCCATGGAATGGTCGATGCCCAAGCCTACGTTGGAGAAGCCCATGCCGGCGACGTATTGGGCGAGCGCCATGCCTTCACGGCCGCTCGCGGGCACGCCGCTTTTCGCTTCGGCCACCGCGTTGCGCAGGTTCTTCGAAATGAGTTCGATCGCCTTTAGGTGGAACATGTCGGAAAGCTCCCACGCGCCCTTGGTGGTGTAGCCCTCAATCGCGTGCGTGAGCGCGTCCATGCCAGTGGCGGCGGTGAGGCTTGCGGGCATGGTCGCCATCATTTCAGGGTCGACAACGGCAACTTCAGGAATATCGTTCACGTCGACGCAGACGAATTTGCGTTCCTTTTCCGTATCGGTAATCACGTAATTGATAGTGACTTCGGCCGCGGTACCAGCGGTAGTGGGCACAGCAATGGTGAACACGGCATGCTTGGTGGTGGGCGCGACGCCTTCGAGGCTTACCACGTCGGCGAACTCGGGGTTCGTGGCAATAATGCCAATGCCCTTCGCGGTATCCATGGCACTGCCGCCGCCCACGGCTACGATGCAATCGGCGTCGCTTGCCTTGAACGCCGTCACGCCCGCCTGCACGTTCTCGATGGTGGGGTTGGGCTTAATGTCGCTGAACATTTCCCATGCGATGCCCGCTTCGTCGAGCAGGTCGGTGACCTTTTTCGTGACGCCGAAACGCACCAGGTCAGCGTCGGTCGCCACGAACGCTTTTGAGAATCCGCGACGGGTAAGCTCGCCGGGAATTTCCTGAATCGCACCTGCTCCGTGGTAAGAGATGTTGTTCAAAACGAAGCGATTTGCCATAGCTGCCTCCTTGCGTCGACGGGCTGCCGTTGCGCGTGGCGTTTGCGGCGCGTCCCCTTTGGCGTGCCCGATTGCTTGTAAGAACAAGATACTCGTTTGCCTGTTGTGCGGCACCGAAAATGGCGTCGTTTTCGAATTGTCGATGCGTCAGGGGCAAGCGATTTTCGCAACGAAACGTCAACATCGCGTGGCGCTGCTGTGGGCTTGCTTGACACTCGCGGGCGGCGAACTACAATCCTGTTTTGGCACTCGAACATGTTGAGTGCTAAAAATCGCCGCCGCCACGTGCGAACGCGGGCGAAACGCCTGCGCCACCTTGTGCGATACGGCGACCTTTGGGTAAAAGCCGCTTGAGCGGCACGCGAATAGAAAGGCCATTCGAGCTATGAAGAAGTTCAAGACAGAGAGCAAAAAGCTGCTCGACCTCATGATCAATTCGATTTACACGAATAAGGAAATCTTCCTGCGCGAGCTTATCTCCAACGCGTCCGACGCTGTGGATAAACTCTATTTCAAGAGCCTCACCGATACCGACGTGAAGCTCTCCAAAGACGAGCTGGCCATTCACGTATCCTTCGACAAAGATGCGCGCACCATTACCGTGAGCGATTCGGGCATCGGCATGACCAAAGACGAGCTCGAGAAGAACCTGGGCACCATCGCCCATTCCGGCTCGCTCGAATTCAAAACCGAAAACGACAAGGCTCAGGGCGACGACGTGGATATCATCGGCCAGTTCGGCGTGGGCTTCTATTCCGCATTCATGGTTGCCAAGGAAGTGCGCGTTGTGAGCCGCGCATTCGGCAGCGACGAGGCGTGGGCGTGGGTCAGCGATGGCGTTGAGGGCTACACTATCGAGGAAGCCGAGCGCACCACCAACGGCACCGATATCATCCTTACGCTGAAAGACGACACCGACGAGGAAAAATACGACACGTACCTTTCCGAGTGGGGTCTGAAGAGCCTTATCAAGAAGTACAGCAACTACGTGCGCTACCCCATTACCATGGATTGCGACAAGACGCGCGAAAAGCCGAAGCCCGAAGATGCCGGCGACGATTACAAGCCCGAATTCGAGCATTACACCGAGCGCGAGACCATCAATTCCATGGTGCCCATTTGGAAGCGCAGCAAGTCTGACGTGACCGACGAGGAATACAACGAGTTCTACAAGTCGAACTTCCACGACTTCGCCGACCCCGCGCGCACGATTAAGGTGCATGCCGAGGGCGCTCTTACTTACGACGCTTTGCTGTTCATCCCGAGCCGCGCGCCGTTTGACTTGTACAGCAAAGACTACAAGAAGGGTCTGGCACTCTACAGCTCCAACGTGCTCATCATGGATAAGTGCGAAGAGCTTCTGCCCGACTGCTTCAACTTCGTGCGCGGCGTTGTCGATTCGGCCGATTTGCAGCTGAACATTTCGCGTGAGACGCTGCAGCACAACAGCCAGCTGCGTGCTATTGCCAACAAGCTCGAGAAGAAGATCAAAAGCGAGCTCGAGAAAATGCGCGACAACCATCGCGACGATTACGAGAAGTTCTTCGAGCAATTTGGCCGCGGCCTGAAGTTCGGTATTTACCAGAGCTACGGCATGCAGAAGGGTCTGCTCGGCGACCTGCTGCTGTTCTATTCGGCCAAGCAGCAGAAGATGGTGACGTTCGAGGAATACACCGCCGCCATGCCTACCGACCAGAAGGCGATTTACTATGCCGCTGGCGATTCGACCGACCGTTTGGCGAAGCTGCCTGTGGTGAATTCGGTGCTCGACCGCGGTTACGACGTGCTGCTGTGCACGCAGGACGTTGACGAGTTCACGTTCCAGACCATGCAAACCTGGGGCGAGGGCGAGTCGGCCAAGGAGCTGAAGAACGTCGCGTCGGGCGATTTGGGCTTGGAGACCGAGGACGAAAAGAAGGCCGCCGAAGACGCCACGAAGGAAAACGAAGGCCTGTTCGGCGCCATGAAAGAAGCTCTGGGCGATTCGGTGACGAAGGTTGCGGTGTCCACGAAGCTTGCCACGGCCGAGGCCGCGCCGGCGTGCATCACCGCCGAGGGTCCTGTGTCGCTCGAGATGGAGAAGATTCTCTCGCAGATGCCCGACATGGGCGAAGCGCCCAAGAGCGATCGTGTGCTCGAAATCAACGCCGCGCACCCTGTGTTCGCCACGCTGAAGGCCGCGCAGGAAGCGGGCGATGCCGAAAAGGTGAAGACCTACGCGAGCCTGCTCTACAACCAGGCGCTGCTCGTCGAGGGCATGCCCCTGGAAGACCCGGTGGCCTTCGCGAACGCGGTTGCCTCGCTCATGAAATAGCCTGATTCCCAACCTGTTAAATGCTCGTAGCGTTTAACGGGTTTCGGTTGAGCTTGGTTGATGGCCTTGACCGTTGGCTCTAGTTGCCGATTCTGGCTGCTGGCCTCGGTCGCTTGTCGTGATTGCTAGCCTTGATTGTTGGCTTCCGATTGTTGAAAGCCGGTCGCATCCGCGGCCGGCTTTTTTCGTGCCCGCGTGCCCAACCTGCCGTGGACCTGCTCCACCTGTTAAACGCTACGAGCATTTAACAGGTGGAGCATTTAGTGGAGGAAGGTATCTGGCAGATTTTCGTTCGGTCGCATGCTGTTCTTTGTTGAAGCGGCCGGCATGCTCGTTGAACGTTATGAGTGCATGGCGACTCCTGAAACCCTTGCGGTATCGCAAGGTTTTTTGTATTGTGGTGGCATTCATATCGGGCGATTCAAAGGGGAAGTCCATGCTTTCTGTTTCGGAATGCGCGCAAATTTTGGGAGTGTCGACCGCTCGGGTTCGGCAGCTCATTGCCAGCGGCTCGCTTGAAGCTACAAAGGTTGGGCGCTCGTGGGTTTTGCCAGAGGCCGCGGTCTACGATCGCTTACTGAAGAATCCGTCGTCAGGAAGGCCCTCATCCTCGTCGGCAGATGTGCATTCCGAGCGTGTGGCTTCTTCCGCCGAAAGTCGTTGCGACCTGCCTCAGCTCTTCGAAGAATGCAAGAAGGCCTTTTCCTTTTGCGTTCCGCTTGATGTTCTTCAGTCGGCCAAAACGCAAGAAGAGGCCGATTTCTATATAGAGCTATCCGATTTCTTTTTACGTCAAAAGCAGCGCGAACTTGTGAAACGTGGTGCATTCTAAATGGCGAGCCAGCCTACGCTCGTTGTATTTGCCGGCGTGAACGGCGCAGGGAAGTCGACATTTTACCAATCGGGGCTTTGACGCGAATGCGATACTGATTCGCGCATGTCCCGCATCAACCCTGATGAAATAATTGTCGCCGCGGGAAAGGATTGGTCGTCGTCGACCGACCAGCTTTGGGCGGGCAAGCGGGCGGTTGGCCAGGTTCGAGATAATTTCGCCCACATGAGATCATTCAACCAGGAAACGACGCTTGCGGGGAAATCGGCGGTGGCGCGCATTCGGAAAGCGTATTCGCTGGGGTATAGGGTTCGGCTCTTTTATATCGGCGTGGATTCTCCCGAAGTCGCTTTGGCTAGAATTCGCCATCGCGTGCAAGTTGGAGGCCATGATATTCGCCCCGAGGACGTCGAGCGGCGTTTCTCTGCGAGCATTTCCGCCCTGGGTGAGGTTTTGTCGTACACGCACGAGGCGGTGGTTCTCGACAATACCGACGGCTTTGTTCATTTGGCTGCATGGAAGAATGGGGTGCTCTGTTGGTGGTCTCCCGAAAAGGCGAAGGCCCATCCGTGGTTCGCGCGAGCTATTCAGCGCGAGAATTGGAGGGAGTGAGCCTTCGGTTGAGGTTGAACCTGTTAAATGCTCGTAGCGTTTAACAGGTTTTTCATCGAGGGTGCCCCGTCTGCCGCAACTGCCCTCCTGTTAAACGCTACGAGCATTTAACAGGAGGGGCAGGCCAGGGGAATGAACGATTTCGGCCGCTCTTCAGCGTTGGCGGTTTTTCGTAGCGAAGCGTTAACACTTTCGGCTTGCGCGCGACGCGTCGGTTACCATAGCGGTTTGTACTGATATATGCGGCGTGTGCCGCATAGGCCGACTCTTAAAGGAGCCCCATGGAATCGTTCGAAGTCGTTTTGCTGCTGCTTGGATGCGTTCTTGTCTCAAGCATTTTCGACCAGGTATTTTCCCGCTTGGCCATGCCGCTTGTGCAAATCGCCCTTGGCGCGGTAGTCGGTTTCTTCATCGCCGAAGACCCCTCGGCGGTTATTTCCGATCCTGAGCTCTTCCTGCTCATCTTCATCGCGCCGCTGCTCTTTGATGAATCGCGTCATGCCGACAAGGGCGCGCTTTGGAAAAACAAGGGACACATCATCTCGCTCGCTATTGGCCTGGTGTTCATTACGGCGCTCGTGGTTGGCTTCGTGCTGAACCTTATCGTGCCGTCTATTCCTCTTGCGGCCGCCTTCGCGCTAGGCGCCGCGCTCGGTCCCACCGACGCCGCCGCCGTTGCCGCCATGGGCAAAGACGTCAAGCTTACCGACCGCCAAAAATCGCTGCTTTCGGGCGAGGCTTTGTTCAACGACGCATCGGGCGTTGTGGCGTTCGAATTCGCCATTGCGGCGGCCGTCACGGGAACGTTCTCGTTGTTCAACGCAACGGCCACCTTTCTGTTCGACTTCGTTGGCGGCGTGGTCGTGGGCCTTGTGCTCGCGGCAATCGTGATGTTCGTGCTTGGCCGTGTGCGCGCGCTCGGTCTTGAAACGCCCACGGTGTTTCTGCTGTTCGAAGTGGTCATGCCGTTTTTCGCGTACCTCACCGCCGAACACTTCGCCGTGAGCGGCATTTTGGCCGTGGTCGCGGCTGCGCTGTTCATGAAGTTCTACCCGAGCTCGCTTACCATCGAATCGTCTCGCTACGCCGTGGCCAGCGAAAATGTGTGGGAGCTCATCGTATTCGTGATTAATGGCATCGTGTTCGTGTTGTTGGGCATGAAGCTTCCCGAGGTTATTCTGCCTACATGGAATGCGTCGGGCAGTCAGGGCGGCGTGTGGCTCCTCGTTCTTATCGTGCTTATCACAGCCATTGTGCTTGGCGTGCGCTTTGCGTGGGTCGTGGCCATGGAGAAGCTCACGCGCAACCGCGAGGGCGCTCGTCCGAAAATCAACGCCGATTTCCTGCGCAACGCGGCCGTGATTACGCTTGCTGGCCCGAAGGGTGCCGTGACGCTTTCGGTCGTTATGTCGCTTCCGTACTTCGTTGCCGCGACAACGCCGTTTCCCAACCGCGACCTGCTCATCTTCCTTGCGTCGGGCGTTATTGTGCTCACGTTGCTCATTGCGAATTTCGTGGTGCCGCTGCTGGCTCCCGCTGAAGAAAGCGAAGGCGCGTCGCCGCGCTCGAAGGTGGAAGTCGACATTTTGCAGAATGTTATCGACGAGCTGCTTGAGAAAGAAACCCCCGAAACGGCGGTGCCTACGCGCGTTACCGTGCAGGCATACCGTGACCGTATGAATTTGGTGCGCGAGCGCGAGGTTTCCGACGACACGCTGCGCGGCATGCGCATTGATGTTCTGGGCGACCAGCTCGAATTCGTGCGCGAAAAAATGGCGTCGGGCGAAGTGAGTCGCGCGGCGGGCGAGCGCTATGCGAGTACACTCAACCACAGCATTGACGTGCTTAAGCGCGGCTCGCATTCGAAGTTTGCTTCGACGCTTGGCTCGGGCGCTCCCATTGTGGCGGGCGCGGGCGTTGCTCCCGGTGCGGTTGTTGCGCGGCCCGATTTGCGCAAGAAAGCCCCGTTCACATGGACGGTTCGCTTCATTGTGGACAAAGTTCGCGGTTCGAATATGACCGATGAATGCAAGCGCGAAATGTCGAAGCTCATCATTGCTGCCGAAGAACACGCCTTGCAGTATTTGGAAAGCATGGAGCCCGCGCTCGACGCCGAGGGCCGTCATGCTGCGGGCCTGTTGAAGAGCGAATACAGCGCTAACCTTATGGCGTTGCGCCTGCGCGTGGCCCGCGTGGAAGCGGAAGCGGCCGCCGAAGCTTGCGAGGAAGCACGCGAGGCCGCTGAAGGGAAGTGCGCCGTGGCACCCGATTCCACGGCAAAGCTCGAGGCTATAACGGGCATCGACATTCCGAAGGTCACTCCCGAAAGCAAGCGCGTGCTCGATGCCGCCGAGGCGCGCGAAGCCCAACTGGAGGCTGTGATGGGATCGCCTTCCGAAACGGGCACGATTCCGTTCGTCGCGCCCGATTCCGATGATGCCGATTTGGCGGCCAAGGTGAGTTCCGCGGCAAATGCCGTGGCCGATGCTGCATCGGCGGCTTCCGCTGCGCTCGCTGGCGAAGAGACGCATACCGGCCGCAAGGTGCGTGGCACGTTTTTGGGAAAGCGTCGCGTGAAGGCGAAAACGCGCGACATCGAGGCCGAGGCGCTTTCGATGGAACTCGAACAAATTCGCCTCATGCGCGAGGCCGGCCGCCTTACCAATGCAGATGCACGCGAGCTGCGCGAAGAGGTGTATATGTTGCAGATGGGCCTCGAGGCCAGGTAGCAAGCGGAAGCTTTGGTGCGCGACAGCTGGCGCGCCCTTCGACAGCGGCGGCCAGGGTGTCCGACAATCCAGTGCCTCCGCCCCGGGCGCCGAAGCGGAGGCGGAGGCGTTGGCATTTTGCCGCTCGCGATGCCCGTGCTGTCCAGGGTGCTGCTTTGACCAGCGCCCTTCTGCGGGACGCTAGTTCTCGGTCGCTTCTTCCACCATACTGATGAGCTCTTGTTGGGAATGCACGTCGAGCTTCGCGTAAATATGGCGCACGTGGGTTTTCACCGTGTTGTGCGACAGCACGAGCTTTTCTTGAATGACGGGGCTCGTGCGTCCGCGCGCAAGCAGCTCGAATACCTCGGTTTCGCGCGCGGTGAGGCGATGCTTCTCGGCGACGGCGGCGCAGGCGGTTTTGAACGCGGTGTCGTCCGATTTTTGCTGAAGGCCTTCCGCAGGTTCGGCTTCTTCGGCGAGCTGCGCTGCGGCTTCTTCGCCGCTCGCGTTCTTCATGAGGCTTTCTGTATGGGCGGGAGTAATGCCCTCGATGGTTTCGGCGAAGCTGTAATTGCGCATGCCGACATAGTTGTATGCGACGAACGCGAACGTAATGGCCATGGTAATCCACGCGGCGACGGTCGCGTTGCTCGTAGATATTTCATTGACGAATTGCGCGACGGGCGCGCCAATACCAATGCCGAGCCACTGCGTGGCCAAAAACGACGCGGAAACGGAAACCGCGCCCAGCTTGTTGCGCGCGCCAACAGCGGCGATGAAACAGTACATGAGCACGTTGAACAGGTCGGATCCCGCGCTCAGGAGCGTGCCATGGGCTTGCATGTTGAATGGATCGGCGCCGCCGAAAAGCCGCAGCGGCGTCGTGAGGAGGCCGCCGAAAAGCAGCAGCGGTGTCGTGAGGAGGCCGGCGAATACGAGCAGCATCGACCCTCGGTAAAGCGCGTCGGTGGAAATCGAGCCTCGCACCACGACAACGACAAGCGCAATGGTGACGGGAATGAACGAAATAAGCGCTCCTGCAACCGAGGAAGCGCTGCTCGCTCCGCCAAGCGCGAAGCCGCACGCGATGTTGAACAGCAGAATCGAGACGAACGCAAGGCTCGAAAACGACACGTATGAAGACGGGCTCGTGATATTGAGCACGTTAGGCGCGGTGGAGTCGTGAACGCTTTCGAGTATCGCGCGGGCGTCATGTCGAATGAACAGATAGCTTGCGACAAGTGCTGCGACGAAGGCTATGGTTGCCAGGCCCATAGAAGAGGGCAGTCCGAGCGCCATGAGGCCGCAGCGAAATGCGTATTCCAAAACGAATCCTGCGGGAACGGCGAGCATGGCGCGCGCTGCCCCCAAGTTGGCAAGGCCAACGCCGATAAGCACGGCGAGCCATGCGCTGCCAAGGCCGCCGAAGGGGGCGCCAAGAAGGAGCAGCGTTGTGTTGTTGGTAAGAACGCCTAAATAAAGAAGAATCGCCGCGCCGACGGTGGATGCCAGGCATGCCGCCGACCATACGCCCTCGCGCATGAGCGAAGGTCGCACATAAGCCGCCACGGCAACGGCGATAGAAAACGCCGCACCGCTGTACGTTGAAATTTCGCGAGTGAGTGGCATAACGAGTGCGACGTTCGGAAAAAGCATCGTGTTGACGATGAATGACGAGAGCAACTCAAGCGTGAGTGCAGCGCATACGCGAAGTGTTGCTGGCGCGGCAACGCGTTCAGTAGTATCCATATCTCTTTCCCTCCGTGCAAAGTGTATAGCAACATGCTTGATTAGTCTGCTGTAAATCTCACCCTCTGAAGGCTATTTTGAGGTGAGCGATATACGAAATGCCTGTTCAGAGGTGCTTTATGAACTTCGCGGCCAAGGGGTGACGCAATGTGCCCGCTTCGAGCGTAATCTGCGAGCCACATTCGCAAAACAAACGAGGAGGGCGAAATAATGGAAGAGAAAATCACGAACAAGGGCGTTTCTCGCCGCAACTTCCTTGCGGGCGCTGCGCTGGCTGGCGTTGCTGCCGCAGGCGCGGGTCTTGCTGGTTGTGCTCCGGCGGGCAACTCCGCTAAGGGCGCCGCTTCGAAGGGCGCCGCTGCTGCAGAGACCGACGCTCCCGCATGGCTGGGCGTTGAGCCTGAGGTTGCCGAGTCTGATATCAAGAAGACCGAGGAAACCGACTTCCTTATTATTGGCGCTGGCACCGCGGGCATGTGCGCCGCTGGCACGGCTGCCGACCTTGGCATGAAGTTCATCCTTGCCGAGAAGAACGACAAGGTCACCGAGACCCGCGAGTACTTGGGCATCGTGAACTCCAAGGCAGCTGTTGCTCAGGGCGGCGAAGTTGACGGCATGAAGCTGCTCAACGAGCTCACCCGCTACGCTTCCGGCAAGTGCAACCAGGACGTCATCAAGATGTGGATCGACGAATCCGCCGAGCTGTTCGACTGGATCGATCCTCTGATGCAGGCAGCTGGCAAGCAGGCTGTTGTCGATATGCCTCCCGCGCACGCAACTGGTGGCACCGACTACATGCTGCCCGTTCTGCAGCACATCTATCTCACCCCGTACTCCGATCCCATGCGTAACGACGTTCTGCTCTCCCATGTTCAGGAGAAATCTGCCGACAGCGTTCGCTGGGGCTACGACCTGGTGAAGCTCGTTCACGAAGAGGGCAAAGTTTCCGGCGCTATCTTCAACACCTCTGAGGGCTATGTTCAGGTGAACGCCAAGAACACCCTGCTCGCCACGGGCGGCTACCCGGCCAACCCGACCATGATGAAGGCTCTGCAGCCTGCCGCTGTCGGTTGCTGCACCGCTTCGAGCTTCAACCCCGCCGACACCGGCATCGGCCTGAAGGCTGGCCTGTGGGCTGGCGGCGTCAAGGATCCCGATCCCGCGCCGATGATCTTCGACCGCGGCGCTGTCGAGGTTGGCGTTGACTGCGGTTACATCGGCAAGGGCGATGAGGCTGCATTCCCTGGCACCATCTACCAGGAGAACATCGGCAGCCAGCCGTTCATGAAGGTCAACCGCAACGGCGTGCGCTTCGCTAACGAATCCACCCCGTACGATACGCTCTGCTTCCAGGCCGCCCAGCAGCCCGGCGGCGTGTGGTGCTCCATCTTCGACGCCAATGCTCCTGAGGACATCATCCGCTTCTCGACCATCGGCTGCTCCGCATTTGCCAATCAGATGATGGCCGCCGGCATGCCTCTCGAAGAGTTTGTCGCAACTTCCCGCGACGCTGGCTACCTGAAGAAGGCCGACACCATCGAAGAGCTCGCTGACAAGCTGGGCTTCGAGGGCGAGTCCAAGAAGGCCTTCCTCGAGCAGGTCGAGCGCTACAACCAGCAGTTCGACGCTCAGGCCGACGACGACTACGGCAAAGAGGCCTATCGTCTGTCCGCCATTCGCACCGCTCCGTTCTATGGCCTGTGGTTCGGCGGCACGCTGCTCACCACCATCGACGGTCTGCGCATTAACTCTGATTGCCAGGTTCTCGATGAGAAGGGCGCTGCTATCGAAGGCTTCTATGCTGCAGGCGACGTTTCCGGCAGCTTCTTCAGCGGCAACTACCCCGAGTACATCGTGGGCGTTGCTTCGGGCCGTTCTTCGACCCAGGGCCGTCACGTCGCTCGCAAGCTCGGCGGCGACCTGTAAGTCTCGGTATATGCCGGCGGTTTAATCGCCGCCGGCTCCGAGCCCAGATACCAGGCTTCGCTGGCCGCTTCTTTTGCCGACCCCTTCGGCTTAAGGCTCCCCTTGGCCAGCTTGGTTTTTGATATCTGGTTTCCGACGCCTGGGTTCCAATACCCGGTCCTGGCGTCTGGCTCCCTCCCTTTTTCCTCATATAGCTCGGGCGAGCCCCTTTCTTTCTCCCCAAGCTCGCCATTTCAACGCCGTTGCCCGCACTCCCTCCCTCCCCGCGGGCAACGGCTTTTCTGTATTGTGCGGCCGTGAAAGCGCCGATCTGACAACCCCTCACTGAGATTTAGAAAGCCTCATTCGATTACCGTCGAGTGGGGCTTTTGTTGTGCAGGGCGGCATAAAACCACAATATATAGGCACCGCTCGTGCATCTTCCCTATATGAGACATATAAATAATCATTCAAAGTGACAGTTAAGTAACGTGCAAAATAAATTGTCAGATAAGTTGACAATGAGGCACTTAGATTTTATATTGCCAAATGTACCAAGAAGGCTCCAAGGTCGCGGAAAGAAAAAACCGCGGGCTTCGAGCCCAAGCACGCAAGGTAAGAACAGTCGGTGGCAATGCCACCAACGGGGCTGCGGGACGCGGCCTCGTCAACGAGAAAGGGCTGAATAGATATGGGCAAGATTCTGGGTATCGACCTGGGCACCACGAACTCCGCGATGGCGGTTATGGAAGGCAATGAGCCCACCATTCTGGTGAACGCCGAAGGCGACCGCACCACTCCGTCGGTCGAGGGCTTCCGCAAAGACGGCGAGCGTGTTGTCGGCAAGGCCGCTAAGAACCAGGCTGTCACCAACCCTGAGAACACCGTTTCTTCCGTGAAGCGCTTCATCGGCCGCAGCTACGACGAAACTGCCGAAGAGCGCAAGACCGTCGCCTACAATGTCGTGAAGGGCAAGGATGGCCGTTCCGTCGTCGACATCGATGGCAAGGAATACACTCCCGAGGAAATTTCGGCCATGGTTCTGCAGAAGCTGAAGGCTGACGCCGAGAAGCGCGTGGGCCAGCCGATTACTGAGGCCGTCATTACCGTTCCTGCATACTTCAACGATGCTCAGCGTCAGGCCACCAAAGACGCTGGCAAAATTGCTGGCCTCGAAGTGAAGCGTATTATCAACGAGCCTACCGCTGCTGCTTTGGCTTACGGCCTCGACAAGGTGAACAAAGATCAGAAGATCCTCGTGTTCGACCTTGGCGGCGGCACGTTCGACGTTTCCGTGCTTGAGCTCGGCGACGGTGTGTTCGAGGTTCTGTCCACCGCTGGCGACAACCACCTGGGCGGCGACGACTGGGACCACCGCGTCATCGACTGGATGGCCGACAAGTTCGCTGCTGACAACGGCGGCATCGATCTGCGCAAAGACAAGATGGCTCTGCAGCGCCTGAAGGAAGCTGCCGAGAAGGCGAAGATGGAGCTTTCCTCCACCACGCAGGCTTCCATCAACCTGCCGTTCATCACGGCTGATGCTACCGGCCCGAAGCACCTCGACTACACGCTGACCCGCGCTGAGTTCGAGCGCATCACGAAAGATTTGCTCGACCGCTGCAAGCAGCCTGTTGAGCGCGCGCTGAAAGATGCCGATCTTGGCACGGGCGACATCGACGAGGTCATTCTCGTTGGCGGCTCCACCCGTATGCCGGCTGTCCAGCAGCTCGCCGAGACCATGACGGGCAAGAAGCCGAACATGTCGGTGAACCCCGACGAGGTCGTCGCTATTGGTGCGGCTGTTCAGGGCGGCGTGCTTTCCGGCGATGTTGAGGGCATTCTGCTCCTCGACGTCACCCCGCTTTCCCTGGGCGTTGAAACCATGGGTGGCGTGATGACCAAGATGATCGACCGCAACACCACCATCCCGACCCGCAAGACCGAGATTTACTCCACGGCCGCCGACAACCAGACGTCCGTCGAGATTCACGTTCTGCAGGGCGAGCGCCAGATGGCCAACGACAACAAGACCCTTGGCCGCTTCCAGCTCACCGGCATTCCTGCGGCTCGCCGCGGCGTGCCCCAGATTGAGGTCACGTTCGACATCGATGCCAACGGCATCGTGAACGTTTCCGCTAAAGACCTGGGCACTGGCAAGGAACAGCAGATCACCATCTCCGGTTCCACGGCTCTGTCCGACGACGAAGTCGACCGCATGGTGAAAGACGCCGAGGCTCACGCCGACGAGGACGCGAAGCGCAAGGAAGAGATCGAGGCTCGCAACAACTGCGACTCTCTCGTGAACGCTACCGAGACCACGCTCAACGAGCTGGGCGACAAGGTTCCCGCTGACAGCAAGTCTACGGTTGAGGCCGCTATCGCCGAAGCCAAGACTGCGCTCGAGGGCACCGATATCGATGCCATCAAGGCTGCTACCGAGAAGCTGCAGCAGGCAAGCTACAAGCTGGCCGAAGTTGCCTATAGCAACCAGGACGCTGCCGCTGCCGCTGCTGGCGCCGCGGGTGCTGCTCCTCAGCAGGATGACGGCCCCATCGAGGCCGACTATGAGGTCGTCGACGACAAGAACGAAGGGAAATAATCATGAGCAAGGACGGTAAGGACAAAGCCGCCCAGGAGCCTCGTGAGATTCCTATCGACGGCGCAGATGAAGTAACCGAAGGGGCGGCTGAAGCGGCCGCCCCGGGCCCCGAGGCCGAACCGGCGGAAACCGCTGAGGCCGCCGAGGCCGAGGCTGATTCCATCGAGGAAGAGGCCGAGGCGGTTGTGGCTGACGCCGAGCGTGTCGCCAAGGCCGAAGCTGAAGCGGCCGCCATGCGCGATAAGTACCTTCGCCTTCAGGCGGAATGGGACAACTATCGCAAGCGCACGGCCGAAGAGGCTGGCGAGATGCGCGTTCGTGCCGCTGAAAAGCTCATGGGCGATCTGCTTCCCGTGATGGACGACTTTGAGCGCGCTATCGCGCACGCCGAAGCCAACGGCGATGCCGGTCTGCTCGACGGCGTGAAAGCGATTTCGACCAAGCTTTCCGAATCGCTCGGCAAGCACGGCCTTGAAACCATCGACCCCGCGGGCGAGGCGTTCGACGCGCTTGAGCACCAGGCCGTAGGCCAGGTCGAAGACGCGAGCGTGCCCGACGAGACCGTTGCGCAGGTGTACCAGAAGGGCTATCGCCTGGGCAAGAAGGTTATTCGTCCGGCAATGGTCACCATCTCCACTGGCGGCCCGAAGCGCGAAGTCGAAAGCGACGACGCAGAATAGTATGTATTGGAAGGCGGGCGCAGTGCTCGCCTTCTTTGTAGAAATCGCACGTCAGAATAAAAGGAGGTGGCGCAGTTGGCAGCCACGCCGGACTACTACAAGACGCTCGGGGTTTCCCGCAGCGCCACGGACGAAGAGATTAAGAAGGCCTATCGCAAGCTTGCACGCACGAACCACCCCGATGCGGGCGGCGATGAGGAAAAGTTCAAGGAAATCAACGAGGCCTATGAGGTCTTGAGCGACAAGAAGAAGCGCAAGCTTTACGACCAGTACGGAACCGCCGACGAGCAGCGCATTCCCTATGGATGGGGCGGCGGCGCCGGCGGCGCTGGGACTTCGGGCTTTGGCGGCTTCGGCAGCTGGGCCGACATTCTGGATAGCATTCGTCGCGGTGAAGGCGTGGCGGGCGCTGGCGGCTTCAACGTCGATGATATTTTCGGCGGAGGCGGCTTCGGCGGTTCTGGCTTCGGCGGGCAATACCAGCCGCAGCCCCAAAAGGGCCGCGATATGAACGTGACGCTGAACGTAAGCTTTGATGAAGCATTCAACGGCTGCACCAAGAAGGTGAGCGTGCGCAACCCTCAGGGCGGCGTCGAAACGCTTGACGTGAAGGTGCCCGCCGGTGCGGTCGATGGCGGCCGCGTGCGCTTCCGCGGCAAGGGTGCCGCGGGTGCAAACGGGGGCCCGGCCGGCGATTTGCTTGTGACTACGAAAATCAGCGAGCATCCGCTGTATTCTCGTCATGGCGCCGATGTGCTCATGACGGTACCCATTACGGTTTCCGAAGCTGCGCTCGGCGCGAAAATCGTGATTCCCGCGCCCGACGGCACGAAGATTCGCGTAAGCGTTCCCGCCGGTTCTCAAGACGGTACTGAGCTGAAAATCAGCGGCAAGGGCGCTCCGAACGTGAAGGGCTCGGGCAGCGGCGCGCTGCGCATTACGTTCCATGTGGAAATCCCCAAGCACATGACCGAGCAGCAAGAACAGGCCATGATCGATTTCCAGGCGGCTTGCGAGCATGCGGGCCAAAACGTTCGCGAGCATTTAGGCGTGTAGGAGATAGCAATGGCAGACAGGCACACACCTCTCTATATGATCGGCGTCGCGGCCCAGTTGGCGGGAGTGCACCCTCAAACGTTGCGCATTTACGAGCAAAAGGGTCTCGTGAGCCCTCAGCGCACGAGCGGCAACACGCGCATGTATTCGCAAGCCGACATCGAGCGCCTTGAGCTCATCAACGAGCTCACGAGTGAGGGCATCAACCTTGCGGGCGTCATTCGAATTTTGGATTTGAAGGGTCGTCTCGACGAGCGCGATGAGGAAATCGACGACTTGCACAAAAAGGTGCGTCGCCTGGCCGACCGCGTGCATGAACTCGAAACGCGTGAAAGCGTATCGCGCCTCATGCTTCCCGCGAGCACGCAGAACATCGAAGTGCGTTAGTGCGCCAACCTGCTCAATGCTCGTAGCGTTTAACAGGTTTTATTCGAAACCAATTCTCTCCATCTAGGAAGGAGATAGCTTTATGAGACTCGACAAACTTGCAGTAACCGCTCAAGAGGCATTCCAGGCCGCCATGGGCATCGCGAGCGACGCCGACACGTCGTCGGTCGAGCCGATTCATCTGCTGAAAGCCCTGCTCGATGCGGGCGAGAACAACATCTCGGCCATCATCAAGCGCGTAGGCGCCGACCCGGCTATGCTTTCGGGCGAAGTCGATAAGGCCATCGCCAATGGGCCCAAGGTCACAGGCGGCGTGATGGGCATGCCTCTTCCGTCGCAAGGCCTCATGAACGCCATTGACAACGCGGTGAAGGCCGCCGAAAAGATGGGCGACTCCTACGCGACGAGTGAGCATTTGCTCATTGCCCTCACCGAAGACAAGGGCCAGGCGGGCAAAATCCTCAACGGCGCAGGCGTGACGCGCAAAAACATCGAAGAGGCCTACGATGACCTTCGTGGCGACACCCGCGTGACCGACCAGCAGAGCAAAGCCGAGCTTGATGCGCTGAACCAGTACGGCCAAAACCTCACTCAGCAGGCGCGCGAGGGCAAGCTCGATCCGGTCATCGGCCGTTCCGACGAGATCCGCCGCACCATTCAGGTGCTTTCGCGCCGCACGAAGAACAACCCTGTGCTTATTGGCGAACCGGGCGTTGGCAAAACGGCAATCGTCGAGGGCTTGGCCCAGCGAATCGTTGCGGGCGACGTGCCGTCGAGCCTGAAAGACCACGATGTTATCGCGCTTGACTTGGGCGCTATGGTTGCGGGCGCGAAGTACCGCGGCGAGTTCGAGGATCGTTTGAAGGCGGTTCTGCGCGAAGTGAAGCAGAGCAACGGCCGCATTATTCTGTTCATCGACGAGCTGCATACCATCGTGGGCGCTGGTTCCACGGGCGATTCGTCCATGGACGCGGGCAACATGCTCAAGCCCGCATTGGCGCGCGGCGAACTGCATGCCATCGGTGCGACCACGCTCGACGAGTATCGCAAATACATCGAGAAAGATGCCGCACTTGAGCGTCGTTTCCAAACGGTGCTCGTGGGCGAGCCTACCGTGGAAGACACCATCGCCATTTTGCGTGGCCTGAAGGAAAAGTACGAAATCCACCACGGCGTGCGCATCACCGATTCGGCGATCGTCGCTGCAGCCGAGCTTTCGAACCGCTACATTTCCGACCGCTTCCTTCCCGATAAGGCCATTGACCTTATGGACGAAGCCGCCAGCCGCCTGCGCATCGAGATTGACTCCATGCCGCAGGAAATCGACGCTGCTCAGCGTAAATATACGCAGATGCAAATCGAGGAACAGGCGCTCATGAAGGAAAGCGACCCGGCGAGCGCCGAGCGCTTGGAAGAGCTGCGCAAGCAAATGGCCACGTCGAAAGAATGGCTCGATGCGCGCAAGGCCGAATGGCGCAACGAGAAAGACGTCATCGAGAAGGTGCAAACCTTGAAGGCCGATATCGATGCGGCCCACGTTGACGAGGAGAAGGCCACGCGCGAGGGCGATCTGGTGAAGGCTTCCGAGATTCGCTATGCGAAGATTCCCGAGCTGCAGCGCCAGCTGGCCGAGGCCGAAGAGGCTGTGAACGCCAAGCAGGGCGACGGCGCCATTTTGAAGGAAGAGGTTTCCGACGAGGAAATCGCCGAAGTCGTGAGCGCGTGGACGGGCATTCCCGTGTCGAAGATGATGCAGGGCGAAATGGCTAAGCTTGTTGACCTGGAGAGCCAGCTGCACAAGCGCGTCGTGGGCCAGGATGAGGCCGTCTCGGCGGTCGCCGGTGCCATTCGCCGCAATCGCGCGGGGCTTTCCGACCCCGACAGGCCCATTGGCAGCTTCCTATTCCTGGGCCCCACGGGTGTTGGCAAAACCGAGCTCGCGAAAGCGCTTGCTGAATACCTGTTCGACACCGAACGCGCCATGGTGCGTATCGATATGTCTGAGTATATGGAGAAGTTCAGCGTGCAGCGCCTGATCGGTGCCCCTCCGGGATACGTGGGCTATGACGAGGGCGGCCAGCTCACCGAGGCCGTTCGCCGTCGTCCGTATAGCGTGATTTTGCTCGACGAAATTGAGAAGGCGCACCCCGATGTCTTCAATATTTTGCTGCAGGTGCTCGACGATGGTCGCCTGACCGACGGCCAGGGCCGCGTGGTGAGCTTCAAGAACGCGATTATTATTATGACGAGCAACATTGGCTCGCAGACGATTCGCGATTTTGCGGCCGACGCGCAGGAAGAGGCCAAGGAGCAGGGCGCCACGATGGGCGACTTGGTTCAGGATATGATGCAGGCCGATGCCGCTGGCTTTGCGAAGAAGATGGCGGAATTCCAGGCCGCAATGCAGGAGAACCTGCGTGCGACCTTCAGGCCCGAGTTCCTGAATCGTATCGATGACGTTATTACGTTCAAGCCGCTTTCGTCTGAGAACATCGAGAGCATTGTTGCTCTGCAAATCAAGGACGTGCAGGCTCGCTTGGCCGATCGTCGTATCGAACTCGAAGTGAAACCCGCCGCCATCGAATCGCTTGCCATCGACGGTTTCGATCCGGTGTATGGCGCGCGTCCGTTGAAGCGTTTGGTGCAGCGTGAGGTCGTCGATCGCGTGGCGAATGAGATTGTTGCCGGTCGTGTGATGGAGGGCTCGAAGGTTACCATCGACTCTGATATCGTCGACGGCTACACCTGCAAGGTTGAAAACCCGCAGGCCGCGGCTGACGAACACGGACAGGCCGCTGCCGGCGAACAGACCTATGAGGTTCCCACTGAGTAAAGCGATGTGTTGCGCGGCGTGGGCGAGGAATCCCACAGCGTGACGAGGCTCAGCGTGGAGCTTGGGTCGCGAGGCTTGCGGCGCAATGCGTGAAGCGCAGTGGCGTTGCGCGTGTCGGCTGGCTCGAGAAAATCGACCATGGCGTCTGGGGCGCACCGTTCACTCAAGCAATAGGCGGAAATGCTCCGCTCGAGAAATCGAGCGGAGCATTTTTTTTTATAACGAAGTCGAGGATTGCTTGTTTGATTCGTGCTCGGTTTCGACGCCGAGCATGTCGAACAGCTCTTGGCGTGTATGTATGTCGAGCTTCTGATAAATGTGGCGAACATGGGCCTTCGCTGTGCCGTTCGCGATGAACAGCTCGCGCTCGATGATTCCCACGGTTTTGCGTTGCCCGAGCAGCAGGAGCACCTCTTCTTCGCGCGTCGACAGCTTATACTCGCGCGCGACGGTCGCTACGCGCGTCGCGAGTTCATGCTTCTTTTCGGCAGGCGTTTTCGATCGTGGTTCTGCCGGGAGGCTTGATTGCGTCTCGGGCGTGACGGGGACGGCACCCCAATTGCTCGAAAGCTCCTTTTCCGACATGAAAATCATTGTGGCGGCAACGATGGAAATAACCGCGAGCGTACTGGTAACTACCTCGATGTTTGCGGGGGCGACGCCGATTGATCCTAAAGCCTGGCTTGTATCGCGACCGAGCAGCATGAAAATCTGGCGGACGCCGCGCTCGATGCCGAAGAGCCAGATGGGCGATGCGCCATAGCGATAACAGATGCTGGCAATGATGATCATAATCAGTATTGATTGCATAGTGTAGCCGGCGGAAATGCAAAAGGAGCTTACCGATTCGCTAAATAGGTTGAACGTGGGAAGCAGCAGGAATGCCGCCACGGTGATGGGCAGCGCCCCTCGATAGATAAGCCCGAAATCGAAGTGTTTTCCACGAATGCATACGCCAAGGAAAATCGCGAGTGCGGCGAAGAGCGTTCCGGGCGACGAGTGCGGTCCGAATCCTCCCGAATAAGAGCTCATTTCTAGCAGGCCATAGGCGAATGCGTATGCCGCCATGAGAAATACTGCTTTCCAAGGTATGGAAAACTCGGTCGCTTCGCGGCGAGCGGGGCGATCTGATTTCGGGATATGGAGGAGTGCGGAATGTGCGCAGAGTAACGAGACGAGCGGAAGAAGCGCCGTCATAACGAAGAGCCATTCAAATTTAAAGCCCTCATATACATAAATGATGAGCGCTCCGGCTACGATAGAAAGCGAATAATAGGCAGCGACGCGAAATGGGTTGAGGCTGCCGTAGATTTCGCTCCATATGACAATCATGAACGCGATGCCTACGCCGCCAACGATTCCCGACACCGTTCCAAGCTCGGTCGCGATATTCGGCGCGTAGAATGCCGAAAACGAGAGTACCGTAGACGTAGTGAGCAAAATGCCCGTCATCGTAAGAGCGCTGCGCCGGCCAACGAGCGTTTTGAGTTTCTTGGCGAAAATCGCGCACAGCACTACGGTGAGCACCATGATCGAGTCGAAAAGGTCGCGAGGCGTCGCCATGTTGAAGGGGAAAGGCACGAACGTGCCCACGAAGGCGATTTCGATCCAGGCTCGATAGATGCCGAGGCCCAAGAAAGCGAGCGGCACCACGGGAATGTACCCGAATAGCAGCGAGCCCCTGAGCTCTTCGGCAAGACTTGCGTCCAGTTCATCGCATTTGTCGTTTTTCATAGGTTCAATTTCATGCGTATCGCACGGTGTTTGCTTCGGCACAATCCCTCCCCGATAGTGCGTTCGAGAGCTATTTTTGCACGTCGGTCGAGGGTTATATAGGGGGTTATAGAAAAATAACCCCATAAAATCGATTTCGGTCGATGCTTTGCCTCCTGTTTCCGCCTAGATTTTGGGGCGTTCTGAAGGGGAACGGCGGTGGTCTGTTCGGGGAGAACGGGCTGCCAACGAGAAACAACAGGAGGGATATCATGGAACTTTCACGTCGCGATTTGTTTAAATTCGGCGGCATCGCAGCCGTTGGAGCGGCCGGCGCAGGCATGCTCGCGGGCTGCTCTCCGTCGGGCGGATCGTCGAAGAGCGCTCCGGCTGCCGCTTCTAAAGATACCGACGGTTTGCCGAGCTTCTTCCAGGCTCCCGAACCCATTAAAGACGTCAAGGAGACCAAGGAATTTGACGTGGTCGTAATTGGCGCAGGCGCCGCAGGTGTGCCGTGCGCGCTGGCCGCGGCCGATGCAGGCGCGAAGGTTGCGCTTATTCAGAAAGAGAGCCAGGCGGTTTCTCAGGGCAATACGTGCGACTCGCTCGAGGCCTCCACGAGTGCCGCCGGCAAGGCGGCTGTGATGTCGTGGCTCACCGAGCAGTGCGCATGGCGTTCGCACCGCGATCAGCTCGAGCTGTGGGCAAACAATTCCGGCGAAGCTCTGCATTGGTTGTGGGATAAGGCGACCGAAGCCGGCTGCCAAGTCGTCGACACCACCAAGAAATGGACGAGCAACATCTCGGTTATCGACGAGCAGCCTGTTTCTTATTTCGCATTTGATTTCGGCCCGAAACCTTACAACACCGGTAGCGGCATGCGCGATTTGTGCGATTACTACAACGGCAAAGACGGCTTGGAGATCTTCTATTCCTGCCCGGCTGAGCAGCTCGTGAAAGACGGCGATAAGGTCGTGGGCGTCATTTGCAAAGACGGCAGCGATTACGTGCAGTTCAATGCGAAAAACGGCGTTGTTGTCGCGACGGGCGACTATACCAACGATGATGAGATGATGGCCTACTACAACCCCGACATGAATCATCTTGATCGCAAGGAAACCAATAAGACTGGCGATGGCCAGAAGATGATGGTATGGGCTGGCGGCCGCATGGAGAGCGTATGCGGCTCCAAGGTGCAGCATGACTTCGACGCGGGCCCGGGCTCTATGGCCGACATGCCGTTCTTGACTGTGAAAAATGACGGCACCCGCTTCTGCAATGAGGCACGTAGCGCCATGGCCTACAACGGCAACTTCCTTACGAGCGAAGAGGACAACGGCTATTACACGCAGGTGTTTGATTCGAATTATATGACCGACTGCGCTGACTGGCCGGGCAAGCTCTATGACCCCGAGGCTATTAAGGCGTACATGCCTGAGGAGCCGGGCGAGAAGAAGGGCGTGTACCCCGATTTGGCTGCGACTTTCAAGGCAGACACCATCGAGGAACTCGGCAAGAAGCTTGGCCTTACTGACGTGGACGCGTTCGTGAAGACGGTTGCTCGCTACAACGAGCTTGTCGATGCCGGTGTTGACGAAGATATGGGCAAGCCCGCCAAGTGGCTGAAGCCTATCAAGCAGGCCCCCTTCTACGGCATCCATCGTCACATTCGCCTGTCTACCATCGTCCATGGCGTGAACGTCAATGGCGAGATGCAAGTGCTTGATAAGGATGGCAATCCTATCGAGGGCCTGTATTCTATCGGCAATTGTGCCGGCAACTTCTTCGGTAGCCCCGACTATCCCATGGATTTGCCCGGCCTTTCCCTCGGCCGTTGCCATACTCAGGGCTACGTTGTAGGTAAGATGCTCGGCTCCAAGTAATTGATAGTTCAATAATCCTATTGCTTTCCATGTGGCGACCTCCCTCCCGTATGGCCGCATGTAAAAGCAACGCAAGCCCCGCTCGGTTTGTCCGAGCGGGGCTTTGTCTATTGAATCGGTTTTGTTTAAGCCGTGATCCGATACCCTGAAACCTGAGGTAACTTTAACTTGCATATACCCCATGGGGGTATATAATGCAGTTTGCGCATTGTGGAACGGAAGTGCGTTTGTCGCTTCGAGTTTGCGTGCGCTTGTTTTGAAGAGCGGAGTTGTTATGGCCGAAGAGATGAAACAGTGCTGTGCGTGCCGGCATAAAGAAACCGAGCGTGCCGATGATCTTCAACACGATTTGACCAAGCGTCTAAACCGCGCGATTGGCCAGCTCAATGGCGTGAAAGACATGATTGCCGACAATCGCTACTGCGGAGATGTGCTCGTGCAGCTTGCGGCGGCGGAGTCGGCCGTGCATCGCATCGCCGAAATCATTTTGCAAGACCACATGGAAACGTGCGTGGTGGAGCAGGTGCGCGCAGGCAACGTCGAGGTGGTCGATGAGGCCATGCGGCTCATCAAGAAATTCATGTAGCCGTAAAGAGCCAACTGACGAAAAAACTAAGCGCGGCCTCGTGGTACAGATTGCCTTGAAGGTTCCGCCTGCCCGAGAGGAGCGGCCTTGTGGCCGTGACTGAGGGTAGGCGGGTTCTGAAAGGCAAGATGTCCGCGAGGGCGTGCTGGCTGGGAGTAAATATGAAGCAGACGTTCGATATAGCGGGAATGACATGCGCGGCGTGCAAGGCTCGCGTCGAGAAGGCCACGGCGTCGGTCGATGGCGTGGCCGAAGTTGCCGTGAACCTGTTGAAAAACAGCATGGAGGTTACCTACGTCGATGAATCGCCGGATGCGGTTGCTCGGGTGAATGCGGCTATCGGTGCCGCCGTTGATAAAGCGGGCTACGGCGCCGAGCTGCGTGCCGCGGCAGGCGAGGGCGCGCAACCTGTCGCACAGGGCGGCGTTTCTGCGGCCAAAGCTGCGCGAGAGGCCGCGAACAAAAAGGCGGCCGAAGCCGAGGGAGCCATGCGCCGCCGCCTAATCGTTTCGTTCGTGTTCACCATTCCGCTGTTCTATCTTTCTATGGGCCACATGTTCTCGTGGCCGCTTCCCGCGTGCTTCTTGGGCCACGAGAACATGATCACGTTTGCATTCACGCAGTTCTTGCTGCTCATTCCCGTTATCGCGGTGAACTTCAAATATTTCAGCGGCGGTTTCAAAAGCCTTGTGCATGGCGCCCCCAATATGGATTCGCTCATCGCGCTTGGCGCCACGGCATCGACCGTGTACGGCATTGCGGCCATTTATCGCATTGGCATTGGAATGGGAGCGGGCGACATCGACGCGGCGCATATGGCCGTGATGGACTTGTATTTCGAATCGGCCGGCATGATTTTGACGCTCATCACGCTGGGCAAATATTTCGAGGCACGCGCGAAGGGCAAAACGACTGATGCGATTTCGTCTCTTCTCGACCTTTCTCCTAAGGTTGCAACGCGGCGCGAGGGCGAAACCGAGGTTGAGGTGCCCCTTGAGCAGGTGCAGGTTGGAGACGTGCTCGTGGTGCGCGCGGGCCAAGCAGTGCCGCTCGACGGTACGGTTGTCGAGGGCTCGGCCGCGGTGGACGAATCGGCGCTTACGGGCGAAAGCGTTCCCGTGGAAAAGCAGCCGGGCGATGGCGTGATTGGCGCGACTATTTCGAAAACGGGATGGTTCGCCATGCGCGTCGACCGCGTGGGCGATGACACGGCGCTTGCGGGCATCATTCGTATGGTCGACGAAGCGACTTCGACCAAAGCCCCCATCGAGAAGCTTGCCGATAAAATCAGTGGCATTTTCGTGCCCGCGGTCATCGGCGTCGCGATCGTGACGTTCGTCGTATGGATGCTCGCGTCGGGCGATGTGTCGATTTCGCTTACTCATGCGGTTTCGGTGCTTGTGATTAGCTGCCCGTGCGCGCTTGGCCTGGCAACGCCGTGCGCCATCATGGTAGGCACGGGCCGTGGCGCGCGTGCCGGCATTTTGGCGAAAACGGCCGAAGCGCTGCAAACTGCCCACGACGTGAAAACCGTGGTGCTCGACAAAACGGGCACCATCACCAAAGGCGAGCCTGAGGTTACCGATATGCTATGCGCCTCGGGAGTGGAGGCAAATGAGCTGCTGCGTGTTGCGGCGGCCCTCGAGAAGAAATCGGAGCATCCGCTTGGCCGCGCAATTGTTTCGCGTGCGGAAGGCATGGGCCTCCGCGCCGACGAGGCGAGCGAATTTCGCCAGATTCCTGGCGGTGGCGTCGCGGGCGTGTATGACGGAACCGTGTGCATAATGGGCAATGCCCAGCTCATGCACCAGCATGGCGTGTATTTGGGCGAATTCGAGCACGAAGCTGAACGCTTGGCCGACGAAGGCAAGACCCCGCTGTTCTTGGCGGTGGGCGCTGGCGTGGTGGGAGTTATCGCGGTTGCCGATACCGTGAAGCCCACAAGTGCCGCTGCCGTATCGGAGCTTCACGATATGGGAGTGCGCACGGTTATGCTTACGGGCGATAACGAGCGCACGGCATGGGCTATTCAGCGCGTATGCGGTGTGGACGAAGTCGTTGCCGGCGTCTTGCCCGAAGGCAAAGAGCGCGAGGTTGCACGTTTGTCCGGTGAAGGTGTCGTGGCTATGGTGGGCGATGGCATCAACGACGCGCCCGCGCTCGCTCGAGCGAATGTGGGTATCGCGATTGGCGCGGGTACCGACATCGCCATCGAGTCGGCCGACATGGTGCTCATGAAAAGCGACTTGCTCGACGTTCCCGCGGCCATTCAGCTCTCGCGCGCGACCATGCGCACCATTAAGCAGAATCTGTTCTGGGCGCTTATCTACAATGCGATTTGCATTCCCGTTGCGGCGGGCGCATTCTCGTGGGCGGGCCTTACGCTCAATCCCATGATTGCGGCCGCGGCCATGAGCTTAAGCTCGGTGTGCGTGGTGAGCAATGCTCTGCGATTGCGCACATGGAAGCCTCGTTTTTCCGAGCATGCGCAGGAAGAGGCATCGCGGCGCTTTCTTCCTGAAGACGAAATCGTCGTTCGCGAAATTGCGTACAAATTGCCGGAAGGCATTCAAAATACCCTCGAAAGAAAGGAACCGTTCATGGAAAAGACTCTGCATGTTGAAGGCATGATGTGCCAGCACTGCGTCGCCCACGTGAAGAAGGCGCTCGAAGGCGTCGCGGGCGTGGCGAGCGTCGATGTCGACCTTGATGGCAAGAAGGCCACCGTGCAGCTCGCCGAAGACGTTGCCGACGCCCAGCTCATCGATGCTGTGGTAGACGCAGGATATGAAGCGAATATGGCATAAAGGTTCATTAGTTCAACGGTTCCGTAACTGCGCGGCTAAGAGTTCGTTTCGAATGTGCGTCTGCGGGGCGGCGCGCGGGTTCGTGCGTATAATGGAGTCAACGAAAGCTTCTTACGAATTGAGGATTCCATGACCGAGTTCGAGAACAACAAGCGTGCGGAAGACGCAGCTGCCGAAAAACCTGCCGCTCCCGCTCAGCCCGCGACGGTTCCGCCGCTGCAGGGCATGCCGACCCCGCCGCAATCTGCGGGCCAGGTTCCTCCTGCCGGAAACCCGTACGCAAATGCGTCGCAGCCGCAGCAGCCATCTGGCCAAGCTCCGTTCTACGGCGCCCCTGCGCAACAGCCCCAGGGCGCTCCCCAGAACATGCCTGGCATGCCTCTGCTCTATCTTACGGGGGGAATGAAGTTCGGTTGGGCCGTGTGTGGCTTCTTCCTGGGCCCCATCGCCATTTTGCTTGCGTGGCTTACGAACCAAAGCAATTTCCCGCAGGCGAAATCCGAGGCGGTTAAGTTTTCGCTTATTGGATTTTTGGCGACGTTCGTCATCTGGGTGCTGCTCATCGTCTTGTTCGGTGTGGCTGCATGCTCGGCGTTGACCTATGGACCTTCGTACTATTCGTATTACTAACGTTATTTGATCCATGTTTTGCAAATAGCGCCCAAAGGCTCGCCGCTTAGCAGTGGCGAGCCTTTTTGGTGCTCGCGACGTTGTGATATCGTGTTTTTCGATGCGCCGTTACGCTATCGTTGCTGGCGCTTTGTTTATGGATGCTAAACTGCACTTTCAGGTCTCAACCGAAAGAGAGGGTGTCATGGCCGAAATGGCTTCAACCGCTGCATGCTCAAGCGTCACGTTTGGTGACGCCGATGTCGAAGAAATTCTCTATAGCGAACAAGCGATTCACGAGCGAGTGGCGCAAATCGGCCAGCAGATTACCGAAGACTATCGCGACGTGGCATACGAGGAAACGCCGCACGGCGACCCCGCGATTCTCATGGTGAGCGTGCTTCGTGGCGCTGCCATTTACATGTCCGACCTCGCGCGTCAGATTGATCTTCCTTTCGAGATGGACTACATGGCCGTGTCTTCTTACGGAACGGGCACGAAAAGCTCCGGCGTCGTGCGCATCCTGAAAGACCTCACATCGAACATCGAAGGCCGCCACGTGATTATCGCGGAAGATATTGTCGATTCGGGCCTCACGCTGAAGTACCTGCTTCGCGTGCTTGAGTCTCGCAATCCCGCATCGATTACCATTGCGGCGCTTTTGAAGAAGCAAAACCCCGAGCAGGCCGAAATCGATTGCAAGTACGTGGGCTTTGAGTGCCCCGACGCTTTCATCGTGGGATACGGCCTCGACTACGCCGAGCGCTATCGCAACTTGCCCTATATCGGCATTCTGAAGCCAGAAGTGTACCAAGGAAAATAATGAGCGAAACACAGCAGCAAAACGACAACCAAACGCAGCAGCCTGCGCCGTCGGCTCCCGAAAATCAGCCGCAACAGCCGCAGGCACCGCAGCAGCAGGGCCAGCCGCAGCCTCCTTTTGGCCAGGCTCCGCAGCAGCCTCAGCAGCCCCAGCAGAACCCCTATGGGAATATGCCGCAGCAGGGCCAAGACCCCCAAGGCCAGCAGTTCCAAGGCCAGCGGGGCTCATCCATGTTCAACATCGACCCTAAAGACGCCAAACAAATGATGTCTCGTCCGCCGCAGCGCGTGAGCATTATTTCGGCCATTCTGTTCTTCGTTGTGGCGATGTTCATCGGCAGCCAAATGATGACGATGATGAATGGCGCCGAAACCGACACGCTCATCACCTCGGAATTCGTGCAGGCCGTCGAGCAAGATCGCGTGCAGAACGTGGTCTACGATGCCGGTAGCTATACCGTTACGGGCACCTATTATCCGGCCGCAACCGCTGGCTCCACCGCGTCCGATGCATACAACAATGCTATCGGTGCGTTGAATGCCCAAGTCCAAGGCGTGCTCGGCACCGATGCGCCCACGGTTGACACCACCAACCTCGATGCGAAAAGCGTTGGCACCCCACGCAAGTACACGTCTACCTACGTGGGCCAAGATTCGCTCATGCAGCTCTTGAAGAGCCATCCCGATGTTGAGTATCAGGTGAAACTGCCCGACGGCATGGGCGACTTCCTTATGAGCTTGCTGCCCACGCTGCTTCTTATCGGTCTTATGGTCTTCTTCTTCGCCCAAATGAACAAGGCGAACAATTCGCAAATGTCGTTTGGCAAGGCGAAGGCGAAGGAATACACCCAGGAGCACCCCGATGTACGTTTCGACGACGTCGCTGGCGAAGACGAGGCGGTCGAGGAGCTTCAGGAAATCAAAGACTTCCTCGTTAATCCGAAGAAGTATCAAGACCTCGGCGCGAAAATTCCGCGTGGCTGTCTGCTCGTAGGCCCTCCGGGTACGGGCAAAACGCTGCTTGCGCGTGCTGTTGCGGGCGAGGCTCAGGTACCGTTTTTCAGCATTTCGGGTTCTGAATTCGTCGAAATGTTCGTGGGCGTTGGCGCAAGCCGCGTGCGCGACTTGTTCAAGCATGCCAAGGAATCGGCTCCGTCGATCATCTTCATCGACGAGATTGACGCCGTTGGCCGTCAGCGTGGCGCTGGTTTGGGCGGCGGCCACGACGAGCGCGAGCAAACTTTGAACCAGCTGCTCGTCGAGATGGACGGCTTCGAGAAGAATGAAGCCGTGGTGCTCATCGCCGCGACGAACCGCGTTGACGTTTTGGACCCGGCTCTGCTTCGTCCGGGCCGTTTTGACCGTCAAATCGTCGTCGATGCGCCTGACGTTCGCGGCCGCGAGAAGATTCTTGCGGTGCACGCGAAGAACAAGCCTATTGGCCCCGATGTCGACCTGCCGCGCATCGCGAAACTCACGAGTGGCATGACCGGCGCCGACCTCATGAACCTCATGAATGAAGCTGCGCTGCTCACCGCGCGCCGCAACAAGTCGCACATCTCCATGGCCGAAGTCAACGAGTCCATGGAGCGCCTGATGGCCGGCCCCGAGCGCAAGAACCGCGTGATGAACGAGAAAACTCGTCGCACCATTGCGTTCCATGAATCGGGCCATGCTCTGGTTGGCCACTTGCTGCCGAATGCCGATCCGGTGCATAAGATCACCATCGTGCCGCGCGGCCGCGCGCTTGGCTATACCATGTCGATTCCTGACGAGGACAAATTCCTCGTGAGCCGAAACGAGATGTACGACGAGCTCGCCGTGTTCTTGGGCGGTCGCGTTGCTGAGGAAATCTTCTGCGGCGACATCACGACCGGCGCGAGCAACGACCTGGAGCGCGCCACGAAGATGGCCCGCCAGATGGTCGTGAACTACGGCATGTCTGATGCGCTGGGCCAACAGACGTTCGGCCAGCCGAACCACGAAGTGTTCCTGGGCCGCGACTATGGCAACACCCAAGATTACTCGCCCGAAACTGCCCAGCGAATCGACGAGGAAGTCGCGCGCCTCATGAAGCAGGCGCACGATACCGCCTACGAGATTCTTTCGCAGCGTGCCGACCAAATGCACACGATGGCCGAAGTGCTGCTTGATCGTGAGACAGTCGACGGTGCGGCGTGTGAAGCTTTGCTCAACAACACGTGGGCCGAGTTCTCGAAGAAGGAAGCTGCTGGTGAAATTCCTCCCGACGAGGGTTTCACGCTCGTGGAGCCTGTCGGCAAGCAGGAGGAGCCGCAGCTCGCTTCGCAGCAGCGGGCAGCTGAGCCGCAGGGCGATTCCTCGCAGCAGCAGTAGGCTTTTTGCCGCAAGGGGGGATTGCGGCACATGATACAACTAAGGGGCGCGTCCCCTCGCTTTCGGGCGAGGGGACGCGTTTGTGCGTATATAAGAAAGGAAGAAACCGAGCATGATGTGGAAATGCGCGAACTTCGAATTCGACTCCACGCGCCCCGTCGTTATGGGCATTTTGAACGTGACGCCCGATTCGTTCTCTGACGGTGGCCAGCATAACGGCTTTGCCGAAGCGGTGGCATATGCGCGCCAAATGGTTGACGAAGGCGCTCAGATAATCGACGTGGGCGGCGAGTCGACGCGTCCGGGCTCGGCGGAAGTGTCCGTCGAAGAGGAGCTCGCGCGCGTGCTCGATGTAGTGCGCCAGCTGGCCGATTTGGGCTTGTGCGTGAGCATCGATACGCGCCACGCCGAAGTTGCTCGCGCGTGCGTTGAAGCCGGCGCGGCAATCATCAATGACGTAACGGGCTTCCGCGATCCTGCTATGGTCGAAGTCGCCAAAAACTGCGATGCGGGCCTTGTCGTCATGCATATGCTCGGCGAGCCTGCCACCATGCAGAACGATCCGCACTACGATGACGTCGTGGCCGAGGTTAAGGAATACCTGGGCGGCCAGGCCGCCATGCTCGAAGCAGCCGGCGTTGCGCGCGAGCGCATCTGTGTCGATCCCGGTCCTGGCTTCGGTAAAACCGCGAGTCAGACCATGGAGCTCATGCGCAACTTCCACGAGTTCAACCGCTTGGGATATCCCACGATGGTCGCCGTTTCGCGCAAAAGCTATATCGGCTCCGCGTATGGCATAAGCGAGCCCGCACAGCGCGATGAGGCCTCGGCGCAAGAGGCCCTAATGGCGTGTGAGCTGGGCGCTTCGGTGGTGCGCGCCCATAATGTGCCCGAAACCATGAAAGCGCTCAAAAACCTGCGTCCCTATGTGATTTTGGGCCTTGGCTCCAACGTGGCCCTCGTGGCGAACCCCGGCGAGGAAACAGAGGGCAAAATCGCGAACTTGGAACAGGCCATTACGGGCTTGTGTTCCATTCCCGATACGCAAATCATCGACATCTCGAGCTACTACGAAAGCGAGCCTGCGTACTACGAAGACCAGGATACGTTTGTGAATGCCGTGGTGCTTGCGCGCACGGGCGTGCCGCCGAAGGAGCTTTTGAAGTATTTGCATGCAATCGAGAACAGCCTGGGACGTACGCGCGAAATCGAAAATGGCCCTCGCACGCTCGATTTGGACATCGTCGATTATCAGATGTACGTGGGGCAAACTGACGAGCTTACGCTGCCCCACCCGCGCGTGTGCGAGCGCGATTTCGTGGTGAAGCCGCTGCTCGAGCTTTTGCCGAACCATGTGCTCGCCGACGGCACGCCCGTTGTCGCCGATGGCGCGGTATACGGAAAGGCAACCAAGCTATAAGCTTGCGACCTGCGCAAAGCGTTCATTCATCGGTATTTCTTTTGCAGGTTGCCTTTGGGCATGGGGTTCACGCGAACCCCATGCCCGCTTGCTACACTTCGAAGACTTTCCCGCTGAATAATGTGCGATTTCGTCCGCACGGACGATGGCGCGCTCGACGATGTAAGGAGCTCCATGAACTTCGATATTATTTATAAAGACGTGACCGGATCGACTAACGACGACGTGTGGGACCTTGCCAATCATGGCGCGCATCCAGGCGTCGCGGTGCGCGCGCTGCGCCAGGAATCGGGCCGCGGCCAATGGAAAACGCGTCCATGGGTAAGCCCTGAAGGCGGGCTGTATTTCTCAGTGTTGCTTGAGCCTCGCATTCCCGAGGAGGAATTCCCTTCGATGAGCCCTCGCCTCGCCGAGGCCGTGGCGCGCATCGTGCGCAGCATTGCGGGCGTGACCGAAAACGAGATATGGGTCAAGCCCGCCAACGACGTGATGTGCGAAGCGGGCAAGCTGTGCGGCATGTCGCTTGACGCGAAAGACGGCAAAGTGGTGCTCGGCGTTGGTGTGAACGTGTTCCACCCGAAGGAGCCCATCGTGACCGACGGCCGCAACGTTGCCGCGTATGTTTGCGACTTGGGCACGGAGGAGTCGCGTTCTTTGCTGTTCACAAATGCGCTTTCGAACCCGCTTTTGCGCGTGCAATACCTCGATACCGTGATGCAGGGTTTGCTTGGCGCTATTGACCTGGAGCTTTCTGCCATCGAGTGCGAGCATATCTAAAATAGAACGAACGAATAATCGCAAGAAGGGCGTGTATGACTGAAGAAAAGATGATGCGCGAAGCGCGCGAGGGAAAACCCCAAACGGCCGACAAGAAGGAAAACGAGCGCGTCACGCGCATGGGCTCGGGCAATATTCCGGCCCTCGTAGTCGAATTCGCGGTGCCTGCGATTTTGGGCATGCTCGTGAACGGCGCGTACAACATTATCGACTCGGTATTCCTTGGCCACGGTGCAGGAGAGATCGGCCTTTCCGCCGTAAGCGTGGCAACGCCGATCATGACGGTGTTCATGGCGATTTCTATGCTCATCGGCGCAGGTGGCAACGCGTTGTGCGCGCTTCGTTTGGGCGAAGGCAAGCACAGCGAGGCCGAGCATGTTCTGGGCAATACCTTCACACTCGGCGTGCTGGTATCCATTCTGCTCGCGGTGCTCGCTCATGTGCCTGCCTGCATCGAACCGCTGCTCTCGCTTTCTTCGGCCACCGATACGGTGCGCCCCTATGCCCGCGACTTCATTCAAATCATCAGCCTGGGCTGCGTCTTCCAAATCGTCGGTATGGGCATCAATAATTTCATTCGTACCTGCGGCGCGCCTAACAGGGCGTTTCTTACCATGCTTATCGGCGCGGTAGGCTGCACCATTTTCAATGCGATTTTCGTCATGGGCATGGGCCTGGGCGTCGTCGGCAGCGCGTGGGCTACCGTGTGCGGCCAATGTATCAGCTGCATTACCGTGGTGTGGTACTTCACGAAGACCCCTGGCGTGCCGCTGCGCCTGCGCCGCAAGTATCTTGCGATGAATGGGGCGCTCGTGCGCAAGATTCTTGCGCTGGGCACGGCTTCGTTCGTGCTGCAGATTGGCGCTGCCGTATCGCAGGTCGTTACCAACTATGCACTCGTGAAATATGGCGCGATGAGCCCCATCGGCGCCGACAATGCGCTGGCCGCCGTCGGCGTGGTCGGTCGCGTGGCCATGTTCACCATTCTGCCGCTTATCGGCATGTCAATCGCCGTGCAGCCGCTTTTGGGCTTCAACTACGGTGCGAAGCTGTGGCATCGCGTGAAGAAGACGCTTGCCGTGGGCATGCTGGGCGCCACAATCATCGGTACGGTGCTGTGGGTGCTCATCATGGTGTTCGCTGCGCAGATTATCGGATTCTTCGGCATTACCGATGCGGCGCTCGTCGACCTGTCGGCGTTCGCGTTGCGCGTGAACCTCGTTTTCCTACCCATCATCGGCTTTCAAATCGTCGGCTCGAACTACTTCCAGGCAACCGGCCAGCCCACGAAGAGCATTATTCTGTCCATGACGCGCCAGATCCTGTTCCTTGTGCCGCTCACGCTCATTTTGCCTGAGGTGCTGCCGGGTATTCTTCCGATGTTCGATGGCCTCGACGCGGTGTATATGGCCGTGCCGTGCTCTGACTTCTTGGCGATTTTTACCGTGGGCGCATTTGTGCTCGTTGAGCTGCATCGCCTGAACAAACGCATCGCCGAATCGAAGTCGGCGGCTCAGCTCGCCACAAGTGAACAAGCCGCTCAGCCGCAAGAATAGGGGATATTCATGGGGGAGCCGAAGCTTCGCCTGCAAGGGGTATCGCAGGTGTATGAAGGTGCGCGTGGTGAAACGCGCGCGCTTCAAAAAATGGATATTGACGTGGCTCCAGGTGAGGCCGTGGCGATTCTGGGGCCTTCTGGCTGCGGAAAATCGACGAGCCTGCTTATTGCGGCGGGCTTGCGCGTGCCTACGCAGGGTGCCGCGTTCGTTGATGGCGTGCGCGTTGCGGGGCCGCGTTTGAACACGGCTCTGATTCTGCAAGATTTCGGCCTTCTTCCCTGGAAAACCGTTGCGGAAAATGCGGGACTCGGCTTGCAGATTCGTAAAACGCCGAAACGTGAGAGAGCCGAGAGGGTTGCGCGTGCGCTCGAGCAGGTGGGCTTGGCCGATTTCGCCGATGCGTTTCCCGCGGAGCTTTCGGGCGGTATGCGTCAGCGTTTGGCCATGGCGCGCGCCCTTACGTGCGATGCCGATTTGCTGCTCATGGACGAGCCTCTTTCTGCGCTCGATGCGCTTTTGCGCGAAGAAATGCAGGATATGTTGAAGCGGTGCTGGTGTGAACAGGGCTATGCGCAGGTGCTCGTGACGCATTCCATTGAGGAAGCGGTGTATTTGGGCCAGCGCATCGTGGTTATGTCGCCGCGACCGGGCCGCGTGGTGCATGTGCTGGAAAATGCCGAGATGCAGCAGGAAAACTGGCGCGACGCCGATTTGTTCTTCGAACGCTGCCGCGCATTGCGCGAGATGCTGCGCGACATTGTGGCGAAAGAGGAGGTGGCCCATGCGTAAGCATCCTGTTTTGGGCCGCATTGCAGGCTATGCGTTCGCCATCGTGTTCATTCTTGCCGGCTGGCAGTTTACCGCCATGGCGGTGCACAATCCTGTGCTGCCTGGGCCTTTTGACGCGTTTCCCATGGTGGCGCAGTATTTTGATGAGCTGTGGCCGGCGTTTCTCGTGAGTCTTTACCGCGTGGTGGTTGCGATGCTCATCGGCACGGTGCTCGCTATTCCTTTGGGACTCGCGTGCGGCCGTTCTCCGCGCGCCGATGCCGTATTCGCGCCCATTCTGTATTTCCTCTACCCGCTGCCGAAGGTCGTGCTGCTGCCCGTGCTCATCGTGCTGCTGGGCTTGGCCGACGCGCCGAAGATTGTGCTCATCGCGATTACCGTGTTCTTCCAAGTGCTCGTAACCGTGCGCGATGCATCGAAGAGCGTGCCTGAACAGAGTATTCTTTCTATGCGCTCACTTGGTGCGAGCAGGCTCGATATATATCGCCACGCCATTGTTCCTGCCACGTTGCCTGAGCTGTTCACGGCATTGCGCATTTCGAGCGGCACTGCGGTTGCGATTCTGTTCTTCGCCGAAGGCATTGCGGGCTCAACGGGGTTGGGTTATTTCATCGTGAATGCCTGGGCGCTGCTTGCCTACCCGAAGATGTTCGCGGGCATTATCGCTATGGCGTTGCTCGGTGTGATTCTGTATGAGCTGTTCGATGTCGCAGAACGGCGCCTGACGCGCTGGAGGCGCGTGTAGGGGTCGCTTTTGAAACATACACATGTGGCCCCTCGGCTTTCTTCGTCGATAGGGGCCACACTCGTTTACGGGGTTATGGTTGCGCAGTTCTTCGGTGCTTGGTCATGCTAATGAATATGTTCATGGACGCTGGGGAGCGAAACGACGAAGCACGCTCCGCCGCCTGCCGCATTAAACGCCTCGATGGTGCCGTCGTGGCCTTCGACGATGCCTTTCACGATGGAAAGGCCCAATCCCGTGCCGCCGGTGTTGCGTGCGCGGGAGTTGTCGCCGCGATAGAAGCGTGTGAACAAAAGTTTCGGGTCGATATCGCCAAAGCCGGGGCCGTCGTCGATGACGCTGATGACGGATTTGTCGGCCAGGCCCGCAAGGCGAACGGTTACGTGTCCGCCTTTGCCCACGAAGCGGCTCGCATTGGCGACCAGGTTGTAAATGACCTGCTGAAGACGGTCGGGATTTCCCAGCACGTCGGGCGCTTCGCCTTCGATTTTCAGCTCTGCGCCGTTTTCCTCGAAAATCGGATTCATCGCATCGGCCACGCGTTCGGCGACGTCATGCAAATTCACGCGTTTCATGATGACTTGATCGGTGCCTTCTTCAATATGCTGAAGAGTGAGCAGGTCGTTCGAAAGACGCGTAAGGCGCTCCGATTCGTTGATAATGGTTTGGCAGAAGCGCTCGCGCAGCGCGGGCGGCATGTCGGGATCCATGAGGGTTTCGGCGTTGCCGCGAATGGCCGTAAGCGGCGTGCGCAGCTCGTGGGCCACGTCGCTAATAAAGCGCGTTTGTCGGTTTTCCTGCACGGAAAGGTCGCTCATCTGGGCTTTTGTTTTTGCGCTCAGGGCAACGAAGTCTTCGGCAAGCTCGTCGGCCTCGTAAAGCTTGCCTTCCGGCTTAATATCGACGCGCGCGTCTCCATGAAGAATCGCTTGCGCGCGCACGTGCAAATCGGTAAGGGGCTCGGCCAGGTAGTGGCCAATGACGAGGCTCAACGTGAACGCGAACGCCGTGCCCGCAAACAGGAACCAGAGAAGCAGCCCTATATCGGGAATGCCGAAAATGCACACCAGGAAAAAGGTGAGTATCGAAGCCGCCACGGCGAAAATAGTGGCCAGAATGGCATAAAACGACTGAAGGCGCCTCATAATGAAGCGCCTTTTGTCGGCGGCGCTGTGCGTAATGCGTCATTCATCGTAAACGGCGCCTATGCTTTCAGGCGGTAGCCGTAGCCGCGCACGGTCTCGATGATGCTCGGGTCGAAGCCTGCTTGCGAGATTTTGTCGCGCAGGCGTTTGATGTGCGTGTCGACCGTTTTCGTTTCGGTGATGTACTCCCAACCCCAGGCTTCGCGCAACAAATCTTCGCGGGTTACGACCTTGCCTGCGTCTTTCATAAGGGCGGCAAGCAGCTCGAACTCGCGTGGAGTCAAATCGATGGGGCCATTGGGGCCGACGGCCGTGTGTCGGTCTTCGTCGAGCGTGATTCCGGCAGCCACGAGCGCACCGCTATCGGGTGCCTCAAGGGTGCCGCGGCGAAGCAGGGCGCGAACGCGGGCGATGAGCTCGCGCACGCCGAAGGGCTTGGCCAGGTAATCGTCACCGCCGATTTCGAGGCCGACGACCTTGTCGAGCTCGGTGTCGCGTGCCGAAAGGAAGAGCATGGGCGCTGTGGTACGGCTGCGCAGGCGGCGGCACAGTTCATAGCCGTCCATGCCGGGCAGCATAATGTCGAGCACGAACAGGTCGTAATGCTTGCGCGTCGCCTGTTCGAGCGCGTCTTCGCCGTTGTTGGCGACATCGACTTTGAACCCCTCTTTCATGAGGGAGTAAGAAACGAAGTCGGTAATGGACTGCTCGTCGTCGACGACGAGGATTGAGGCGGCTTCTTCGGTCATGGGTGCCGCTCCTTTCGTGCTGGGGTTGTTCGTGGGTGCAATCGCGCCCGTTCAGCTACTTGAATCATAGCACGTCACATGCCTCAGCATGCCCGTTCGCCATTCGGTTGACGCGCTGTAAGGTTGGCGTTTCACGGCAGTTGATTTCGTTGCTTGCACAGCGACAGTGTGTGCTCGTTTCGGCTTCGTGGCGAAAACATGGGGCTTCGCACGGTCGCGTTGTCGCGTTGCCGCGCGAAAGTCGCACTTCTCCTGGGTTTCGCGCTTCCGATTGTTCCTTTCGCCTGAGCTTTCGGCTCGCTCGCAGCGGCCTTGTGCCGTTTCCCTGCGAATCTGCGCCGAGTTCGTGGCGCGGGACTTTGCGTGCGCCACCGTCGTTACAATGGGCTTCGTTGCGATAAGAGAAAGCCGCAGGAAGAAAGGGCCCGACGTGCTGACTGACATTGAAATTGCCCAAGCTGCAACCCCCGAGAAAATCACCGTGATCGCCGAGCGTGCTGGCGTGCCCGAGAAGTATCTCGAGCAATACGGCAACTACAAGGCGAAGGTCGACTACAACCTGCTTACCGACGAAGCCCATACTCCCGGCAAGCTCGTACTGGTTACGGCCATTAACCCTACGCCTGCGGGCGAAGGCAAAACGACCACTACGGTCGGTTTGGCCGACGCCATGCGTCGCATTGGCAAAAACACTCTGGTCGCGCTGCGCGAGCCGTCGCTCGGCCCTGTATTCGGCATTAAGGGCGGCGCCGCTGGCGGCGGATACGCCCAGGTCGTTCCCATGGAGGACATCAATCTGCACTTCACGGGCGACTTCCACGCCATTGGTGCTGCGAACAATCTGCTTGCCGCCATGATCGACAACCACATTCACCAGGGCAACGCGCTCGGGTTCGACGTGCGTCGCATCACGTGGAAGCGCGTGGTCGACATGAACGATCGCCAGCTGCGCCATATCGTGTGCGGCATGGGCGGAAAGGCTTCGGGCGTGCCTCGTGAGGACGGTTTCGATATCACCGTCGCTTCCGAGATCATGGCTATTTTCTGCCTGGCTACAAGCATTTCCGATCTCAAAGAGCGCTTGGCACGCATTGTCGTTGGCTACACGCGTGCCGACGAGCCCATCACCGCTGGCCAGCTGAATGCTCAGGGTGCCATGTGCGCACTCCTGAAAGACGCGTTGAAGCCGAACCTTGTGCAAACGCTTGAGGGTACGCCGGCATTCATTCACGGCGGTCCCTTCGCGAATATCGCCCACGGCTGCAATTCGATTATCGCTACGCGCATGGCCATGGCGCTGGGCGATTACGCCATTACGGAAGCCGGTTTCGGTGCCGATCTTGGTGCCGAGAAATTCCTCGACATCAAGTGCCGCTTGGCGAACTTGAAGCCCGATGCAGTTGTGGTTGTCGCGACTGTTCGCGCGCTCAAGAACCACGGCGGCGTGCCGAAGGCCGAGCTGAATGAGGAAAACCTCGAGGCGCTTGAGGCGGGTCTTCCGAACTTGTTGCAGCACGTGGAAAACATCACCACGGTGTACAAGCTTCCCTGTGTGGTTGCCATCAACGCATTCCCGACCGACACCAAGGCCGAACTCGACTTGGTCGAGGCCAAGTGCAAGGAACTCGGCGTGAACGTTGCCCTTTCCGAAGTGTGGGCCAAGGGTGGCGAAGGCGGCGAAGAGCTGGCTCGTGAGGTTGTACGCCTGTGCGAAAACGGCGACGATGAGGGCCGCAGCGCTAAGACGTTTGAGTTCGCCTATGGCGACGAGGGCGGTATCGCCGAGAAAATCGAGGCCGTTGCGAAGAAGGTGTATCGTGCCGATGGCGTCGACTTCACGTCTGCCGCGAAGAAGCAGATCAAGCATTTGGAGTCCATGGGCTTTGGCGAGTTCCCGGTATGCATGGCGAAGACCCAGTACAGCTTCAGCGACGACCAAACCCTGCTCGGTGCGCCGCGCGGCTTCCGCATCACGGTGCGCGAGGTGAAGGTGTCGGCTGGCGCTGGCTTCGTGGTGGCACTCACGGGCAACATTATGACGATGCCCGGCTTGCCGAAGCATCCTGCGGCTGAGAACATCGACGTCGATGAAACCGGTAAAATCACGGGCCTGTTCTAACGAGTAAGCCCCTATGCCGACGCGGCATTGGGCTCTGGCGGCGCGCTTCGAGGTCAAGCTGCCGATCGCGTGCCGAAGTTGCGCGTCGCCTTGCTTTCGTCCGAACCGTGCTCGCCTAAGCCCATGCCGCTGATGTTTGTTCGACCCGGGTTTAATGGGCCAAAGGAGCTGCGCCTTTGGCCCATTCTTCTTTATTTGGAACTCGTTTGAAAATGGACCGCGGACGGTCTTTGGCCTATTGAGGATGCTTCTATGGTGAATACTGAATTTGTCGATGCGCTGGCTTCCGATGCCGCTGTGCCTGGCGGCGGCGGTGGCGCGGCCTATGCTGGCGCGCTTGCTGCGGCGCTCGGCGCCATGGTGGGAAATATTACGGCGGGAAAGCCAAAGTTCGCCGATGTCGCCGACGACATGCGTGCATCGGTTGTTGAGCTTGATGCGGCGCGAACTCGTTTGCTCGAACTCATCGATGAAGATGCCGAAGCGTTTTCCCGGCTCGCGGCCACATGGAAGCTTTCGCGTGCAACCGGGGAAGAAAAGGCCGCGCGTCATGCGACCGAGCAAGCGGCGCTTGTGGGCGCGTGCGAGGTTCCGTTGGATATTATGGGCGAATGCGCGAGAATCATCGAGGTCGCCGATTTTCTGGCAAAGAATTGCTCGAAACTGGTGCTTTCGGATGTGGGCGCTTCCGCCATTTTGGCGAAAGGCGCCCTGCAGGCAGCGGCGCTCAATGTGCATATCAACACGAATCTTATGGACGATGCGGTTCAGGCTGCTGCGTTCAACGAACGCTGCGAAAACTTGCTAGGCGAGCCCTGCGCTGCCGCGCAAAAGATTTACGATGAAGTGGCTTGGGCTTTGCATGGCGCGTAACGATGGAAAGCCCGACTTGGCGCCTCACGCATGGACTATTGTCGGCTCGGGCTTGTTTTGGGCGTGGGTGGATTCCCTTTTCATGGGATCGTTGTTTCCCGAGGGGTCGCTCCTTTCAATATTCGTTCTCTTGGCCGTGTCGCTTTTGGGCGCTTTGGCAGGCCTTGTTTTATGGGCGGTTTCGAAGCGGATTCGTCGTATATTGCTTTCCCCGAAGCTGTTCTCGCTTGCGGGTGTTGCTGGCTGCCTTTCTTGTCTCGTCCTGGGCGTTTCTGCTTATTGTGGTTGGGCTTTTATGCTTGCATGCGGCGTGGCGCTGGGAGCGTTCTATCTGCTGTTTTCGGTAGTGAACTGGGGTGTTGCCTATTGCCTACACCGTGGTGAGTCCGCTGTTGCATGCATAGCGGCATCGTTTGCGCTTGCCGTTGTAGTTGATTTGCTCATTGTTGCAATAGACCCTGTTGCCCGCTCGGTTTTTTTGGCCGTTGTTCCGCTGGCATCGTTTGCTGTTCGGCGGAAAGTTCGCATTCCAAATTATGACGAGCTTTCCGCCGAATTCCCCTTGTCGGATGACGAGGGGAGGAAGGCCACGTCGGGCACGCGCAGCATTGGCGAGCGCCTGTTTCGCATGTTTGGTATTACGCCTGTGGCGTTGGGGAGCCTCCTTTTAATGATGCTGTGCTTCGGCTATATGCAATACATCATGTCCTCGGGCGCCATATCGGCGCAATTGGGAAATTGGCATGTGCCTGCGGTAATCGTAATGCAGGTTGCTCGCGGGGCGGCGGCGCTGCTGCTTGGCGTTGCGGCGTGCGCTCCGAAGCGTACCGATTTGGTATTCAAGGCGGGCCTTCTTGTAGCCGTTGCGGGCTTTCTTACTATGCCGTTTTTCTCGATGGCGCAGCTTGCTTGGCTTTCGGGTGCCATGGTGATGGCCGGCTACACTTTCTTTGACACTCTTATTTGGGTTCTTGTGGTTCGGGCGTGCTGCACGCGTGCATGCGACCCCGTAAGTGTGATTCTTGCCATGCGGCAGGTCGCCAACGGAATTGGGATATCGTGCGGCATGATTTTCGGCATGGTTCTACCTGGCTGCTTTCCGAAAGAAATGTCTTTTCACCCCGACGCGATCGTGGCAGGCTATGCGGCCACGATCGCGGCCATGCTGGTGGTGGGCAGTCGTGAGGTGTGGTTGCTGTTCGAGGCCAGCGCAAAGAGGGCGGTCTCGCAAGGTGACGAGCGGGATCTCGAGCCTACTCAGCTGAGGTTGAAAAGTTTGGGCGAAAAGTGGGGGCTCACCCCGCGTGAACAGGAAGTGTTCGCCTATGTGGCCGCTGGTCGCTCCCAGCCCTGGATTTCTGAAACGTTGTGCATTGCCGAGGGCACTGCGAAAACCCACATTCGTCATATTTATCAAAAAGCGGGCGTTTCGAGTAAACAAGCACTTATTGACCAGGTGTTTCAGGATGAATCATCCGAAAGGGCATAGGCGTTTTTTTGCTCGATAGAAACGGTTTATCTTCCGACAACAACGCTTTTCGGTCGATTTGCGTTGTTGCTGGCTTCCCCACAATGAGCTTCGTCATTCGGGCCGAAGGGCTCGCAAGAAGCATCCAAGTGAGAGGGAGCAGACAAATGGGAATCAGCAGAAGGAATTTCCTGAAGGGATCGGTGGCCGCGGGCGCAAGCATCGCCGCCATGGCCGGATTGGCGGGTTGCGCCAGTCCGCAGCAAAGCCAGTCAAGCGAATCTAAATCCGATTCGGGCAACGGCATTGGCAAACATACGTGGGAAGTGAAACCCGAAGCAATTACCGATATCTCTGAAACCAAAGACTACGACGTGGTTGTGGTTGGTGGCGGTATGGCGGGCACCAACGCCGCGCAGGCCGCTGCTCGTTTCGGCGCTTCCGTTGCCGTACTCGAACGCAACGACGCTGGTCGTTTCTGCGGTTTGGATATGGCCGCCATGGGCTCGAAGGTGTTGCTTGATGACGGCATTGAAATCGACTTGGAAAAGGCTGCGCGCATCATGCACTCCACCAGCCAGCAGACCAGCAACTACCATCTTATTAAAACGTGGCTCGACCAATGCGGCCCGAAGATTGACTACATTACCGAGTTGTGCGCGGAAAACGGCGTGTCGGTTATTCGCTCGGTTGCCGGTAGCTCGAAGGCTGGATGGGATGATCTGCCCGAGAAATACACGGTGTTTAACGATTCTGTGTGCTTCAGCAGCGATGAATGGGGTGTGTTCGACCGTCCCGATGGCAAAGAGCCGCATCAGAACCTGGGCGATGTGCTGGTGAAGTCGGCCGAGGAAAACGGCGCTGAATTCTTCTTCAATACGCATGCCGAACAGCTGGTTGGCGATGCCGAAAATGGCATCACGGGTGTTATCGCAACCGACGCCGACGGCAAGCACGTCCAATTCAACGCATCCAAGGGCGTCGTTATTGCCACGGGCGACATCGGAGGCAACGACGAAATGCTCAATGCTTGGTCGCCTATCGCCACCCGCGCTGATGCCAACGTGTACACGCCCGCAGGCGCCAACACCGGTGACGGCATTTTGATGGGCTGCTGGGCTGGCGCGGCCATTTCGAAGAGCTCCGCCTCCCCGATGATTCACCCCTTCACCATCCAGACGCGCGATTACAACCTTACGGGCTTCATGCTGACGCTGCTTGCCGTGAACCAGAATGGCGACCGCTTCATGAACGAGATGCCTTTCGAGCCCTACGTGACCGATGGCCGTATGAATCAGCCGGGCAACGTTGCATGGTCGATTTTCGATGCGAACTACGGTGATGTGCTGAAATCGCACTGGGGCGATTCCTACGAAACCCGTATGGCGGCCGCTCCCGAGGAAATTGAGACGCGCCTGCAGAACGGCACCTTGGTGAAGGCCGATACTGTGGCCGAGCTTGCCGAAAAAATTGGTGTGCCCGCCAAGAACCTCGAGAAGGCTGTGGCTGATTTCGATGCTGCTTACGAGAAGGGCGAGGATACCCAATTCGGCGTTGCCTCTCGCTTCCTTAGCAGTCTTCACACGCCGCCGTACTATGCGCAGCCTTTGAATGCTGCTTTGCTGGTGGTGTGCTTCGGCCTGCACGTGGACGACAACTCCCAGGTGTGCACCGAGGACGATACGCCCATCAAAGGTCTGTATGCCTGTGGCAACGCGCAGGGCGATTTCTTCGGCTTCAATTATCCCATCACCTGCCCGGGTTGTTCTACGAGTCGTTCTTTGGTGTATGGCCAGCTTATTGGCGAGGCGCTCGCGAAAAACACCACTATTACCGAGCTTGTTGGCGAGTAGTCCCCCCTGAACACATGCCCTCCCTTCATGGCCGGCTTCCCCTCCCTTCGCGCCGGTTCGTACGCGGCGACGCTTCGGCGTCGCCGTTTCTTTAATGACTTCAGTCTGGCGCGCGCGTAGCCGCGCCAAATAAACCGCCCGCTAAG
>OLRB01000261.1_pt1 | contig 46624 bp, 44 predicted proteins | sample 1672751 | NCBI WGS metagenome assembly OLRB01 (sample SAMEA3136720, study PRJEB25190) | human gut metagenome | biome: human gut; feature: human-associated habitat; material: faeces | place: Austria | collected 2013
CCCGGGGATTTATCTACCAGTGTTACCCTGTTCATATGGTCTTCTCTCATCCAGTCCCGAAAAGACCAGATCAAATGTCTGGCTGCTGCATCGAGATATTCTTCTTCTTCCGGATCCGGCTTTTTTAGTTCTTTGACTTTCTCCTCTGTTTTCTGCTCTTTCGCTTCCTGCTGATCCAGAAGCTTCTTCTTTTCGCAGGATCCACAGTCTTCTGAGATGCAGTCCTCTTCCGGGCGATACATGCAGTGTTCAAATTTCCGGCCATGGAGTTTCCCTGGGAGGTATTCGGGATGGTTCATGATGTTATCCTGGCCGGGGATCTGCTCCTCCAGCTCACCGTTCGGATCCGGATTAAAATAATTCTCCCAGGTATTTTTCCCGGCTGCCGAACTATCAAAGATTGCTCCCATGGTCTGGAAAAATTCCGGCCAGGTGATATCCTGCAGCTCCCCGTCTGAACTTTTGATAAAAGCCTGATCCGGGTAGAGCATTATAAATACCCTGTCATTCTGGAATTTCTTTTTCTTCTCGTGATACAGGAATCTGGCCATCTTTTTTATCTCTTCTTCCGGATATGGTCCAACACCGTACTGATCATAGATTTCATTCAGATCCTTTTTTCTCGAAAAGAAAAAGTCTTTCACCGCTTCCCGGATGATATCGTCCGGATCCTGCTGCCAGTTCAGGAGGTTGTCCGGGTTATGTTCAGACTGCTTATTAAATTTCTTTAGGTCACGGATATCTTCCCGCTTGGTTTCCGGCCGGATCATTGCATGATCATCTTCCGGAAGCTGCAGCATCTCCGTAAGCTGGGAAAAATTAAAATCCCGGTATTCTTCCCGTAATTCCGGAGTGTCTCCCTGAATGGAATATTTTTCGTACACATGGATGAACCGGCTTACTCCGTCCGGTGTCATGCCAAAGGTTTCCCGGGCGTATTCCGTGACAGAGTGATAGCCCTTTAACTTATAAGCTCCTGATCTGTCTATCCGGGACAGATGCCACCCTGTTTTGACAAAATTCCGGACGATCCCTCCCAGATTCTCCCGGATCTGTTTCTCTTCCTGCTCTAATTCCGGCAGGGTTAATCGTAGCTGTTCCATAAATTCTCCTTTCGCGGACACGTTTTTTCTTGTACTTTATGCGTGTTTGAGGGCTGTTTTTTATGATTTCCACGGACATTTTTACAAATCTGTCTTTCAAAATCCTGTTTCCACATCCTGAAACCCTTGATTTGCCCCAGTAAAAACGTGTCTTTTGGTTGTTATCCACTTTTTTATCCCCAAAGGCCCGCAAACGTCCATTTTTCCTAACACGGACGGCGTTCATTTGGATTTTTATAAAGCTCCATATTTTCGATATGGAACTGCACTGCATGAGGACGCAGTAATTCCTCTATTTCCTGCCACAGGTCCAGATTTCTCAGTTCTTTTCCATCTGATCTTTTCCAGCCATTATCTTTCCAGGCAGCAAGTCTTCTCTGGCCGTCCGCAAAGTAATGACAGTCTGTATGTATAGTGATCATGGCAGACTGATTCATGCGTTTCAGAGCTGCTATGGCACATTCCAGAACCATTCTGTGTCCGGTTGTATCCAATACCTGCTCTTTTTTCTGCACAGTATGACCATTGCAGACTAAAATATATTGATACCAGGCTTTCCGGGTCTTTCCCGGCGCTCTGGTGGATGTGATAATAAAAGCATCTACCTGTTTCACTTTTTAAATCCTCCTATCCAGCTTAATCAGTGTGTAATGCCTATAGGCGTAGCCAGTTACAGGGTTGATTCCCATACGGACAGAATCCGGATCTATGTAATAACCCTTCGGTGCTTTTGGGTAGATCATCCTCCCCTGCTTATCAACCAGATTTCTCCGATTGATCACTTTTTCTTTCGGCTCTTTGCGGATCAGATTCCGGGACGGGTGATATCGTTTCGCTTCTTTTGGCTCCCATTCCTCTATTGGTTTTGCTATATACTCCGCCAGATCTTCAAAATTCCCGGTCTCATAGAGGGAACGGAAATTGATATGTCCTTTTTTCCAGCACTCCGAAAAGAAGATATCTGTCCCTCCGTCCTGACTTTGAACCCGGTTTACCAGAATATGGATATGTGGTCCTCCTCTTTTTCCAATTTGAAGACGATATATGTATTTCAGTTCTTTTCCAATCTTGTGATACTGCTTCCGAACATCTTTGATCAGCTTCTGGATATCTTTCATCATTTCGGACCAGTTAGGGCGATCCCCTTTTCTGTATGTGATGGTCATCCAGTAATCATGCTTTCCGAAATTCCACTTGATCAGCCTGCGGAGATCTCTTTCTTTTTTCCATTGATTCTGCCTCTTGATGTCCTCCGGGGTTGCTTTCTTTCTTTTCTGTCTCTTCTGTCCGCTGGCTCCATATCTGCCTGTATGCTTTTCCTCTACCTCCAGAGTCTCTCCACACTCCCATATATGTCTTATGTATGCAAACCTCATATACCACCTCGAACCTATCTCTAATACTCCTTATCAAGCCTTGAAGGGGTTCCATCCCCCAAAAAATTTAAAAATAAAAACGGGATTTTTCCCGTATCGGCTTGACCCTGCGCCCCTCAGATGGTATATTGTTTTCATGAGTTATTTTCTGAAGGACGCAAGCCCTTGCCCGTACATTGCCGTGTACGGGTCTTTTTATGCGATTGTATAGCTGCCGCCGTAAAGGTCTTTATTTTCCTCGGCTTTCTCCACTGCCTGCTGATATGTACCCAAAAAGCTTGCTAGTGTATAATCCGCAAAGCGTATGATTCAGATACATACCTGTTCTTTGCTTGTCTCCTGGTTAATCATCTACTTCCTCCCAGCTTTCCGTATCTCTTCCAAAATTTCTGCCATCATTTTTTCAAATGGACCTTTTGTTTTTAATTCCTCTAATTTTCTTGTACTTTCCGCTTTTATTTCTTCTTCTGTTAAAAAAACAAATTTGATGCACTCTCTCATACGATTATCGGCATACTCCTGTCCATGTTTTTCTGTCATCTCTTTTCTGAGTGCTCTCATCAAAATTGCAAGTTCTGGGATTACGATCATTTCAGGACCGCTTACTTCTACTTCGTTTAATACACATTTAATCATGATGATCTCCTTCCATTTCCAATGCTCTCTCCAACCGGATACTGGTTGATAAGATCCGGACGCCCGGAGGGCACTCTGGATCCAGTAAATCCTGCAAAGCTTCCTCGATAGCCTTACGCAGCTCTGCATTCTCTTTCCGGAACCGTCTGTTCTCTTTGATAATCCTCAGCATACCGGTTCCTCTTTCCTGATCTTCCCGGCAAAATGCTTTTTATCTGCTGTCCAGACCTCTCCGTTTTCATCAACATAGAGTTCATATCCCTCTTCTATCCGCATCTCAATTCCGATTCGATCCCATCCGGTACGAGGTGCATGGATCTCCGGGTTATATTTCTTCATTTTCGTCCCTCCATTTATCTAACTCTCCTGCTGCAAGTTCCATAAGCATTAAGTTCAGCGCCCAGAACACCCACAGGGCCAGGACTGTTTTTATTACTCCATCCCACTGCTGCCAGGACAGCAACCATTCAAATGCGGCTATGTATGCTGCTGCTAAATATTTTCTTCGCATGGCTTACCCTCCTGATCTCTCATGCTGCCTTTTTTATTTCTTGGACGGTGATCTTTACACCGTACTTCCGTGATAAGATCACGGCCAGAATTTCATAAAATTTTTTTGGATTAAATGTTCCTGTCTGTTCCATAGTGGTTCTCCTTTCTTCAGCCGGCTTTTTTCGTATCTCCCGGAAGGAAGAATGAAACGTATGTAGATACAATTCCATCAAATTTCCCTCTGGCATATTCCGTGATTTTTTCCCAGTTCTGAACGATTTTCTCAACATCATGTGGTTCTTTCCTGGCTTTTTACTTCTTAACCATTTCATCCCTCTCACCTCGCTTTGTCTTTCAGAAGCGGTTGACTTGTCTTCTTCGTTCTCCTATTCTTTAGATACAAGGCACTGCCATGCCTGAGTATTATGAAAGGAGGTTTTTTTATGTCTGAAATTAATCTTTCTTCTGAATCTTATTGACTTTTTCTGTGTAAGTTTTTATTCTTTATTAATTAAATACTTTTTATAGTGCCAAAGGAGTTTTTATATGAAGCCATTTTCAATAGATAAAAAAACTTATCAAATTTTAGATTACATTTATGAGCACAGCGAATGTACCGTTAGTTCATTATGCAAATCTTTTTGCATTTCTTCGATAGAGCAATCATCTCCGCTTATAGCTGCTCTTATGAACCTGTTTGACAACCGATACATTTCTGTATGCAATCCAAGGCTCCCTCTTTCGGCGTCCTATTCCTTAGAGACTTATAACGATGCCTGCCGTCAGCACCAAGTTGCATTATTTTCTTCCGACTGCATTGTTGCAATACTCCCAGATGGATCATTTTACGTCGAGGAACACAGAGCTAAAGAACAAAATGACAAAATGCTCCGCTCGTTAGCAAACTCAGCCAAACGTCATGCTCAATCAGCTGAAACTGCATCCTCAGCGGCTATCAAAATTGCTAAAACCGCATCTGATCACGCCGATGCAGCCAAGACACAAGCTACAGCCGCTACGGATCAAGTTTGTATTCTGGAAGAACAGCTTCGTTTTGCTCGAGAACAAGCCGATTCCGCTTCGAAAGACGCCCTTGCTTCTAAACGCATTTCCATAATAGCCATTATTGTTAGCATGGCATCTGTTGTAGTTGCTATTTTGCAGCTATTTCAATAAAGCAACTATCTGAATTATAAGTGCTAATACAGAGAGCGCGAATGCCACTGTCGAAAGAAACATGGCTTTTCGTGCTGTCTTTTTACGAAATATCTCTAACTCTTCCAATGTCATTTCCTCAAACCTTTTATTCACTTCTCTCGCCTCGCTTTCCAATATCGCTCTGATCGGCAGCTTTTATGCCGCTGTCTGCTTTGCCGCAAAAACATAATCCATTTTGTACTCAGGACAGATAAGTTCACATGTTTTCCATGCTTCCCCGAGAGTAAATTCTGTTTTTCCCTGTAATTTGTTCCATACAGTTTTCTCACTTAAACCAAGAAACTCAGCATAAGCTTTGTTTGAGATTCCTTTTCTTTTCAGGATCTCAATTAAATTTTTATACATATTTTTCACTCCTTTCTTACAACCATACAATGTATTGTATCTTTTACTTGCATTATATCTAATGCATTGTATATTGTCAAGTAATTATTTACAATGCATTGTACATTTTTTCTATTTGGCATTTATAATAGATTGTATTTTTTTACTTGACTATGTAATATTTTTACTATAGAATGTAATTATCCAGTAAATAAGGAGGTACAAAATTGAAATTTACCGAAAAGTTAGATATTTTGATGAAAGAGCATGGTCTTAATAAGCATAGCCTTGCAAAAGCTACAGGTGTGGGTTATACAACCATAGACGCTTTCTATAAAAAAGGTTATGAAAATATGAAATTATCTAACTTCAGAGCAATTTGTGATTACTTTAAAGTCACCATGGATTCGATGGCTCGTGATGATGTGGAATTTCCAGAAGCTTATAATCCAAATGCGAAAAATATACATATTTCAAAAGAAGAGGAGATACTTGTAACCCGTTATCGTGAAGCAGACAACTTTGATAAAGAGCTGGTTTTAAGAGCTTTGCGTGTTGACGCAAAAGGGGACGCACAAAAAATGGCATAATTTACCAATATAGGAAAAATAAGGAAAATATTATCGATATAAAATTTGATTAATTCGCTTCGGCGTTTTAATAAAACACATTTTAGGAGGTATCTTTATGAAAAAGAAAATTTTCATTGCATCATTATCTAGTTTATTATGTCTTTCCACTGTTCCAACCTATACTTTGGCTGCTCAGGAGCCAACTATCACTCCAGAAGCTTCTGTTTTTGAGGTTCCTTCTGAGGAAATTGAGCCAAACAAAAGCTCTATGGTTGACTACATTGCTCAAGAAGCAAAAAAATCCGCCAATAAATCTGCTAGCGAGGAAAAGCGTGACGAAGCAATCACCTATATTGTCGATCATTTTCCGGATTTTTATGAGAACAATACCGTAATGGAAAACACAATGTATTATGGCTATTATCTCGAATATGCATATTCCAAAAATGGCCCCGAAAATCTTTATGCCAATCTTGGTATGGATACCTATCAGGCTGTAAAATATGTATATCGCAATGCAGAAAAGCCCGAAGATGATTCTACGCTTGCTAATCTCGATCAGATAAAAGAATCTCTATTGGATCTCGGTTATGATGTAGACAATACCACAGAAAAATACGATACCACCAAATAAAAGCAACTGATTTTCATTTAAAACAAAACCGCCCCTGCGCTACCAACACAGAGACGGCCTATACATCCGAGGATGCATACATATTTTACATGCAAAAATATTGTATCATCTTCGGGCAGCCATGGCAAGTGGAATCTCTATATTCCTCTGGCTGTTATTTTTATACCCATTTTTAAGGAGATGATTATATGAGAAAGCAAAATAATTCTGAAGCTCCGGTAAGGGCAGCTCTTTATGTCCGTGTTTCCGGCGAGGAACAGAAAATAAAAGGATTGTCCATAGAGGCTCAAAAAGAAAGACTTGTTGCATATGCAAAGGAGCGAGGATGGATCATTGCAGGGCTTTTTGTGGATGCCGCAAAAACAGCTCGAAAGAATATGCATAAAAGATCTGAGTTCCAGAAGATGCTTGATCTGGTCCGTGCGGATGGAGTAGATATGCTTTTGTTCTGCCGTCTTGACCGCTGGTTCCGATCTGTCCGAGATTATTACAAAGTCATGGAGGTTCTGGAAACTCATAACTGCCAGTGGAAAACCACAGATGAAGAATATGATACCACTACAGCCAATGGCCGACTTTATATTAATGTTAAGCTATCCATTGCTCAGAACGAAGCTGATATATGTGGAGAAAGAATCCATGTTGTTTTTGACAGTAAGATACAGCATGGTACTGTCCTGTCCGGCAAGTGTCCTTTTTGGCTCCGCATTAATGACGAGAGACGCTACGAACTGATTCCGGAAAACGCTGCGATTATACAGGATGCCTTTAATCACTTCGAGAATACTACTTCTCAGCGTGCCACAATCCGCTACATCCGCGAAACCTATGATGTAAACTGGTGCGAAGCCACTTTCCGCCGGATGCTGAAAGATAAACTAGCGATAGGTGTTTACAATAAAAACGGCCGCTATAATGAGGATTTTTGTCCTCCGGTTATCAGCAAAGAGCAGTTTGAACACGTCCAGGAACTGCTTAAGCGCAATTCCCGGCACAATCCTGCCGGTAGGATATATATCTTTACCGGTATTTTAGTTTGCGAAGAATGTCGTCATCATCTTGTAGGCCGCAAACAAAAAGACTTTTTTTATTATCGTTGCAATCAGCATTTCCAACGCGGCCGTTGTACCCACAACCATTCCGCGCGCGAAGATGTAATAGAGACATGGTTATTTGAACATCTTGGGGAAGAAATCAAAAAATACGAAGTTGCCTGGAATGTACAGGCTGCCGAAAGAAAAAGAACTGCTGCCAGCATAGACCGCTCTGTCCTGCGCAGGAAGCTTACTAAGTTAAAAGACTTGTATATGAATGATCTGATTGATATTGATGAATACAAAAAAGATTACGAAACCTATACTGCTGCCCTGTCTGCTCTTGAAGAGCCAGAAGAAGAAAAGCATATAGATCTGTCTGGTGTGCACCGAATCATCTCCCACGACTTCCGTGAGATCTATGATTCCCTGACCAGGGAAGAAAAACGTACCCTATGGAAGAACACCTTAAAAGAGATCCGGGTAAATAATGCCAATGAAATTACAGGCATCTCATTTTTTTAATCTGTGTTGTACTAATCGTACATAACCTGTAGGTTCGTCTGCAAGAAACAGAGAAGGCTTCGTCACCAGCGCTCTTGCAATGGCAACTCTTTGCTGCTGGCCTCCGGAAAGCTCTGTAGGACGGTGGTGCATTCTGTGAGACAGCTCTACCTTTTCCAGAGCTTTACGGACTCTCTCCTTTCTTTCTGCTGCTTTGACTCCCTGGTACAAAAGAGGCAGTTCAACATTTTCCTCTGCAGTAAGCCTGGGCAAGAGATTAAAATTCTGAAAGATAAACCCCAGCTTATGATTGCGTATCCTGGCCAGCTCCCGTTCCGAATACTGCTCAATGGAAATCCCGTCCAGAATATATTCCCCCTCGTCTGCCACATCCAGACAGCCGATAATATTCATCATTGTGGATTTTCCGCTTCCGGAGGGACCGATGATACTGACAAATTCTCCCTCCTGGATGCTCATGCTGGCATGATCCAGAGCGTATACCGTTTCATCTCCAATGGTATATATTTTTGAAATCTCTTTCAGTTCTATCAATGTACTTTCACCTACTTTCCCGGCGGAGTTCCCATTCCGCCGCCCATATCACCGACTCCGGGCATATTTCCCATATTACCGCCTCCGGACATATCTCCCATATCTCCGCCCGGCATGCTGAAGCCTGTATCAGAAGAGGTATTTCCGCCGCCAGTCTTCTGGTAATAAACCACATCGCCTTCGGAAAGCCCCTCTGTGATCTCTACGTTTTCTCCATCGGAAAGCCCCGTGGTTACCTGCTGTTCACCGGAAAGATTTCCTTCGTCATCCTGCTCTGTATAAACAAAAACTTCCTCTCCCCGTTCCTGCAGGGCATTAACCGGAATGGTTACAATATTTTCTTTTTCCTCGATTGTAATCGTTGCGGACGCGTTCATTCCTGCTTTCATTTTTTCATCTTTTGGAATGGTGATCTCCACTGTATACTTGGCCACACCGCCGCTTGCAGAAGCCGTATTTCCTACCTTTGTCACAGTCCCTTCAAATGTTTTATCCTCTATGGCATCAAAAGTCACCTGCGCCGTCTGTCCCTGTTCTACGGAATTGATGTCCAGCTCATCTACGCTTACCGAAAGCAGCATAGAAGTATCGCCGGAAATCGTAAAGGCTGTAGTGTCTGTGCTGTACTGGGAGGCTGTATCTGTCTGGGTTTCCTCTTCCCCTGACTGCTGGCCATCTGAGGTCTGTGTTCCGGAGGATGTACTCCCTGCCCCCTGAGAACTGCCTGTATTCTGTGTCGTTCCCGTATTATTATTCTGAGTTTCTGGCGACACCTGACTTTCTCCGTCTGTAATTCCATTTTCCTCGCCCGTCTGTGTATCTGATCCCGAATTTTCCGTATTGTTCTGGGCGTCTTCAGAAGGAGCAGAGCCGCCTTGATTTCCTTCCGTGCTTCCGGAATCACCTGATGTATCCCCAGGCTCCTCTGTACTTCCCTCTGTTTCCGGAAAAGTAATGGTAAAGCTCAGCGTGCTTCCATCAGAGGAAAGTGATACTCCGGACAGCACTCCGGATACCGCCTGAGTCACACTGTCGGCTGCAAACTGATAGCCCTCCCCTGCATAAAGCGTAACTGCTGCCTGATAGGTTGCTGCCGGCTGGAAGGTACTGTCTCCCGGATTCCAGGATATGGTTCCTGTATAGCTGTTGTCTGAGGAAACAATCTGCGTCTGAGGACTGCCTCCTGTTCTTGGAACAACAATCCCCAGCATCTGCGCGTTTCCCGCCGATGTGTCTGCCATGCTCAGATAAAGAGTCTGCTTCTCTGGCTGAGAAGGTATTTCTTCCATACTTCCTGTATCATCAGAAAATATTTCTGCTGTTTCATCTGTATCGGACACATTAACGATACGAACAACGGATTCATTTGTGTAATACATGTTTGATGCCTGAACTCCATAGCTTTTCGTATAGGACATATTTAGCGCCTGGATGCCAGTTCCTTTTGTATAAGACATATTTGACAGCTGAACTCCGCTGCCGGCTGATACTGATGAGGAATCAGAAGTTTCCTCATCAGAAACATAAATCTCTTCGATAGTACCATCCATATCTGCAGTAATGGTTCCTTTTTTTGCAAGATTCAGAAGCTCTGTCAAAGTCTCTGCCAGTGCCTCTCTCTGTCCGTAAAGTGCTTCATAACTTGCTGTGATACTGTCTTCGTCCAGCGTCAGAAGCGTGTCTCCGCTGTCTACCGCCTCATCCTCAGATACATTTACCTCAGAAATACTTCCTGCAGTTCCTGTTACCTGCAGCGGCTGGTGGATATAGATGGTTCCTGTGCCAATACTGTTTCCTTTCTCATCTGTTACTGTGGCAGTATCTCCAAGGCCCACTCCGCTGTCCGTCATAGTAATGGTACATCCATCATCAGATACCTTTTCTACTGTTCCTTCTATCTGCGTTCCGGAAGACAGAGTTACAGTCACCGTATCTTCTTCTGATGGAACGGTAGCAGGATCTGCCAGATCCACAGCCATTTTTCCGTCTGCAGAAAGAACAAGAAGTGCTCCATGCTCCAGCATACAGGAGGTTATATCTTCTCCCTGGCCTATATATATTTTTTTCACACGACCGTCTATAGAAGCAGAAATGGTCTCCTCATCTGTATCCTCCTGTAAGTCTGCAATCTGTTCGTCCAGCGCTTCGATTTTTTCCTGTACCTCTTCCATTGCCTCATAAACAGAAGAAGAATCTACTTCTGCCAGCACATCCCCGCTGGAAACGTGATCGCCGCTTTCTACCTTTACCTCTGAAATAGTGATTCCTGAGGGAATCTTCAGGGAAACCGGAGTGTCTGCTTCCAGATTTCCCGTTCCCACGATTGTATTTGATATGGAGCTGATTTCTGCCGTCGCCTTTGTTGCCTGTACTGTTTTTTCAGGTGCAGACGGTCTCTTTCCGGACTGATATCTCCAGTATACCCCGCCGGCTGCCACAGATACAGTAAGGACAACTGCTGTGCCTATGACAATCTTCTTTTTTCCGGAAACCTTTCTTTTTCTGAAAAAGCTTCCGTTTTCACTTCTTTCCTTTCTGAGTTTCATCATTGTCCTCCTGCTGATTTTTTTACTTTTACAGTTTTTCCGGATTTTTTGTTTCACAGGCTCTCCATTCCACTGTGGAGGATGCTCCGGAACAGTCTGCACTATCTTCATAAACCACTGTAGTCACTACATGGTCACTGTCGTCCTCTGCATAAACAGCTCCATCTGTTCTCTGAATGATCACTGCTTTGCCTTCTTCACCTGTGATTATCCTTTCAGAGATCTAGACTTCGCCTTCTGTCTCAGCATCGTCCGCCTCATTGTCATCTGTTTCAGCGTTGTCCGTCTCAGTATCGGCTGTTTCAGTGTCGGCTGTCTCAGTGCCATCAGTATATGCGGTCTCTGCCTGATATTCTTCCGACCGCTGTGACTGGTCATCTCCCGGCTGCCCCATATCTCCTTCCATGATGCTGACTGATTCTGCATTTCCATCCTCATCCAAAATAATAACTGCCATGTCGCCTTCTTTTAGATCTGACCAGACGATTTCTTCTCCTGCTTCCTGAGCCGGAGCTTCTCCCTCCGGTTTTTCCGGCTGTTCCGATGTTCCACCGTTTTCCGATACTTCTTCCGGCTGTTCCGAAGCCCCGCCATTTTCCGGTGCTTCCCCTTCAGGCATCTCCGGCGCTTCTCCGCCAGGCTGTCCCATAGTCTGTTTTCGGATCACCGTATTTTCTGTAAGAGCAATAGTCTGTTCTTCTCCTGTCTCTTCTGTGCCGGAATTTTCTTTTCCATCTTCTGTTCCATTTACCGGAGCAGATTCTACAGAAATTGTAATGGAGTCCTCAGATACCGAAACAATCTTACCGAAAATCTGATTTTCTTTATTTTGTTCTTCCGTTTTTCCTGTTTTCCCGTCCGTTTTCTCATCATCGCCTTCTGCTGCTGTATTTTCTGCTGCTGTGTCTTCGATTTCGCTTCCCTGCTGTTTTGCCGCCTGCGTCTCTGTATTACTTCCGCAGCCGGTAACTGCTGCCATACACAAAAACATTCCTGTCAATATTGCTGCCTGTCTGTTTTTCATAATAAAACTCCCTTCATTTTAGAGATTCTTCTCACCGAAAATCATCTCTGTTTCCTGTAACAATTTCCAAGTATAGGGGACTTACCTTAATTAAACTTAAAAAAACCTGTGAAAATTTTGTGTAATCTCAAAATCCTCACAGGGTTCTATGTTATTTTATTATGAAGTTTTTTCATTAATGTCTCTGTTCTTTATTTCCAAACAGCTCGCAAATCTGCATGCAAAGGATGGCTCCTGGTTTCCCGCATACAGATAAGAACTGTCTCCCAGGCGAATCCCCCGAAAATATGCAATCCCCTGTTCCCTTTCTTCAGTAACAACCTTTGTAGCTGAGGTGGGAACAAGCGCAGGGCTGTGCGCTGTTTTTGCCAGAAGCTATGCCTCTTTTCTTCCTTTTTCTGTCAGTGTATCATTTCCATAATCCGGATCTCCATGTCGGATAAAACGTATTTTCATAAGATCATTCTCCTTGTATTCCGGTTTTCTTTATCAAAATATTCCGGACACTCTGTCAAATATATTCGCCGTTTTTTCCAGACGCATCAAAACAGATCTGCTCATGCATTGGCAGAAATATTCAATGCTTTCAAAAATCCTAAACATTATGGCCTGCACCTGTTTTCTCTTATAGCTTCTCATAAACTGTTGGGCTTTGGTATTCGTGCCAGATCCTCTGGAACTGTGCAGGAACCACAGATGGTTCTGCAGATATTTCTCCATGCTCAGGAATAAATTATACTCATCCCTGTAATATTTCTGAATGTCAGACCAGATTTGAATCCAGCTTTTTCAGATCACTGTATGTAGTCCCTGTCCCCAGCTGGATCCCGTTTCTTTTTGCCAGCTCATGAACCGTTACCATTTCATATCCCTGCTTTTTTAACTGGGGGATCAGGATCTCTGCCGCATCCACAGTGGTGCTGAAAATATCATGCATAAGAATAATGGATCCGTCCTCCACCTGAGAAAGCGTGGTATCTACAATCTTCTGAGGATCCTGGCTCTCCCAGTCCAGTGTGTCAATAGACCACAGGATCATAGGAGTTCCCACCGTTTCTTTTACAGATGAATTCACAGAGCCATAGGGCGGGCGCACCACAGTAGCCCCATGACCGGTAAGCTCTGTCAAAAGCTCATCCACTCCTGCGATCTCAGCCGACATATCTTCCGGCGCCAGTGTGGCAAGATCTGTATGAGAATAGGTATGATTTCCCAGTTCGCATCCCAGAGTTTCCATCCTCTTTACCTGGTCGGAAAAATATTCAATTTCCTTCCCAACCATAAAAAAAGTGGCTTTGGCATTATTAGCCTCCAGACAGTCCAGAAGCCGGTCGGTAAACGAACTGGGCCCGTCATCAAAGGTCAGGGCTATATATTTTTTCTTTTGCGATTTCTTCTTCTGCGAATCAGAAGCCTCTTTGCGGGAGGCTTCTTTTTCCGGCGCTTTTGTCTGCTCCGGCGTTTTTTTATTATCTGCTTTCTTTTCAGCGGCTTTGTAGCCCTTCAGGGAACCGTCAGACAGAAGCTCATAGCTTTTTCCTTCTGTGGTAATAAATCCGGTCTGCATAATACCGTCCAGATCCATAAAATACCGTTTACCGCCGTCATCCACCCATCCGGTTTTCATAATCCCACTGCTGTCAAAAAAATAACGCTTTCCATCTGTATCTGTAAGCCAGCCTGTATACGCCTGTCCGTCTACCATAAACATCCAGTTGCTTCCGCTGGAAGTCCACACCCCTTTTTCTGCTTCCGGCGAAACTTCAAACGGCACTGGTGTAGCTGTTGGAGTGGCTGCAGGTGAAACCTTTTCCTCAGATTCAGAAACGTCTGTTTTACTGCTGCCGTTATCTGCTTCCGGCTTTTCGGTATCTTCGGAAGCAAACAGCCGAACAGTTCCTCCTTCTACCTTCGAAGGGTACGCTGTTGACTGACGAAACAGAAGGGCGCAGCCTGTACAGATAAGAACCATAACCAGAAGCAGCAAAAGATTTGTCCGCCTGTTGCGATCCGGCATATGATTTCCTCCTTCTTTTTATGCTGTCAGTTCTTATCATACAATATGCGACAAAAAAATACAACCCTGGCCTCTATTTGATTGTTGCCAATAAATCAGAAAAATAATATAATGAAACAATGGATAAAAAAACAATTACAGAAAACATCAGAATCAATAAATACCTGAGCAGCGCAGGAATCTGCTCCAGACGGGAAGCAGACCAGTACACAGATGCCGGAAGGATCACGGTCAACGGAAAAGTGATAGCTACAGGAGAAAAAATTCCTGCCGATGCCCGGGTCTGTCTGGACGGAAAACCTGTTTCAGCAGAAAACAAACAGGTTCTTCTTCTTTTTTATAAACCAGAGGGAATTGTGTGCAGCACAAAAAAACAGCGCCAGGAAACAACAGTAACTGAGTATCTTCAGTATCCCATAAGGATCTACCCTGTAGGCAGGCTGGACAAAGATTCCCAGGGGCTTCTTCTCCTGACCAATCAGGGCGATCTTGTCAACCGCATTATGCGGGCAGGAAATTTTCACGAAAAAGAATATCTGGTTACTGTAGACCGGGAGGTTACTGCTCCGTTTATCCGACATATGTCAGAGGGCGTTCCCATCCTGGATACAGTTACCCGGAAATGCGTAGTTGAAAAAACAGGAAAATACAGTTTCCGCATTGTTCTCACCCAGGGTCTTAACAGGCAGATCCGGAGAATGTGCTCTTATTTCGGCTATAAAGTCCGGACTCTGAAGCGGGTAAGGATTATGAATCTTACTCTGGACGGACTGAAACCGGGCGAATTCAGAGAGATCCGGCCTGAAGAATGGCAGGAACTGACGCAAATGCTAAAAAATTCATCAAATGAAACAATTACAGGAGGTCATTATGGAAACAGCCCTGCAGCAGATGAAAGAGCTGGTAAAAAAATTAAACAAGGCGGCAAAAGCCTATTATCAGGAAGACAGGGAGATCATGGACAACAGGGAGTACGACGCTCTGTACGACCAGCTGGTAAAAATGGAGCAGGAAACCGGAATTGTTCTGGCCGACAGCCCCACCGTAAACGTAGGGTATGAAGCAGTAGATTTTCTTCCAAAAGAAACTCATGAAACCCCCATGCTCTCTCTGGATAAAACAAAAGACAGAGAAGCGCTCCGTGAATTTATCGGAAGCCATAAAACCCTTCTGTCCTGGAAAATGGACGGACTGACTATTGTGCTCACCTATGAAAACGGTGCTCTTCAGAAAGCCGTCACCAGAGGAAACGGAGTAGTTGGCGAGGTCATTACAAACAATGCAAAAGTATTCCGCAACATTCCTCTGAAAATTGCCTTTCAGGGCCGTATGGTGCTTCGGGGAGAAGCAATTATCACTTACTCTGATTTTGAACGTATTAATGACTCTATCGAAGATGTTGACGCAAAATATAAAAATCCCAGAAATCTCTGCAGCGGTTCTGTCCGGCAGCTGAATAATCAGATCACTGCCCGGCGCAACGTACGCTTTTATGCATTTTCACTTGTATCTGCTCAGGATGTTGATATGCACAATTCAAGAGAATACCAGATGGAATGGCTGAAAAGTCAGGGCTTTGAAACCGTAGAATATCGGGTTGTCACAGGCGAAACGCTGGATGAGGCAATGGATTATTTTTCATCCGCAGTTGCACAAAACGATTTCCCTTCCGACGGTCTGGTAGCGCTTTATGATAATATCTCCTACGGAGATTCTCTGGGTTCAACGTCAAAGTTCCCGAGAAACGCTTTTGCTTTTAAATGGGCAGACGAGATCCGGGAAACAACCTTAAGGGAAATTGAATGGAGTCCTTCCAGAACCGGTCTTATCAATCCTATTGCAGTATTTGACCCTGTAGAACTGGAAGGAACTACGGTAAGCCGCGCCAGTGTGCACAACGTAAGTATTCTCCGGGAACTGGAACTTGGCATCGGAGATACGATCCAGGTATATAAGGCCAATATGATCATCCCTCAGATTGCAGAAAATCTTACCAGAAGCAGCCATCTGGAAATTCCGGACATCTGTCCGGTGTGCGGCAAAAAAGCGCAGATCATGAAAGAAAACGATGTAGAGGCGCTGTACTGTATGAATCCCGACTGTACCGCAAAAAAGATCAAAGCATTTACTCTTTTTGTAAGCAGAGACGCCATGAATATTGACGGTCTTTCCGAGGCGACCCTGGAAAAGTTTATTGCCAGAGGATTTATCCATGATTTCGGAGATATTTTTGAAATAGAAAAATACAGAGATGAAATTGTAGCCATGGATGGTTTCGGAGAAAAGTCCTTTAACAATCTTACAGAAAGTCTGGAAAAAGCAAAAACCACCACTCTGGCAAAAGTCATTTACAGTCTTGGAATCGCCAATATCGGCCTTGCCAATGCAAAAGTGATCTGCCGCCATTTTGATTATGACCTGGAAGCCATCCGCCATGCAGATTCGGATGAAGTCAGCGCAATTGACGGCATCGGCCCTGTGATTGCAGGAAATCTTGTTTCCTATTTCCAGATTGAAGAGAACAACAAAAAACTGGATCATCTGATCAGCCACCTTACTATTGAAAAAGAAAAGGCGCCCAAAGATCAGACCTTTGAAGGAATGACCTTCGTGATCACAGGCAGCCTGGAGCATTTTTCCAACAGAAACGAGGCAAAAGCTCTCATAGAATCTCTTGGAGGAAAAGTAACCGGTTCTGTTACAAAAAAGACAAACTATCTGATCAACAATGACAAAACATCCGGCTCATCAAAAAATAAAAAGGCAAAAGAGCTTGGAATCCCCATTCTGTCCGAAGAGGATTTCCTGAGTCTTACAAAGGAAGATTTTCAGGCAGAATAAGTAAAAGGCAAGGAGGATCATAAAATGCCGATTAAAATACAGGGAGAACTTCCCGTAAAAGAAATTCTGGAAAAAGAAAATATTTTTGTTATGGATGAAACACGGGCAGTCCATCAGGATATCCGTCCCATTCAGATTCTGATTCTGAATCTGATGCCCTTAAAAGAAGAAACAGAGCTCCAGCTTCTCCGCTCTCTTTCCAACACTCCCCTTCAGGTAGACGTCACATTTATGGCTGTGGAAAGCCATGTGGCAAAAAACACCTCTCTCAGTCATCTGAATAAGTTCTATCAGACCTTTTCCGAGCTGAAAGACCTGCGCTTTGACGGTATGATCATCACCGGCGCGCCCGTGGAACAGATGGCTTTTGAAGAAGTGGATTACTGGAACGAGCTTACAGAGATCATGGACTGGACAGAAACCCACGTCACTTCCACCATTTTTCTCTGCTGGGCTGCTCAGGCAGGCCTTTATCATTTTTACGGTCTTCAGAAGAAAAAACTTGACCAGAAAATGTTTGGCCTTTTCTGGCACAGGGTTCTGAACCGCAAGATTCCTCTTGTGAGGGGCTTTGACGATATGTTTCTGGCTCCACATTCCAGGCATACAGAAGTTCCCATTGAGGATATCCGCGCATGTAAAGAAATTACAATTCTGGCTGAATCCGAGGAGGCCGGACTGTTTCTTGCAATGGCAGAGGGTGGCCGCCGAATCTTTGTTATGGGTCATCCGGAATACGACCGCATTACCCTGGACGGAGAATATAAGCGGGATACCGATAAGGGACTTCCCATTGAACTTCCCCGGAATTATTACAAAGATAACGATCCCGCCAACAAACCTCTCCTTATGTGGCGCGCCCATGCAAACAACCTGTACACAAACTGGCTGAATTATTACGTGTATCAAAGCACCCCCTACGACCTTATGGGGACGCCGGATTTTAAAAGTATATAAAGGCAAAAAGCACCAGATGCAGACTGCCGCGGCTAGTCTGCATCTGGTGTATAAAATGATACAATTCCCTCAATAATCAAGGGATTATGAAAGTCCGAAGCGGTCTCATCCGTTTTCTCATCTCCAGTCCCAACGGTCAAGAATGGGATTTCTTACAGCATCTGCTGAATCCCCCAGCCGGTACAGGGCATAGCTTCCGGCTGTTCCCACCTCCTGGTATCCATATCGTTCAAGTTCACTTTTCTGCTGCTTATCCGGGATTTTTACAACCAGATAATTGCAGAAAAGTCTTTTTCCGGCAGACGCAATGTTGCTGTAATTAAACACCGGCGCATTGATCTCCAGATAAAGCTGCCGTACTCCTTCGCCAGCGCCGCCCCGTCCCTCTCTGTTAAACAGCATATAAATAGATGGATCATACACACGGACATAAGGTCCGATATAATTATCTGCCGCCAGAAGGAACTCTGAATCTTTGGCATCCTGCTTTACCATCTCGCAGATGGCAGCCACCTCATCCGGCACATGCTGGTAATTATGAACCAGCTTATAATTTCCTGCCTGACAAATGCCCTTTCCGCACACAGCTACCGCTCCTGCCGCCGCTATGACCAGGAGAAACTGCAAAATGCCTTTTCTCTCCTTCAGAAATTCTGTCATAGCCACAGCAATAACAGGAACCACCGGAAGAAGCCAGAGAACACGCCAGTATACACTGGAGCCTATACACTTCTGTATGATCCTGGCTGCAGGTGGGCAGAAAAACAGAGCCAGAACCAGAAAAAGATAAAACAACAGATATTTTGTACTTTTTTTCTTTCTTCTGAAGATCACAAGAAAGAAAACAGCTGCCAGAAGCAGCCACGGCATCAGGCTGTTGCCCCAGTAGCTCTGCCAGAAATTTACTGACTGTTTTAATACTTCTTTCATTTCCATCCTCCTGTCAGCCCATTAAAATATACACGATCCCCAGGGCAATGGAAGGCAGGCAGCATAAAAATCCTACCAATACCCGTTTCCAGTCTCTCCTGACAATCAGGGAAATGATAAAAAAGCAACCTGTCAAAAGAGGTGCAAGTATCACTCCCATAGAGGACAGAAGGCAGCAGCTTATATTGGCAAGCACCAGTGGAACCCAAGATATCTCCTGCTTTTTTTCGAGGAAAAACGATATACACAAACAAAGCAGATACGGCAAAAGTACGGAAGCCAAAACAGCTTTTCCCTGCCAGATACGAACCATCTGAAAGTTTCCCGCATTGTAAACAGAATAGCCGGAAAAACTGCAGATACAAGCTGCCAGAAGAAGATAGATCCCCTGGGCCTTTTTTTCTCCGGGAAACCATTTTTTTGCCAGCACAGCCTGCACCATGTACGCCATTGAAAGAAAAACTGCCGGAAATACCATATGTGCCATAACTGCAGGATGGAGCCTTCCGCTCAGCTGACTTACCACTGCCAGAAATACCGGAAACGGCGAAAGCACATATCGTCTGGGCAGCGCCCTGTATGCAGTTCCTGTATAGGGATCCACCTCAAAGATCGTATCTGTGTAAACGTCTGTTGTAGCCGTTGCCACATAAAAACAGTCGTCAGCATCCATATGAGCCATCAGTGAACACACTGCTATCTGAAGGAGAATAAGTAATATGGCAATACAGAAATAAAAGGACGGACGTTTTTTTTCTTTCCAGGCAGACAGAAAAGAAGCTTTCCTTTTTCCAAACGCAAAAAGTCCAAAAACGGCCAGTACTATTCCAATGCCTCCCCAGGCAGCAGTCAGCACATGGAGAGGCATTTTCATAACTGTCATAGGCAAAGTAAGGATTTCCATTACAGTAAAAAGCACCAGATATCCGTTCAGAAATGTTTCTGAAAAACCGGTCTGTTTTTTTCCTGTAAACGGGATTCCGGCAACGGCCGGTACAAGAACCAGCCAGAATCCTGCCAGAATCAGTTTAACCACCATTCCCATACTATTTCTCCGATTCTTTTTGAAGAATTCCCATTGCTACTTTTTCCGGTGTGATCGGAAGTTCACGAACCCTGACGCCTGTGGCATTATATACTGCTGCGGCAATTGCCGGACAAGGAGTGTCAATTACCAGCTCACCTACAGATTTTGCCCCAAAAGGACCGGTAGGCTCATAGCTTCCCCGGATTTCTACCCGGATATCTCCGATATCAAGACGGGACGGAATCTTATACTGCATAAAGGAATTGTTGCGGACAGCGCCTTTTTCATTATACTGAATATCCTCATAGAGAGCCATTCCAATTCCCTGTGCAATTCCTCCTTCTGTCTGCACCCGTACCAGATTCGGGTTAATGGGTGTTCCGCAGTCCACCACTGCCACATAATCGATCACCTTTGTGCTTCCGGTTTCTTTATCCACTTCTACTTCTGCCATTCCTACCATAAAAGGCGGCGGAGATACCGGTGAAGAATAGGTTCTTGTAACCTGAAGCTCCTGAGAATTTCCGCAGGTTCCCTGAATGGCAATATCTTTCAGAGAAACCTTATGTTCTTCATCTGTAAATACAAATTCTCCGTCAAAATTTACTTCCTCCGGATCCGCCTGCAGAATTTTTGCACCAAGAGCGCAGATTTTGCCGCGAAGCTCCTGACAGGACTGAACTACTGCCATTCCGGTGGTGTAAGTTGTGGCTGAGGCATAAGAGCCGGAATCATATGGAGAAATATCTGTATCTACCCCAAACACAACAATATTATCTATTGAAGTTTCCATACAGTCAGCTGCCATCTGGGCAAGAATGGTATCACAGCCGGTACCCATATCCGCACATCCAAGTCCCAGTGTATAGGAACCGTCTTCATTCAGCTTCATATCTGCGCCGCCCACGTCAATTCCTGCAATCGAGGAACCCTGCATGGCCATGGCAACACCTACTCCGCGGACTTTTCCATTTCCAAGATCCTTACAGGGATATTTTTCATCCCAGTTCATCATTTCCTTTGCCCGTTCCATACACTGATCCATGGTACAGCTTTCTGCTGTATCACAATCTCCGTATGCAGGAAGAGGCTCTCCCTGAAGAGGCATGTTCAGCTCCCGGATCTTTACCGGATCCATTCCCATGATCTCAGCCAGCTCGTTCACTGCTGATTCAACTGCATAGATTCCCTGTGTTGCTCCGTATCCACGGTACGCTCCTGCTGCCTGTACATTGGTATAAACAACATCATAGGCAAAACGATAAGCTTCCGTATGACGATAAAGGGCAATGGATTTATGCCCGCTTAATCCAACTGTCGTAGGACTGTGTTCTCCGTACGCGCCTGCGTTGGAAAGAGTATAAACATCAATGGCGCGAACGATTCCGTTTTCATCTGCGCCTGCTCTTACACGGATCTCCATCTCATGACGGGGAGATGCGCAGATCTGGGATTCGTAACGGGAGTAAATGATTTTTGACGGACGGCCTGTCATCCAGGTGACAAATGCAGGATAAATCTCACAGACAGAAGTCTGCTTTGCACCAAATCCGCCTCCGATCCTTGGCTTGATCACACGAACCTTCGAAGAGGGAATGTCCAGAGCATTTCCCAGGATTCTTCTTACATGGAAAGGAATCTGCGTGGATGATACCACATTCAGACGTCCGAAATAATCCATATAACAATAGGTCCGGAAAGTCTCCATCATTGCCTGCTGGTTTGCTTTGGTGTGATAGGTCCGGTCCACAGTATACTTACATTCGCCAAGGATTTTATCCACATCACCGGATTCCTCCAGCCCTGAAGCACAGAGATTTCTCTTATTATCTGCCCCTACTGGTATTTTTGCCTCCCAGTCTTCCTCCGGATGTACCAGGATATCAGCATCTTTTGCTTTATGCATATCAAGAACAGGCTGGTCAACCTGATATTTTACCTGGATCCGTTTCAGCGCCTTGTCTACTGCCTCCTCTGTTTCGCCTGCCACAATCGCCACAGCATCGCCCACAAATCTCAGTCTGCGGTCAAGAATATAATGATCGTACGGACTCAGCTCCGGATATGTCTGTCCTGCAAGAGTAAAACGCTTTTTGGGAACATCTTTATATGTATAAACAGCGGCAATTCCGTTTACCTGACGGGCAGTTCCTGTTTTAATCTCCTCGATCCAGGCATTGGCATGAGGGCTTCGCAAAACTTTGACAATCAGACAATCTTTCGGCGCCAGATCATCTGTATATACCGGCTTTCCGGTTACAAGCGCCATGGCGTCTTTTTTTCTTACCGGCCTGCTGACATAGCTCATTCTTCTGCCTCCTCCTTTTTCTGTGATTTTTTATGTTCAAGATACTTCAGGATACTTCTTGTCTGTCCCACAAACCCGGAACATCTGCAGAGATTTCCGGCAAGATACTCCTTCACATCCTCTTCTGAAGGATTCTCAAGTTCCTTTTCCATTGCAAAAACATTCATGATAAATCCCGGATTGCAGAAGCCACACTGTTCTGCGCCTTCATCTGCAAGGAAAGCACCGAACTCCTCTGCCTCTTTCTGCATTCCCTCCATGGTCACAATTTTTTTGCCTTCTGCTCTCAGCGCAAGCGTGCTGCAGGAAAGTACAGGCTTTCCGTCCATCAGTACAGTGCATAATCCACAGTTCGCTGTCTCGCAGCCCCTCTTTACACTGTAGCAGCCTTTGTCTCTCAGAAAATCCAGCAGCAATGTATCCGGCTCAACATCATCGTGACGGTAAACTCCATTCAGCCAAAAACTCAGCTTCATTTTTTCATCCCTCCTACTGTTTCCCATGCTCGCCTTGTGAGTACCTGTGTGAGAAGCTTTCTGTAGTCTTCAGAAGCCCTCATATTAGATCCCACCGGCACATGTTCCGCGGCATAGCGGGCAAAATCCTGCGCTGCCTGCGGCTTCTGTTTTTTAGTCATTTCACCAAAGCCTTTCAGAATCCCTTCCGAATCCTCAACAATCATAGCCCGTCCGGGTCTCGCCCCGATCACGGTTCTCGGCATGTCTCCAATCAGAGAAGCCGCACAGGTAAGAACCGGAAAATCCGTCTCAGAATTTCTCTGGCTTAAATATGTGACTTTAAGCGGTGTCTTTTTTACGATCACAGACTGGAGAATATCCCTGTCTTTTTTCTGTGTTACAAATTCTGTAAGCGGGATTCTTCCTGCCTGATACATATCCACCCAGGTATCCATTGCAAGAAACATGGTCAAAACATCAGAAAATCCATATCTTCCGAAAATACTGCCTCCAACTGTAGCGCAGTTCCGAAACTGCACTCCTACAATGTGACGCAGACTCTCCCTGACTGCTCCTCCTGTAAATTCATTCAGAGCTGCATTTGTTTCCAGATCATGAAGTGTTGTCATACATCCGATCACAAATTCATCTTCCAGCTCCTGAACAGTGTCCAGTCCCAGACCAGACAGATCAATTGCTGTGGAAATATTTCGGTTTCCCATTTTCAGCCATACCATACCGCCAAGCACGCAGGCTGATTTTTTCTGATTCAGCTCGTAAGCTTCTGCAATACTGTTTACTCTTTCATAGCTTTTAATCTTTAGCATATGAATTTCCTTTCTTATATAAAATATATCTGCTGCAAAAACAGAAGGTGTCCATGCCCTTCTTTCTGTGAGCGGGCATACTTAATTTAAGTTTAACAGGAACATTTCAAAAAATCCAGTAAAAAATTAAGATTTCAGAGGTAAGAAAAATTCCAGAGAAAAATTTTCCTCTGTTTACGATTTGCCATATTTTAATGATAAACGCATTTTAATTTATGTTTATCATTAAAATATAGTTGATAAAGATATAAAATATGATATGATGTGAGTTGTGAAATGAAAGGAGCTTAATTTTATGAATCAGTTAAATTTAAAAAAATCAACACATTTATTATCAGTTGTCTGCACCATTATTGCTGCAATTACAATGATAGCAAATATTGGCGCCATACTTCTTTTAAGTGGAACATTATTAAGTCAGATTATTAGTCCGGAATACTTGGTAACACAGATGATACAAGCAGACATGGGGTTGAGTTTTAGTGAATGGATTATATTATTAATTTGTTTCATCATAAAATGCAGCTGCATGTTTTGTATGGTTAGATACTCAAAAAAACTATTTAGTTGCATTTCAAAAGCTGAATCGCCCTTTACTAGCAACACAACAAAATGCATTGAAAAAATCTCTATTTTTGCATTTTTATCTGTGATATGTCCGATATATCCATATTATCACCTCAGTGTATTGTTATTTATAGAAGGAATCCTTGTAGCTTTGGTTTTGCGAAGTATTGCTCTGATATTCCATTATGGATGTGAACTCCAACAAGAATTCTATGGGCGTCCCTCATTGGATTGATTTATTTGGGCGCCCTGTATTTCCGTTATTCCTGTTTCTTGCCGCAGATAGTTTTTACTATACCCACAGCAAAAAAGGATATATTAAAAGACTGTTGTTTGCAAGTTGGGGTATGACGATTTTAACCTTTATGGTGCAACGGCTCGTTCCTAACGATACGATTATGCTGGCGAACAATGCGTTCAGCACATTTTTTGTCGTAGCAATATATATGCTAAGCTGGGACTATATAAAAGCAGGTATAAGGAAAAAGAATAAGAAAGATATTGGAAAAGCTGCTTTGTTTATGCTTTTATCAATCCTGTTTATGCTGCCGATGGTTCTCATGAGCTATCTCATTTCATCTGGGTCTACATCCGGTGGATTACTCCAAACATTGGCATTTATTTCTATGCTGCTTCCGAATCCCGTTTCTGTTGAAGGCGGCTTACTGTATGTTTTGATGGGGATTCTGCTTTATATTTTTAGGAAAAACCGTCGTATCCAAATTGCTGTTGTTATTGTAGTTGGGGCTATTGCGTATTTTAGATTTGGAGGTGTACAATGGGCTATCTTGTTAGCTCTGATTCCTATGATTCTGTATAATGGGCAGAAAGGAAAAGGATTTAAAAATTTTTTTTATATTTTCTATCCAACCCATATTATTGCCTTGTATCTATTAGCAACACTTTTAATGAAATGATAATTATATTCGTCTGATCGGATATAAACCTTATACAACTAAATACCCGCTACTTACCAGAACGGCGAAAAACTGTTCTGTGAATACGACCAGCAAGTGAAGCACTACCCGGAAAAGCGTGGTATCTGCCACAATGAAATCCTGCTTTGTGTGCAAAAACGGCAGTTCTGTCACTGAACTGCCGCTTACATAATTACATAACATACATATACAGATTAAAATTTTCGTTTAACCCTTACAGCATACACTCTGCAGGAGCCGGAAATCCTATATCTCCCCGTACAGGGCCAGACAGCTGAAAATTTATATTTTTTTCAGACCATCCTCTCTTATAATCATTGATCTATGATCCCTGAGTATTTCTATCGGTTGTTAATAGCTGTCACAAGCGCGTCAACAGAGGCATGGATAATATCCGAGTTTACACCGGCGCCCCAGGAAAGACTGCCGTCCGGCTTCTGGATACCCACATATGCAATAGCCTTGGAACTGGAGCTCTGCTCCAGCGCATGCTCCTGATAGGTTACAAGATTAAACTTAAGTTCATATGCCTTTTTCAGAGCATTGCTGACTGCGTTAAGACGTCCGTTTCCGGCAGCTTCTGTGGTAATTGTTTTTCCGTTAAAGCTGGATGTTACCTGAGCAACAAAGCCTCCGTCTTTCTGCCGGAAATGAACCTCATCCACACGATATGGCTCCACCACATTTTCAAAGGTCTTTTTAAACAGGCTGAAAATTTCTTCCGGATGCAGCTCTTTATGACTGTGGTCAGAAACAGCCTTGGCAGCATACCCCATTGCCTCCCGCATTTTTGCCGGAAGATTCAGACCATACTGTGTTTCCAGAATATAACCTATGCCGCCTTTTCCGGACTGGCTGTTAATACGGATCACATCTGCATCATAATTTCTTCCCACATCTGTAGGATCAATAGGAAGATAAGGAACTGTCCAGTGACCCGGATCTTTTTCCTCTCTCCAGTGCATTCCCTTGGCAATAGCATCCTGGTGTGATCCGGAAAAAGCAGCAAACACAAGCGCTCCGCTGTAGGGGCTTCTTTCATCTACCTTCATGCCCGTACATTTTTCATAAACCTCACAGATGCCCGGCATATCTGAAAAATCAAGCCCCGGATCGACTCCCTGAGAATACATATTCATTGCAAGAGTTACAATATCCACATTTCCGGTACGCTCTCCGTTTCCAAAAAGAGTTCCCTCCACTCTGTCTGCACCTGCCAGAAGTCCCATCTCTGCGTCAGCCACACCGCAACCTCTGTCATTATGAGGATGCTGAGAAAGAATCACATGTTCCCGATACTTCATATGAGTGCTCATGTATTCAATCTGGCTTGCGTACACATGAGGCATGGAAAGCTGAACAGTTACCGGAAGATTGATAATGCATTTATTTTCCGCTGTTGGTTTCCATACGTCCAGCACCGCATTGCAGACTTCAAGAGCATATTCCGGCTCTGTTCCTGTAAAGCTTTCCGGACTGTACTCAAACTGGAAATTGCCTTCCGTCTCCTCTGCCAGTTCTTTTAAAAGCTGTGCACCTTCTACGGCAATACGGATAATTTCTTCTTTTGACTTTTTAAATACCTGCTCTCTCTGTGCTACAGAAGTGGAATTGTACACATGGATGATCGCTTTTGGAGCGCCTTTGACCGCCTCAAAGGTTTTTCTGATAATGTGTTCTCTTGCCTGAGTCAGAACCTGGATAGTTACATCCTCCGGGATCAGGTCCTGCTCGATCAAAGTTCTGAGGAATGTATATTCCGTCTCAGAAGCGGCCGGAAAACCAACCTCAATTTCTTTAAAGCCAATTTTTACAAGAAGCTTGAAAAACTCTATTTTCTGCTCCAGGCTCATGGGAATCACAAGGGCCTGATTTCCGTCGCGAAGATCCACGCTGCACCAGGACGGAGCTTTTTCTACATATTCTTTTTGCGCCCACTTTGTACACTTTTCAGGCGGCATATGATACTGCCTCTGATATTTTTTTACATTTTCCATTCTTTTTCCCTCCATTTTCGTATCATGCGTTTTCAATATGAGATTTCTCTTTATAAAAAGAACAAAAGCATAGCGAAAAACCATTTTCACAGACTGTTCCATTCATATTTTCCAGATATTTCTGCCAGTATGCAGAACAGTACCTTTTTACAGAAAAAATATATAATAGATTTCTCTGCAAAAGAACAGAACAGACAAGACAGCTTCGAACTCTTTCCATCCTCCTGGAGCATTTTTATATACCAGAAAAATCAATACAGAATATGCTGCTTTTCCGGTATACAAAAAAATCTCCCATCTCTACATTTCTGTAAGAGACGAAAGATTATACTTCCGCGGTACCACTCTTCTTTATGAACAGTTTCATACACTCACAGGATACGGAATCTTCCTCTTGCATCTGTCTGCTGAAAATCCTTATATCCCTTCCATATAACGGTGGACTCCGTCTGCGCCTACTAACCACTGGCTTTGGGGCAGATACTCCAAGGTGAGTTCCATGATTCCCTTCTACTGTCTTCCACCAGCCGACAGCTCTCTGTGCTCCAGTTTTCATGTACTATTCCTTATCAACGCATTTACGTATTAAATTGTTTCGATGGATATAGACTAACACACATGATACAATTCTGTCAAGAAATTTTTTCTTCAAAAAATTGTTGCAAAACTATACACACTTTGATATAATAATCATCACCGGGGTATGGCGTAGCTTGGTAGCGCGCGCGGCTGGGGGCCGCGAGGTCGCAGGTTCAAATCCTGTTGCCCCGATTTATATTTGAGAATGAAAGATTTCCGAGATTTCGGAAATCTTTTTTGTTTATCAGGAAACAGGAAAGTAGTACATTTTATACAAGTCTTTCCAGTAAATAAAAACACTCCGCGAATATGCAAGCAGATGCAGAAAAACGAAAAAGCAGCTCCCGGTTCTTTGTCTGGTTTTCGTCTTTTCCTTTCTGCAGGACAGGACATCGGAACAGTACCTCAGCCCCGCCCTTCTGTATGAGAGTAAAAATTATTTTAGCTTTGTGATTTTATAACGGGAAGTGTATTCTCTGCCAGACTGTTATGAGAATATCCGTCATAGCGTTTTTTCCGATTATAAAAGGTTATAGAAGCTTTCTGATGATCTTGATCAAGGCTGACAGTTCCATATGCAATATCTACCGGAACCACCCCATATGCAGGTTCCCTGCCCTTTATAATCTCCACGTTGGAGGTGTTTGCCTGAGCTTTTTTCAGATAGTAACGGAGCACCGGCTTTTCATATACCTGATAAGTTCCCAGGGGAATATTGGAAACTGTCACCTCCAAAAGCGCATAACCATTTCCGTCCACCTGATATGCATCCTGCATAAAAACAACAGAATCTTCATATTTCCGTTTATTTCCGCGAATATCCGTGCCCTCGATCACAAAAGAAAACGTAGGATTTCCATGCGCCCAGGTAATTTCTGATTCAAGGATCTTTTTAATAATTGTGATCTGTCCTGTGAGAAGCTGAACAGGTTCATTTTCCGCCTCCAGTTCCAGGATCTGCCCGTCTTCTGTCAAATGGATTTCCTTTTCCCATTTTCCCTGATACCCCTGTGGAACTCTGGTTTCCTTTATCATAAATTTCCCCTGATTTTCATCCGTAAGTTCCAGCTCAGAACATGTGTAACACTGTTCTTTTTCCTCATAGCTAAAAAGAACTGCTTTTTCTTCATAGCTTCCTGCTGCTTCATTCCATGCATAAGCCTGAAATTCCGCACCTTTCAGCTTCTCTCCTGTAATGGCATCCTTTTTTCTGATATGCACAGTTCCGTACTTTTTGGGGATTGGATCATTTTTCACAGAGAACTGCAGTTGTACATCCTGTTTCATCAGATCAATTTCCTGACTCCATTCTCCCTGATACCCCTGCGGGTTCTTTGTTTCCTCTATTCGAAATTTTCCCTGATTACTGTCTGTGATCTTCAGGATCTGACTTTTATAAATCTCCCTCTGCTCATCGTATATCAGTGCTGTTCCCTCTTTTTGATACTCCTTTTGTTCCTCATTCCACTCATAAATAACAAATTCCGCACCTTTCAGCAAACCTCCTGTCTCAGAATCCAGCTTACGGATTTCCACCATGTGTTCTTTAAGAGGAGCATTGGTTACACGATAAGTAAATGTTTTATCAGTTCCCGGTTCTGTAAGTATCAGTTCCTGGCTCCAGCTTCCTGTGTATCCCGGAGGATTTTTTGTCTCCTCTACTTTAAACTTTCCCTGATTTATTTCCGTATACACAAAAACATCTGAAATATATTTTTTCTGTTCTTTATCGTACTTCAAAAGTTTTCCGTTTTCATAGTTTCCTGAATTTTTATTCCAGGTAAACAAAGTAAATTCTGCTCCCTCAAGAAAAATTCCTGTTCCGTCAGCAACCTTTTCAACAGATACTTTTCCCTTCATATCCGGATCATCTTTTACCTCCAGTGTAACGCGTTTCCCGGAAGAAACAGTACAGGATGAAGCCGAAACTGTGATCAGATAGCCGGGAGCCGCCGTTCTTTCTTTCACATAGTACTTTCCCGGAACAAGGCTGTCAAAAAGAATCTCTCCTTTCTCATTTGTAGTTCCCTCTGCAACCTTTTCATCCTTTGCGTAAATGCGTATGCTTCCACTGTACAGATCCTGTCCTGCATATAGAGAATATACTGCACCAGCAACCGGCTGGCCTGTCAGAGAACTTGTTTTTTGGAGAAGAATACTTCCGGAAGGCTGAAACGAAAGATTTAATTTAAGAATCCCCCTGTCTCCCTGGTATACGCAGGCTCCAAAATCCTGAATATCCTGTCCAGTCTGAACAGAACCATCTACAATAATATATTTTACAGGTCTCAGTGTCATTTTCCAGGAAAACTGTTTCGTACCTTTTGAATTTTCCGGAAATACCAGTTTAAAACAGTATCCGTTTTTCATCTTTACACTTTTTCCCTTTGCCAAACGATTAGGGCTATCCGGTTTTTCTTTTGCCGCGCTTTCACTGGTCCAGTAAGCAAGCTGCCACGCATCGTTAGTTCCTCTGGAGATTGTCAGTCCGTTTCCGGCTTTTCCTGTATCTATTACTGTACACAAAGGTGAAATCTGAAATCCGTTTTTAAATGTTGACTCCAGCCACCCAAATCCGGAGGACGGTTTGATCCGATACAGGGTCATACCAATATTCAGAGGATTGGCTGTAACGGTATTGCCGCTGGTATTGACTGATTTAAGTTTTACTGCACTTCGGCTGGGAATGGTGAGACTTTTCAGTTTGTCAATAAAACGAAGCAGCCCCACATGCTTGATCTGAGCTTCCGTCGCTCCATTTACATCATTGGCATATACTTTGGAAAGCGCCTGGTGAGTAAATACATATCTGTTCTGCCATTTTGACCAGTTCACATGGGAACAGCTCGGATTATAACTGTCGCAGATATCTCCCGGTCCTCCATATCCAAAATAAAGAATCTTTCTCAGAGTCGAATTGGAAAAAAATTTTACTGCGTCCGGCTTCAGATCCACGTTTCCGTCAATTCCCATTTTAGACGCCTTCATACAATAAAGAGGCGATCTTGTTACCGCTCCATCTGAATCTACATACTCTATATAACGCAGTCGGGCATGAATAGGAGAATTTGCAGTCCACACTTCATCACAGTTTACAATTGTCGAAGTGGAAATAAGTCTGTACCTGTCCGGAGCAAGCAGAACTGACGCATCCTCTTCTGACATCAGCTCTGTTTCACCAATATCTGTAAGAGAGGCAGGGGCAAATCCTACAATCTCTCCTTCTTCAATTTCCCTGATCAGCTGTTCATCTTCCGGTGTATCTCCAAAAAGACTGTCTGCATTATCCGGAGTAAGAATGGTTCCTGTAAATTCTTCCGTAATCTCTTCCGGCTCTGCATGTGGCTTTTCCCCATCGAAATCTTCCGGATTTTCTGGCGCTTCTTCCGAAGACGCGTCTCCCTGCATCTCTTCTTCAGTATCTTCCTCAACCTTAATTTCAGGTTCTTCCTCTAATTCCAGCCCTTCAAACTCCCCTTCTTCATTTTGTTCCTGTTCCATTGTCCCATTGTGTTCTTCTTCCGGAATACACAGGCTCCCTGCCGGCGAAGACAGTCCCATCACTGCTGCCAGCAAAAAACTGACTACTGTTTTTTTCATTTCCTCCGCCCTCCTTTCCTGCAGATAAACACTGTCAGGATCACAGCTCCGGAACTTAAAAGAATCATGAATGCTGCCTCCGGTTGTGAGAAATCTCCTGTTTTTACAGAGGAGACTTTTTGCGCTTTTTTATGACCTGAAGCTTCACTTTTTCCTGAACCAGTTTTCTTTTCAGAATTTTCATTTACCGTAAATATCCACTGCACTTCTGCATCCCTCAATGCGTAGGAATTATCCCATTCTGAAGGTATTGAAAGGGAAAACCTCAGTTTTCCTTTTTCATCAGGAGAAAATTTCCCAAGGGAGTGATTTTTACTAAGTCCGGGAGAATCCAGAGTTCCCTCGTACAGTCTCGTATCATCCATATCTACTGTAAGTTTTACTCCCTTCAAAAGCTCTGTCTGGCTTTTGTTCTGTCCTTCCACTGCTGTACGGAATAATATTTCCGCTTCCTGATCCGTTGTATTGGAAACTGTGACTATATCCTGAAATTTATCTCCCGGCATGGCAGTTCCCATATTCACAAAAAAGTCACCCGGAACAGACAAAAGTTTATGAGCCTGTCCGTTAAACTCCACTGACAATTTTGTTTTTTTCTTTCTGCATACAGTTGTACCATTCTCTTCATGAACACAAAGCTGTATCTCCTGATTTCCCCATGGCGACATTGCTTTAAAATCCGGATTAAAATTTGCCGCCTGGATTGCCTCTGCCTGAACGGTAATTCCAAGCTGCTGCCCGGTATGCTCCTCCGTCCATGTTTCCGGAACTGTTACCTCTTTAAAAAGATCTGTACTGTCCTTCCGTTTCAGAATACTTGTATAGTAATAATACTCACCTCTCTGCACCCACTTTTTTGACATTCCGGATATATTTTTGTCACTGAATCCCTCCATATTCTCCCTGTTATTTTTGTAAGTGATCCGTGCCCGCACCCAGCAGGGGCTTGCATAATTGGTGATTCTGGGAATTTTGGATATAACATCTCCCGGAACTACTGCCTTGGTTCCTGCAAAAGATACCTCTGTACTTCCTTTTTTTTCATATTCCTTCAGTCCGATATTAATGTCTCCTGTGGAAATATGATTTTTCACCTTTAAAGTATCTGAAAAATATCCATAAGTACCGGTTCCTCCCAGAAAAGCAGCCGCTGTTAAAACCGCCACTGCTTTAATCAGCTTTTTCATCTGCACCACCTTCCTTTCAGACCGGAGAGCCATAATATTCCCAGGCCTTTTCATAGTCAGAAAATCCGGCAGACTGAACAGACTCCTCGTATACCTGTATTTTAAATTCAGGCAAAAGATCCAGATAAGTATCATCCAGCCTGGAAGAGTCTATAGATACTCCTGTAAACAAAGGAGCAGTGGTCTCTCCCTCTTTTAAAATATGGCGATAATAATAATACCCGTCCTCTCTATGCACCCAGTTATCCGTATCCAGATTCTTCAGAACCACTGCCTTTCCGATATCATTATTGGAATATCCCAGCGAAATCCGTACAAAACAGTCTACATTAAAGCCCTCTTCCCCTGACGCTGTATTAGATACCCATACCTTTTTCTTATATTCCGGATTTTTATCAATGGGAGTGGGTGTTATATTGGGAAACTCTTCCTCTATATCTGTTGTATTATGTCCTGCTGCCACTGTATTCTCAGCTTTGTCAAAAGACGTCAGATATGCTGCAGTTCCCCCGATTCCCAACGCTGCTGCCAGTATCAGTGTCACCCCTGTAATCTTTTTTCTTCCGGTCATTTCTCACATCTGGCCTCCTTTTTGTCATAACGGTCATGTTGTCACCTGACCTTCCTGCTCTTTATTCTGATTTACATATTTTTTATAGGCTTCTTTTGCCTGTTCCGGAATACTGTCTTTATCTCCTCCTGTATAGGAGCTCTGAATGGCATAGGCTCTTACAGGAATACTGATCTGCTGTGTGTCCAGCTGTCCTTCAATAATATTCAGGAATTTCACCATGTCAAACAACGGCTCCGTGGTCTGCTCCGGTTTCAATATTTTATCGTATGCATATACATAAACAGCTGCCGTTTCTTTTTTCTTTTTGTCGATCAGGGACCAGTTTTCCTTTGCTGTAAAGGTAAACAGTTCCTGCATTTTTTTATTCAGCCGGTTGCCCTCCTCATCCGCTGCCATCACATCTGCCATAGGAACTGTTACTTCCATATACACAAATGCATCATTGACTCCCGTGTTTTGGATTTGAGGATCCTTTTCTATTTCTTTTCCCGGTTCGATCTTCGTATGTTCTTCCTGTTTCCATCCCGGCTCTTCCAGTTCAATTTCTACTTTTCCTACTGTAAACTGATTATCAGCTTTGTCATAATCTGTCAGATACGCAGAAACACCCCCAAGAACAGCCAGACACAAAGCACCTGTTAAAAATATCGCTTTACTTTTATTTCTTACTGATTTTTTCATATTTTCTGTCTGTGCAGAACTGCCTGCACACTCCTTTCCATTGCATTCCAAGAAAAAACAATTCCTGTATGAGCATAAGACTGATAAGACCAAATACGGGTTTACTCTTCAAAAATGCTGCCACATATCCCAAAACCGGAATAAAAAATACCACAGTTCCAACAATCTGTTCCTGCATAACAGGAGCCGCATCCTCACCTTCATTGGCATCGCCTCTGGTAATATAAGCAGAATCCCTCTTATCAGTAACCCTGTGTGTGACCAGCATATCATCCATACGATACGTAATAATATCTCCGATCCCCGGCATGGTCTTTTTTGTGTCTGTAAAAATAATTCCACCGGTTTTCAGCGCCGGTTCCATGGAACCGGATAATACTACGTTCACAGAAAATCTTTTAAAAGCAGCAAGAATCAAAAATACTCCGGCAATAGCTGCAAGCAGGATTCTTCCCGCATACTCTCTCTTTTTCATATGCTCATCCTTTCCTGTCTGATCAAATAAAAACAGCTCCGCTTTCTTTTGGCGGAGCTCTGCCCCGCAGATATTTTTTCATAGATCACGCCCGCTTTCTCCTTCTTTAAAAGAGGTTTGATGAAATGAAATGTTCTGAATTGAAATTTAAGAATAAAAAAGAATTGAATGACACCTGACGATAAACAGATCATATGCTCTGCTCTGAAGATCCCCTGTAAGGAGAAGGCGGCGTATTCTTTTATATAAGACCAAGGAAATATATTTTCCTTAACCTTCGCAATAAATAAAACTGCTGTACGGGAAGAACAAAGGCGTCCCGTTCTGTGTATATCCAAATAATCCGTTTATGGAATTTCCCCGATATTCCTTCAGAAGAAGGTGGTGCAGGAAGAAGCTCCTGCTTGTTAAGATGATTTTATTCTAGTCCTGCCAATACAAAAAGTCAACGAAATTCGTTCGCCAAATTACGCCTGTAAATTATGACATTTTTCTTATTTTGTTCTGTCTGTAAAAACCACATGTTTTTTTTAATTGAAATGCCTGTAAAAATGTGTCCGATTCTTTTGTATTTGCCTGTGTGTACCCATAAAAAGCCTGATCATTTTTGTGTGCATATGCCGGGCTTCATTGTGCCATATTCAGTCTTTCTCCGTTTACAGAAAACAAAGGATATAGATAAAAGTGATAAAGCCAAAAAATCAGCTTCCGAAACCTGTCCCGGATCCGGAAGCTGATATATGTTTATTTTTCGGTTTTTGCATTAATATAATTAATCAAACCGCCTGCCTGAATGATATTCTGCATAAATTCAGGAAATGCCTGACCCTGGAACTCTGTTCCTCTGGTACGGTTATAAATAACGCCTGAGTCAAAGTCCACTTCAACCTGATCGCCATCCTCAATCCCTCTGCTGGCCTCAGGACATTCAATAATAGGAAGCCCGATATTAATGGCATTACGGTAAAAAATCCTCGCAAAAGTCTCTGCGATCACACAGCTGACTCCTGCCGCCTTAATGGCAATGGGTGCGTGTTCCCTGGAAGAACCGCAGCCAAAGTTTTTGTCCGCTACAATAATGTCTCCCCTGTTTACCTTATTTACAAATTCCTTATCTATATCCTCCATACAATGTGTTGCCAGTTCTGCCGGATCTGAGGAATTCAGATAGCGTGCAGGAATGATCACATCTGTATCTACATTATCTCCATATTTAAAAACTCTGCCTTTTGCCTGCATTCTTCTTCCTCCTTATAATCCCAGTTCTTCCGGCGCTGCAATTTTTCCCATGACTGCGCTTGCAGCAGCCACAGCCGGACTTGCCAGATAAATTTCAGACTCCACATGACCCATACGTCCTACAAAATTTCGGTTTGTAGTAGAAATGCATCTTTCTCCTGCTGCCAGAATACCCATGTATCCTCCAAGACAGGGACCGCAGGTCGGAGTGCTGACCACTGCACCTGCCTCAATAAAGATCTTCAGAAGTCCCTCTTCCATTGCCTGAAGATAAACAGACTGTGTTGCCGGAATGATAATGCAGCGCACGCCCTTTTTCACTTTGCGTCCTTTAAGAATCTCTGCTGCTGTTCTGAGATCCTCGATCCTTCCATTGGTACATGATCCGATCACAGCCTGGTCGATCACGATCTCCTGGCTGATCTCATTCATTGTTTTTGTATTTTCCGGAAGATGCGGAAAGGCAACCGTAGGTTCCAGCTTACTGAGATCAATGGTATACTCTGCCTCATACACGGCATCCTCATCCGCCTCATACACTTTATAAGATCTCATGGAATGTTCTTTCATATAAGCTTCCGTCTGGTCATCCACAGGGAAGATACCGTTTTTTCCACCTGCCTCAATTGCCATGTTTGCAATGGTAAAACGGTCATCCATGCTGAGATTCTTAATTCCGTCTCCTGTAAACTCCATGGACTTATATAAAGCTCCGTCCACGCCGATCATTCCGATAATATGCAGGATCACATCTTTTCCGCTGACCCACTTTTTCGGTTTTCCTGTCAGATTGAATCGAATGGCTGACGGAACCTTAAACCAGGCTTTGCCTGTGACCATTCCTGCTGCCATATCCGTACTTCCCACACCTGTAGAAAATGCCCCGAGAGCTCCGTAGGTACAGGTATGGGAATCTGCGCCTATAATCACATCACCAGCTACTGTCAGCCCTTTTTCCGGAAGAAGCGCATGTTCAATTCCCATTTCTCCTACGTCAAAATAATTGCTGATCTCATGCCTGCAGGCAAACTCTCTTACACATTTACAGTGCTCTGCTGATTTAATATCCTTGTTTGGGATAAAATGATCCATAACAAGGGCGATTTTCTCTTTGTGGAACACGGTATCCGCTTTCATTTTATCCATTTCATGAATCGCCACCGGAGATGTGATATCATTTCCAAGAACCAGATCCAGTTCCGCCTCTATCAGCTGTCCGGCCTCCACATGATCCAGCCCTGCATGGGCAGCCAGAATCTTCTGTGTCATTGTCATTCCCATAATCTATGTCCTCCCTGTAAATTCATACAGCCGTTTTATAAAAACTGCAGATAATTTTCTTTTTATGATGTTATTTTATCACAGGCTCTGATATAATACTAATACATATTATTCATACTTATTATGTTTTACAGTTATATTAAGGAGACTAATTATGCAGGAAAATTTATCCCTTTATCATATTTTCTATGTTACAGGAAAAACAGGCAGTATTTCCAGAGCCGCAAAAGAACTGTACATCAGCCAGCCCGCTGTAAGCCGTGCTGTACAGAAGCTTGAACACAACCTTAACACCTTGCTTTTTAAAAGAAACTCCAGAGGAGTTGCCCTTACCCCTGACGGAAAAATTCTTTTTGAAAAAATACAGGCAGCCTTTGAGCTTGTCAATGAAGGAGAACGTGCCATCCTTCATAACGGTTCCAGAAACGTTCCGCAGCTCCGTATCGGAACCAGTACCACGCTCTGCCGATATGTTCTTCTTCCCCGGCTGAAGCCCTATATCCTGTCTCATCCCCAGGTGCGGATCAGCATTTCCTGCCAGTCCACTTATCAGACTCTGGAACTTCTTGATGAAGAAAAAATTGACATAGGGCTGATTGGCAGACCCCATAATCTTCAGGGATATTATTTCCGCCCGGTTATGACAGTCAGCGATACCTTCGTTTCTACCACACAGTATTTAAAAAACCTGCAGGAACTCTATCCTGGGGAGCCTCTTTTTCACAATGCAGTATTTATGATGCTTGACGAAGAAAATATTTCCCGTCAGACCATAAATGCAAGAATGAGGGAGCACCATATGGAACCGGCCCATATTCTGGAGGTTTCCACTATGGATCTTCTGATACAGTTTGCGGAAACAGGACTGGGAATTGCAGGCGTTGTCCGTCAGTTTGTGGAACCGGAGCTGAAAAACGGCGTTCTTTGCGAGATCCCTCTGGATTTTGATTTTCCGGATCGGGAAATCGGATTTGTGTGCAGAAAAAAAGACAGAGGACTTCCCCTGCTCCAATACTTTTTCCCGGATATTTAAAAAGGACAGGAAACTTCTCGTTTCCTGTCCACTGATGTACTGATTTTAGTTGTTGATCAGCTTGTCTTCGCCGTTCCAGCTGTACAGCTTACGGATCTCTTCACCGACTTTTTCAGATTCATGCTCTGCAGCAAGCTTTCTCATTGCCTTAAAGTGAACCTGACCGCCTGCTGAAGACATATCCAGAAGGAAATCTTTTGCAAAAGTGCCGTCCTGGATGTCCGCAAGGATCTTCTTCATAGCCTTCTTGGTATCTTCTGTGATGATCTTCGGTCCTGTAATATAATCGCCGTATTCTGCAGTGTTGGAAATAGAATATCTCATTCCTGCAAATCCGGACTGATAGATCAGGTCAACGATCAGCTTCATTTCATGGATACACTCAAAGTATGCGTTTCTCGGATCATAACCTGCCTCGCAGAGAGTTTCAAAGCCTGCCTGCATCAGCGCGCATACACCACCGCAGAGAACTGCCTGCTCACCAAAAAGGTCTGTTTCTGTTTCTGTACGGAAAGTTGTTTCCAGAACACCGGCTCGTGCTCCGCCGATTCCGAGAGCATAGGCAAGCGCCATATCAAGAGCTTTTCCTGTGGCATCCTGCTGAACAGCTACCAGACACGGAACACCCTTGCCGGCCTGATACTCGCTTCTTACCGTATGACCCGGTCCTTTTGGAGCGATCATCGTAACGTCTACATTCTTCGGAGGCACAATACATCCATAATGGATATTGAATCCATGAGCAAACATCAGCATATTGCCTTCCTCAAGATTCGGCTCAATATCGTTTTTGTAAAGAGCAGCCTGCTTCTCATCGTTGATGAGGACCATAATAATATCTGCCTGTTTTGCTGCCTCTGCCGCTGTATATACTTCAAATCCCTGCTCCTCAGCCTTTTTCCAGGATCTGCTGCCTTCATACAGACCAATGATAACATGGCATCCTGACTCCTTTAAATTCAGCGCATGAGCATGTCCCTGGCTTCCGTAACCGATAATCGCAATCGTCTTACCATCCAGTAAACTTAAATTACAGTCTTCCTGATAAAAAATCCTGTTTGCCATTTTCATTTCCTCCTAAGTTTTTATAAATTTTTTCATAATATATCGTCAAGGGATTCCCCTCAGCAATCCGGCTGAAAAATCAGAAAAATCTTACATCTGCCGCTCCTCTGGAAAGTCCTGTGATCCCTGTTCTGGCAAGTTCCAGAATCTCATAGTCTTCCAGAAGATCCACGAACGCCCCCAGCTTACTTTTACTTCCGGTAAGCTCGATCACAAGGGAATCTTTTCCCACATCGATCACATTGGCGCGAAAAATATTGGCAATAGATATAATTCCTTCTCTCTGCTCCGGTTTCGCTGTAACCTTTACCAGAACCAGCTCTCTGCTGACACTGTTATCCGGCTCCAGTACCTTGATATCTCTTACATCTACCAGCTTTGCAAGCTGTTTTGTAATCTGCTCCAAAATCAGCGCATCTCCACTGCATACAACTGTCATTCTGGAAAAACGCTCATCTGCCGTAACACCAACGGAAAGACTGTCAATGTTATAACCTCTCCGGCTGAAAAGTCCTGAAATACGACTGAGCACACCTGCGGTATTATCTACTAACAGGGACAAAATTCTCTTTTGCATAACACACCTGCTTTCACCACTTTAGTCCTGTAAACCTTTACTTCATAAAAACTCTGCATGGATATCATTATAACAAGATTCAATCATTTGTCAATGTAAAAATGTATGTTTATACAAGATATTTATTTTTCAGGGTTTCAATTGCCTTAGGAGTCAGATAAAGCGCTTTTTTCAGAAAATGTTCCACAGAACCGAAATCCTTTTCAATTGTGTCAAAAACTGTGTCCAGATATTCCCCTTTGACCTTATAAAGAATCCGCACTTTGTCCATTACCTTACTGTCTACAATGGTTTTTGTTTCCAGATAACGGACCATATGCTGCATCTCCTCTTCCAGATAAAGATTTGTTTTCATAAAATCCTCACGGATGGTTTTTCTGGGAACCCCAAGAGCGCAGAGAAGCAGGGCGGTACCAATCCCCGCCCGGTCTTTTCCTGCACTGCAGTGCCACAGAACAGCGCCCTTCTCATGGTTCAGAAGGATATCCATAAAACGAGCATACTGCTTCACTGAATACTCGTCCCTGACAAAGCTGCGGTACTGATTATGTAAAAAATCATCGGGAAGCTGACCGGCTTCTGTAATCAGCTCCAGGAAACTTCCTGTCTGGGAAATCCCGGCCGTCTCTTCATCCACAATAGGAATCTCATGATAACGCACTCCCTCGATCACAGTATCCGGTTTTTCCAGGATCTCTTTCTGGGTTCTGAAATCAATCACTTCCGTAAGATGATATTCTTCTGTGAGGACATCCTGGTCTGTCAGAGAAATATGATAAAGACTGCCGCTTCTTAAAAGACGTCTGGGAAGAATATGTCTTCCGTCCTCTGTCATCAGCGCTCCCAGGTCTCTGGTATTCGGAAGACTCTGCAGGTGGATCCTGCCTCCTTTCGGAAAGCCCACCACAATGTCAGGATTCAGCGCTTTCAGAAGCTGTACACAGTCTCTTACTTCCCTGTCTGTCATATCAAATTTATAGCGTTTGCGTCTTCTGGTCACAACCACCAGATAACTGGTGCTGATCTGTTTCTGAGCGCCACCTTCCACTCCTTCCTGTCTTTTATAAACCCACAGGATATCCCTGCATGGAAGATAGTTCATCATCATATGTCTGGCAAAGACCAGGTTTCCATCTTCAATCCTTATTTTCCCATATTTCATAATGATCCCCCCATTGCAGATTTCCGCCATGTTTTTCCATTGGCTTTTTCTCTCTTTCTCTTATTCCCTGTGATCTGTCGCAGGTTCAGCAGACTTTTCCCATTTTTTTTATCATCTGATAAACCGTTTCCAGACTGTACGGAAAAATATTTTCATCCAGCTCCATCTTCGGATGATGAAGCGGATATTCTTTTCCCGGAACTGCTGCCAGAAAAATCAAAAAGACTCCCCTTGTCCTCTGGAAGTAGCGATAGGCATTGTCTCCTGCCAGAAACAGTTCATCCTCTCCCTCAAGAATAAAACGCTCCCCGAATACCTCCTGACCGATTCCTGCTGCAAGCTCTGTAAACTCAGAATCGTTTGCAAAAGAAAGCACAGGTTCCTTTAAAAGACTCAGAGTGATCTTTGTTCCGGTTTCTTTTTCTGTATTTTTCAGACGTTCCTCCAGCAGACAATACAGTGCCTGAAAATCTTCTTCTCTGCAGGCCCTTATATTTCCGGTAAGCGTCATGGAATCTGCAATAATATTTCCGTATTCACCTCCGTGAGCCGTTCCGATTCCCACAAGGCAGGGCGCATGTCCCTGATAGCTTTCGTTAAGGTCATGCACCTCCTGTATCACTCTGGCGCCTGCATAAATACTGTCAATTCCTTTATGAGCTTCACTCCAGTGGCTGGATTTTCCTTTTACCTCAATTCCGATTCCTGCAATCATAGCAGAAGCCTGGCCTTCGTGAACCGCCATTCCAAAGGGCATATCCACAGCAAAATGAAACATCAGAAAAGCATCTGCCGGACCGTCCAGGGCTCCTGCTTTTATCATCCTTTTTGCCCCTTCTCCGATTTCTTCTGCCGGCTCAAACAAAAATCTTACATTTACCGGAAATTCTTCTTTTTCCTCAGAAAGAATACCGCATAAAGTCAGCGCCACTGCCAGAATACCGTCATGTCCGCAGGCATGCATACGCCCCGGATTCACAGAGGCATATGGAAGCCCTGTCTTTTCTTCCATAGGAAGGCCGTCCATTTCTGCCCTTACCACCACAGTTTTTTTCCTTTTTTTCAGCTCAGGCAGTTCCGCGATCATTCCTGTAGGAAAAACCGGGGTAATTTCATACCCCAGTTTCTCCAGATAGCTTTTTATATATGCCGATGTTTCCTTTTCCTCAAGACCCAGCTCCGGATGCATATGAAAGTAATGCCTGTGCCGGAGAAGCTCTTCTTTATAGTTTTCCGCCTCTTTCATTAACTGAACATCTCTTTAAATGTTTTTTTCTGTTCCACTGCCTCTGTAACAAAAGCCATTTTTGAAGTATCGCCAATAAGAATAGCTCCGCAGAGACGGTTGTTCAGGAAATAATATTTCTCATACTGCTTCCGTCCCATGTCTTTAAATTCCACAGTTCTGTAAATAAGATTCGGATTTTTTCCATTATCTCCGATGGCATAAAGACCTGTGTTCATTCCGTGGAAAGAAAGTCCTGCTGAAACCGTAGTATATGTCAGCGCATCTCCTGCCGCATTGGCTCCTGCAACCTTTCCCTGTTCCAGAGCCTGAGGCCAGATGGCATAATTGATTCCTTCATATTCCGCGCAGTCTCCGCAGGCAAAAATATTCTCGTCACTGGTACTCATATCTGCATTTACCACAATGCCTCTGTTAATGTCAAGTCCTGCATTTTTTGCAGCTCCCACATTTGCGCGTACTCCTGCAGAAACGATCACCAGCTCTGCCGGAAATTCTCTTCCGTCAGCCAGTTTTACACCCGTTACAGAGCTTTCGCCCTCGATTGACGCAATCTGAACTCCTGCGTGAATGTCAATTCCATTACTCCTGCTGATGTCTGTAAGCATCTGGCTTGCGCCCTCATCAAGCTGGCGTCCCATGATCTGCGGCGCAGCCTCCAGAACAACCACCTGTTTGCGGCTTTTTTTCAGCTCCCAGGCGGCTTCCAGACCCAGAACGCCTCCGCCGATTACAACCACATTCTGTACTCTGTACAGCATTGCCTCGATCTTTTCGATATCGCTCATACGGCGGATGGCAACAACCTCAGGCTTGTCCGTTCCCGGAATCGGAGGCACAAAGCATTCGGACCCCAGAGCGTAAATAAGCTTTGTATATTTCAATGCTGTTCCGTCCGAAAGTGTTATCTCTTTTTTATCTGTATGAATACCTGTTACTTCTTTTTCAAGGAGAAGGTGGATATTGTTCTCCTGATACCAGGCTTCCGGCTCAACCAGGATTTCTTTTGCATCCAGCTCCGCTACCATGGATTTTGTCAGCATAGGACGGTTGTACGTAGGATAAGCCTCATTTGAGATCATGATCACAGAGCCTGTTTTATCCCTTTCACGAATTGCTTTTGCCGCGCTTAATCCTGCCGCACCGTTTCCGAGGATCACATAAAAATGATCTGTATCTTTACGGAAGCTGCTTTCTTCTGCATCTACCGGCACAAAATTCTCTTTTCCCACACCGCAGACCGGGCAGATTTCCATGGATGAATCAAAGATCTCACCGCAGACAAGACATTTTACCAGTGTGCGTGAACCTTTTTTCTTCGGATTCTCTTTTTTCTGAAGAATGCATCCGAAATTATATCCGTATTCATAGGCATCCAGAAGATTGTTTTCGCCTGGTTTAAAACGAATCTTCAGACCATCTACAACCTTCATGCGAAGCTGTTTCAGTCTCTCGATAATATGAGGAACTCCCTCGCCGCTCCATCCGTAGCTTCCAAAGGCGCTTGCCAGCTTTCCGCCGTGTGTTCCGGCAAATATGGAGGTAGTCAGATCCCAGATTGGTTTTAAGGCCTCTCCTACGATTGTGGGAGTACCGAACAGAATACCGTCTGCAAAGCCCAGTTCCTCCAGCACCTTGTCCTGGTCAGCTTCCACAAGGTCATAGCTTCTGACATCAATATCGCCGCTGTCCTGAATACCTCTTGAAATTTCTTCGGCAAGCTGCTTCGTATAACCATATGCGCTTACATAAGGAATAATGACTGTTTTTTTCCGGTTGGGATTTACAACCGTACACCAGTCCTCATAAATGTTATACATACGGTCGATATTTTCATCGATCACCGGTCCGTGTCCCGGGCAGATCATGGATACATCAAGCTGACGTACCTTGTCCAGAGCCTTTAGCATAAACGGCTTAAAGGGTCCGATAATACAGTCAAAATAATATTTTGTAGCACGCATATAGCCTTCCTGATCTGTGACCTTGCTGGCAAGAACATCATGGAAACCATAATGAGAACCAAAAGAGTCGCAGGTTACAAGAAGCTGTTCTTCTTCAATATAAGTATACATGGTATCCGGCCAGTGAAGATTGGGAACTACAAGGAAGCGGAGAGTTTTTCCGCCGATTTCCATAGTCTGATTATCTTTTACAGCAATGGAAGTAAAATCATGATTTACAATTTCTTTCAGAAATCCAATGGCGCAGCCTGTAGCTACGATTTTCATCTGAGGGCTGTACTCCAGAAGTCTTCCAATACTTCCTGCATGATCCGGCTCTGTATGATCCACGATCAGATAATCAATTTTTGTTACATCAATAATTTCTTTCAGCTTGTCAAGATATTCGTCAAAAAATTTCTCTTTGGCTGTCTCAAAAAGGACGACCTTGTCTCCGGCTTTCCATACATAGGAATTATAGGTAGTTCCAAATTCCGTATACATGATAATATCAAATACCCGAAGATTATCATCCACAATTCCTGCCCAGTAAAAACCATCGCGTAATTCAAGTGTTTTCATTCAAATTCCCTCACTTTCCTGTAAATTATTCTGTTTCTCTCTTTCAGACGAAAAGCATACTCTCTGTCTGTCAGAATCTGCTTGCTGTTCCGATCAGTCCCAGCTTTTCCAGCCCGTTTTTTATTCCATAATGGAACATATCCGTGGTAATATGATCTGCCAGCTCTTTGATCTTCTGTGAGGCATTTCCCATTGCCACCTTTGTTGCCGCATATTCAAACATGGAAAGGTCATTATTGCTGTCTCCAAAGACAACCGTATCCTCCCATGGAATATTGTAGATTCTGCACACAGCAGCTATTCCCGCAGCTTTGCTGCAGCCCTTTGGTATCAATTCCACTGTTGTCCCCACAAAAGAATTATTTTCATGACGGATCACATCGTAGTAGGCGGACAGCTCTTTCAGAGCCTGCTCTGCATTACAGCCTTCTTTCATTTTTGCACTGATCTTATTGATCCTCATAGACTTTTCATTGCCTTTAATGGGACGCCACTTTGGTCCAAGAGCTTCCGTGATAAGATCCCGGTACCAGTTTACTTCCAGTGTATACTCATCCTTGTCATAATACATAAAATCCGCCCCTTCCATTACCGGGACCAGACCGTATCTGCGCAGGATTTTTACAGAAAGCTCTGCAACTTCAGAAGACATCTCCTTGTTAAACAGCCGCTGGCCGTTTTTTTCTATGGTGGCGCCACAGGCGCTGATCATTCCGGTAAAAGGGATCTGTTCCAGATATCCCGGAACAAACGCCCTGCTTCTTCCTGTACACAGCCATGCCTCATGTCCGTTTCTCACAAGCTGTGTAATGGCTCTTACCGCGCTGTCCGGAACTCCCTTCTCTATATCGCAGACAGTACCATCCGCATCAAAAAATACTGCTTTTTTATTCATTTTTCCTCGTCTGTCTTTCTTTTATGCTGTTATTTTCAAAATCAGCCTGTATTCTTTTACGCAAAAAACAGTTCTGCTGCTTTTACCAGACTGTAGGTGTCCATCACTCCGGCTGTCTCATAAGGAGAATGCATAGCAAGCTGAGGAAGTCCGATATCTACCGTGCTTACCGGCACCTGAGTATTGGAAATATTTCCCAGAGTAGAACCGCCTGCCATGTCGGAACGGTTTACAAATGTCTGGTACGGAACCTCTGCTCTCGCGCAAATTTCTTTAAATACTGCTGCTGATACAGCATCTGTACAATATTTCTGGTTTGCATTATATTTAATGACAATTCCGCCGTTCAGGACCGGATGGTTCACCGGGTCAGACTGATCTGTATAATTCGGATGAAGAGCATGAGCATTGTCTGCTGAGATCATAAAGCTGTCTGCCAGGCACATCAAATATTCTTCATAGGTCCTTCCCAGGCCGGAATTGATGCGCAGCAGTGTATCCTTCAGAAATGCAGAAGCTGCCCCCTGTCTGGTTCCGCTTCCCACTTCCTCATTGTCAAGAACACAATGTACAGCAATGCTCTCTTTTTTGCCGCCTGAAAGAAAGCCTTCCAGAGATGCAAAAGCGCACTGAAGATCATCCAGTCTTCCTGCTGAAACAAATTCCCGTTCAGCCCCCCATACGGTTCCCTGAACCCGGTTGTACAGAAACAGGTCATGCCCTAAAATATTTTCCTCACTGGTTCCTGCTGCCTCTGCGATCAGTTTTCCAAATGGCTCTTTGGTTCCTGCTGTTCCATACAGAGGAAGAAGATCCTTCTGTGGATTATAGGCATATCCGGAATTTACTTCCCTGTTCATATGAATGGCAAGGCTGGGGATCATAAGAAGATTTCTGTCAATGTCTACCAGTTTTTCTTTCAGCTCTCCGTTTTCCCGGACAACCACTCTTCCTGCCACGGAAAGAGGACGGTCAAACCACGGAGACATAAGCATTCCTCCGTATTTTTCCACATTCAGCTTTACATAAGCCTTTTCCACTGTGATCTCAGGATTTTCTTTAATCTTAAAAGTCGGAGAATCGCTGTGACTTGCCATAATGTGAAAGCTGTACGGCGCTTTTTCCGGAATGGAAAAAGCGATCAGCGCTGAATTGTTTCTTGTAACCATATAATTTCCGCCGGGGGTCAGGCTCCACAGTTCTTTTTCGGAAAGCTCCTGAAAGCCATTGCCGGCCAGTGTTTTTTTCATTGTATCCACTGCATGAAAAGCAGTTGGACTTTTTCTAATAAATTCAAGTAATTTCTCTGCTGTTTCGTAATACATTTCTACTTACCCCTTTATCTTTTGACTCCTTTCTATTATACGGTAAAATTCACAGTAACGCAATGAAAACCTGGTTTCTTCAATCGAGTAGGAGGGGAAATATTATTTCCCCGACCTCTCACACCACCGTGCGTACCGTTCGGTACACGGCGGTTCAATCAACTTCACAAGTAACACACCTTTCGGTGTAGTAATCTAACATTGAGACTAGTATAGAATAAATTAAATTTCTGCTATATATTTTTGAGATGATGTATAGTAAAATAGTGTTATCAAAGAAAGGATGATCGCTATG
>OLRB01000267.1_pt1 | contig 46171 bp, 43 predicted proteins | sample 1672751 | NCBI WGS metagenome assembly OLRB01 (sample SAMEA3136720, study PRJEB25190) | human gut metagenome | biome: human gut; feature: human-associated habitat; material: faeces | place: Austria | collected 2013
GGGTCGTGGGTTCGAGTCCCATTTTCAGCTTTCTTTTTTTGCCCAAAAATGCCGCCAGATTCTATTCTGACGGCATTTCTATTATACTGCAATATCTTTTTTTACTGTTTTTCTGGAAACGGTCTTTTTTTCACCGGCTTTCTTCGCTACTGTTTTCTTTACAGCTACTTTTTCTGCAGCAACCTTTTTTGCACTTTCCTTCTTTGGTGCTGTCTTGCGGGCGGTCTTTTTGGCAGTTGTCGGTTTCTTCGCTGCTACTGCCAGTTTCTCCGGCTTTTTGCCCGGTGTGCAGGAAAAAACAGCCACACCCAGTGCAGGAAGCTTAAAGGTAACAGAATATTCTCTTTCATCACAGTCTGCCCGTTTGCAGGTTTTTGCCCTTACGTTTACTATTCCCTGTCCGCCATATTCTTTGCGGTCACTGTTGAAGATCTCTTTGTATTTTCCGTAGAATGGAACACCCATCTGATAATTCTCATATGGAACTGCAGCAAAATTACATACCGCAAGAAGTGTTTCTTCAGGGTTTTCTGTTTTGCGAAGGAATGTCAGGACATTTTCTTCATATTTCATAAGCTGGATCCATTCAAATCCTTCATAATCATTATCCATGAGTGACAATGCCGGCTGAGAGACATACATCTCATTCAGATCGTGGATAAATCTCTTCATTTCATCCGTAAGCTCTTTGTCCGGTGCCATCATTTTGCATCCTGGATGCAGCATCATGTAGGAATATGCAGCCCGGATCTGGCTCAGTTTCTGTAACTCATCACCTGGAAGTTTTGCCATAAAACTCTTCTGATCACCGGTTTCTCTGCTTCCAAGCGGAAGAACAAAGTGTTCGCAGTAAGTGTACAGCATAGAAAGTGTCAGCTGATCATGTACATACTGACGCTCGATCGGATCTTTGGAAAGGTAATTCAGAAAATCTCCTGCCCAGTTATTGTTCCATTTATAAGAAAATCCAATATTGTCATCCTCTACACTTCCAGTCAGTTCCGACCAGAGACCATCTTCCTGTGCGATCGTCATTGTACCCGGAAGCTTCTTTGCCAAAATAGAATTCAGATGTTTCAGCAATTCTACAGCTGCAAGATTTTCATTGGTTCCATAAATATTTGGTCTCCACTGTCCATATTCTCTGCCAAAGTCAAGATACAGCATAGAATCCACATCATCCAATCTTAAACCATCTGCATGATAGAATTCCAGCCAGTAAAAAGCATTTGCCAGAAGAAAATCTTTGACCATCGGACTTTCAAAATTGAATAAAAGAGTTCCCCACATCGGATGAATAGCCATTGATGGATCCGGATTTTCATATAAAGGTGTTCCATCAAACTGTTCTAATCCACCCTCAGTTCTTGGAAAATGCGAAGGTGTCCAATCCAGAATCACACCAATATTTTCTTTATGAAGTTCATTTACTAAATTCTGAAAATCTGCCGGTGTTCCAAATCTGCGGTCTGGTGCATAATAAGCAAATGTACTGTACTCTCCAGCTTCATCATCAAGATATTCCATTACCGGATGAAGTTCCACATGTGTATATTTCAGATTTTTAAGATATTTAACAAGCTCGGCAGCATTTTTCCATTTGGAAAGACTGGTCTCATAAATAGAAATCGGCTGTTTACGATCGCTGAATCTTTCACGATCTTTCATCCAGGCTTCATCATCCCATTTAAACCCACGAAGATCTGTAACAACAGAGGCCGATGCCGGAGGAACCTCCGTACAGGCAGCATATGGATCCGATTTAAGCTGTACTGCACCGCCTTTTAGTTTTATTTCATATTTATAGATTTCACCGGCTTTCACACCTGGAATAAACAATTCAAAAATACCAGACATAGGCATACGATGCATCATATGGCAGCGACCATCCCAGTTATTAAAATTGCCTACTACGCTGACACGGAGTGCATTTGGTGCCCAGACTGCGAATGCAGTTCCTTCCACACCATTAATTTCCATCGGATGAGCCCCAAGCTTCTCATATGCATGATAAAAAACACCTGCACAGAAAGCTTTTTCTTCTGCTTCTGTAATCTGTCCCGGAAATGCATAAGGATCCGCAAATGTCCTGGTTTCTTTTCCTCTGGTAATGCGATACTGATATGCCGGGATCTTTCTTCCCGGAATCATTGCCGCAAAGTAACCGGCATCATCCTGTTTCTCCATCTCATATGCCTTTTTATCTACAAGAACTTCTGCCTTCTCTGCATCCGGAAAAAATCCCTGGATCAGAATACCATCTGCGGTAAGACGCGGTGCCATGAGATCTTTCGGGGAAGCTTCTTCTGCATAAACAACTGCTTCAATCTCCGGCCAGTCCATATATTTATATACTTTGCTTTCCATAATTCATGCCTCCATTCTGAAATACAATTCTCAAATTGCATTCCTTTGTTTTAGTTTATCATTTTTTTGTATAAAAATAAAGAATATACCGAAATTAGTTTGACAAAAAGAGTTCTCTACGATAAATTGAATATATCAAAGAACATATGAAACAAGGAGGTCTTTATTGATATGGAAAAAAGACAATTTGATGTAACAGCTCTTGGCGAGCTTCTTATTGACTTCACTGAAAACGGTTTCAGTTCCCAGGGCAACCCTCTTATGGAAGCCAATCCTGGTGGAGCCCCATGTAATGTTCTTGCCATGCTGGAACGTCTTGGAAAAAAAACTGCTTTTATCGGCAAAGTCGGCAAAGATATGTTCGGAAATCAGTTAAAATCAGCGGTTGAAGAGGTCGGTATCGACACACGCAATCTGATTCTGGACGAAAAATATCATACCACTCTTGCCTTTGTTCATACATATCCGGATGGTGACCGTGATTTTTCTTTCTATCGAGATCCAGGTGCAGATATGATGCTCACTAAAGACGAAGTTCAGAAGGAACTGATTGAATCCTCCCGCATCTTCCATTTCGGAACACTCTCTTCTACTCACGAAGGTGTACGTGAAGCTACCCGCCATGCGATCGAACTTGCCAAAGAAGCCGGATGTATCATTACCTTTGACCCTAACCTGCGTCCACCTCTCTGGAAATCCCTGGATGATGCCAGAGCTGAGATTGAATACGGCATGTCCAAATGTGATGTTCTCAAAATCTCCGATAATGAAGTAGAATTCATGTGTGGTACAACAGATTATGATAAAGGTGCTGCTATGATCCAGGAGAAATACAACATTCCGCTCATCCTTATCACACTGGGTAAGGATGGAAGCCGTGCATACTATAAAAATATGCGAGTAGAAGCAGCTCCATTCCTTCAGGAAAATACAATAGAGACTACCGGTGCCGGAGATACTTTCTGTGCAAGTACTTTAAATTATGTACTTGACCACGGCCTCAATGATCTCACAGAAGAAAATCTGAAAGAACTTCTTACTTTTGCAAATGCTGCTGCATCTCTCATTACCACACGAAAGGGTGCACTTCGCGTTATGCCAACCCGCGAAGAAGTCGAAGCTTTTATTGAAAGCCGCAAATAATTTTTCAAAACTTTTCTAACTGAATATACAAAAGGTCCCGGACGATTTTATCTGAATCATCCGGGACTTTTTTCGATTTTTATTTGATCACGCGAACCTTAGATACACCTTCAATTGCTTTTAATTCATCAAGTGCTTCTTTAGATGCTGCACTTTCCAGATCAATGATCGTATATGCATAGCTTCCACGACTCTTATTTGTCATATCTGCAATATTCAGTCCTTCACTTCCAAGGATCTTGGTAAACTGACTGATCATATTCGGGATGTTTTTGTGACAGATGGTAATACGTCCAACTGCTATACATGTTCCCATGTCACAGTTTGGGAAGTTTACAGAGTTTTTGATATTTCCGTTTTCAAGGAAATCTCTGACTTCTTTTACAGCCATTACTGCACAGTTTTCCTCAGATTCCGCTGTGGATGCACCAAGATGTGGTGTAACGAGGATTCCTGGTCTTCCAGCCACAAGCGGATTTGCAAAGTCTGTTACATATTTCTTAACCTTACCACTGTCAAGAGCTTCGATCAAAGCTTCTTCATCAACAAGAAGGTCTCTTGCAAAGTTCAGAAGAACGACACCCTCTTTCATCTTTGTGAAAGCTTCTTTGTCGATCATCTTACGCGTATTATCTGTCAGCGGTACATGGATCGTGATATAATCACACTGGCTGTAGATTTCATCCAGAGATTTGCTGTGTTTGATGGTTCTTGACAGATTCCACGCTGCATCGATGGAAATAAACGGGTCATATCCGTAAACTTCCATGCCAAGATGTGTTGCAGAATTTGCAACCATAGCTCCAATCGCACCAAGACCGATGATACCAAGTTTCTTTCCACTGATCTCACATCCGGCAAACTGCTTTTTCTGTTTTTCAGCCAGTTTGTCGATATGTTCTTTGTCCTCTTCATGAGCAACCCATTCGATACCTCCAACGATATCACGGGAAGCCAGAAGCATGCCGGCAAGAACAAGCTCTTTCACACCATTTGCATTGGCACCTGGAGTATTAAATACCACGATACCATTTTCTGCACACTGCTCAACCGGAATATTATTAACACCTGCGCCTGCACGGGCAATAACCTTAACGTTCTCAGGAAGCTCCATATCATGCATCTTTGCACTTCTTACCAGAACTGCATCGGCATCATTTAATTCTTCTGTCTGTTTGTACTCCTCACCAAACAGGCCAAGGCCTGTCTGGGATATAGGGTTGAGGCATTTATACTGGAACATTATACATTTTCCTCCTCGAATTTTTTCATGAATGCAACAAGCGCTTCGACGCCTTCTTTTGGCATAGCATTGTAGATACTTGCACGCATACCACCAACTGTTCTGTGGCCTTTAAGGTTTACAAGACCTGCTGCTTTTGCTTCTTTTACAAATTTGGCATCCATATCTTTGTCACCTGTTACAAAAGGAACATTCATAAGAGAACGGGATTCCGGCTCTACTGTACCTTTGAAGAGTTTGCTCTGATCCAGATAATCATAGAGGATCTTTGCTTTCTCGATATTTCTCTTCTGCATTTCTTCCAGTCCGCCCATCGCTTTGAGCCATTTGAAAACTTTGCCGCATACATAAATGCAGTAAGCATTCGGAGTATTGTAGAGAGATCCTGCATCTGCATGTGTTTTGTATGTAAGCATGGTTGGTGTTCCCGGAAGAACATCCTCTGTAATAAGATCCTCACGAATGATTGCAATAACCATGCCTGCAGGTCCGATATTTTTCTGAACACCGCCGTAGATAATGCCATATTTACTTACATCTACAGGCTCAGATAAGAAACAGGAGGAAACATCTGCTACCAGAGTTTTGCCTTTTGTATTCGGAAGTGTTTTGAATTTTGTTCCGTAAATTGTATTATTTTCACAAATGTATACATAGTCTGCATCCGGGCTGATCGGAAGGTCGCTGCAATCCGGAATATAAGAGAAAGTTTTGTCCTCAGAAGATGCAATCTTATTTACCTTTCCATACTTCTGTGCTTCCTGATATGCTTTTTTTGCCCACTGACCGGTAACAATATAGTCAGCAACTCTGTTTTTCATCAGGTTCATTGGAATCATGGCAAACTGCTGAGAAGCACCGCCCTGAAGGAATAATACCTTGTAATTGTCCGGTATCTTCATCAGATCTCTGAGATCCTGCTCTGCATCATCAATGATCTTCTGAAACTCCGGGCTTCTGTGGCTCATCTCCATGACGGACATTCCAGTTCCCTGGTAATCCATCATCTCGCCTGCTACTTCTTTCAGCACAGGTTCCGGCAGTACAGCCGGTCCTGCAGAAAAATTATACACTCTGCTCATTGTTCTTCATATCCTCCTCATCAAAAACTTCATTCAGACTTGCGCCTGCAGGTACCATAGGAAATACACTGAGATCCTGATCGATCCAGCAATCCAGTACTACAGGTTCGTCCATAGCCAGTGCCTTACGGATCGCCGGCTCTACTTCTTCCATCTTCGTGACACGGAATGCTTTCGCTCCCATGCCCTCAGATATTTTCACAAAATCCACGGCATCGTCAAGAACGGTGTGTGAATATCTGTGGTCATAGAATAAGGTCTGCCACTGACGTACCATACCCAGCACATGATTGTTCATAACAATCTGTAAAAGCTGTTTATGGCAGCGTACTGCTGTCGCGATTTCATTCATGTTCATTCTGAAACAGCCATCACCGGCAATGTTGACAACTGTTTTGTCCGGTCTCCCCATCTTTGCACCAATCGCAGCTCCAAGTCCGTATCCCATTGTTCCGAGACCACCGGAAGTCAGGAATGTACGTGGTTCTTTGTACTTGAAGTACTGCGCTGACCACATCTGATGCTGACCGACATCTGTTGAAATAATTGCGTCACCTTTGGTGATTTCATAGAGTTTCTCTATAATATATGGTCCGGTAAGCTGGGAATGATCATAAGTCAGAGGATATTTTGCCTTCATCTCCTGAATATGTTCGATCCATTCCGGATGCTGTTCTTCCGGGATCATTTCAAGAAGTCTGCGAAGAACTTCTCTTGCATCTCCGATTACTGACGCATCTACCAAAACATTCTTATTAATTTCGGCCGCATCCACATCAATCTGCAGGATCTTTGCCTGTTTCGCAAATGTCTTTGCATTTCCTGTAACACGGTCGCTGAAGCGTGCACCCAATACGATCAACAGGTCACACTGAGTTACACCAAGGTCGGAAGTCTTTGTTCCATGCATACCAAGCATTCCGGTATACAGTGGATCTTCCCCTGAAAAAGCACCTTTTCCCATAAGACTGTCGCAAACCGGTGCCTGGATCTTATGTGCCAACTCACTGATTTCTTTGGACGCACCGGAAATAACAGAACCACCACCGACGAAAATATATGGTTTCTTTGCTTCTTCGATCATCTGTGCAGCAGTTTCAAGATCTTCCTTACGAATCGTTTCAACTTCACGATTGATCGTAGCCGGACGGCGTACGGAATATTCATAAGTAGCTGCTGTCACATCTTTTGTCACATCAACCAGTACCGGACCCGGACGTCCGCTCTTGGCAATGTAAAATGCCTTGCGGAGTGTGTCTGCCAGCATTGTGATGTCTTTTACAATAAAGCTGTGTTTTGTAATCGGCATAACGATTCCTGCAATATCTACTTCCTGGAAAGAATCTCTTCCAAGAAGTGGTTTGCCAACATTCGCCGTGATTGCCACAACCGGAACGGAATCCATATAAGCTGTAGCAATACCTGTAACCAGATTCGTAGCCCCAGGTCCTGAAGTTGCCAGGCATACACCGACTTTTCCAGTAGCACGGGCATAACCGTCTGCCGCATGAGAAGCACCCTGTTCATGAGATGTCAGAATATGATGAATCTCATCACTATGTTTATAGAGAGCATCATAAACGTTAAGGATTGCTCCACCCGGATAGCCAAAAACAGTATCTACTTTCTGTTCTTTCAGGCATTCAATGATGATCTCTGCACCTGTAAGCTGCATCGTATTTCCTCCTAATGTTTATCAAATAATCGCTTTTCTCTTATTTTGCTTTTGGCACTTCAAGGATTGCTCCTCTGTTGCCTGAGGTAACCATTGCAGCATATCTTGCAAGATATCCGGTTGTGATCTTTGGTTCACGCGGCTGCCATTTTGCTTTTCTTGCTGCCATCTCTTCATCAGAAACTTTGACTTCCAGTTTCAGTTCCGGAATATTGATACTGATGATATCTCCTTCTTCGATCAGGGCAATCGGACCACCTACAGCTGCTTCTGGTGAAACATGTCCAATAGAGGCACCTCTGGATGCACCACTGAAACGTCCGTCTGTGATCAGAGCAACCGATGAACCAAGTCCCATACCAGCAATTGCAGAAGTAGGATTCAGCATCTCTCTCATTCCCGGGCCGCCTTTTGGTCCTTCATAACGGATAACAACCACATCTCCGGCTACGATCTTACCACCTTTGATAGCTTTGATCGCATCGTCTTCGCTGTCAAATACTCTCGCAGGTCCCTCATGAACCATCATTTCTTCTACAACTGCGGAACGTTTTACAACGCCACCATCTGGTGCGATATTTCCTTTCAGTACTGCAAGTCCACCTGTCTGGCTGTATGGATTGTCGATTGGACGGATAACTTCCGGATTGAGATTTACACAGTTTTTAATATTTTCGCCTACTGTTTTTCCTGTTACAGTCATGCATTCTGTATGAAGAAGGCCCTTCTTATTCAGCTCATTCATTACTGCATAAACACCGCCTGCTTCATTCAGGTCTTCCATATATGTCGGGCCTGCCGGTGCAAGATGACAGAGATTCGGGGTTTTTTCACTGATCTCATTTGCAAAGCTGATATCAAAATCCATTCCGACTTCATGTGCAATTGCCGGAAGATGAAGCATACTGTTGGTAGAGCATCCAAGTGCCATATCTACAGTCAGTGCATTCAGGATTGCTTCTTTTGTCATGATGTCTCTCGGACGGATGTTTCTGCGGTACATTTCCATAACCTGCATACCTGCATGTTTTGCAAGACGAATACGTTCGGAATATACTGCCGGAATAGTTCCGTTTCCGCGAAGTCCCATACCAAGAACCTCAGTCAGGCAGTTCATGGAGTTTGCAGTGTACATACCGGAACAGGATCCACATGTAGGACATGTTTTGTTCTCAAATTCTGTCAGTTCTTCTTCTGAAATCTTGCCTGCAGCATAGGATCCAACGGCTTCAAACATACTGGAAAGACTTGTCTTGTGTCCATGGATATGACCTGCCATCATTGGACCGCCACTTACAAATACAGTAGGAACATTGATTCTGGCAGCTGCCATCAGAAGTCCAGGTACGTTTTTGTCACAGTTTGGAACCATGACCAGCGCATCAAACTGATGTGCCATTGCCATTGCTTCTGTAGAGTCTGCGATCAGATCTCTTGTTACCAGAGAATATTTCATTCCAACATGTCCCATTGCAATACCATCACAGACAGCGATTGCCGGGAATACGATCGGTGTACCACCAGCCATTGCAACACCTTGTTTTACAGCTGCTACGATCTTGTCCAGATTCATATGTCCAGGTACGATCTCATTATAAGAACTTACGATTCCGACTAACGGACGTTCCATTTCTTCTTTTGTTAATCCAAGGGCATTAAACAGGGAACGATGAGGTGCCTGTTGTGAGCCTGTTTTTACTGCGTCACTTCTCATTTTCTTATCTCCTCTTTACTTAATCTGTACGATACTTACGGATTGTTCTGTACAAAGCAATTATATTGCTGCTGCGATCAGATCCCCCATTTCTTTTGTTCCGACTTTTTTGCAGCCTTCAGACATAATATCACCGGTGCGGTATCCGTCTGTCAGTACCTTCTGTACGGCTGCTTCTACTGCATCTGCTTCTTCATCAAGATTCAGAGAATAACGAAGCAGCATTGCTGCTGAAAGGATTGTTGCGATCGGGTTTGCTTTATTCTGTCCTGCGATGTCCGGTGCAGATCCATGACTTGGCTCATACAGACCGAATTTCGTCTCGTTAAGACTTGCAGAAGAAAGCATTCCGATAGAACCTGTTACCATACTTGCTTCATCAGACAAAATATCACCGAACATATTCTCTGTCAGGATAACATCAAACTGTGCCGGATCATGCACCAGCTGCATTGCACAGTTGTCAACCAGCATATGCTCCAGTGTAACTTCCGGATAGTCCTTTGCAACTTCTTCTACAACTTTTCTCCAGAGTCTGGAAGAATCCAGAACGTTTGCTTTGTCTACACTTGTGACTTTTTTTCTTCTCTTCATTGCAATGTCAAAAGCTTTGATTGCAATACGGCGAATTTCATTTTCATTATAAGAAAGTGTATCAATTGCTTTCTTTACTCCGTTTTCTTCGATTGTTTTTCTTTCTCCAAAGTAAAGGCCACCCGTCAGCTCACGAACAATGATCATGTCAAATCCGTTCTCTCCGATCACTTCTTTCTTGATCGGGCATGCTTCTTCCAGTTCCTTATAAAGATATGCCGGACGAAGGTTTGCAAAGAGATTTAATGCCTTACGAATAGCAAGAAGTCCTGCCTCCGGACGTTTGGATGGTTCCAGTTTGTACCATGGAGATGTCTTTGCGTCACCTCCGATGGAACCCATCAGAACTGCATCGGAAGCTTTTGCAGTGGCAATTGCCTCATCTGTGAGCGGGACACCGTGAACATCGATAGAAGCTCCACCGAGGAGCACCTCTGAATAAGTAAATGTATGATGATATTTTTCACATACTTTATCAAGAACCTTTTTTGCTTCACTGACGATTTCCGGTCCAATTCCATCTCCCGGAATCAATGCGATCTTGTATTCCATTTCTTCATTTCCTCTCTCTGCATCACACGAAACTTAAGCAGAGTCCTTTCGTTGCGAATATTGTTATTATAATAACGCACTTTTTTATACTTTTCAACCCTTTACTACGTAAAAGTTAGAACGTATTGATATAAGATTGATATAAGCACATTTCCTTAAATAAAATCTTCCAAAAAAAGAAGTGCTGCATCTGACGCAGCACTTACTTTCTTATTTGCAGTTATGCGGATGCCTGCTCTGCCTTCTCCACTTCTGCAATAGCCTGTTTTCTCATTGGGATACGGCAGTTCTTGTTATTGCCGAATTCTACGATCACATCTTCTTCAGTCATGTCGATGATCACTCCATAGAAGCCGCCTGTGGTAACAATGCTGTCACCGACTTCCATGCTGTTGAGCATTGCCTGAAGTCTCTTCTGCTCTTTCTTCTGAGGACGGATCATCAGGAAATACATAACTCCAAAGATAACAACCATCCATAAAATCATCATACCCATGCTTGCGGTACTTTCGTTCATTTAAGATTCCTCCTGTTTACTGACTTACATTCCTTTTTTCAGGAACACTATACATTATCATACACAAAAATGCCTGTTACTTCAAGTGTTTTTCAGCATTTTGTATTATTTCTGTCTATAATTCAGAGACTGTTTTATTATTTCTGCTCTCCGGCTGCAAATCCTTCCAGACGCATCTTTTTGTAATCTGCAAATCTGCCTTCATCCAGTGCATCACGAATCTCTTCCATCATATGATTATAGAAATACAGATTGTGCAGAACACAGAGACGCATTCCAAGCATTTCTTTCGCTTTGAGAAGATGACGGATATAAGCTCTGCTGTAATGACGGCATGCCGGACAGCCACAACCTTCTTCGATCGGACGTGTATCCAGTTCATATTTCGCATTAAACATGTTCATTTTGCCATGATTGGTGTATACATGTCCATGACGTCCGTTGCGGCTTGGATATACACAGTCAAAAAAGTCAATACCACGTTCTACACCCTCAAGGATATTGGCCGGTGTTCCGACTCCCATGAGGTAGGTTGGTTTGTCCTGTGGAAGATACGGTACAACTGCATCAAGGATACGATACATTTCCTCATGTGTCTCACCGACTGCCAATCCGCCGACTGCATAACCGTCAAGATCCATTTTTGCGATTTCTTTTGCATGCTCAATACGGATATCCTCGTAAACAGCACCCTGGTTGATACCAAAAAGAAGCTGTTCTTTATTGATGGTATCCGGCAAGCTGTTAAGACGAGCCATCTCTGTTTTACATCTTGCCAGCCAGCGGGTAGTACGCTCTACGGATTTCTGCACATAATCTCTGTCTGCCACACTGCTCGGGCACTCATCAAATGCCATAGCTATGGTAGAACCGAGATTGGACTGGATCTGCATACTTTCTTCCGGTCCCATAAAAATCTTGTGTCCGTCAATATGCGACTGGAAATGGACACCTTCTTCTTTGATCTTGCGGAGTTTCGCAAGGGAAAAGACCTGGAATCCACCGGAATCTGTCAGGATTGGACGCTCCCAGTTCATAAATTTGTGAAGTCCGCCAAGCTGCTTCACTACTTTGTCACCTGGTCGCACATGCAAATGATACGTATTAGACAGCTCCACCTGTGTTCCAATATCATAAAGGTCCTGTGTGGAAACAGCACCTTTTATTGCGCCGATCGTTCCTACGTTCATGAATACCGGGGTCTGGATCGTACCATGGACAGTCTCAAACTGAGCGCGCTTCGCACGGCCCTCCGTTTTCATTAATGTATATTTTGCCATGTTTGTTCCTCTTTCTGTTTGATTTGCATTTGATTTTAAGTATAGCAGACAGAAAGAAAATGGTAAAGTCCTGTTATATAAAAATGATATTTACTTTATCATTTCCATCCAGGACAAAAAAGCAGTATTTTCAGCAGCAATTCTTGTATTATATGCAATAACATTCTGATTATCGACGATCGATTTCATATTTCCAACAAGACCATTTATTGTGTTATTCATGTTGTTAACTACTACATCTGCATTTTCAATCGCATCATATAATGCATACTGGGTATCTCGTATTTCATCAAGTCTATGTAACACATCATCCAGTTTTGCTATTATAACGTTCATTCTGATTTCTGTTTCATATATATTATATGCACCCTCATGTCCTGTTAACGTATCACATCTTCCTGAATTAAAATATTCGTAAAAAGCTGCAATCGGGACTAAACCCCGATATTTAGGATAAATGATATTTTTGCTATAAAAATTATTCAAAATTTGCTGAGTTTCTTCTTGATTTTTATCAACAATCATAATTTCTTTTTTTATCTCATTCATTTGTTTTTCGATTTTTTCGATTCGTTTTGCATTCTCCCTGACAACACGATCATTATATTTTGTTACCTGTTTGTTTTTATCATCTGCATCCCATGCTTTCATTTGTTCAACAAGTAGCCCCAAGATTGCCCCTATTAATCCACCTATTAAATTTGCTGATAATAGTGGACCAAAAAAGCCCTTAACACTAAATCTTGTAAAAATTCCTAAGCAAACAAGTACGATTGCTCCTGTTACAGCTCCGAACATAGCCATTCCGATAATAGTTTCAGAATCTATCGATGCTGATACATAATTCTCTAATGGTAATTCTCTCTTCTTATCTCTCTCCAATTCCAGACAACGCTGCGATAAACAATTTATCATTTTTCCTTGCTCATAATTGATTCTTTCTAAATAATATACTTTTTTAAGAATCTCCTTCATATTTTTTCCTGTGTTATCCATACCCAATCTCCTAATAATATATTATTGCACTTCGTTTTCTCTTGTTTTAATTACATCTGCATTTTTTAATTCATACTGATTGAGTATCTGTTTCATATTCTCATCAAAAGAATCCGCATCATATTGCGGTGAGTACCATGATTTTGTATTAAAATATTCTTGTAATTGTGCATCTTTAAATTTTCTTCCATGGCGTGCAAATATTTCGTTTCTTGCAAGTCTTAACTGTTCTGAAGACATCCCTCCCAATTCGTTTTCTGATATGTAACGGCTATCGCTGTCTGGTAATATATATTCGGTGGTATTTTCAGTTGAAATATTTGTATCTTGCGTGGTTGTATTAGTCTCTTCCTGATTATTTTCTCCATTTTGAATGTTTGTGTCTGCAGAACTTTCTTCTATATATTCAGTTGTATCCTGTCCATCCCAATCACTTTCGGAAGTCGCATATTTTTCTATATAATGATAAACATTTGCGTCCTCATCACTATATGCCCTTCCCAGAGACAGCCATCCATCACGAAACGCTTCATCAAGTTCATATTCTATTGATAATACCTTTTCACCTTTTAAATTGACGCAGATTGTCTCCTCCTCATTTGGAACTGTCATAATGCCATCATCTGAAAGTAAATCACCTATATATTCTTCATACACCGCATCATTATCATAACTAGATGGAGTATCCATTATTCCAACATTACATGCTATCGGCTCAAAACACATTTGTCCCTGATTATCAAGAACCGTTATATAATTTTCCTCTGATACCGTTCCCTTCAGCAAACAAACTGAATATCCATCATCTCGCGGTGAGATATTCATAACAATTATTTCTTCTGTATCTGCATTTGAGAATATGACATTTCCATTAAGATCATATAATGTTGCTTTTCCAGCATATGCTGTTGCTACACGATCTGTACTTATGAATTTTGCGCCTAAAATCCTGTCAAAATTAGTCTTCACTGCAAATTCCGAGACTTTATTTAGCGCCGAATCATACACTCTCAAATTCCAACCGTCATCTCCAGCCAGCAAATATTTTGCATGATCTGCTTCTCCAAACCATTCTAAACCATGTGGAAAATCTGGACTAATAACCTGTCCTGTCTCTACATTATAAAAACCTCCATCACATCTGAATAACGAACCATAGCTTCTCCACCCAGACATACTCTTTTCAAATTCATTGATTGCCAATGGTAATTCAGTTTCTGTACCTTTCATGAGAATCTTTCCATTGTAATTAAATAATCCATATTCATTCTCTTTGTGTTGATATCCGCTCTTATTATAAATTGAAAATATATAATATCCGTCCTTGGAATATGTGATTGAATCGTTCTCCGATAACTTTATATAATGTTGACCATCTCGAAGCAAAATAAGGTCAGTGCTTACCAAACAATTCCCGAGATCATCCCATATAAACCATTGATTTTGTTCCGTATCACATCCAAACGTTTCCGTCAGATTACATCTGAGTTCCAGCTTATCATTAATATATCCCCAGAATAACTCTTCCTCTCCAGACTCATCATCTGCTTCCTCATCACTTCTTTCTTTCATCATTGCAACTGCATGTCCATTATGAAATGTTCCACTTTCCACAATTTCATACTGGCATTCTTCATCTGTATTTGTTTCAAATGTTGTCTGCAGTATATTGTCCCCAACATTGTATTGAGACAAATCCGTTTCATATATTTCAGCATAAACATTGTTTGATTTTGCTATTAGTAACATTATCCCTAATAACATAAACATCCAAATTTTCTTCATACTCTCAAACCTCCCTGCAAATTTTTATTCTTTTATTCCAACTATTTCCTGATCATCATCTTTTAATATCAGCTCATCTCCATCTATCTCGTATGTATACATAAGAGTATTTGTGCTCCTGATTCCTGATACCATCTGCGATGTTAAGCAAATCTTATTGTCCGCAAATGAATATACTCCTGTTACTATCATTCCACTATCATCCAAAAAAGTTCCATCATCCATAAATGTCATCGTAGATCCATCATCAAATTCCCATGTCCCTATGATTTGTTTCTTTGGATCCGACTGACACCCTCCCACAAACATACTGATTGCACAGATAACAGCTAAAACTTTTGTCTTCTTCATTCCTTTCCCTCCTGTTTTTATTTAAATGAGATTTTATTGATATTTCATTCAGATAGTGCACAGCCCGATACATATGGCAATTGTTTTATATACTGTGCAAGCGCTTCACCATCTGTATTTTCTTTCAGGTACACAATAAAGTAGCTATAATCGTCTGAAAGAGGATTTTCCGTATCTGCTGAATTCGAGCCTTGAAAATAATCATTTGTAAACTCCTGCCAGGCTTCTTCGTTTCCTGCTTGTTCAATATGATCAACTGCCGGTTCCTTTTCTATTGTATTTTTAATCTGTTCCAGATTTTTCTGAGAAGCTTCTTCAGAAAAATAAACTTTTATAGTTCTTTCCGGCTCCTGCATTTCATCCGAATAATCATTCATTTCTGACTCTATATCTGTATTTCCCTCTGCTGATTTTGTTTCTTTTATCGAATCTTCTGTCTGTGCAGCAACTTCCTCATCCATTCCATCATTTGTATCTATATCGTTCTCTTTTTCAGCTGTCACATTATATTTTACAGGAATCTCCTTTAAATCATCATTGTTCTCTTCTATCTTTATCTGTTTCCATTCTTCCTGCGAACCCGTGTATGATATATGTTTTAACTGTTTACAATCTTTAAAAACATCTTCACCAATATATTCCACGCTTGATGGAATTAGGATTTCTTCGAGTGCCGTGCAATTGTCAAATGTACCACTGCCAAGGTATGTCAAATTTTCCGGCAATTCAATTTGCCTGAGCTTATGACAATCTTTAAACGCTTCATCACCAATACTTTGTATACTATCCGGAAGATCTATATCCCATATATTCACGCATTTATCGAAAGCATTATTTCCAATCGTAACTACGCCTTCCGGTAAACAAACCCATTTTAATTTTTCACATCCATTTAATGCATTTTCTCCAAGGCTGCTTACACCTTCTCCTATAGCAAAATCCAAAATATACTTTTTTCCCGCTTTCCACGGAACCGTTTCTTCTGAATAATCATCCATTTGTCCGTTTCCACCGATTTCCAGGGTTATTCCAAATGCTCCATCATATAATTGCCATTCCAAATTTTCTCCGCACTTCCCTGCTGTATTAATTTTCTGCAAAATTTCCTCGTCGCTTAACTTTTCTTTACCACACCCGCAAAGTAATACCATGCTTCCAAACAAAGCAATTACCTTCCATATTCTCTTTATCATTTTGTCTTTCCTCCTTCTCTACATAATTCATTATATGTTTTTATAATTCGTATGTAAAGTCGTATTTTCATCTTTAAATCTGTTTATCGTGTGTTTTTTTTGGAATACTATGAGGATAAAAAAATTGGAGGTGACTATGACAATAGACTACACTGAAATAGGCAAGCGAATTGCCAGGCGACGCAAGGCATTAGGTTTAAAGCAATCTGAGGTTGAAGAAAAAGCTGGTCTTGGTCAGAAATATCTCTCTAATATTGAACGTAGCATTTCCATTCCATCTATAGAAGTCATCATGAAATTAGCGTATGTTTTAGACACGACTCCTGATGAGTTTCTAATAGGTACATTGGATTCAAATAATGAAGAATGGAGAAAAATCGCCGAATTACTTCGTCCGCTTAATTCTAATCAGTTAAACCTGGCACACAACTTTTTAATATGGTTATCAGAACAAGATATATAAAACAAAATCTCCCCATCTGTAATTGATGGAGAGGTTTTTATTACTCTGCAGTAATTTTGCTTATATAATAGAACTCTTAAATTATTATTCACCATAACATTCCTCGCACTTCTCGTTTTTTGTTTTTACAATGTATTGACATATCGATATATTGTAAATATACTGTATATATATTATAAAGAAAGGCGGTGCTTTTAATGGCCAATATCTCTATCCGTATGGAAGACAAATTAAAACAACAGGCCGAAGAACTTTTCTCCGACCTCGGAATGAATCTCACCACTGCTATCACGATTTTTGTAAAGCAATCCTTACGTGAACAGCGTATTCCTTTTGAAATTACGCGCGAAACTTTAAATCGAGAAACTCTTGCAGCATTACGGGAAGTAGAAAAAATGAAAAAAGATCCTTCTCTTGGTAAATCATATGATGATGTTGATACGATGATGGAGGACTTGCTGAAATGAAATACACAATTAAACCAACTTCCAAGTTTCAAAAAGATCTAAAACGTATCCAGAAAAGAGGTTATGATCTATCACTTCTATCTGATGTCATCAAAAAGTTATCTAACGGTGAGTCCCTTTCACTAAAGCACCGAGATCATAACCTCATCGGTAACTTTAGTGGCTGCCGCGAATGCCATATCACTCCAGACTGGCTTCTCATCTACGAAATCCACGAAAAAAATCTTTATCTCTATCTCACCAGAACCGGTTCACACAGTGATCTCTTTTCTAAGTAATTTCTCCTGAAACTCCTCAATTTTAACATACAAAAAAAGACAAAGCACACGTTTGTCGCGCATACCTTTCCTTTTATCTGTTTATTTTCTTTAAGACACATACTAAATCCGCACAAAGAAAAATGTTTCTCACACTGCATCTGCAAATGCCGCCCGATAATACGGGTCCAGGGCATACCATTCTTCTTCACTTGCGATGTCCCTCGCTACGAGAGCAATCCCTGCTGCTTTACATCTTACCAGTGCAGCCGGAGAGATCTTTCTTGCATAGTCGCTTACAAAAACGGTATTCCTTCCGGTCTTCAGATTTTCGAGTTTTGCAAAGACAGCCTCTGTGATACCAAGATTCTCACTGCCCGGCAGAACGATTCCTATGTCTGCTGTCGGTGCGATTTCTTTCATCCAGAGCATATAATCACAATCAAAGGAAAACCAGGATACATTCTGCTGCATGCCCTCTGCGCAGACAATCTCATATAGTCCCTGTATGTCTTCATAGTTCGTCGAAGCATCCTTTTTCAGTTCAATATAAGGATGTACGAAATTTGCTTTACAGAATTCAATAAATTCTTTAAAATTTGGAATCTGTTCACCCGCATACGCTTCTCCCATCCAGGAGCCAAAATCATATGTCCTGGCTTCCTCATAGGTCATTGCAGAAATATATCCCTTTCCATTCGATGTTCTGTTTATTGTGGAATTATGCAAAAGCACCGGAACTTTGTCCGAAGTAAATCGAACATCTGTCTCGATTGCTTTATAGCCTTTTGCAACTGCAGTTCTGAACGAGGCAAATGTATTCTCCGGTGCAGTTGTTTTGTACCCGCGATGTCCGATCAGATAAGCATTTGGAGCCGGAATCGGTGTCGGAGTTGCAGTCGGTACCGGTGTCACTGTTGGCACTGGTACTGTTTTCTTTTGCACAGCCTTTACCTTAACAATACAGGTATATTTCTTCTTATTCTTCCCTGTCGCTGTTATCCTGACAGTTCCACCCTTTTTCCCCTTAACAACTCCTGCTGATGATACTGTCGCAATCCTTTTATCAGATGATTTCCATCTGAGTACCTTCGTACCCGTCAGCTTCAGTTTCAACTGTTTTCCTGAAGCCAGCGTTACTCTTTTCTTGTTTATATATGGATTCTTAACAACGATCCAAATCCTCTTTACAAACTTTTTTCCTTTTGCCTTTTTGATTCCTCTTATATAGGTTTTTCCAGCCTTTCGCGGTGTAATTTTCTTTCCCTTTACTCGCAAAATTCTCTTATTTGCACTGCTCCATTTATAATTACCAGATACATTAATTCTGTATGTCTGTCCGACGTACATAACCTTACTTCCTGCCGATACCTGTACCGACATACCAAGCATAAATATGACTGCCAGAAATACAATTACAAATCTTTTTTGATTCCTTTTCATTTGCACCACCCCTTCGCCAGCATAAAAAATCAGGATATCTTTCTAATATAATTATTACACTTTTCAGTACCCTAGTCCATAGGTTATTTAAAAAGATATCAAAAAAGACAAGGTACACATTTATTTTACGTACCTTGCCTTTCGCAGATTTATTATTTTGATTTATTATTTTAATTCCTTTTTCAGATTCTTCTGTGCCGTTGACAGCATCAGCTTAATTCTGTTCAGCTGGTTAACCTCACTTGCTCCAGGATCATAATCGATTGCCACGATATTGGCTTCCGGATGTTCTCTGCGGATTGCTTTGATAACACCCTTACCTACAATATGGTTCGGCAGACACGCAAACGGCTGAATACATACAATATTCGGTACACCGCCGTGAATCAGTTCCATCATCTCACCGGTCAGGAACCATCCCTCACCAGTCTGATTACCCGGAGATACGATCGGTGATGCCATCTTTGCCAGATCTGCAATATTTGCAGATGGTGTAAAGTGACGGCTCTGTGCAAGAGCTTCTTTCGCCGGTCCACGCAGCCATTCAATCGCTTTGATTCCCCAGTTTGCGATCGTTGCTTTATTTTTCTTAAATCCAAGGAACTCACATTTGAAGTTTTGATTATAGAAACAGTAATTAATAAAATCAATCAGATCCGGACATACTGCCTCAGCGCCTTCTGCTTCCAGAAGTTCTGCCAGATGATTGTTGGCAGCCGGAAGGAATTTAACAAGGATTTCTCCAACGATACCAACTCGCGGTTTCTTTTCATCGCTGATCGGAATCAGGTCAAATTCATGTATCATCTCACGACACATCTTCTTAAACTGTCCATGGCTGACACTGCTGCCTTCCAGGAATGAGATTACTCTCTGTTCCCAGATCTTGTGTTTACGATTGACGATTCCCGGCTCCAGTTCATATGGACGCATACGATATACGCACTTCATCAGAATATCACCAAACACTGCACCATAGCAGACACGTTTGATCAGTGGAAGTGTCAGTTTGAATCCCGGATTGCTCTCCAGCCCACTTAAGTTAATGGAAATAACCGGCACCTGCTCCATGCCTGCTTTCTTGAGGGCACGGCGGATAAATGCAATATAGTTGGATGCGCGACAGCCACCGCCTGTCTGAGACATAATAACGGCCGTCTTATTAAGGTCATATTTACCGGAAAGAAGAGCATCCATAACCTGTCCGACTACCATCAGAGACGGATAGCATGCATCATTATTTACATATTTCAGCCCAACATCAACAGCATGCTTATTATCATTCGGAAGAACTTCCAGATGATAACCACAGGTATTAAAGGCTGCCTGTAAAATTCCAAAATGAAACGGTGACATCTGCGGGCACAGGATCGTATAATCCTTACGCATCTGCTTTGTAAATACAACCTTTTCAATAGAAGACGGTTTGATCTCACGCTCCTTGTGCTGCGCCTCTTTTGCACGAAGTGCAGCGATCAGAGAACGTACACGGATTCTTGCCGCACCAAGGTTGTTTACCTCATCAATCTTGAGGCAGGTATAAATCTTTCCGCTGCCATCCAGGATCTCATAAACCTCATCTGTCGTAACGGCATCCAGACCACATCCAAAGGAATTCAGCTGGATCAGATCCAGATTATCCTGTGTTTTTACAAAGTTCGCTGCCGCATACAGACGCGAATGATACATCCACTGGTCATTAACACGAATCGGTCTCTCTACCTTTGCAAGATGAGACACAGAATCCTCTGTTAATACCGCAATTCCATAGCTGTTGATCAGATCCGGAATGCCATGATGAATTTCCGGATCAATATGATACGGACGACCGGCAAGAACGATTCCTCTACGTCCCGTCTCTTTCAGGTACCGAAGGGTTTCTTCTCCCTTCTTCTGCACATCCTTACGCACCTGTGCAAGTTCTTCCCATGCTGCATGTGCCGCTGCTTTGACCTCTTCTGCCGGAATATCCTTAAACACTTCAACCAGGCGATCCGTCAGAATTGCTTCTGTCGTAAATGCCATAAACGGATTCATAAATTTAATGCTCGGATCTTTCAGTTCATCCACGTTGTTCTTGATATTTTCTGCATAGGATGTAACGATCGGGCAGTTGTAATGATTTACTGCATCTGGAAATTCATTACGCTCATATGGCACACATGGATAGAAAATAAACTTCACACCTTTTTTGATCAGCCAGCTTATATGACCATGTGCCAGTTTTGCCGGATAACATTCTGATTCACTCGGGATAGATTCAATACCCAGTTCATATATCTTTCTGGTAGAAGTCGGTGAAAGTACCACTTCGTATTTCAGTTTCGTAAAGAATGTATACCAGAACGGATAGTTTTCAAACATATTCAGAACTCGTGGAATTCCCACCTGTCCTCTTGTTGCCTGATCCGGGCTTAACGGTTCATAAGAAAACAGTCTCTTATATTTATATTCATAAAGGTTCGGAACATGATCCTTGTTCTTCTCTTTACCAATTCCTCGCTCACAACGATTACCACTGACAAACTGACGTCCTCCGGTAAACTTGTTGATCGTCAGACGACAGTTATTGGTACATCCACGGCAATTCGCCATAGAAGTTGTATATTTCAGTTCATTGATCTTGTCAATAGAGAGCATGGTTGTTTCTTTGCCATCTTCATAACGCTCGCGCGCGATCAATGCTGCACCAAATGCCCCCATGATGCCGGCGATATCCGGACGGATTGCTTCACAGTTGGCAATACGTTCAAAGCTTCGAAGGACTGCATCATTATAGAAGGTACCACCCTGTACAACGATATGCTTACCAAGTTCTGTCGCATCTGAAACTTTGATAACTTTGTAAAGAGCATTCTTAATAACGGAATATGCAAGACCTGCAGAAATATCAGATACCTCTGCGCCTTCCTTCTGTGCCTGTTTTACTTTAGAATTCATAAATACCGTACAACGGGTTCCAAGATCGATCGGATGTTTTGCATAAAGTGCAGCTTTTGCAAAATCCTGTACACTGTAATTCAGAGATTTGGCAAATGTTTCAATAAAAGATCCACAACCGGAAGAACAAGCTTCATTCAGCTGTACACTGTCAACCGTCTGGTTCTTAATCTTGATACATTTCATATCCTGACCACCAATATCCAGAATACAGTCAACTTCCGGATCAAAAAATGCGGCTGCATAATAATGAGAAACTGTCTCAACTTCTCCCTCATCCAGAAGAAGAGCTGCTTTGATCAGTGCTTCTCCATAACCGGTAGAACATGCATATGCGATTCTGGCATCTTTCGGAAGTTTGGAATAAATTTCCTGAATAGAACGAATCGCAGTTTTCAGCGGACTTCCGTTATTATTACTATAGAATGAATACAGAAGACTTCCATCTTCACCTACCAGTGCAGTTTTGGTCGTTGTAGATCCTGCATCAATTCCAAGATAACAATTCCCCTTATAGGATGCAAGATCACCTGTTGCAACTTTATAAGAAGACTGACGTTTATTAAACTCTTCATAGTCCTCTTCTGTTGCAAACAGTGGCTCCATACGCTCTACTTCGAAATCCATCTTGATGGAATGACGAAGTCTGTCTTTCAGTTCTGTCAGAGAGACTGTAACATCTTCTTTTGCATTCAGTGCAGAACCGATTGCTGCAAACAAGTGAGAGTTCTCCGGTACGATCGTATGTTCCTCATCCAGTTTCAGAGTACGGATAAACGCTTCCTTTAATTCAGAAAGGAAATGCAGTGGACCGCCAAGGAATGCTACATGTCCACGAATCGGTTTACCACATGCCAGACCAGAGATCGTCTGATTGACAACTGCCTGGAAAATAGATGCTGACAGGTCTTCTTTTGTCGCGCCTTCATTGATCAGTGGCTGAATATCTGTCTTTGCAAATACACCACAACGGGCAGCGATCGGATAAAGCGCTTTGTAATTCTTAGCATATTCATTCAGACCAGGTGCATCTGTCTGAAGCAGAGATGCCATCTGATCGATAAAAGAACCTGTACCACCGGCACAGATACCATTCATTCGCTGTTCAATATTACCACCTTCAAAATAAATGATCTTGGCATCCTCACCACCAAGTTCAATCGCAACATCTGTCTGTGGCGCCATCTTCTGAAGAGATGTTGATACCGCAATAACTTCCTGTACAAATGGAATCTCCAGATGATTGGCAAGTGTCAGTCCACCGGAACCGGTGATCACCGGACTTAATGTCATTTCACCCAGCTGGTTCTGTGCTTTTTCCAGAAGATCTGCCAGTGTCTCCTGAATATTTGCAAAATGACGTTCATAATCTGCAAACAAAAACTTTTCATTTTCATCAAGAATCGCGATTTTTACCGTAGTAGATCCGATGTCAATTCCCAATGTATATGTATCCAATAAATCGACCTCCTCGTCAAAACTGTATATATACAGATATGAATATAACGTGTTCTTTCTTATTAAAAGTATTTTTCCAAAATCGAATTCCGTAACATTATACGACAAAGTTTTACAAATGACAATGACCAAGTTTCACAATTTGTCGCATATCTATTCCCCAAATTGATTTGAGTATCAAATTTTATAAAAAAAAGATACCTGTTGAAAGATCCAACAGATATCCTGTATTTTCCGTATTTTATCATTTGAGAAACTTGTTTTCCTTTATCTTCTGATCCTCTGTGCGATCCGAACAAGATATGCCCCGCCAGGCATTCTGGAAAGCCGCTCGGATGCTGTCTTATCAACCAGGATATAAACCAGGAAATACGCTGCTGCTGCCAGAATGATCGATACACCCAGGCAGATGATATTAGATGGTAAGATTGCATGAAAGCCATAATAAACACCAGCTGCCACGACACCCATCACTGCAGAAGCGATCAGCGGACTTACGTAAGCCGCCTTCCATGGGTTCTTATATTCCAGATATTTTTTCATAAAGAAATCATTCATCACGCATACAACGATTGCATACACGATCATAGCAACCAGCAATGCATAAATACCCAGGTCTGTGAACATCAGAAGCGTAACAACTACAATCACATCTACAACCAGCGCAACTGCTGCTGTGATCATAGGGATCTTCGGTTTGCCGATTCCCTGAAGTACTCCATTGGAAATGTTGGACATTCCATTCAGAAGTATCGTAAAGGATCCAAGCATCAAAAGCTTTCCGGCCACACCATTTGTTCCTCCAAACAGCAGGGATACGATTGGCTGTGCAAGCACTGCCAGTCCTACCGCGCATGGAATAGAAATAAACATGGACAACTGCACGGTCTGATCCACTCTTCTCCTTGTTTCATCAATATCTCCCGTTGCATACAGTGCAGATACCTCCGGGATCATCGAAGTCGGTGCTGCACTTGAAAGCGTCAGAGGAATGTTGATAATACTCATAAAGTAGGTCGCATATTCTGCATACATTATACTGATCGTATCTGCATTCACACCATGTTTGCCCATGATCTCAGAATACAGAACTCCATTCAGATAACCGTTAATGTTATAAATAAAGGAACTCAGGATGATTGGAGAAACAATTAGAATGATCAGCTTCAGGATCTCGCCATAAGACTCCTCTTCATGATAATGATCATGTCTGACCCTGCGTTTGATCGCGTTCCGATTAACGCCATATACCAGGAGCATAAATAACAGTGCGATCACAACACCTGCTGTCGTACCAACAGTAGATCCGGCGGCTCCCCATTTTGCCACACTTCCATCTGTACCATCTGCAAAATATTTAATGAACATCCAGGCTGCGATCAGACTGACTGCCGCATTAAAAATCTGTTCCAGTATCTGCGAGATTGAAGTTGGCATCATATTACGGTATGCCTGAAAATATCCTCTGTATACACCCAGGATTCCGGAAAGGAAAATCGTTGGTGATAAGATCTGCAGTGCCAGTACTGCATTCGGCTGATTGCTCGGAATAATAAATCTTGCCCCAAACAGACACACCAGTGCTACGATTCCACCTACGATTGCCGCATAGATCAGAGATCCATGAAAAATTTTCTGGGCATTTTTATAATCTTTTAAAGCAATTCGTTCTGAGATCAGTTTGGAAACTGCCTGCGGAATGCTGAAGGATGCAATCATCAGAAGAATCATATAGGCATTCTGGGCAAGGCTGATATATCCCATTCCCATATTGCCTACGATTGAAGAAAGCGGGCTCTTATAAAGAAGACCAATGACCTTGGAAATCATTGCCGCAATCATCAAAAAAGATGCATTTTTTACTAAGTTGTTCTTCTGGTTCATGTTTACTCCTTAATTTCCTGCTGTTCTTTATTTTCAATCTGCCAGTCGATCGGCTCCAAACCATTCTGAATCAGAAATTCATTTGTTTTGCTGAAATGTCTGCATCCAAAAAATCCTCTGTATGCAGAGAGCGGACTCGGATGCGGTGCTTCCAGAATCAGATGTTTCGGATTAGTCAGCATAGATTTTTTCATCTGTGCCGGTCTTCCCCAAAGGAGAAATACAATTGGACGATCCTGCTCATTCAGAATACCAATTGCAGCATCGGTAAACTGCTCCCATCCAATACCTCTGTGAGAATTCGCCTGATGCGCCCGCACAGTCAGGACCGTGTTAAGCATTAAAACACCCTGCCTGGCCCATTTTTCCAGATAACCGTTATCCGGGATATAGCATCCCAGATCATCATGGAGTTCCTGATAGATATTAACCAGCGATGGCGGGATCTCTACATCTCTTTTTACAGAGAAACATAACCCATGGGCCTGTCCATCATTGTGATACGGATCCTGTCCGAGAATCACAACTTTTACCTGACTTAGTGGTGTGAAATGAAATGCATTAAACATATCATCTGCCGGAGGAAAGATCTTGTGTGTCTGATATTCCTGCATCACTGTTTTGTATAGTTTCGCATAATATGGCTGATGGAATTCGCCTTTCAATGCTTCCAGCCATTCTCCTGATAAAGGAGCCATGTTTCTTTCACCTCTTATCTTCTTACGGAGATTCCTCTGCCTGCCAGATAATCTTTCACCTGACTGATCTCCAGTTCTTTATAATGGAATAAAGATGCTGCAAGTGCTGCATCTGCGCCACCCTCTGTCAGAGCATCATAAAAATGTTCCAGAGTCCCGGCTCCACCGGAGGCAATAACCGGAATGCTGACTGCATCTGAAATTGCACGTGTCAGTTCGATGTCATAACCCGATTTTGTTCCATCACAGTCCATGCTGGTAAGAAGGATTTCCCCCGCTCCCAGTGCCTCTGCCTTTTTGGCCCATTCAATCGCATCCAGTCCTGTATCAAGACGTCCGCCATGTTTGTAGATATTCCAGCCACCTCCCGGTCTTCTCTTGGCATCTATAGCAAGCACTACACACTGACTGCCGAATTTCTCTGCTGCTTCACGAATCAGCTCCGGACGGTCTATTGCAGCAGAATTCACAGAAATCTTATCTGCACCCTCCCGGAGAAGCTTCTTAAAATCATCCACGGTACGAATTCCTCCGCCAACCGTAAATGGAATAAATACACAGGCAGCTACTTTACGCACCATATCAACTACCGTATCACGTTCTTCACAGGATGCTGTGATATCCAGAAAAACCAGCTCATCTGCTCCTTCTGCATCATATGCTTTTGCAATCTCAACCGGATCACCGGCATCTTTCAGGTCCACAAAATTAACGCCCTTAACCACCCGGCCTTTATTGACATCCAGACAGGGAATGATTCTCTTGGTAAACATATCAGTTCCCCTCCTTTTCCAGTTTCGCAAAATTTTCCAGGATCTTGAGGCCGTATCTGCTGCTCTTCTCCGGATGGAACTGGCATGCAAATACATTTCCCTTTTCAACAGATGCATGGATTGTTGTGCTGTAGTCTGTCACTGCCTTTACGATCTCCGGTTCTTCTGCATGCAGATAATAGGAATGTACAAAATATACATATGTGTCCTCTGGAATTCCCTGAAACAGTCTTCCGTTATTCTGCAGATGCAGCGAATTCCATCCCATATGCGGAATCTTAAGTCCTTCTGCCGGTGGAATTCTCAGAATTTTTCCTTTCAGAATACCAATACCCTCTACTCCCGGTGTCTCTTCACTGCTCTCAAAAAGCAGCTGCAGTCCCAGACAGATTCCAAGAAACGGCGTATTATTTTTTACCATATCTTTAATGACCGGTACCAGATTGTATCTGTGCAGATTCTCCATTGCCTGTCCAAAGCTTCCAACGCCCGGAAGGATCGCTTTATCTGCTTTTAAAAGCACCTCTGGATCCCGGGAAACGATCGTCTCCTCCCCAATATATGCAAGTGCTTTTTCTACGCTTTTGATGTTACCCGCATCGTAATCGATGATTCCTATCATTTGTCTCTCACATCCTGTCTTCATTGATATTATTCCAGTATAACCCAAAAAAAGACAGATGCAAAGCGATTTCTTTACATCTGTCTCGATTTGTGCTGTTTTACTGATTCTTTCTGTCTAACGTGAACCAGAATTCCACACCATTATCATAGTTCTGCACTCCATACTGCTGATGGAGACCTTCCATAATCGCCTTAACGATAGATAATCCAATACCGCTGCCACCATATTCTCTGGTTCTCGCCTTATCTACCTTGTAGAATTTATTCCAGAGATTCGGGATATCTTCCTCCGGTATCGGTGTACCTGTATTAAATACCGTTACTTTCACATGGTTCTCCTCTGTCAGGACACGGATCTCGATCTCTTTTTCTCCATCCAGATGATTCAATGCATTGCTTGTATAATTTGTCACGACTTCTTCAATTTTAAATTCATCTGCCCATACATAGACAGGCTTTTCTGCATCAAAGCCGACCTTTGCCTCTTTTTGCTGGATCATGATATCCATAGACTGCAGAACTCCCCGTATCAGAGTGACAATATCAAAGCGTTCTACGGTCATTTCATCTCTTCCGGATTCCAGCTGATTCAAAGTAAGAAGGTTACGAACCAGCTTATTCATCTTAGATGCCTCATCCATGATAACATCGCAGTAAAACTCCCGGCTTTCCGGATCTTCGGAAATATTTTCTTTCAGTCCTTCTGCATATCCCTGAACCAGCGCGATCGGAGTTTTCAGCTCATGAGAAACATTATTCAGGAACTCCTGTCTCATCTGATCGATTCGTTCTTTATTCTCAATATCTTTCTGTAATTCATTGTTTGCAGATTTCAACTCTGAAATCGTCTTTTCCAACTGTTCAGACATACGGTTGAAATTTTCTCCCAGCTCATCGATCTCATTTCCGGCATGGCTCTGATATTTGGCCTCAAAATCAAGTTCACTCATCTTCGTGGAGAGATGTGTCAGTTCACTGATCGGACGAGTGATTCTCTTCGTCACAAACCAGATCACAAATCCACTGATCACAATGATCAAAATGCCAACATAGAAATAAAATTTATTCGATATGGAAACGCTCTCACGTATGCTCTCCAGTGGCGTTCGGATCAGAAAATAGCAGCCATTTTTGAGCTCTCCCCAACTCTCCACATATTCCATTCCAGCAAAGCGGTCCCTCACCTGCTGTATAACATAATTCTCATTTTGCTGGAGTGTTTTTGCATGATCATCCTTTTTCTGATCCAGATCATAAGCATAACCGACCAGTCGGGCCTCCAGAAGATCTTCATTGCTTCCGACAGAACATACTGTCTGTCCATCTGCTGTGATCACTACCCAGGTAAGATTATTCTCTGAACTGTCTTTAAACATTTCATCAGAAATATCTGCACTGCATTTTCCATCTGAGTCTGTTGTCATCTTCAGCGCCTCGAGATTTTTTACAGCTTCCTGTAATACATCTGTCTTTTTGCTGATATAATAATGTTCCAGAAAAAGTCCATTGATCACGGTTGTGATCACCATGGAGAGCAGGAATAGTCCGATAAACCAGAATTCAATCTGCCGTCTCAGCGGATGAAACTTCCTTTTTTCTGACTTTCCTGCCGTTTTCTTCTTTGGTTTCATGCTTCATCTACCTCAAATTTATAACCCATTCCCCAGACAGTCTTAATGTATTCGCCTTTTTCGCCCATCTTGCTTCTCAGTTTTTTGACATGAGTATCAATAGTACGGGCATCTCCAAAATAGTCATAATTCCATACAGAATTCAGAATCTTTTCTCTGGAAAGTGCAATTCCCTGATTTTCAAGGAAATAAGTAAGCAGTTCAAACTCTTTGAAACTCAGTTCCATCGGCTTACCGTCCACGCTTGCCTGATGTGCTGATTTGTCAATCACGATGCCGCCGGCAGAAAGAACATCATTTCCTGCATCCTGTCCGGTTCTTCGAAGGATAGCTTCTACTCTGGCAACCAAGATCTTCGGGCTGAATGGTTTGGAAATATATTCATCCACACCGAGATCAAACCCGAGAAGCTCATCTCTCTCATCGCCTCTGGCTGTCAGCATAATGATCGGTACTTTTGAGTTTTTGCGGATCTCACGACATACTTCCCAGCCATCCATCTTAGGCATCATAACATCCAGGATCAACAGTGCTATATCTTTTTCTTCATAAAAAATATCCATTGCCTCTTCACCATCTCCGGCTTCCAGTACATGGAAATTTTTCTTTTCAAGGAAATCCTTCACAAGCTTACGCATACGACTTTCATCATCTACTACAAGAATCTTTGGGGCTTCCATTTTTCATTCCTCCATCAAACATTTACTTTCTATTTTGTTTTATCTTAGCAGAGATTTATGTAAGTTTTGTGAACGGATGGCAGAAATTTGGACAGAATTAGAAGTAATTTTTCATAAAACAAAAACCGGAAGCCATTCAGACGGCTTCCGGTTCTCTGCTGTTACATTTCTGTTGTCTATAAAATAATCTGAGATTATGCAAGTGCTTTACCAAGTGCTTTACAGCTTTCAACTGCATCATCATCCGGCTCTTCCTGGCAGATCACACCATCAGCAACCAGGACTGCTCCATCTTCTTTGCATTTATCTTCCCAGTTGTGCATCCATTCTCCGTCCCCCCATCCATAGGATCCGAAAAGACCGATCTTTTTACCAGAAAGCTTTGCCTCACATTCGCTGAACATTGGCTCAAATTCATCTTCTTCCAGTACTTCATCTCCCATTGCAGGGCATCCAAATGCGATTGCATCAAATTCATCTACTTTATCTGCTGAAAAATCAGCTGATTCAAAAGAAATAACTTCTGCACCTGCTGCTTTTGCTCCTTCCGCTACTGCATTTGCCATAGCTTCTGTGTTTCCTGTTGAACTCCAATATACTACTGCTACTTTGCTCATCTTGATTTACCTTATCCTTTCTGTTTATGCTGCAACAGTCAGCTGAAGAATTGATCTTCCATCCGCAAAAAGTCGTCTGTAGATTTCTGAACATTTCTTCAGTTTCCGGAAAAGCATCTGAGTCTGCTTTTCATTTCCATATACTTTCCAGATTCCGCAACATTTATAATTTTTACCTTTCTGTTCAATAAATCCAGTCACGTCATCAAGAGGATACCCAAGAAAAAGCCCAACTTCATGTGGAAAACCATCTTTTTCAAAAAAGCGCTCCTGAAGCTGTCGAATACAGCAATCTGTCTCCTGACATTCATAACCACAGTCTTTCAAAAGAGCACATGCACCTTCACACTGCAGATCCTGTTCCAGTTTCTTTTTGCGGTATACATAGACCAGTGCCTTATATTCACTTGTTCTGAGCACTTCCACAAAAACACCTCTGCAATTCAGTTTTCTGTTTTCCTCTTCAATTTCCATGGACAGTTTATTTCTGTTCATTGGTGTATAAGTAAACATATTTGCAGTTTTGATTCCTGCCAGCGTAGGTGCACAGTGTGCTATGATCTCAGCTTCTAACATCCTTAAGTCTCCCGTTGATTAGTTACGTCTAACCTATTGTTTTAAATTTACGGATATGTTTCCATATCCGTAAGTTTTTATTTGTTAGCTATTTCTAACTAATATGATAGTACAATACTTTTCACTTGCTGTCAAGAGTTTTCTTTAATTAACTTTTCATATTCTGCACTGACTTTAGAGTACAGATTTCATAGAGTCCATACCAATCAGTAAAGTTGAAGTATTATGAAGCAATGCAGACATAGTCGGCTGAATCACTCCTGTTACACCAAGAGCGATCAGACTTCCATTAATACCAACGATACGTCTGTAATTCTTATGGATCTTATCCATCAGACCATTGCTGATTTCCTTAAGTGTAACCATGACACTCAGATCATCTGCCCCGATCGTGATATCCGCAATTTCTCTTGCAAGTTCTGCTCCATCACTGATTGCAATACCAACATCTGCTGCAGAAAGCGCCGGAGAGTCATTAATTCCATCACCTACCATCAGGACTTTACGTCCCTGTGCTTTAGCTTCTTCTACGAATTTTGCTTTGTCCTCCGGAAGTACTTCAGAATAATATTTATCGACTCCAACTCTGGCTGCGATTGCTTTTGCTGTGCGGTCACTGTCACCTGTCATCATAACGATCTGTGTGAACCCCGCTTTTCGCAGTGCCTTTACAACCTCCGGTGCCTCCGGGCGAAGCGGATCTTCAATGCAGATCACCGCGGCAAGTTTCCCTTCAATTCCAAGATACAGATGAGAATATTCTTCCGGAAGATTTCTGAACAATTCTTCCTTTCCGACCGGAATTGTACATTTTTCATCTTCAAATACAAAATGATGGCTTCCTATAATTGCTTTTCTTCCATCTACCATTGTTGAAATTCCGTGAGCTACAATATATTCAACTTTGGAATGCATTTCTTCATGAGTCAGGCCACGTTCTTTTGCAGCATCCATAACTGCTTTTGCCATGGAATGTGGAAAATGTTCTTCCATGCATGCAGCAAGTCTGAGAAGATTTTCTTTTGAATCACCGTTAAAGGAAACTACATCAACAACTGTCGGCTGTGCCTTCGTCAGTGTTCCTGTCTTATCAAACACAATCGTATCTGCCTCAGCAACTGCTTCCAGAAATTTTCCACCCTTCACCGTAATATGATGTGCATTTGCCTCACGTATCGCTGCAAGAACAGAAATTGGCATTGCAAGTTTCAATGCACAGGAAAAATCAACCATAAGAATAGACAATGCCTTGGTCACATTTCGTGTGAGTGCATATGTAAGAGCTGTACCAGCAAGTGTATACGGAACCAGTCTGTCTGCAAGATGTTCTGCTTTGCTCTCCACTGCCGATTTCAGTTTTTCAGTCTCTTCGATCATGGTTACGATCTTTTCAAACTTGGTAGAGCCGGAAGTTTCTTTTACGCGAATGGTAAGTTCACCTTCCTCCATAACCGTTCCGGCATATACATAACTGGATTCATGTTTTGCCACCGGCATGGATTCCCCTGTCAGAGACGCTTCATTTACCATAGCCTCGCCTTCTGTAACAATACCGTCAAACGGAATTACGGTTCCCATATGTATACGGACTCTGTCACCAGGTTTAATTTCATCTGTTCCTACCTGAACTTCAGAATCCTCTGTTATCAGCCATACCTTGCTCACATTCAGGGACATGCTTCGTGCCAGATCATCCACAGACTTTTTGTGTGTCCAGTCTTCAAGAATCTCACCAAAGCCAAGAAGGAACATTACGGAAGAAGCTGTACTGAAGTCACCTCTGAGCATGGATACACCGATCGCCGTTGCATCCAGTACCGGAACTTCAATTCTGCATTTTGCAAGTGTGCGCACACCTTTCCAGATATATTTCACAGATTTCAGCGTTGTCAGAAATGTCCGGACCGGAAGTGGCAGGAATATTTTCTTACCATAATGGAGCACAACATGGTTTACCATCTTCTCCCAGTATTCTCCATTCATTTCTCTTCCTGAATTCTGAAGATAACTTTCCGGTGCCTCAGCCTTTTCATAAGAAAATCTCTGAATTGCCCTCAACATTTCTTCTCTGTTATCAGAATAACAGATCACTACGTCCTGATTTCTCTCTACTACTTTGGCAGAGGTTACACCATTCAGTTTTGTCAGAAAATATTCCAACTGATCTGCCTGTCTGCATGTCATTCGTTTCTGACAGATATGAAGTCTGACTCTGCCTCTGATTTCATGTTCTATTTTAAATCTCATATTGTCATCACCTTTAGTTATGAAAAACACCTGCAGTTTCTCTCCGCAGGTGCTTTGTTCTTATTCCTCTTCTGCTGCAGTTTCTTCTGTTTCTTTAAATGTTTCTTCTTCAGCAGTATCTTCAAATGCTTCCTCAGCTGCTGCGCGATCTTCGTTGATCTGCTGTGCTTCTGCATAAATATCTTCTGCGTTCTCCTGAACCTTGGATACAGTTTTCATTACGCAGTCTTTTGCACGAAGAACAGCTGCTGTACAGTTCGTATAAACTTTTTTTGCATCTTTGCTGGAAAGAAGTTTGATTCCTGCTGTTCCGAATAATACTCCTGCCGCGAATACTCCGCTGTGTTTCTTATCAAGTTTGATCATTGTAATATCCTCCTGTATATCTCTTTTTTAACATTACACATATTATAAAATCTCCAAAACAAAAGTCCAGACTAACTTGCTAAAGTGATAAATTTTCTCATTATCATCTAAAAACAGAGTAATTTACTTCTGTTTTTTGCGTATTTTCTTCCGGGCGTCCATTAGTTGCTATTTTCAACGGATACGCGTCGTACTCTCCTTGACTGAAGATATCCGCAGGATTCCATTCCTTTTTCAATGATCTTGCGAAGTTTTTCATTATCCAGCCGGATATTTGTCTGATCATCCAGTTGTACACAGCAGACAGGTACCTGTCCCTGTTCATCGCAGATGCGATAAGCGCTTTTCCTTTTTAGGGCACCGATTTCTTCCAGAAGATTGATCATTCTGTATACTGTCGCCATTCCAATATTTGGATCCTTTTTAGATGCCAGAAAATATATTTCCTTACAACAAGTACATTCTTCCTGCAAAATAATATCCAGTATGATCTTTCTCTGTTTTGTAATCCTGCAGCCTTCCCGGCGAAGTCTGTCAACAATAGCACTCCGCTGCATGCTGCTTCTCTGATACTGCTGATTACGGAAGGATTCCTGAGCAGGATCTGATGTATGATCATATATTTCCTCTCGCAGTGCTTCCATTTTCGTTCCTCCTGATCCGTTCAGTTTGTTTTGTCTTACTATTTGTTTCGAGTAACTTCTGTTCGTTATATCTATCGTGAGTTTACATCTTCTAACTGTCACTGTCAAGTTTTTTTCAGTATTTTATAAAAAGGTTATAAAAACCAAGTTCTTCCCTTGACAACTCTATATACAGTTTCATATAATAGAAAAAGTCAGAAACACAAGCATCGTCTGTTTACCAGTAATATCGGATCTTTCCGAACCTGATCAGGGCTTGTACTGGTTTCGACGGGGGCTTTGAAGTTGAGGCAGCCATCCGCAGACTCCTGGACTGCGTACCAACCGGGAAACTAAATATAAACGCAGACGAACAGTACGCGTTAGCAGCCTAATTGCTGCTCGTCAGCCCTGATGCACTCACACTTCAGGAATCTGACGTCGACCATGTGAGAAACCTTGCCGGGTAAGCTTTGCCCCGGTAGATGTATCATGAAGCTACTGAAGCAATAAGCCTGTCGATGGGCGTATTGCCAAGGGAATGTTAAAACAGCGACTGTGATGGGAGACACCGCAAGGGATAGGCTTTCGGACAGGGGTTCGATTCCCCTCAGGTCCATTTTGGAACATCTAAAAAAGCTGATGATTATCCATATTCGGATAATCACCAGCTTTTCTTTTTATACTATTTCATCGACTATATTTATTCAGCCATTCTTTTCTGAACCAGTTCAAATTCATCCGTGATTTCTTTGGAAGGTGCCTTAGTCGCAAGACTTACCAGCACGATCATCGCGCAGGATACCAGGAAAGCCGGAAGTAATTCATAGAAATTCAGGAAAGACACATTCGGTCGAACCAGATATTTCCATACAAATACCATAACACCACCAGAAATCATTCCTGCCAGTGCACCCTGCCAGTTCGTACGTTTCCAGAACAAAGCAAATAATACAACCGGTCCAAATACAGCACCAAATCCAGCCCACGCAAAAGATACGATGTTAAATACTGAGCTGTCCGGATTACGTGCAATGATAACCGCTACGACTGCGATCAAAAGCAATGTAACACGGTCAGCAACCATACTCTCCTTCTTGTCAGCTTTTTTCTTCAGGATACTTCCGAGAAGGTCAGAAGATACTGCTGAAGAAGCTGCCAGAAGCTGTGAATCTGCAGTAGACATGGTAGATGCAAGGATTCCCGCAAGGATCGTACCACCAAGCAGTGCCGGAAGAACACCATATGTACTCAAAAGATCTGCAATCTTAACAATGATCGTTTCTGAATTAGATCCCTGAAGCATTTCAAGTTTGCCTGCTTCTGTCATTCCAAGGCCGATCACACCGATCAGTACTGCTACAGCAAGTGAGATCACTACCCATGTAGTAGCTACTCTTCTTGATAAGGAAAGTTTCTTTTCATCTTCAATTGCCATAAATCGAAGAAGAATATGCGGCATACCAAAATAGCCAAGTCCCCAGGCCATCATGGAAACAATATTTATAACAGGATATGCAGACTCCGTTCCACTTACAGGATCATAAGTTGTCATCATGGTCAGATAACCCGGCAGTGATTTCGCATGATCAATAACCGCTGAAGGACCTCCTGCTATAGATACCCCAAAACAAAATACGATGATCAGTGCAATAGACATGATGATGCTCTGGATAAAGTCCGTTGTTGATGCGGCAAGAAATCCTCCGAGAGTCGTATATCCAACTATAACAAGGGCACTGATGATCATTGCTGTGAGATATTTTACTCCAAAAAGGCTGGAGAAAAGTTTTCCACAGGCTGCGAATCCGGAAGCCGTATACGGAATAAAGAAAATAACGATAAAAATAGCTCCGATCGACTGTAACAGATGTCTGTTGTCTCTGAAACGGTTGCTGAAGAATGATGGCAATGTAATCGAATTGCCTGCTACATGTGTGTAGAGACGAATTCTCTTTGCAACGATCTTCCAGTTAAGATACGTTCCAATTGCAAGTCCGATCGCAGTCCATCCGGCATCAGCGATTCCAGACAGATACGCCAGACCCGGAAGTCCCATCAAAAGCCAGCTGCTCATATCGGAAGCCTCTGCACTCATTGCCGTAACCAATGGTCCAAGTTTACGTCCACCCAGATAAAAATCGGATGTGTCATTATTTTTCTTGGAACAGAGGTAGCCGACATAGATCATTGCACCCAGATAAACAATGATTGCTATCATGATGCAGATGTGTGAAGTTGTCATAAGTTCCTCTCCCTTCTGAAATGGAATGCATATTTATTCATATTCTGATATGCATATATCTACAATATTATTCGAAAACTACAGAAAAGTAAAGAAAATTCTTAGCAAAAAACGACTCTGTTTTTATAAAAAATCAAAACACACAAAAACCATCGGAAATGCTTTAAAAATAACATAAAATCTACCAAAGAAGATTCTATGATTTGTCGAAAAATCTAAGAAATTGTCTGACGAATCGTATTGACGATATACCTTTCTGAATTATAGAATAATGGCGAAACCTATAGTTATTGCACAAACGGAGGATTAAAAATTGGAAAACAAAAACGAAGCTGTAATTGCAAACTACATCGAAAAAATGATGGGAGAAAGGAGACAGAAAATATTTGAATCGGATGAGTATATTCAGCAGGACAACGGTGATCTGGATTATCTGGAAGAACGCTACAGCAGTCTGAAAATACCTTATGTAATCAGAAGAGTCGTAGATGATTATATTGCATGCCTGGAATCAAGGGATGAACGATACGCAGACATGTCCTATGTAGCAGGCATGGGTGATGCAATATCATTACTTATAAAAATGGGAATGTTAAATAATCAGGAACAGCCGCTCAGTATCAATGCTGAATAAAACATGGAATGGATTCAAATATACAATACTACATATTATCGTTTATGCAATAAAAGACTATATTTATTTTAAAAAAAGGCATAGCCGGGGAAATCCGGTGGCGCAAAACTATAGGGTCTAAGCAAATGTATGACAGCCAGTTGCAAGAGAGATACATATAACTCTTTTAGAACAGAAAAAAAAGTTGACGACCATCCGTGGTTTCAGGATGAATCGTCAACTTTTTATATTTTTTATTTCCGTTTACCACAGATAGGAAAAGATGGATGCTCCGATTACTGTGCACAGACCGCACACAACGATAGCAAGACTGCTCATTGCTCCCTCGACTTCACCCAGTTCCATTGCTCTCGCAGTTCCTACTGCATGGGATGCCGTGCCAATTGCAAGGCCTCTGGAAATCGGGCTCTTAATACGGAAAAGCTTACAGATAAATTCTGCTGACATATTTCCCAGAACACCTGTAATAATGATCACGGCAACAGAGATCGTCACATATCCGCCAAGTTCCTCTGATACTCCCATTCCGATTGCCGTTGTAATGGATTTCGGAAGCATAGTTACATATTCTTTATGGCTCAGTCCAAACACAACAGACATTACAAGCACAGTTCCAAGGCTTGCGATCACACCTGAGATCACGCCTCCCAGTATCGCTCCGATATTTTTTTTCAACAGATCAAGCTGCAGATACAATGGAATCGCCAGACTGACTGTTGCAGGTGTCAGCAGATAACTCAGATATTTTGCACTCATATTGTAGCTTTCATAATCCACATGGAACACTACCAGAAATACGATCACAAGTGCAATAGAGATCAGTAGTGGATTCAATACTGCCAATTTCCATTTGCGCTGCGCTGCAAGACCGATTTCGTAGGCCAGAAGACTGATCACGATACCTACTGTTGCTGAACTTAAGATCAGATTGTCCATACTACTTCTTTTCTCCTTTCCCTATTCTCGAAATTAAGAAGTCTGTCACTTTTCCAGTCACGATCATAACTACAAATGTAGACACGACTGTGATCACCAGAAGCGGCACCATGAAAGACTGCAGCTGCTCCCAGGATGTGATCAGTCCCACTCCTGCCGGAATAAACATCAGCGGCATAATTTCAATCAGAAATTCTCCTGTTTCTTTTACGTGTTCTACTTTGATCACTCTCAAAAGAAGAAGCACAAACATCAGAATCAAACCATAAATACTGCCCGGTATCGGAAGCGGGATAAAATATTTCATGATCTCCCCCGCGCAGGTCACAGCAAGGATGATTCCAAACTGTCTCAGATATTTCACTCTATTCGCCTCCCGAATTATAATGTTGTCATTGCCCATATCATTTTATCTTTTACGAACAACAGATCGAAATTTATTATAGCACACCCTCTTTTATCGTAACAAGTCAAATAAAGTACAAAAAACTGCCATAATTGCGGCAGTTTTTTATATAAAAATTTAATTAATGTCAATTTTTTGTCTTTCATATTTTTCAATTTTCCAAGTCATAGGAAGCCTGATAGGCATCCGCTGCTTCCAGACCGATTTCCACTCGCGATGTCATATAAGAAAGATCTGTATAAAGCCGACTAGTCTTTTCGTTATAGTTTCCTGTTCCGATCTGTGTATAATATTCTACTCCGGCCTCTGTCTTACGTGTGATCAGGCACAGTTTGGAATGCACTTTGTAACCATCCAGTCCGTAAACCACGCGACATCCTGCTTCTTCCAGTCTTCTTGACCATTCAATATTATTTTCTTCGTCAAAGCGAGCTTTCAGCTCAATCATAACAAAAACTTCTTTTCCGCTCTTTGTCTGTAACACACAGACTGCATAGATCGCACGGTTTTTCAGAAATGGGAACGGCTGACGTTTTCCCACGATCGTAGGTGAAAGAAGAGGCAGAATCTCTGAGTCAAAGAATACTTCCAGATACGCGCTTTCTTCAATGCTGAGGCGGTGAAAATCCACCATGCTGACACCGATTTCTTCCAGTTTTTCCATCAGTGTCTCATAGGCTGCATCCTTACGGACATTCAGTTTCCGGACTGCTTTAAGAATCTGGTGAATCTGCTCTTTTTCTGCCTCTTCCAGTACTCGTTCATTAAATTTCAGCCAGGATAATTCCCGGTTCATATAGACATCCTGTTTCATCGTCTTGTATCCTCCACAGTTTTTCTCTTTTTACATTGTCCTGACTACTATATTGCATCAAAATCAAATCTAGTGCAGGTTTATGTAAAATCTGTGGAAAATTAAAACGATTCTTCTCTATGGATAATAATTCTTCGATTATTTTTTTAGTATAATATCGGCCAGTTTACGTTTTGGTACGTAGTGTACGTCATTTTCGTCGCGATAGTAGGCGATGTCTTCGCCTTCGTTGATTTCTTTGATCACGATCTTTTCGGCTGGTTTGCCGAACGCCACGATCAGCACCGGGGCAAAGTTGTCTGCCAGGTTTAGTTCTTTTTTGACGGAATCTGCATTGTAGTTTCCGATCATGCAGCCACCGAGTCCTTTCTCAGCAGCTGCGAGGAGCATCGTCTGTGCTACGATTCCGACATCTTTCTGGTATCTCGGAATCGAAGCTCCAAGATTCAAATCCTGGCAGATGACAATAAATCCTGTCGGGCACATTCCCGGGTGCGGAAGCTGCATCTGTGGCAGCGCCCTTGCCCAGTTCGTCAGTTTCTGGATTCGGTCTACTTCTTCCTTCTCCCATGCCAGATAATAACGAAATGGCTGGGCATTGACACTGGACGGTGCAAAGCGTGCACAGTCCACGAAGTCTTCCAACTCTTCTCTGCTGAAGCGATAAGATTCATCATATCCTCTGTAGCTTCTGCTTGCTTTTACAATATCTTTGAACATGTTTATTCTCCCATATCCTTGGCGCATACCTTTAATTTTTCTCTGATTGGCAGATGATACGGACATCTCGGTTCACATTTGCCACAGCCAATACATGCGGAGGCTTTTACTTTCAGCGTACTGTAGCGTTCTTTCGCCCAGTCTGCCAGATCATATCTCTGCAGATAACCTGCAAAAAGAAACACACTTGGAATGTTGATACCTACAGTACACGGTGCGCAGTAATTACAGCGCCGGCAGAAATCATTTCCAAGCTGTTCACGAACCTTGTCCATTTTGGCAAGTTCTTCTTCGGTAAGTGGAGCTGTATTGGAACATGCTGCCATATTTTCATCCAGTTCACGAATCTCAGCCATTCCCGGAATTACAACAGTCACATCCGGATTGGAACAGACATAACGCAGTGCCAGTGTGCCATCTTCAATTGCTCCGCCGGCAAGTGGTTTCATATCAATAAATCCAATATTCTTCTCCGCACATTTATGGATCAATTCTGCCCCCTGCTGCTCTACGATATTATATGGGAACATGATCGTCTCAACCCAGTCCAGTTCCAGTGCACGCTCAAATACAGCTGTGGAATGTGCAGTGAGTCCGATGTGTCCGATCTTTCCTGCTGCTTTGGCTTCCATAAGAGCTTCCAGAGCACCGCCTTCACCAATTACCTGGTCCAGCTGTTCCATACTCGGGTTATGTACCTGATACAGATCTATATAATCTGTACGGAAGTTTCCAAGACTTGTCTCGATATCTGCTGCCATTGCTTCTTTTGTTCTGGACATGGACTTTGTTGCAAGCACGAATTTGTCACGAATCCCTTCCAGCCCATATCCAATATACTGTTCACTGACGGTATAACCTCTTGCAGAATCAATATAGTTGATTCCTTTCTCTGCCATCGCATGAAGAAGCTTCTTTGTTCCTTCCTCATCGATCTTCTGAATCGGAATTCCTCCAAATCCCATACGTGAAATTTTTAATCCTGTCTTTCCAAGTGTTCTGTACTCCATAATATCCTCCTTATCCTGTTAAAAAGATTTCTCATCAAAATCATTTTTCTCTGTAAAGAAAAAATACCACCGAATCTCTCCGGTGGTATTATCACATGTTACTGCTTCACAGTAACAATCATTCCTATTAATTATACACGAGACAGATATTCACCTGTTCTTGTATCAATTTTCAGTTTGTCTCCCTGGTTAACGAACAGCGGAACCATTACCTGAGCACCTGTTTCAACAGTTGCAGGTTTTGTAGCACCCTGTGCTGTGTTTCCAGCGAATCCTGGCTCTGTCTCGATAACTTCAAGTTCTACAAACAGAGGCGGCTCGATTGCATATACATTTCCATTCCAGGAGCAAACTTTAACAACTTCGTTCTCTTTAACGAATTTGAGAGAATCTCCAACCTGTTCTTTTGTAAGTGCAACCTGATCATATGTTTCTGTATTCATGAAGTTGTAAAGATCTCCATCATTGTACAGATAACTCATGTCCACACGGTCGATACGAGCCTGTGGGAATTTCTCTGTAGGACGGAAAGATTTTTCCAGTACAGCTCCTGTGATAATGTTTTTATATTTTGTTCTTACGAACGCAGCGCCTTTTCCAGGTTTTACATGCTGGAATTCAACGATCTGACATACGTTTCCTTCAATTTCGATTGTGACACCGTTTCTGAAATCACCTGCAGAAATCATTTTATTATCCTCCTTCGTTTTGTGTTCGCTATCAGTTATTCTATAATATACAGGAAGTTTTTTCAACTACTTTTTTTCATAAGAAGCCAATTTCTCTTCAATTTCTTTAATAAGCTCCTCAAAAGGCACTTCTCCTGTCGTTACCTGAATATCAGCAAACTTCTGATATACCGGATCTCTCTGTTTCAGAAGTTTCTTGATCTTGTCATCTCTGTCTTCCCCATCCAGCATCGGATCTTTTTTGGATCCCTCCAGACGTTTCTTGAGCGTTGCCAGTGATCCTTTCAGATAAACAACTGTACCAAGTTCTCTGAGATATTTTTCGTTCTGTTCCTGCAGTGGAAGACCTGCTCCAAGTGAAATCACCTTGCGCTCTGAATCCTGAATCAGCTGTTTCAGTGCCAGAGTCTCCAATGCACGGTAATACGGCTCTCCGAATCTCTCGAATATCTCTCTTGCAGAAAGATTCATCCTCTTTGTAATGATCTTCTCCAGATCAACAAATGGTAATCCCAAGTCTTTGGAAAGCTGCTTTCCAACTCTCGTTTTTCCCGAACCCATAAACCCAATGATCACCACGTGGTTCATGAAATCCCCTCCTCCTTTTTGTAAAAATGTAATACTATTTTTTCCAGATAGCGTTTGAGCACAATCTGAATTTCTTCTTTTGGATGGATCGGCTTCACCAGAATATTACGGATGCCGCTTCTTTTGGCCCCATATACATCTGTGAAAAGCTGATCTCCTATAAAAATGGTATTTCCTGTGTCTGTTCCAAGAAGTTCCATTGCTTTCTTATAATTACGTACAGATGGCTTGTGCGCATTCTCAATAAACTGTGCACCAACCGCATCTGCAAATGAGGAAACCCGCTCAATCTGATTGTTTGACAACAGACAATAGCCAAATCCAAGTTCTCTCAAATGTGCAAAAAGTGCAATTGCCCGCTCATCTGCCGGTGCCCCGTGAGGCACAAGTGTATTATCAATGTCATAGATCAGACCGCGGTACCCCTCGCGGTAAAGGCGGTCATAATCTACCACATACGCAGAATCCAAATATTCATCTGGAAAAAAACATCGAAACATTATTTTCTCCTCTGTTGTCTGATCTTATCTCTCGCTGAGAGGAATATATTCTGCCTCAGGCAGAACACTCTTATATGCCGGACGGATGATCTTATCTGTATTGATCAGCTCTTCCATTCGATGCGCACTCCATCCAACAATACGTGCCACGGCAAACATTGGTGTATAGAGTTCCAGCGGAAGATCCAACATGCTGTATACAAATCCGCTGTAAAAATCGACATTGGCACTGACACCCTTATAAATACGGCGTTCTTCTGCGATCACCTGTGGAGCCATCCATTCAACCATGGAATACAGACGATAATCTTTCATACGTCCTTTTTCTTTTGCGAGACTTTCTACAAAGCCCTTAAGAACTTCTGCTCTCGGATCGGAAACAGAATAGATTGCATGTCCCATACCATAGATCAGGCCACGTCTGTCAAATGCATCTTTATGAAGAAGGCGTTTCAGATATGCACGAACTTCCTCTTCATCTTCCCAGTCACGGACTTCTTTCTTCATATCCTGGAACATCTGAATAACCTTGATATTCGCACCGCCATGTTTCGGGCCTTTCAGTGAGCCGAGTGCAGCAGCAATTGCAGAATATGTATCCGTTCCGGATGATGAAACAACATGTGTTGTAAATGTAGAGTTGTTACCACCACCATGTTCCATATGAAGTATCAATGCCAGATCAAGGATCTTCGCTTCCAGATCTGTATATTTTTTGTCCGGTCTGAGCATCCGAAGAATATTCTCAGCTGTAGAAAGTTCTTTCTTCGGATTGTGGATATAAAGACTCTTACCTCTCACATAATGACTGTATGCCTGATATCCATATACGGACAGCAGTGGAAATTCACTAATCAGGTTCAGGCACTGTCTTAGTACATTCGGAAGTGAAATATCATCTGGATTATTATCATAAGAATATAGAGTAAGCACGCTTCGTGAAAGTGCATTCATAATATCACGTCCCGGTGCTTTCATGATAACATCACGTACAAAATTTCTCGGTAATGAACGCTGGGCTGCCAGCAAAGTCTGGAAATCTGCAAGTTCTTTTGCACTTGGAAGTTTACCAAACAAAAGAAGGTAGGTCGTCTCTTCAAATCCAAACCGATTATCATTGACAAACCCCGCCGTCAGATCTTTGATATTATATCCTCGGTAATAAAGACTTCCTGCACAGGGAACTTCTTTCCCATCAATAACTTTAACCGCCTGTACATTGGATATCTGCGTCAACCCGGCCAGAACGCCTTTACCATTGATGTCTCGAAGTCCTCTTTTTACATCGTACTTTCCATAAAGTGACACATCCATACTGGAATGATCTACGCACATCTGTGTCAGATTTTCAATTTCCGTTGTTACTTTTGTGTTAAATTCTGTCATGCATGATACTCCTTTCGACTTATGCTTCTTTTTCCCTCAGGCCCTCCTCAAAATAAATCTCTAATCTAAAATAAGTATAACATTTCCTGTCATTTCAGTCCAGTTATCTCTGCTGATATGTGCGCAGAAATTCTCTAAGTTTTTCCATTGACTTCTCAAGCTGTCTTATATTTGGAAGATAAACAATTCTGAAATGATCTGGTTTCATCCAGTTAAAGCCTTTGCCCGGAACGATCAGTACCTGTTTCTCATGCAGAAAATCAAGTGCAAACTGTTCATCATTTGTAATATTGAACTTCTCGGTATCGATCTTCGGGAAGATATAGAAAGCAGCATGAGGTTTTACTACAGAAATTCCCGGAATATCTTTCAGTGCATTATAGATGCACTCTCTCTGCTCATAAACTCTTCCACCCGGTTTGATATACTCTGTGACACTCTGGTATCCACCAAGTGCTGTCTGCACGATTGACTGTGCCGGCACATTGGAACAAAGTCTCATAGAGGAAAGCATCTTGATTCCTTCTATATAACCTTTTGCCTTGTCCTTTGCTCCACTTAAGATCATCCATCCGATACGGAATCCAGCGATCATGTGGGATTTGGACAATCCGGAAAATGTAACACAGAAAACATCCGGTGCCAGAGAGGCAATGGATGTATGCTCATATCCGTCCATAACCAGGCGGTCATAAATCTCATCCGAAAAAATGATCAGTTCTTTTTCTCTTGCTATCTGAACGATCTGTTCAAGAATTTCTTTGGGATATACTGCACCTGTCGGGTTGTTCGGATTGATGATGACGATTGCTTTTGTCTTATCTGTGATCTTGCTTCTAATGTCATCGATATCCGGATACCAGTCTGACTGTTCATCACAGACATAATGGACAACGTTTCCTCCGGCAAGTGTAGCTGTAGCCGTCCACAGCGGATAGTCCGGCGCCGGGATCAGAATCTCATCTCCATTGTCCAGAAGTGCCTGCATACAGAGATTGATCAGCTCACTTACACCATTTCCAGTATATATATCATTCATGGAAACATTTGGAATATTACGAAGCTGCGCATACTGCATGATTGCCTTACGTGCAGAAAAGATTCCCTTGGAATCGGAATATCCCTGAGATGTACGGATATTGCTCAGCATATCCAGAATCACTTCCTGAGGAGCTGAGAATCCGAACGGATACGGGTTTCCGATATTCAGTTTCAGAATTTCCTTGCCTTCCTCTTCCATTCTGGCCGCCTCATCAACCACCGGTCCTCTCACATCATACAGTACATTATCGAGCTTTGTTGATTTGTCAAATGTTCTCATTTTTTCACTCCTCTCCGTGAATTTTTTATTCATATCGGTCACTGGAATCCTATATTCAGTAACTCGTATTGTACTATAATCTCACATTCCGCCCAATTTCGCAAGGTAAAATTCTCTGCATATTGTATCTCAAAATTTTATAAGTCAGGCTGAATATATTTTTTAAAAAAATTTTTCTCATACCCTTTTCAACTTTACCACTTTTGTGTATAATAGTCCCTGGACAAATGTCTTAGACAGATAGACATAATTCATAAAACGAATGAGGAGGAAATCAACATGTCTTACACAGAAGAAGTTTATGAAAGAGTCGTTGCACAGAATCCTGGCGAACCAGAATTCCATCAGGCAGTCAAAGAAGTACTGGATTCTCTGAAAGTTGTTATCGACAAAAATGAAGAAAAATACCGCAGTCTTTCCGTTCTGGAACGTCTGGTAGAGCCAGAAAGAATCATTTCTTTCCGTGTTCCGTGGGTAGATGACAACGGCAAAGTACAGGTAAACAAAGGATACCGTGTACAGTTCAACAGTGCAATCGGACCTTACAAGGGTGGTCTTCGTTTCCATCCGACAGTAAACCAGAGCATTCTTAAATTTCTCGGCTTCGAACAGGTTTTCAAGAACTCCCTTACAGGTCTCCCGATCGGTGGCGGTAAAGGTGGTTCCAACTTCGATCCTAAGGG
>OLRB01000285.1_pt1 | contig 44028 bp, 50 predicted proteins | sample 1672751 | NCBI WGS metagenome assembly OLRB01 (sample SAMEA3136720, study PRJEB25190) | human gut metagenome | biome: human gut; feature: human-associated habitat; material: faeces | place: Austria | collected 2013
CCCCCCTAGGAGTATGGATTTTATTCTGAAATACCCTGTTTTCTCTATTACATTGTCTTTATTATTTACTGAACAAGTGTTCAATACTAATAAAGCATATTTCAGTTATCACCTCTTGAATGTATACCCTTTATCCTTATATCTGTCTACACCCTTAGAGGTACCTTTAGGGCTGTGTCTATCTTCAGTTACCGTCACACCTCCGATATTGGACGTATAGAATCCATACAGGGACTCCATAGACTCCTCTAGCCATTCTTCGGTTAGTTCGTTAATACCTTCATCAGCATCTACGCCCATAAAGTCCACAAGGTATTTAACTCCGATTGCCAGAGCATCCAGACGGTCATCATGAATAAGGGCACCCCTATCAACAGTGATACGAGTGAGCTGATAGAAACAAGCATATTTGTAGTCAGATTCGGGTACAGTAGAGTAGTCATTCCTGATACACTCAGGAGTGACACACATTTTATGGTTTGAGATTACAGGTTCAAGAGTATCAATGATACGCAGTTCTTTTTGTCCTGTGGATTTGACTTCAGTAACCCCACAGTTACTATAGGTTTTCTTTAGTACAGGTTCAAAGAGTTTGATGTACATGCCATCACCGAAGTTTCCTTCAATGACCACTTCATTGACTTTGTACTTCTTAGCTACCTTAGCTAGTTTATTGAGGACTACATCAGAGTAGCCTCCCAATAGACCTCCTACTTCCATGACGTAGATATACCCGTTTAGGTAGTAGAGAACAGCATAACCTGTTTCGTCTTTACCACGCCCTGAGGGGTCAACGCATAGGATCTTATGGGCATACGGGACTACTTCATTGGATGAAGCATGATAGTAGAAGTAAGAATCTCCCTTAAGGCCCATCGGAGGGCACTCATCAACTGGAACCCTCTTAGAAGGCTCAGGGAGCCACGTGAGCTTCATTGGGGCCTCGTCTAAGGGGAACATACCTACGATGAGGTCACGAAGCCGTAGGGGGTATTTATCGGCGTCTGATAGGGTCGTATCAAGCATGAACTGCAGAGCGAAGCCTGCCTTACGATAAGATAGTTCACGCTTCTGTAGATCTTCTTCAGAGAATCTAAGGGGGTCTGTAGGCTTACCTGCCCAACGCTTAGGATCCTTGTCGTATTTGTCAGCAATGATAGAGGCCAATCTATCGCCATAGGAGGCTCTATGAGAATCATCATAGGGATACCTAGCGGGATAGATTACAGCCGTGTATCCGCGCTCCTGTAGCTCGTTATAGAGGCTCATTTCATTCTGGGGAGTGCCCAGATAGATGATCTTTTTACCTTCACCAGGCTTTAGGACAGCGTCGAACTCTTTGACGAGTTCAAACAACTGATCTCTAAGAACCTGAGTGAAGGAGTTACTTGGAACCTCAACGTCGTCTGCGACAATGATGTCTGCACGGGAACCCGTTAGCTGGCCCTTAATACCCACAGACTTAACTGAAGGTGAATGGTCTGGTAGGGCAGGGCCCACATCAAAAAGGTTCTGAGTATCTCTTTGACCTTCTCTAGCCTTTAGGTGGCTCAGAAAGGGCAATTCATTGATGATCTTCTTAATAAACGTAGCATTAGCGTCTGCTCGTTCTTTGTTGGCAGACACTACCATGATCTTAGTCTGTGGATCCCTCCAGAGACTCCAGACAACGTATGCACACGTAATAAAGGATTTAGCTACACCACGGAAACCCATTAGGATCATGCGGTCACTAGGGGGGTTCTGTAGTAGCTTAGCAATGTCTACCTGCAACGTGGTAGGAGAAGGCAACCCGATAGATTTCCAAACCAAAGAGGTAAATAGTGGGAAGTTCTCATAGTAGGGGAGTAGGGCTTTAGCCTCTTTCTCAGTTAACACTCATGTCTCCCCTATAGGAATTCTCGAAGTTCTCCTTAGTAGCCTTCAGTAGCTTACTAAGTGCATTCTCTTCACCCTCTCCAGCCTTAGGGACACAGTCAATACCATTACGTTCAAGTTCCTTAATGATTGCATTATAGAGCTGTGGAGACCTCTTATCGGGGTTCCTGAGGTCATTAAGCATGTTCTGAAGCATCTCCTCATGGATGTTACCTAGGAGGCTCTCAAGTCCTTTATAGTCCATTGTTCTTTTCCTTTCTTTTCTTTTCTAACCAAGGTTCTACCCAGTGCTTTTTAATCATTGTGCAGATGCCTACAAAAGTATAGATAATTGTGATGACGTACACCCAATCGCTAAGAGGTAACCCGAGAATCACAGCACTGGATACTGCCAATGAAGGAGCTATCTGTGCTATGTTCTCTGCTAGGTTACCTGACTCCTCATCAAGGGTACTCATTCCTCAAAGAACTGCTCAAAGTTAGCTTTCTTGAACCCAGTGCCCTTCAGGAGTTTACCGTCTTCTCTGAATTGGGGGTTGTAGTTGCCCTCACTGTCATAGAACTTACTGGAATACTCCTTAAGCAGCTCATTCATACCTGCTTCAAGGTCGTAACCCCAAACATTAGCGTACTGCACACACACCCAGATAAGATCACACAACTCCTTCATGTCGTTAGGAGTGTCGACATCCTCTTGGACAAACTCATTGAACTCTTCAGCAATACAATTACTATACAGGATTGCGTAATCCTTGGATAACTGGGGGTCCTTCCCTTGGTCATCTCTATAATGCGTCTTCAGAAACCAGTTCGAAAGTTCCTTCTGGAGATTTCCGATAAGCTCTTTGGTTTGAGCTTCCATAGTATTCTTCATTTTATTCTTTATCCTCTTTTACATACTCTTTCGTTCGTTGATTTCTGCCATCTTGGCATCGTTCATTCGGGAGTTACCATTGATGTTAGAGTACCCCAAATAGCCACAGACACGGGAAATGACAGACAGGTTACTAGAGCCACAATAGGGGCACGTATTGCCCACATTAAAGCTATGCTGGTGACAATCCTCACAGTAAGCCGCATCAAAGTTCACACCCTGATAGAACCCATGAGCCATACCTCGAAGGATCGTGTTAATGAGAGCCAACTTATTCTCTGGGTTGTCAATGCGGACATACTGGATGTGTCCACCCTCGATAAGATGGAAAAGCTCAAACTCAAGATCCTGCTTTTCAAAAGGTGTAATGTCAGCAGACACGTGGATATGGAAGGAATTGGTGAAGTAGGCTCTACCTTCAAATTCATCCTTAAGGTTATTCTTTGCACAATACTCATGGTACTGAGTCATCTGAGTGCCACAAAGGGACTCTGCAGGGGTACCATAGAGTGCATAGAGATATCCGTCTTCCTTCTTAAACTTCTGCACTGCATCATAGATGAACTTAACGACATCCTTAGCCGCCTTCTGTCCCTCAGGAGTCTGCAGATCCTTACCACCAGTAAAGAGGATAGCAAACTCATTCAAGGCAGAGATACCAAAAGATGCTGTCATATACTTGGTAAGCTCACCTACCTCATCTTCAGGCTTAAGAAAGCCCTTATAGAAACCTCCCTGACAGAATGCCATAGGATTCGTGCTAGCCTTAGCATGCTTAATCATATCGTAGCGACGTTTAAGGAATTCTCGAATCTGTTCAAGGTTCACCATAAGCTCTTCCCAGAAGTTACCCTTAGATGCCTTAAAGATCAACGGGAGGTTGAGAGACACCGCACCAATGTTGCATCGCCCAACAGACACATACTCGTTAGTCTCAGGATCCTTCCAAGGAGTTAGGTACGCCCTGCAACCCATCGGATGGATCACACACTGCTTATTAGACGCCCTGTAGGTTTCAGACACAGTGCCCTTAGGAGCGTTAATAGCTAGAAAATCAGGGTACATACACTTACTGGAACATTCAACAGCCTTCTCGAACACGTTAGCGTGCTCATCACTACCGTGCTGTTCCCAATCATAGAGATACACGAGCTTAGGGAACACAACCTGTTTACCCCCATGGCCTTTCATGCGGGTATCAAGGATGGTCTCACAAATCACCTCAAGAAACTCCTTGTCATACTCAGGGAGATCATTGCTCCACTCACCAAACGTAAGCGTAGTGAATGCAAAGTCACCTCTAGAACACGGAACAGTATTGAGCTTCAGTTCAAGAGACTGGAAGCCCTGCCCCAACTCACGCTTGAGTTCTTGCATAGCCATTGCACATGCTTCATCGAACTCCATATTGCACTGGTCAAAGTATTTCTTAAACGCATGGTCATACGTTTTCTTAGCATACGGGAGGAGAGTCTTGTCAATCTGAGGGATAGTGAACCCACCGAACTGCTGTGCAGTAGCTACAAGGGTGATGTCACCGATCACCTGAAGGGCACTAAGGACACTCGTAGGCTCCGTATAGGTGACATTGGACATGCTAAAGCCGCCCTTAAGAACAGTAGCCATGTCAAAGAGACAACAGTTGATTGATCCAAAGATCATGTCTCGAAGGTCGTGGATGTAATACTTACCTACCTTAGTAGCCTCTTTCTCTTCCTTAGTAAGGTAGAATTGCTTATACAACTGCTTAGTCAGATAGCCCTTGATAAGTGAACCTTTTGTAGACACAAGGGAACTATCGAAGTTGGCGTTTTCCTTGTCTCCCAAAAGGAGGACAGTGTCTGCCTCATTCTTAACAGCTTCGAAAGCCTTAGCATACGTGTTCTTGTAGTCTCTGAACTCCTTATAAGATTCTCCGATCTTCGGTGCGTACTTACAAAGAGCTTCAATGACAATAGCGTGTAGCTTTTCAGTAGGCACCTCAGCATAGTTGCTGTAGATAATGCTCTCGATATAACCCCTAATCTTACCAATGTCATACTCAGAGTACGTAGCGTTAGCCCTCTGTGCGGCCTTATGAATAGCTACTTCAATCTTATCCCAGTCCCAGCCTTCGTGGGTACCGTCTTTCTTAATTACTTCCAGTTCCATTTAATCCTCTTACTTATTCTTCCAAGTGTCGACTACAGTGGCGGGCTTACTAGCTTCATCAAGCTGTAGTCTAGCCTCAATTCCTTCATAGAAGACCATATTGGCAATAGTGTTAAACATAAAATCTGCAGACCTCTTAGCAATAACAGAGCCATGATTATCTACTCTGAGATAGGATCTAGCAGGAGTAATAATACCAGAGGCAGGGATACTACCAAAGGTAATGGTGCAAGACATCTTGTCTCGCTCTGCAAGAACAACACCGTCCTTATTAAGGGTGATGACATTACCCACGTTGGTAAAGGCTTGCGTAGCAATAACCTCAGTGCCATTCTTTTTTAGCGTAAGAGTAGCATTGGTACCCTCAGGAAGCCCAGAGAAACCAACTCTAACGGTGACGTCATACGCCTCATTGGCAGGGGACACCCAATTAAAACTGTTGGCGCTATCAGAACAGTTGTTAATGTCCTGAACAATGTACTCCCAAGGGAGATCAAAGGATGCCTTGTTGAGGTCTACGAGATCAACCTCAGTAGCCCACACGGATGCAACCTGATGAGCATACTCATTGAGGGTGCTAAGGCTTACTCTGATGTCATGGTGAGCCTCAGGGTCGTTATTATGCTTGTCTACAGTAACAGTGTCAGCAGAAGGCACCTCCGAAGAATTGGCATTAGCGAACTGCTTAACTGCAACAATCTCCTGAGAAGTAAGCTGTGACGGAGTATTACCCATCAGCTTAGTTGCAACATTGTCATCCTCGCTGTACACAAGGGTGTCGAAGGTAACCGTAGGGATCACAGGCTTTGTCGTATAGAAACCCTTTCTAGCTTCATACTCACAGGCACCTACATTACCATCCCAATAAACTTGAATATTCATAATTACTTAGTGGTAGGGAACAGTTGGCCAAGACCAAAATTAGTATTGGAGATCTCGGCAGTTACATTAATGTACACCTTAAAGGTTCTTGTCTTAGTAGCAGACGACTCATCCATATTGATGGTTCTAAACTTCAGCGCATTACTCTTAATCTTTCCCGTATCATCCGGAACAAGACAAGCCATAACACCATTTCCCTCATTATCTACCCCGCAAATAACATTAACAGACTTAAGGAAAACATACTGATCGTCCCCACAGAGTCCCTTAAGGGAGACCACATGATCCGTCTGACCGAAGCCTCCTACAGAGCCACTAAAGGTGACCTCGTAGGAGGCCATAGCATCAATAGAAATGGCTTTATCAGCTACTACCTGTACGGGAATAAAAGTAATCTTACCGTGTCCATCAGTAAACCCAGTGCCAGTCACAGTAGCGGCAGTGTACTCCTTAGGAATCCAAGAGTCTTCAAGGTTCTCCGTAGGTGAGCCTTCAATATCTGGAATATCAGAGTCCATCACACAAGGGTTCTGTGTTCCAGTAGTAAAGATATGGTCATTTCTAAAGGTCATTACTTGTTAGCCTTTTCAATGCTGAGGAGATAATAAAGAGCCTTATAGGCATCCTTATACTTTCTAATGTCTTCTGCACTGTGATAAGATTCCTTATTGAGCTTTTCTACAGCTTCAAGAATCTTATGCTTAGACATAGCAATTACTTCTTCTTCCCACTTTTCGTCAATCATCTTTGTATTTCTCCATAATATTAATTAGAGCCTCACCATCAGACTTATCGAATTTAAAACCAAGGTATTCCACAGTACCACTCTTATCGAATGCACTGTTAATGAATCCCTTAGCAACTTCAATGTCTACCTTGTTGTTCTCATCGACGATACCCACCTGCTTCAGCACAGGCAGATACTTACCGATGAGGGTATCCGCCTGATGCAGAATCAAGAACGTACTCCCTCCAAGAAGCCACTTCATCGTGGAGGGAGTACTAGGCATCAGTCGAGTATCAACGAACTCAGGGAGTACCTGAGAGATTTTACTCAAACTGATTTTCATATGCTACTACCTTATGCCGCAGGCGTAGTCGTGGCCGTAGGAGCAACCCAAGAGTTATACTGGGGCATAGGCGCAGGGCAAATAGCAGACATCGGGACAATGGTCTTGGTGATGTTGTTGATGGTACCCATCATACCTGCAATGGTCTGATCAAGGCAACCGAACTTCGCCTGAGTCGTGAGAGCAAGCTCATTAACCTTGCCAAGGACAATCTGCTCACGGAGTTCCTGCTTTTCACAGCAACACTTAAGCTCTGCCTGAAGTTTAGCGAGTTCAACTCTGTTGTTCGCAGACTCGTCAGCAAGAGGCTTAAGGTAAGCAAAGGTTTCATCACGGAGTCTACGGTTATCTGCAAGAGACTGTGCGTAGACTTCCTTGGCATTCTTGTCGGAGTAGTTTTCAGCCTTGAGCATACTGTTCTCAGCCTGAAGAGCAGACACTACGTTCTGATTGCCTCCACCGAGGAGACCACCAAGGAGACCGTTACCTCCGTTATTGAGGAGACCAAGAGCCGTACCTGCGATACCGAGACCCAGACCAGAGCCCGCAACACCCTTAGAAGCAAATTCTGCCATAATTATATTCCTTATAAAATAAAGTAACTTAGATAAAGAAACCTATGTGTTCATAGTTACCCAAAGAACACCTTGGATATAACCTTAGATCCCTACCTTAGCGAGACCCAAGGGTTCCCATTCAGAGTCCTTACAGAGGAACTTAGGCACATCAGGCCAACGGACATCCCTAGGAAAACCTTCCTGTTTAGGGACGTCTCTAAGAGCCTGCCTGTAGACCTTGAGTTCTTCAAGATTCTGAGGATTCGATGGATAGTCAGGCATGAGATAGTAGTCAGTCTCACCAATGAGATTGTCTCTCTTATCTCTGATTGCCTCAGCTACCATCGAATCATCAGGTTCAGGATTCTGAATAATTTGATACCCACCGTCTACCTGTTGAATACTACAGTCGCCTCTGGTGTTACACCAAAGAGCCGCCTCAGGAGGATATTCACCCTCGAATACTTGATTGATGTGGAAAGTCATCTGTTTATCCCCTTTCAATAGCCGCTAGCACGCCAATCCCATCCCTGATCACCGCCTTCGTACCACGAGATTTCCGTCCCCGTTGTCGTTCTACTAGGCCTCTTCTCGTATGCCGCAATCCAGTCCGGGTGACTCGAATATCCACTCGAAGGTTGTACATTAAAAGTATAGCTTTTATTTGAAAATGGTTTACTAAAAGTACATGCACTGCCTGTACCGTGACCACCTTGCTCAATGAACCCATCTGACCATACGCGATACCAAGAGGTTCCACTGTGCCACGTTGTAGTTATATGTGCTTTTGGCTTATCTCTCAAGCTGTTATAACTCAAATTCAGGGGTACCAAAGCCAAATCATCAGCCTCAACACTACCACTATTGGCCACGTAGCTTTCCTCTGACGGAAATAGATGAATTTTCTTCACGCTCACTTGACTTCACCTCGCAAAATGTTTAAATGGGCTTCGTAACGGTCATAGTCGTCCGCCGTTGCCTCTACCTCTTTTTGATATGTGTATGGCTCAAATCCTCGGAGGTAGATTTCGGAGACCTCCACGTTTCTAAAGCCCCCACTGTAGACGCCTTCTATAGCTCTGATCTTCCAATATTTGTGCAAACCAACATCGGGAACATCGTTTTGCCCTTTTGTAACGTCTTTAATGTCAGTCCACGTACTCCCGTTGTCGGAATATTGGAGGATGCCGCTATTTAAGCTGTAGTAACTCGGAACGATTTCTATCGACCTAACCCTAATTGCAACAGGGTTATACATTGTAATAGTCAGATAGTTAATATCTGCGCCGCTTCCGCAACGGTTGAAATATGAGGTACTTTGGTTTTTATCAAACGCCACATTTATTCCGTTATTACCTCTGTCTCCAGTAGCGGCGCAGGCGAACGTACTTCCCCCGAGCGTTCCCAATTCTGAAATCGCTGGGTTTTCCCACTTGCGTTCGCCACTGACGGTAATCGTCTTAAAATATTTTCGAGTAAAGCCGTTCGCGAAAACACAGTCGTCTAGCGTCTTATCTTTCACGATATACACCGTTACCACCTCACTAATTCAATACCAGCCTGAATAACGACATTACCAGAGTCATCAGGTGTAATATCGTTCACACTAAGGACGACCTTAGGCATGTCCGTAATCTGAGACACCGTATGCGTATGATTCAAGGACGCCTTATCACCTAGAGCTATGTTGGTAGACTGAATCTTCGTATAAACATCTTCTTTGAGATTATCGAGATCCGTAGTAGTAGCCTTAGCATCCAAGGCAGTCTGAAGGTTAGCCACATTGGCAATAGTGTGAGTATGTCTCGTAGGCGACTTACCTGCCAGAGCGGTGTCAAGCCCAGTAATCTGAGCCGTAGCGTGCGTATGCGAGGTATTAGCCTTACCTGCAAGACCCGTCTGAAGCTCATTCTTAGTAGCAAGACCACTAAGATCTTGCTCAGGAGGAGTACCAGTTATCTCGCTATACGCAATGCTGTCCTTAGACGCAAGGGCACCGAGCGTAGGCTTGTTCATGATGAATGCCTTAGACTTAGGATCAGTAACTTCCCAGTCAGCATTTAGCTGTCCAGAAGCCGCATCTTCAGCATAACCCTTAGCGAGATCAGCTTGCTTCTTAGCTTCGACTTCAGAAGCCTTAGCATTAGCCTCAGAGGTACCCGCCGCAGTCTTAGAGAGAGCCGCATTGTCCGCAGAGAGCTTAGCCGCCTTAGCACTATTGCTAGCCGCAGTAGCCTGAGTAGTAGCGGTGCCTGCAGAGGCGCTAGCATTCTTAGCACTGGTACTAGCCGCAGTAGCAGACTGGGAAGCACTAGTAGCGCTATCTTCAGCCTCAGAAGCCTTAGTAGTAGCTAGAGTAGCCTGTTGAGTTGCTAGACTAACCTGCTCCTTAGCCTTAGTGACCTCTTGGACAGCCAAGGATACCTGAGCCTTCGCTAGGTTAACCTGTTTAGTGCCCTCAGTGGTAACTGCAGATACCTGTTGGTTACCTGTAGTCGTAACTCTAGCAACCTGCTTAGTTCCTTCATTGGTGACAAGACCAACCTGCTTTCCCCCTTCACTAGTGATTTTACTAATTTCAGTGGTTGCGGTATCAGTGATTGATTTTACTTGCTTGGCACCTTCAGCCTTAACTTCTGCAAGAGTAGCATTACTTGCATCAGCATTATCCTTAGCCTTATTAGCATAGTGCTTTGCAGAATACTCAGAGCCATCGACAGTACCAGTAGTCTTGGTAGCCCAATCCTTAGCCAAGGAGGCACTATCAGAAGCGCTCACCTCAGACGCCATAGCATTGTCTTCAGACTCCTTAGCATTCCGCTCAGAGACCTTAGCTTCCTCAGCCTTTTGGGTAGCGATTACGGCATTCTCATAGACATTCCTCTCAGAGGTTTCGACATTGGTTTGAATCTGTCGAGCCTCTTCAATGATTGCCTGATTCTCTGCCATTACGGTGTCAGCATGCTTAGCCGCAGATACCGCAGTACCTGCAGAAGCCTTAGCGTTTACTTCAGACTCCTTAGCATTAACTTCAGAAGCCTTGGCGTTCTTCTCAGAGACCTTAGCGGCATCCCTAGCGGTCTCAGCATCTAGCTTAGCCTGATAGGCACCCATAGCATCGTCTTTGTAGAACTTAAGGGTGATGGCATCATTGTCATCAATTGGGTCTCCAACATTGATGATACGTTTACCCTTAGCATCCCAATTGCCTTCCTTGTCTACAATGAGTGCGTCATTGATGATGTCTCTACCTTCTTCAGCAATATGAATACTCTGAATGATAGACACATCAAGGTCTTTAGCCTTGAGTACCGAAGCGTCCTTAAAGGACACGATACGGTCAGTAGCAGACGTATATCTGCGAATAATGATTTCAGTACCACTAGCGGGAGCTGTATTGAATCTAATGGTAGTCTTATCTACAAAGAAGTAGTCTTTAGTGGTGTCACCGTAGTCACCCCCAAGTTTCTCTAGGGAGTCTACGGTGACCTTCACAAACTTCTTTGCTAGATAATCAAAGGGCACACTGAAGTCTGTAGTAGACCCATTGCCCTGATAGTTAGCAATAGTAGAAGCCATTGTTTTAGTTAGTCATCCTTTTCGGATAGTACATTATAAGCACCCCACTTAAGGAATGGGATGTTCGTGGAATTACGGATAGCTCTTACAGCTTTCTCTTTTTGATTCTCTAGTTGCTCATCGGTGAAATTTTCATCACCTGTCATACGAGCTACATTAGCAGAGTACCCTGCAATGTCCATGAAAGACTTGATGGTAGAGTATGCAGGAGCCAAGTCTCTAAACCACTTGTCAACGTCAAAGCCCCCATATAGCTCATCCCGTTCTTTCTGAGTGGAGAAGCCTTCAGTGGTAGTCTTAACGTCAGTGTTCACACCTGCAATGTTGAGAAGCAAAGAGGGGAATGCCGCGACGCTAGATCGCATAGCACCATTAACACCAGCCTGCAGAGCAGTGTCTAAAGTAAGTCCTTCTTCAGGGTCATACTTTAGAGTCTTCTTAAGGTACTCTTTTCGTTGTTCCTCATTCATACCTGCAGTACCAATAAGGGTGTTAGTCAGCGCACCCAAGGTACCCAATGCGGTAGACAAGAAGATACTATAGGCTTGTCCAAGTGCATCACCCTCAGCCATTCTACCTAGGATTTTCTTAAGTCTCTTATCGTAGGATCTAAGAGCGAACGTCTTGAACTGCAAGAGCAACTGCATGAACGGATTCTTTTTGGCACCCTCCCAAAGGAAAGTGTCACCCAAGGTATTCTTCTGGATTACCTCATGAGCAACATAGTCGCCCATACGTCTAAGAGTCGCAAGAGCGGCAGGATCCTTAGAGAGGATAGCGTCAAGGTTATCAATAGTGATTTCCTTGTTCTTACCTACTGTAGTGGATTCCTTAAGAATCTTCAATAGATTATCGAAGTTCTCCTGAGAGATCCCGTTACGTTGCATAAGTTCCTTATTAAGGAAGCCCTTCTTGGAAATAGACTTGTTATGAGCGTACTGAATAAGCTCACCCAAGAACATGCCTTGAGAGGCCTCTACAATGGAGTTCTCAGTATTCTGAAGGAACTTAGTAAACGGAGAAGCCTGAGCAAGAGTATCTGTCGCCGCAACAAGAATAGACTTAGCCTTATCACCATTGAACCTACGTAGTTGCTTCTCAAAAGATTCCGTAGCAATGTCTCTAAGTAGACCAGTCTCTCTTACAGACATACCAAAGATAAGAGACTGAGCCTGTCTAATCTCTGCATTGGTCATGCCGTTATTAGCCCAGTTATCAAAAAGTTCTCTAACAAGAGGGACACCCTTAAAGAAATGCAGGGCCCCATAGTGTTTAATAGCCTCCCCCTGTTCAAAGAGATTAGCCATACCCATCATAGCATTCTTAGAGAAGAACGTAAGGTTTCTGATGACATCCGCCATAGCACCAAGCCAAGAGCTATTGACATCAGACATACTATGATGCTTGTTGTAGATCATGTTGATAAGTTGCTCCTGAGCTTGTGCAAACTTCTTAGCGTCAACTCTACCACCTACGGTAGAATTAACCTCCTCAGACCACATCTTACCCAACATACTCTCAAAGTCACCCAAGTTCTCACACCCGTAACTAAGGAGGATATTGTCGCCAATAACCTTGTTATGGTGCATACGGACAGCCTCAAGAGGATCCCTACGTAGCTTGTCAATAGACAACCCACTACGGGTAGCAACAGAGGTATCCCAAGGGATTCTAGTCACCTCAGGGTCGTACTTGATGTTTGCAATGTTACCATCAGTGATGATAGCCCTGCCCATGGAAGTACCTTGGTCGATCCAACCAAGAGCATCCTCCCTAGCTTCTTTTTGCATCCATTCAAGCACATCTACCCAGTCAGGCTCATCAGGTAGAGGCTCAAGATTATCCTCAAACTTCTCCTGCCTAACCATGTCCTGAGCCTTGTGTTGTTGCCTCTGGACTTCACTAACCTCTCGTTCCTTAGCTTTGATCTTATCTGCAGTTTCTTTCTCTACAGCTTCGATCTTCTCGATAATAGAGTCTCTATCCTTGATGAGTTTCTTCTCGAGTTCCTTAAGTCTCTCGGATTCTCTCTTCTGGATACCCTCTACTCTAGCTTCGTAGGATTTCTTCTTGTTTTCTAAGGTATTCTTAAGTCTCTGCTCTTCTGCTTCGAGGGCCTCAAGGAGAGCTTCCTTCTTAGCTTCTCTAGCCTTAAGAGCGTTCTCTTTGAGTTTCTTAGCTCTCTCTACAAGGGTAGTGCTTACGTACTTGTCGTACCTCTTCTGTGCGGCATTAGCTTGCCCTTCGGTCTCAGCCTTAGCCTTAGCCAATTCTTTCTTTTGTTCAGCTTCTTTTCTAAGGCTCTCAATCTTTTTGTTGATTTCGGCATCAATGTCGGCATCAGAGGACTTATCAAGTTTAGTGTACTCTTTCTCTAGCTCTTTGGTTTTCTTCTCAGATTTAGCCTTAGCTTCCTTAACAGCCTTGTTATAGTCAGCTTCAGCCTTCTCAAGGTCATTAGAGATATCCTCAGAGATCTTATTCTTAGCCTTATTGTAGGCAGGTTCTAGCTCATTGTATTTATCAGCTAGATTGTCACCTCTAACGTCTCCTCTTTCTTGAATGCGTTCAATACTTCTAGAGGCTTGAGCGGCCTTGTCAGAAATAATCTTATTGGAAGCCTTAGCTACCTTTTGGTACTTTATGTCCTTTTTCTTGTCTTGCTCGGCAATCTGTGCTTCCCTTTCTGCCTTGAGCTTATCGTAGACATTCTTCTTGTAGTAGTCAAGGATTCTCTGTCTTACTTCAGGCTTATGGACTGCGCCGTCAACAAGAGCGTGAGAAAGCTCATCAACAAGTCTCTCTACCTGAGGCCCTCTAGGGAGCTTAGGGTCAAACAAGTCACCAACCTTTCTAGGGTCGCTTACTCTGGGGACATAACCACCCCTCTGGCCAACCTTAGAGGTTTTCTGAAGGAAATCCTTAGTAGACTCTACGATCTTACTGAACTCTTCATTACCTACAAACTTGGAAGGGGTTACACCATTCTCAATAGCCTGACAAATAGCTAGATTGATTTCTGCGTCATCATGTCCGAGCTTTCTTAGATTATTGAAGCTATCTCTATAGCCAGACTCAAAGTTCTCAAAGTCAATCTGAGCGGCTCTAAGTTTCTCCTCTACAGTCTGCCCTTGGAACCTAGTTGCATAGTGAACACCGTTCTCATCCACATAACCAGAACCACGGTCTACAAAGACAGACTCACAGAACTTTCTAAAGTTAGTAGACTCAAGAGCCTGAAAGACACCCTTAGTAGACACAAGGGGAACTCTGCGTTCGATGTTGTCAAGAAGGTTGTTAATGGATACAGCTACCTTAGTGGAACCTCCAATACCATCAAAGACCTCAGAAGGAAGATCCTTACCTGCCTCCTGATATTCCCTAATGATACTAGCCCTTCGTGCAGTGTCCCCCACATAATGGCCTCCCTTGCCTAGACCCTTGAATGCAAACTCAATACCTGCACCAAACATGGCACCAACAAGCATGTCTTCCATGATGTCATGCTCTGCACCAGACACATAGGTGTCAATCTGATTAGACACAGCACCCAAAGCGGCACCTGTGAGCACCCTACCTGCCATGCCATACGCACCAAGTACGGGGACATAAGACAAAGGATCTACAACAGCGCTACCAATAGAAGAAGTAATCGAAGAGAACCAACCGGCTTTAGCTTCAGCCTGCCTATACTTGATTACTTCATCATTGATCTTAAGTCTTTCTTCGACATCCTCCATCGAAGTAGCACCATTGAGTACAGCATAGTACCTATCCATGTTGTACCCCACCTTGCCTAGGATTTCCCCTCTTTGTTCATCCGTAGGGGCAAACTGTTCACCAAAGATGCTCCCGTCAGCAAAGGACATCCTAAGGTATGTAGGGACATAACCGTGCTTCAAGCCGCCCGTAAAACCGACCTGAGGCTCATCCGATGTATCCTGAGAAGGGTCATAGACATAACGATTGTCAGCCCAACGCTTTGAGCGAAAACTGATACCGAGAAGTCTGCTCCTAGTGGTATTGGCAAGAGCCGCCCTTACAGCGTCCTCATCAATAGGATCCTTGATAAAGGGCTTGATCTCCTTAGATGCCTCAGGCAAATCAAGGTTAGTAAATACAGGCTTCCTGTCAATCAAGGAATCCTCAGAAGGAGCCAAGGATTTCTCAAGAGGCTCCTGCTTAGGAGGTTCACTAGGATTAACGGTGGGGACAGGCTCATTTACCTTCTGTTCCCCCCACCTGTCGTCATCACCGATGGTGTCAATGTAATTCCAAGTTTCCTTAGGGAGCTCTTTGTAGTTTCCCTTAAGGTAGCTCTTCATTGCGGCAGTACCACCATTGTACATAGCCAATGCCGCATATTGATTGCCCTTAGCGTACTTAAGGTTATCCTTCATAATACGACCTGCAAGGTCGATGTTAAAGAAGGGATCCTTAAGGGTACTAAGGTCGGTCACACCATAAGCCTTTGCAGTTTTAGGCATGATTTGCCCGATACCCATAGCACCTGCACGAGACACAGCGTTAGGGTTAAATCGTGATTCTTGATACAGTTGTCGTCTGAATAGAGAATGATTCAAACCGTATCTCTCAGCAGTATCCTTAATGATACTATCATAGGGATGCTCCGTATTCTCGAAGTCACCCCAAGCACTACGTCTAGGATTCATTAGTCAGTTCCACTATTTAGTTTAGAAAGTCTATCAAAGACAGTTGCATTCATTTCCTTTTCAAGCTCCTTAGCCTTTCTTTCAGCGGCCTTATCAAGAGTACGTTGGATGTCCTCAGCCGTGTATGACTTGACGTAGTTGTACGTTCCCTTCTCATACACAACAAGTCTTCCAGCCTCTTCGTTGTAATCTACAGAATACTTGGAGTCATCCCCATAGTCGAACTCCTCTCTAAAGAGCTCCTTAGCCATCTTAGGGTCAGCATTACCATAAGCTCTAGAGGTAAACACTCTAGCAGGGACACTAGTGCCTAGGAGGGTCACGTACTGATTTCGGTAGACATCCTTAGCCAACTCTACGGCTCTACTAGGAGACTCGCCAGAGCCTACAAATCTGCAAGCCATATTGTAGATGAAGTCCTTGCCTGTTTGGTCAATCTCGGTACCAATAACCTTAGAGATCTCAGTTACACCAGTGTTAACCTTGATTCTAAGACCCTCAATCTTTGCTCTTCCCTTGGAGTCAGCCTTGAGTTTTTCAAAGCCTGCAGTTCTCTTTACAACATCTTCCCAAGATCTACCCCCTTCCATTAGAAGAATAGCACCGTGGATAGATTCAGTGAAACCCTTAGTGCTACCAGTGGCATACAAGAAAGACTTAGGGTCAGTACGGTACAGCTCAATCATCTGAGTGATCTCCTCAGGGGGCTCCTTAGGAATAGTCTCGGGCTTCATCCCACTATTGAGATAGTCAGTCGTAATACCCGTCAGCTTCTCACTAGCCGCTTCAGCCTTGTCCTTAAAGTACCGTCTTGCAGGGTTGTCCCTAAAGGGGACAGAAGAGTTCTTAGCAATACCTAGGGCACCCTCAGTAGTGATCTCACCACTCTCAATCATAGAGTCAAAGGCAACATTTATATCGTCTGAAGAGAGATCAGAAGAGTCGCTACTCTTAAGCTCCTTTCCAAGCGATGCGTCCTTTAGAAACTTCTTAGCTAGGTTTTGCTTGATAAGGGCCTTTTGTTCATTTTGAGCCTTTACAGCAGTGGCTCTCAAATTACTTCTTTGGACTTCTCTAGCCCTGTCTACAGCCTTTTCGATGTCCTTTACTCTGTCCGTAAGGATGTTGCCATTAGCCTCCAGTTCACTGTTTCTAATGGCTTCAAGAACGGAAAGCTCGCCACTATCTGCTAGATTACTAAGGCCATTCTGATAGTCAAGGTAAGCCTTAGTGTCTCTCTGGTATCTGTAATTATAAGCCTTAATAAGGGAAGCCTTATACCCATCTTCACCAAGATATTCCCTAAGGGTTACGCCATTAGCAAACGGTAGATCCTTAGAGTCTGCAAGTTGCTGTAGAGTAAAGAACCCTTCAGGGCTGTTCTCAAGAGAACTGATGACACTAGTCCACAGCTTATTTTGATGCTCAGGATCAAGGAACCTACCAACGGTAAGATCCATTTCCCTAAGGGCACCAACAAGTGCTTCCGCATTACCACCATTCTGGATGATTGCATGAACCTTGGCAGATTCGGTGATGAACATGTCCTGAACTTTGAACTTATGTTCAACTTCTTTCTGGCGTGTCATCATCTTGATGCGTTCTGCGGGAGAGTTAGCAAAGACACCCCTGTTAAAGAACACGTCATTAGAGCTGTAACCAAACTGCTTGGCTACATCAGACACATTCTCACGCATGAACTTAAAGAACTCTGCATCTACCTCTTCAGGAGCCTTTCCTTTAAATTCATTAGTGTCGACTCTTCGTTGAAAGTCCTCAGTGATGTACTGGAACAGCATCTGACCATGGGACTCTTTAAGTCTAGCCATTGCAAGAGGGTCATCTTGGAATGGCACAAGGCCCTTGGTCATCTCTTCACGGTACTGCTCAAGAGAATGCGACTTAAGGTAATCATCAGCTAGCTTATAAGACAACTCCTTCTTAGCTTCAAAACCACCTTTAACAGCCCTAGCTACATCCTTAAAACATTCAAGCCAATTGTCTGCTTCTGGGATAGTTACATTATTTTCGTTGATAGAAATTGTAGCAGGCTTAGCCGTACCTAGTTTATCCAAAGCAGAGTTGAAGTATCTCCACTGCCCCCACTGATTGGCAATGGAGGAATTACCATCTGAATTTTTATAAGCCATTAGTAAAAGTAACCTCCTCGTTCTCTAGGGGTAATGTTAGAGTTGTAATAGTTAGCCCATTGCTGTACGAAGTCAACATAGGGTTTGTACTGTTGGTAATTAGCCACTACGTTACCCAGGAAGCTACCACCAGTATTGGATGCAATAGACGCACTAGAGGATGCACCACTCATACCAGTAGATGCAAGGGTACCTGCCCCTCCAAGAGCCGCCAACGATCCAGTAGATGCACCTGCGGCCACTCCCGTAGAAGCCATAGTAGATGCCCCAAGTGTCGGGACAGTGCTAGCCGAAATTCCATAAGAGGCCAAGAAGCTCTCAGCAGTAACAGCCCCAGCACCGCCTGCGGCCCCTGCGCCACCACTAAGTGCGCCTGTAGCAGTAGAGGCCGTAGCCCCACCAAGTGCACCACCAACGGCACTACCAATACCTGCAGTAGCGGCACCCATAGCGGCACCAGTGATCGCACCACTGAGGAACTGTTGGAAAGCCCTAGAGCCACCAATAAGGTTATTGTTGAGGTTATCCCTCGCTTGCTCAACGGATGCCTTAGTCTGGATGTAAAGAGCGTCCTTCTGGAACCTTACATTCCACACATCATTGAGGTAGGCTTCTTTAGTTGCCGTCTCTTGTCTCAGAGTCTGCCCACTAATTGTCTGCTTGATCTTATCTTGAGATCTACCGTCAAGGCCTGTCTCAGCAATAGCCGCTTCAATCTGTGAATTGTTCTGGTAGGCGTTAAGAGACAAAGAAAACAACTCACCTAGTGCAGAGTCGTACATTGATCTTTCTTGTCTGTCAAGTGACGCCTGATTGTAGTTATAGTTTAGTTGCAGGTAGTGCATCTTCTTCTTGAAGGCTTCAACCATGCTACGGTTCTGTTTAGAGATTCCATATAGAGAGCCTGCACCACCAACTACTGCACCAACAGCGGCGCCTACTCCGATAACTACACCACTCATTCTTTAATCAATTCCTTTCTATTAGTTGTTAATAGCATCCACTCCGGAGTAAACTCTTTCTCGCATTCCCTTAGGTCAACCTTATCAGTTCTAAAGCACATCGTAATGTGCGTGTCTTCAAGCGCCCTAAAGGCTTGCCTACGACCACCTTCAGCCTGAATGACGTTGTAACCCTTAAGCCTCCCTACAGTATTCCCTAGGGTAACATAACAATCCCCACTGACAATTACAGTAGTAGGGATCTTGATGTAAGCTCCAATAATAGCTACATCCTTAGGGATAAAACAGGTTCTGTAATACACCCCTTCATAAACAAAGTGTTCAATTGGGATCTCAACTTCATTACAGACACAACTCTCCATAGCATGAATTGCGATGTCACAAAGCATGTTATTCTGCTCAGGAGTTAAGGGTTTCAACTTCATACGCTACTATTCCTTCTAATGTAAAGACCTTCCCAACCACCTGAAATCAGGTTAATAGGTTGGACATTGTCGGAGCAGACAGTAATGACTACTTCATCATTATTGTCTTGAATTGGGAACTTAAACTTACCCGTGTAAACCTTGTTTGCCCCCAAGATAGTCGGAGATTCACCAAGGTTCCTGCCAGTAAATCTATACTTAAAATGCTTTTCCTTAAGGTCATTATCGACCTCGCATTCAAATACACCAGACTTACTATAGTTCAACCAGAAGTATCTAAGCTGTAGCCTACCTTCAATCTCAGAGATAACACCTCCAGTATCTGTATTCCTCTTAATGGACTGCTTAGAGAGAGTCACACAGAATTTGTAGGTAAGACCCACAAACACCTCAACACCCCTCATGTCCCCTTGGATCCTAAAGACACCATTGGAATCCCAATCAGTAACCTCAGTAACGTAACCGTCCTTAGTGACAATGAAATACTTATGATCTTTAGTGGACGGGATAGCACCGTAGATATCATTAAGAGACACCTCAGTGTAATCCTCATAGTCACTGTACTTGTTGGACTTAGGAATTGTATACTTCTTTTTACGATCCATAAAGAGCCTAGTAGGCTCATCAGAGAAGTCAACAGCATTACCTGTCAACAACGCTTTCTCTAGATACAGACCATTCGGAGAGTTAATAAGAAGATAAATCTCTGAGTCAACAAACTCCGCTAGAAGAACCTCAGAATTCTTGTTTGCAAATTCCCACTTGAACCAAGCCTGTTGTTCACTAGTGGCGTTAACAAGAATAAATTTATAACAGTATACGATATTAGGGGTAGTAGAGGAGATAGCCGTAACTACGTTCTCTGTGGTGTTCCCAGAGAGTCTAGTGATGCCCTTAGGAATGTACGTAGGCACATGTGCGGCTACGTCTTCAGCATCCTTAAGGTCAGCCACGTCCTGCAAGGAGTAGTAGCGCATCACAGAACAGTAGTTTACTCGATCATTCACAAAGAAGATCGAAGGGCCAATAGAGATAGGTTGAACATTCGTGTCATAGTCAAAGTTAGTGATCTGGTCACACTTGACACTCTTAGGGGTCATGACGCCATCACTAGACAACACAAACTGACCTTCACGGGAGAACAACATAAGCTCTCTAGCAAAGGGTACAGCATGAGTCAGAATGGCAACCTTATTAGAGGAAACCGAGACATCAATAGGGTCAGTGTCTGCAATAGCCGCAGAGGACTTAAACCAGAAATTAAAGAAGTCGTTGGTTGCACTAAGGATAATGGATTCATCAGCGATGACCCCTAGGCGATTACGATAGAAAAAGATATCGTTAATCTTCCTACCAATAAACGAAGGATCAGGGTTAGTGTCTTCATTACCAGAGCCTCTATCAACCCACGGGAGCTTCTTAAAGAGAAAATTTCCATCCTCCTGCCTAACAATAGCATGGGGCATATTCTTAGGGTTGATCTTAGTGGGAATCCTAGGTGCTACAGTTTCCTTCCACACCTTATGTTTGTCGTCCCACTTTACATAGAAGTCATCATCTTCGGAATTCTTTTCTCCAGACACCTGCATGATGTAATCCTCAGGGGCAATCGGAGGGAGCTTATTAACAGCCGTAACCTTACCCATGTAAGCAATAGCGTTCTGGTTACCAAAGCCATCCTTAACAAGGACATTAGGAGGATCCCACCCAGACTTAGCTCGGATCGTAATAATAGAGTCGCCAACTAGACCTACGTCATAGGAACTCATGCTTGCACTAGACCTAGAGTAACCCATAGAGGCTCTACCACCAACCTGATTCAATAGGTCATCATAGGTGCCTCCTACGTCAGGATTACCACCATCAGGTTTCTTACCAGTATTAAGAAGTGCATACAAGGCTCTTGCAATAAAGGCAGTAGTAGTCTGCACAGCCTGCTTAGCCTCACCACCATCAGGTGTAATAACACCGCACATATACTCACCATCGACATAAATGGCGTAAGTCTTAGCATACTGGGCATTCTTGATGTACACCAGAGCAGTATCATTTTTACCCGATGGGGACGTGCCTTCTACAGCGTCTACCACCTTTTCAGTGTTCAAGACAAAGGTGTAGTCAGCAACAGTAACTGCCTTTAGTTTGCCCTTAGGGTCACTAGTGGTAATGTACTGTTTTGACTCATTATCTTCAAACGTGCATGTCCTAGGCTCACCATTAAGATCAAAAATCTGATACTCACCAGAGCCAATCTGGAGAATGTACTTTTCCTGTTCGTCTCTATTGATTACATGGTACTTCTTCTTTGTAGCATCAACACGGTCAGACAAACGTTTGATTGCAAGAGTCGGAGGTCTCTTCTGTAGACCCTCAACTTCATTAGGAAACCCATTGACAAGCTCAGTTACCTGATCGGGAAATCTGATGATGTCAGGCTGTTGAGAGACACCACCTTTAAATGAGTGAATGCTTTGAGATACTAGAGGCATGCTTAGCTCCTCTGAGTCTGCTGACTAATGAACTGGTCATCATTGAGGATGTTATAGTTACCATCCGTCAGCTCATAGTCTACAATGTCTGCATAAGCCGCACTCTCCTCTAGCTGAAGATGTGCGTCGATGTCCGCAGAGGTAAGATACCTCATCTGAAAGACTCTACTGGCTCTAACAGTAATATACTTTCTGAAGACCTGAGGAAGCTCCTCAAAAGGAAGCTCCCTGACAAGTTCATCCAGAGTGATGCCTTCAGGGAACTCTAGATTCCCTGAATCAAGATCATAAAAATAGCCTTCTCTGCTCACGAACTTATAGCTAGTAGAGACAGCCCTTAGGAAGTCTCTACCATAAGCAACTTTGTTAGTAAAAGAGTCAGGCTTCAAGGTAACACTGGTGAGAGTGTTAAAGCTGTAACCCCTAGACTGGATCTCTTGACTGACAGCCTTAAGGATTCTTACAGCATTCAGCACATCCACATTAGCATCATCCTCAAGAGAGTTAACAGGGCTAGAGCCTACGGATGACAAAATTTCATTTACTGCATCAAGTTCAGTGCTAGGAGTTACAATCATTATTCTTCCTTGTTGTTATTCTTTTCGACGGTTCTTCGAGGCTTAACAGGCTTCGCAGTTGCACTAAGGAGACCCAGTTCATGAGCCTCCTCGGGGGTAAGCTGATACCCCCACTTGTGCACCTGACAGAAGTAAGTAGTCTCGTAAGCCTTCTTTACTTCTTCAATGGTCATCTATTAAACCTGAGCTTCCTTAACAAAGATACCGACAGCTTCAGGACGAAGACCGCCGTGACCCCAAACAGACATACTTGTCCGCTAGACTATCGCTTACCCCTTAGGGTTCTTTTCATTTAGTCGTTGCTTGTGCCAATAAAGGATCATCTCAGCATCATGCCTTTTAAGCCTAAGATGCGGGATGATTGCCTTTAATACTTTAGTAGCAGTTCCGTAGAACGATGCTCCAAAGTTTAATCGAAACTCTTTAATGTTTTCTTTTGTTGTCTTGTAGATCTTACCGCCATAGGTATTTTGGATTAGCTCTACAGAACATACATCAGATTTTTGTACATGGATCTTAAGCCAATGTTCTCTATCGGAACACCTTAGATATCCATCACCATCAATGTATCCTGCTAACCATGCAGGGCTAGCATTCTTTTTGTATCTAGTTGGGCCTGTATCAGCCCTAGATTCTTTAGCAAACTTTCTAAGCTCATCCACCTGTTCTTGGGTGAGATTAACTCCTGAAAGTTCTCTACGCTTATCAAGCATTCTTTGGAAGTGCTTTCCTTTAATTACCATGTGCTTGATAATATGTGGCAAGAACTTTTCTAAGTCATTCTTACCAGATACTTTCCAATACTTTTGATTCTTGTCTTTTACATCAGTGATGCTACCTACATCGTAGGAGTCTCTTAGGAACTGTAGAAGTTTAAAGCCTCTACCTCGAGTATCAATCTGAGTAATACCAAACTGAAGACCTATACGAAAGAATCCGTCTACAGTTTTGTTAAAGTGGAAAGCAATAGTTCCGTCAGCGTCTACGAAACCAGCAACATATTTATTTAGAGTTTCATTATAGTTACTCATCTTTGTATACACCTATACTGTTTTATGAGTTATTTGGCTTCAATCGGGTTGTCTAAAAAGAGTTTCCCGTTATTTAGAAAAGATTACGCGACAGGTTAGTTTATCGCGTACTTGGCAATGATCTGGTCAGCCTGGTATTCGGCTCGACGAGCACGTTCCATAGCGAGATCCTTGAGCTTCACCGTACCAACAGCGGAACGATGGAAGACAATGCCCTGAAGACCCGCAGTCTTGATCTTCGTATTAAGAGCATGCTTGCCATCAATACCGTCATTCAGGAGGTGCGGAACTTCAATGACTTCAAAGCCGCAAATCGTCTGGAGCTTGCCCGTGTTCGGATCAAAGAGGGCATGATAGTTAGCCGCATCAGGCATAAGAGCCTTCATGACAGCAGAGTAACCTTCAGGCGTCAGAAGGCAATAGCGGTCACCCTGCGGGACATAATTCTTCGTCATCTGGGCACGAGCCGCAAGGAGACCCTCAAGGATCTTATTGCCATACGTAGCTTCCTGCGCAACATCAAGACCCGTAACGAATTCAAAGGCCTTACCCGTACCGGGAACCTTGTCGGCACCCGTACCATTGTCGGGAATGTTACCATCCTTGAACTCAGCGTCCTTAGCGGCCTCATTGGCAAGCTCATTGATAATAGCACAGTCAGCGCCCATAGCAAGAGCTTCACCAAGCTGACGGGAGTATTCAACTCGAACGTCATAATGGTTCATCGCATCGTCGATATCCGTGATAAGGCAGTCAGCCGTAAGGAGACCGTCAATAGCGATGACACGTTCATTGTGCTCCATCTTCTTACGCTGGTCATCAAGGGAGTTACCCGGAGCAAGATACTTAGCACGAGTACGACCCATCACAGCGAACGAAGCAGACTTACCATGAGAGATAGTACGAACCTGATGACGAGACATCATAATGGAGGTGCGAGCAAAAGCAGTCAGAACTTCACCCGTGAAGACCTTCATAAAGAGTGCATCACGATCGCCCGCAGAGAGAGCCTGACCAGGATTGGAAATACCAGTAGCAGCAAGAGCAGCCATTTTTAATTATTTTCCTTTTAAAGTATATAAGATTTGTTGTTATAGATAAAATTAAACACTAGTGGCCCACATTCTCTGTTCGACCTGTCGGGTGTATTCAGGATCCCTGCCATAGCGCTTATCGCTCATAGCCTCGATCACTTCAGATTTGTTTGCAAACCCCTTAGGACGATTCACAGGAGTGGCCGTACCGCCATGAATAGACTTATTAGCGGTACCCATCTTGGAAGTCATCTTAGACTTCATGCCTTCAAGCATGAGGGAAACAGCTTCCAGATTATTGTTGTCGATTGCTCTGTTAAAGGAGTCAATCGTCTTCTGAGGGAGATTCTTGGATGCCCAATCAACAATACGATTGTACTCCTTAGTACCCCCTACGGAATCATAAACAGCTTCAGTGAAGCGAGATTCAAGAGCCTTTCGACTCTCAATGAAACCCTCGATAACCTCAGAAGGATAGCCTGCCTTCTCAAGTTCAGCAACGGTTTCATCGGAGAGCTTGCCATGCTCCTGATATTCTCGGACAGCCTTATTGAAGTCAACACCCTTTGCCTTAAGGGAGGTCTTCACGGCATCAATAGCCTTTTCGTGCTTGTCTACTTCTTCTTGAAGATTCTCTTGATCTTCATTTCGATCATGAACAGCCACATCATCAGCGTGACCTTCAGTTCCATCAGCTTGTTCTTCATTATGTTCTTCCCCCGACTTTTCGTTCTGAAGAAGGGGGTCTCCAATATCAGGGTCAACCTCAATCTGAGTCGTAGAAGACTCCATGATCTCGATACCCTGTGCTTCAGCCTCCTCAGTGAGAGACTGAGGTTCATTAAAGTCAGTCATTAGTTATCCTTTAGTTATTCAGGTGCTAGCTATGCTAGTGGCCTAGCTGTGCTAGTGGCCTAGCTGTGCTAGTGGCCTAGCTGTGCTAGTGATCTAGCTGTGCTTCATTGACAGCCATCTGTGCACCTGCGTCAATACCCTGTTGCTGGGCATACTGTTCCATAGCGGCCTGTTGTTCTGCCTGAAGTTCCTCAGGAGTCTTCACTAGACCCGTAGCATCAATATGAGCCGCCGCAAAAATCCTAGTAGCAAGATTACCAACGTTGAGAGCCTGTAGAAACTCAGGGAACTGTTGCATCAACTGCAAAGCCTGAGCTAGATTGTTAAGATCCTGTCCTCTACCAAGAGCATCAATACCCGTGATGATGGAGGGCTCAATCTCTGCAATACTCTCGTCAACCACAGGGAGCAAACCCTGAGATTGCATCTGGTTGTAGACACATGCAACAAGAGGAAGCTGTAGCTCCTGAGACAGGAGAGAATAGACACCACCTAGGGTATCCTCAAGTTCACCCGCAACGTACCTAATCTCTTCTGCGGTAACTCTGTCTCTACCCACAGCACCACTCTGTACTGCAGAGTTGAGAAGGAACGCATAAGACAAACGAGACTCAATCTGTTGAGCAGTAGTGAGTACCGTCTGCATATCCATGCTCTTATTGAGTTGCATGGGAACAACGTCCTCCATACGACCCCTAACAAAGGCACCGTTCTCTGCCTTAGACAAAGCCCTGATGTTCGTCTGACAAGCAGGAGACACTAGGTAGAGAACCTTAGAGGCAATCATGGAGATATCCACAATGCTCTTAGAGAGATTCTCAAGGGAGATAAGGTCACCAAGGTAATCCTCAACAAAGGATCTACCGTAGTGTTCCCCGTCCTTCTTATTGAATCTAAGGGGAATCCAAGGACTCTTGTTTGCAGGATAAGTCTGCTCACTACCCGCAACAGGTTCACCCTCAATCTCCTGATAGGATTCCCACTGATAGGTATCTCCACTAGTCACACGGTAAATGTGAGTATAGATGTCTACCTTTTCGTTGATAGTCGGTTCACCAGAATCAGGGAGAACAGACTGCATGGAATCAGGAAGACTCCCACGGGAAACAGTATCCTTAGCAACAATCTGAAGGACATTGCCAATTGTGTCTCTCTGAACAGCGTACTCACGAAGAGTATAGCACCTCATACCACCTTCAGCAGGAGGCAGGAACAGAAGTGCATTGCCTGCAATGATAAGTTGCTTAATAGCTTCAAAAAGAGTCGGTCTAAGAGACTGAGACTCCATGTACTTAATCATCTGTTGTTCCATCATGGACAAACCGTATTCGATATTGTCCTTCAGCTGGTCGTCAGCAGACTCATTAAGAGCTACAGTCGACTCCGCGTCCAACCCCAGTCTAAAGAAAGGTTGATTAGGAGGCAACAGAGAAAGAAGAAGTTTAGAGGCAAGATTATTAAGACCCCTAGCACCCACAGAATTGTAAGGAGTGGAATAGTTAGTACCACCATCATCAGACTCCTTAGGAAAGAGCATAGGGATCGTGTAGGTTGCGCACTTCTCTGCTCTCTGTGTGTACGGGTCTCTGTCTGTCGTGAGTTTGTCATAGGTCGTCTTAGCTCCTTCAAGAGGGATATTTCCTGCGGTATGTTCACTAGTCGCCATTCCAACCGTCCAACCCATCATTCAATGATTGATTACCAACCATCATAACCCTCCATGTTAGACAAGGTTACGGCCTGCACCTGCAGACACATCAGCATTCCCTGCCTTCTTAATTCTAAGACCCTTCTTACCCTTACGAAGCTGAACCTTTTCGGTTTCTTCCTTCTTCTCAGCTTCACCCTCAGGGTTCGTAAGCTCAAGCTCAGGAGCAGGCGTAGGAGCCTCAGGGGCACTCTGACCACTATTACCTCTACCAGTAATCTTGTGGACAACCTTCTTGAAAGGCTTAGTGATCTTACTAAAAAATCCCATTAAATTTCCTTGTAAAAAGTTTTGTACGAAGAGTAACCCAAGTGTTTCTCATAGGTGTTCTCCAACATCTTGTTGTTGAGTGTGTTGGCGTTAGAGAAGGCCAGTAGTCTTACGTTAGTACAAGCTCTATTTTCAAGAGCATAAGCCATTGCCCTAGACAAACCAAGACCCTTTTGGAAAGCTACAGTGCACTCTTCATTTAAAAATGTTACTCCCTCAGGTGCATACCAAGGTCTCCCCCTAGACACTAGGGATGCACCCGAAAGAGCATTTTCTTTGTTATAGAAAACAAGGATGATGAAGTCTTCAAATTCACCACTAATGACACCCTTAAGAAACTTACGCACTACCTTTACGTCAGCATATTTCTTAATGAAAGGGAGGGAGTCAGGGTCATCTTTGATGATCTTCGCACCCTTGTCGATGATCTGTTCTAGGATGTCACCATCATTAGGTTGCAAGACACCAATCCTAGACACGTTACTTAGGGATGTTAGTCCCTCTGCCAGAACCCACATGGTCAATCCTCAGGGCCTTCTTGCCCTTGTTCTTCTTGTGTTCCGCAGTTTCTTCAGCACCCATTTCAGGAGCCTCAGGTTCGAGCACAGGTTGCTCAATGGCAGGAGCCTGAACCTTAACCTCAGGAGCCTTAGGTTTACTAAAGAGTCCACCCATTAGTTATCTCCGTTCTGTTTATCGTATTTATTTCTAAGGTAGGTAACAACCTGTTGAATACCTAGAAGAGTCTCATTACTCTTTTCATACCAAATCATCTTTCGAATGTCAAAGATATCCTCAAGTCTCTCAATGAGATCCTTAGGAACATAAGGGAACTCTTCTTCCTCAACAACGTTGTTTTCTTCTTTGTTCATGTCTTCCTCCTACCTAGGACTATTGATTTAATTAAAAATAGCCCTAGGGGTATTAGTATTGATTAAAAAGGATTGTACTTCTTAGGTAGACCCTCAGATTTACCTAAAGGGTAATCTTCATAGTGCAAGATTCTAGCCATAGTTGCCTCTCTAATGGCATCCTCTTCAGTAAGACCCTGAGACTTGAATGCTTTCAAGACCTCAGACCACCATTCAGAATCAGGATGCCCATTAAGGAGCTTATTGGCTTTCACAGGGCCATAAGTGGGGCACCCCTTATAGCCGTCTGTAACGTCCCCTACTAGGGTCTGATAGCACAGCCATTTCTTGGAGTCCTTCTCAGTGATGTTATGAAAGACATCATTACCGAAATCATAGAAGTAACCTGGGATTGTCTTGAAATCCTTGTCCATAGACACTGCGACACAAATATCTTTATAGACAGGACTAGTGCAGTAGATACCCACAACATCATCAGCTTCAAGGTACTTGACTGTATGAGAAATGTAGGTTTCTTTAATCTTGTCTACAAGACCTTTGTAACAACAAGGTTTACGATTAGATCGCCTATTGGACTTATAGTCAGGATTGTAGACTTTCCTAAAGTTATCCTCATCGGAGAAACAGAATACATAGGTAATCTCTTCACCAACAAAATGCTTATTTAGCTTCTCATCAATAGCAATAAGCATGTCGGTAAAGTAATCCCATGCGTCATCTACTTCAGCATGACAAGTCCAAAGACCATCCCCCCAGTCGATATCCTTCTGGACAGCAGAGGACGCCTTAAAAGCTAGGATATCACCGTCTACAAAAGCATATCTCATTATTCACAAGCCTTAAGAATAGCGTATGCCTTACAAGTGAGCCTCCAATAATTAGTGGCTTCATTATAGTAATTAATGGCCGTAATATGACCCCTAGAGGCCGCCTCAGCAATCAGCTTGGCATTCTCACGACAGAAGTCCGCCTGAAGTTTCGGATTGTTCTGGTCAATATACTTAAGAAAACTAAGATACTTATTCATTTTCTTTCTGAGGTCCCTCATAGTAAACACTCTCTTCTTCCCAATCAACTTCATAGCCAAGACGTTCAAGAATCTCATAAAAGATTTCTTTGTCAGTCCAGTCTTCATAGAGTTTGCAGGGATTTGGAATGTGCATAAAAAGCAGTTTACCATTCAATCGAACTTCGGCACCACCTGCAGTCCCAAAAACAGGATCCGTCTTATAGAGCCACTTAATGTCAACAACGCTCTTTTTGTTGGTCTTACACAAAGCCATTACCTCCTTAGGTTCATTCTTATTAAGAACCCTTTCAATCTCTTCTACGGTCATAGGTCTACGAATCATAGCTACTCCTTAGTGACAATCGAACCAGTTGGCACCAATTTTACCTTCAGTATCCAACTGACAATTAAACTTAAAGAACTCCTGAGTCTGTCTCATAGACTCCTGAGCAATTCGTACACAATCTTCTGCAATCTCTTTGGTTCTACAGGCAACCTGTACTTCATCGTGCACCCACGCCATCATGGCAAAGTCTCCATCCCAACCATGCTTGTAGCCTGCTTTACGCATATTCTCCTCAACAAGACACACCCACTTCTTGCAGATAAGGGCACCTGCAGACTGCAGGATAGTGTTCAGAGCCGAGTGAGGGCTTCGCACATAAACAAGGCGGCGATCAAGCCCAAGAATATGGTGAGAAATATTAAGAGTAGGGCAATCAGGGTGGACACGTTTCTTCCATTTTACTTTTTGAGTGTTGCCAATCCATTCAGAGGACTCCACAAGAGCCTTATCAATGGAACTACAGAGCTTCTTGTATGCAGGGACAGCCTTAAAGAATCTTTCCTTAAGGGCTTTACCATCCTTAGCAGTTCCATTAATGACAGCCCCAAGTTTACCGTCACCACCACCATAGAGCATGCAGTAGATCATAGTCTTCGCTTGGTCTCTCGTAGGAAGTCCTGCCATCTTCTGATTATGAGTGTGAATGTCACCCTCAAGGATTTCCTTTATATAAGCACCGTTGTCAAAAGGAAACAGGAAAGACCCAAAGCACCGAAGTTCCAAACCAGAAGCGTCGATGCCTGCCTCAAACCAGCCTTTAGGAACTGTGAACAGAGACCTGCACTCTTTACCGTATGGAGACCTTCCTGCAGGAACTTGTGCAACATTAGGATATGAATGTGTTGCACGACCAGTAACAGCACCATTAGGATTAACAGAACCGTGAATACGGTAGTATCCATCTTCATCTTCCTTCATAAGCTTAAGCCAAGCGTTGTCACCCTCAGCAAGCTGTGCAATACGCTTGTTAATCAACAGGTACTCAAGGATCTTAGGTGTCAGAGGGATACCCATAGCAGACTGAAGGGTGTCTTCATCAACCTTAGGGGCACCCGTAGGTGTAACCTCAGTAGGCTCCCAACCTCTTTCCATAAGCACCTTAGCAATATGACTACGAGAGTTAGGGTTAAAGGTAACCTCCTCATACTGAGGATAAGGAACGCCTGCTTTAATTCCTTTCTTAGCGTTATCTCGCTTGTAGACCTTGTCTCCCTTGTAGACAGTCCAAGAGCCTACCTCAGAGACAAGGCTTTCATAGATCTCCTGTCTCTTTGCAGAGAGTTCAGCATAGAGCTTTACTGCCGCATCTTTATCAAAGACAAACCCATTACGTTCCTGCTTAGCCATGACCCAAGCAATGTCATGCTCAAGCTGAACGGCCTTCAAAGGGTAACCCTTAGCCATCAGCTTATGGAACAACTTAAGGGTAACCACAACGTCCTGTTTGTTGTACTCATACATTTCAGGAGTGAACTTATCCCATGCGTCCTCTTGTTCACCATAGGTGCCCTTCAGTTCACCCATACGGTAACCATAAGCCTTCAAGCTGTGGGAACCATAGAGGGCCTTAGGGAGCCTACCAGAACGAATGAGGCCAACGTCAGTGTCCTTAATGTTCGCATAGATCAAACGAGCAAGTACAAGAGTGTCGATACAGACATCTCGAACATCAAATGCAAACCTCTCCCCCTTGAGCTTCTTAAGAGCAGGGATGTCGAATTTGCAGATATTGTGACCAACGATGCTGTACCCACTAGTACCATACTTATTCAGGGCATCGAAGAACTCATCAAGATCAGTGTAGCCAGTGTACAAATCAGTGTAGGAGTCATACAACCAACCACACCAAAACCTCTTGGTCGTATCAAGCAACCCATCAGTTTCAATATCGAATACAATAAATTTGTCTTTAATTGTCAGCATTTTCTATTCCTTAAATAGCCTTGCTTATTTCTTAAATAGCTTTGCTAAAAAGATCCTACAGGAACACCATAAGGGAAGCTACTGTAATAGAGAGCACCCACATTGCAATCACGTAGATCTTGAATACCAGACAGCTGAGGTCTCTGTACTCATCAGAATACTCATGCTCAGAGGCTAGAAGCACAGGCGCTATAGGAAGTAACAGGATAATCCAAAAGCATGAGAGAGCACGATCCGTAAGAGACATGTCCTTGTCGTAATACCAGAAAGTAAGTGAATAAATAAACTCTTTAAAACTCATTTTCTTCATCCTCAAAGGGACACTCAGTGTCTGCCTCATAGTCAGAGAGCCTACCAGTGTCCTGATCGTAGTAAAGGTAACCACTGATACCAGTGTCACCACTAAAGCGATTCTTAAGGACTCTGAGAGTCAACACATTAGGATTGTCACCCTGTTGGTTTCTCTCAAGACCAACCACCATGTCAGAGAGCTGTGCAATAGCTCCAGACCCTCTAAGTTGACTCAAGGACACCTGTGCACCCTCTTCGTGTCCCTTCTTCTCAGGACGCTTAAGGTGAGACACTACGAACATTGTAGCACCCGTCTCTTCAACGAGTGAACGAAGGTTAGTCATTAGCTTGTCAATAGCCTTACGTTCACCACCATCCTCATCAGTGTCCATACCAGAGACCACAATGGAGATATGGTCAAGGAAGATACGCTTACAGCCGAGTGACACAATCATGTACCTAAGTTTACTAAGCAGATTGCCTGAATCAAGAGACCCAAAGTGGTCATAGAGGAAGAACCTGCCGTTACCAATTGTCTCGCTAAAAGCTCTGCTTCGCTCACCTTCATCTGCACACTCAGGGTCGAGTATAAGCCGGCTATTGAGATGGATAGACATGAGTTCCAGCCCAGTTTTTCGAGTAGATTCTTCAAGAGCAACAATTCCGCAAAGTTCTCCCCTTTGAACACCAAAGTAGTATTCGAGTTCTCTGAGTATTGTTGACTTTCCCATACCACTTCCACTTGTGAAGACATACAATTCGCCATGTCTAGCTCCTTTAGTTTTGTTCTGAAGAGCAACCCAAGGATACTCCACGGAATCCTTAAGGTCATCAATGTCGGTTACGCACTTCTCATACAAGTCAGTACCCGCAACAATACCATCAGGTCTATAAGGCTTGGCATTCCAGATAGCCTGAATAACATCACTACCTTTTCCTTCAAGTAGGCACTCATTAGGATCCTTCAAAGGAAGGTTTGCAATGAACGCCTTACCTGCAGGCAACACCTTGGCACACTCTTCACAAGCCTTACGACCAGGTTCATCCATGTCAAACATGAGAACCACTTCTTCAAACTTGTCAAGATACTCAAGGTTATCTTCAATAGCCTTCTTAGCCGCTTGAGCCCCATTGGGGATGCTCACAACAGGCCACTTGTTAGACTGAAGCTGACTCACAGTAAGACAGTCAATCTCGCCCTCGGTGATCACAATCTTCTTACCAGAAGACCACAACTGAGAACCAAAGAGTCGATTAGAGATCTTACCAAGGACTGCAAAAGTCTTATCAGGAAATCTAAGTTTCTGACCTACGATGTTACCACTGTCATCATAGTAGTTGGCTACTTGACAGGGGGTTCCCTTGTAGTAACCCACCATATACTTGAACTTAGAACAGGTGTCCTGATTGATCTTCCTTGCAGTCAGATAAGACACATCAAGATCATCAAGAGGAATACATTCCTTACACATAGCACTCTCCTTTTTATGGATTACTTCCCCATCAGCTCTAAAATACGAATTACAAGAATAACAATAACGATGGCCATCGCTAAAGACTCCACAGGCGTCAGAGGAGCCACATTTAGGACAAGGTTCATGATAAAGAAACGTACTCTCTTGATTCATCTTTTAATAACCCAGTTTACAACGAAGGCTCTCCCAACCGTACAGGTTTCTATGGTACCGCATGTCTCCTGCCCAAATACAGGGGTGCTCCATGGGTGACAAATGACCTGCGTCAAAGAGCCTTCGTGCCAGCTTCTTGTCCTTGCGTTCGTCAGGACAAGAGCCGTCATGGTTGTTGTAAGACACTCTTGCACAACGTGCAGAGGAAATAAGCATGAGATCATTAATGAGGACTTCAGAAGAACTAAACGAGTTCATGCAGTGCTCATCAACTTCCTCCTGAGTGATAAAGGGAAGACTAACATACTTCCCACAAATATGGTAGACACTAATGATATTATTGCCTACCTTGTCCATCTCACCCTTAATGGCCCTTGCAAGATCCTGCATCTCAGGCTGTGCATCACTGGCAAGCCTAAGATGCAGGAAATTCTCCCATTCAGTAGCAGTAACAATCACGTTAATGTACTGGAATGGTTCAAGGATTCGGTTGACGTGTTGCTTATGGACACCAAGAGCAACCATGGATTCCGCAACAACTACTGCATTGTCTACAGCTTTAAGCCAGAGATCCTTAAAAGACTCATAGGTATCCTCAGAAGCCTCAACAGTACCAACCATGCCAGATTGATTCATATAGACGTGAGAAGGGATAAAGGGGTCATTGCGCACCTGTTCAATAACCTTAGCTACAGGGATAGCACGGGAGCTACTGGCATTGCGACTGAAGACCCTGTGAGTCATGAATTCACTATGGATCATCCTAGGATACCTAAGGACGAACGTATAGAGATTATCCTGATGGCAGATGCAAAGGGCTTCACTAGATCCAACTTTAGTTGTCATTATCTTCCTCATCATAGTCGTCGTCTTCATCCTCGTCGTCTTCTTCATCAAGGGACTCAAGATATTCCTGATACTCGTCTTCCCAACGAGCTTCCCAATCAGATTCCATTCGATCAAGCTCCTTCTGAGTCTGCATAATTGCCTCTCTTTTAAAAAAGTAAATGGTACCCTAGGAGGGAATCGAACCCTCACGAGCCTTGCTTCTCCACTGATTCTAATTCAGTTGCGTATACCATTTCGCCACTAGGGTATTTTTCTGTGGGGATAACCGTTGCCCCATCGGATCTATTTCGGTAGACATCCTAGTCGGGAGCTACCCGACCTCCTAAGAGCCGCAGGACTTCCTCACTTCTCTTATGATGAGAGGAGTACAATCAAACAGCGTATTTGGTACGGCGTGGAGGAATCGAACCCCTTGGCTCCTTCCCGATGTTTTATGCCGATAGTTTAGAAGACTATTTCGGGGGCACGCCGTGTAAGTTAATAGTATTCCGTAATCTGACGAGAGTTAGCCTTACGGATCTTGTAGTAAGTAAAGCCACTCTTAGGATTCTCATCCATCACAGGCGCTCTGATGGTAATATCATCATTGTACCCGTCATACGTGTAGTAAACGATGTAGTAGATGGGCTCATCTGCAGTTGCATCAAAGAATACACAAGAGCATTCGCGGGTAAAGCCAGAAGCACTTAGAATTTTAATCTCATCCCTATAGTATTGCTTGTCAGCCACCGCCGCACATCCTGAATTACCAATAAGAGCTTCAATATCCCACTTATTAAGTACGATGTAGTTTTCTTCCATAGTGTCCTCACTTGTGTAAGTCGATTATTGCTTCAAGTCGTCTATTGGTGTCTCTGAGTATCTTAACACCTTCCCCGTGTAGTTCTGCACCTTCTGACAGTAGGTTTCTACACTGGATGACTGACTCTGCATAAGCTCTATCGGTATGCTGCATGATGGCTTTGTTTCCTGCATTGATGTTGTATTGCAGGCGGTTAACCCGCTTATCAATAGCAGATTGCACAACATCAGCGGTAGCCATGTCTTTAAGAAGTAAGTTAATCGTCGCATCCTTTCTTTCCTGTAGAGTCTTTAGTTCCGTTAAGTGAGTCCGTTGCTCCTCTAGGAGAATCTCTTGATTTCTTTTTTCCTCAATAGATTCACCTAGAGCCAGTCCCAGAATGAACGCAAGGATAACCATAAGAGATTTCACATACTGCATACTCTCTCCCTAGGAGTATTGATTTTATTCAATGCGGACAACATCCCCTTCTTCAGGGTCTCCATTAAAGTCCTTAAAGACACCCTTGGAGAAGACTACCTTACTCCAGAACGCCTCAGTATCTTCATACCTAGCAAACTTAGCGCCCTTATACCATCCCTTAACATCAAAACAAGGGCAGTCTTTGTTGACGCCTGCAAAATCTCTGTGACCAAGTACATCGACCTCATCTTTATAGTACCCTCTGAGATAGTCCAGTAGACACTTAAGAGACTCCTTCTGCTCCTCTGTAAAGTTGTCTACAGACTTGCCCTTAGCATCCACACCACCAATGAGGCAGATACCAACAGAACAGCTGTTGTAACCCTTTACATGGGAACCAATGGCCTCTAGGGGCCTGCCTCTCTGGATGGTACCGTCAGTAAGAATTACAAAATGATAACCGATACCCAACCACCCCTGCTGTCTGTGCATCTGGTCAATGGTTTTCCACGTAAAAGATGGCACATTCTGAGTGGCAGAGCAGTGAACGACAAGATATTTAGTAGTCTCTCTATTCTTATAAGAGACAAAAGATTTATGCTCCTCAATCTTTGGAGCCTTGAAAGAAACCATATTTTAATTAACCTTTATTAAGAAGAATCCCTTCAGGGATTACCTTGGGATCCTCTTTAATCCATTCAAGGGGGATTGTTTTGTCGGAATATTTGATCCCATTCTTTTCACAAAAGGACGCATAAGTTGTTTTGCTTCCTTTGTAAATAGGGGTTTTGGATCTACTAAAGACAAAGCGAATGTCCAACTCGGGGTGTTGAGCCTTAATTAAAATATGTTTCTTCCTATCTTCAGAATCCCATACACCTTTAGTTTCTATGAGAATCCCATTAGGCAAAACGAAGTCAGGAGTATATTTGTGCTTGCTTTGGGGCACAATATACTCCAGATACTTCTCCTCATAATGAGGCTCAATACCGAAGGCCCTGAGGGAGTCTGAGACTTTCTCCTCAAGGCCGCTTCGGTAAGTTCCCTTGTTGTGCATCCTCTTTTTACTATAGGCCGCACTACGGGTAGTCATTTATTACTCTTCATGCTCCTTAAGCAGGTTTCTACGAGAGGGGAGCATAACCCTACATCCTTCATGAACCTCATCTTCATAAATGTCATACTCATAAGAGCCGAAAACTCGAATGAAGTATTTATTGTCCCTATCGCTCCAATCGGGCAGGATTTGTCCAATCATAAGGTCGGGACGGAAGAAGCACTCTGCAGATTCATCAACAGGATCAAACATGACAAGGACACTGGCACCCTCAACACTACTAAGATCCTTACTAAGGAATTCATCAATGCTGTAAGGCTTATCGTACTCGACACCTTCTTCGTCTTCAAAGATAAGATCCTTATCCTTGACATAGAACGTGAACGAGTAGGGCATCACACCGTAGATGAATTTAGCGTCATAGAAAGCGGTGGTGTTCTTGAAGTCCTTCTTATCGTTCCCAGCAAAGGAGCAATAAAAGTCAATTGGTGCCTTACCATACTTTTCAATGTGCCAGTTGTAAGTCTCAATTGCGGACTCAAGAGCCTTTTCAAGGCCTTCCTCAGTAAGGAGGAGGCCGAGTCCTTCACGAATCTTAGAGCCGAAAGTAAACTTAATCATTTAGAAATCTCCGGGAACATCATTGTCAATATCTTCAAAGCTCTTAGAGGAATCCTCAGGCTCCTCACCGTTATAACCCTCTTCTTCTTCAAAGCCATAAGAGGACGCAGAGGCATCACCGAACTCATTCAGAGAGATAACCTGAACTGCGAGAAGTCGCAGGGAAAGCCCACAGGTACGCGTAGAGGGCATGTAGTACGGGTTGGCAGTAAAGGACACCTTGATGACACTGTCGCGACCGATGTTTACGTCAATGGGCTTCCCCTTAGAGTCAAACTGACGAATCTTGACGGTAATCTTGGAACCGTCCTTCTTCGTAATGACCGCCTTCTGCTTGAACTTCATCACAATGCGGCCTTCTTCATCCTTTTCGTAGATGTCCTGAGTCACCACCTTGCGGCCCTTTGCAATGGCCTGCTTGACATTGTCGTCATTCTCATAGAAGTCCTCAAGGACTGCCTCGAGCTTAGACACGAGGGAATTGGTCTTCTCATCATCTTCCATGACAAGATTAACTTTGTAGTCACCCTCGGGATTGAACTTCGTGTCGGGAGTCTTGAGAGCGGGATACTGTGCGAGACCCTTGGGGGTCGTGAAACGATTGTTGTTGCTAGACATTAATTACTTCCTTGTTTGTTTAACCTAGGGAGACTTGGTTACTCTCCCTAGGAGTATGGATTTTATTAGTTTAACCTAGGGAGGCTTGAGCACTCTCCCTAGGAGTATGGATTTTATTAGTTGGGGTTAGCTAAAGGCGTACATGGACTCCTTGACTCGCTCAAGATCAAGGTTTCCCTTAGAGGGAATCTCAGGGAGCTTGTCGACCATCTTAGGAGACAAAAGGTTTTCAATGTGATCATGAAGATCCTGCAGTACATCATTCTTGCTGTAGGTATCTACAAAGACTTCCCTAACGGTCGTGAACATGATGTCACCATGTCCTGCAGGTGCACCATAGGAGTCATGAATCATCGCAAAGGACTTGACACCCTTGTCTACACAAGAGCACACCGTAAGCATAAGGTGGGAGGCATCCATGCTATGGACGTAGTTGGGTGCAATACCCTGCTTCTGCTTTCGGGTGTCAATTTCGGGGGTACTTTCGTACACAACGGGGTTGATAGAGGCACCTTCCTCAATCTGACTGTCTTCCTTGAATGGCTCCTTGACTCGAATGGTTCCAGTAGTGAAAGTCCTGAGTTGCTTGAGCACAACCTTGTTGTACTTCTGTTTTACAGGGAATCCCGCAGGGGTAATCCAATAGGTAGGCAGACTCTGGCCGTTAATGTCCTTGTCCTGAGCGAGGAGACCACTTGCAACCTGTAGCCAACCCATAGCCTCCACAGCTTTCACTACGACCCCTTGCAGGGCTTCCCAGATCAATCCAGCCATATACCTAGCGGACTGGCTAGGACGACTGAAGGCCGTGGGATTCTTTGAAAGAGCAGGGTAAATGGTGTCTTCCAAAACCTGTTCGGCAAAACCAAATTTACTAGAGCCATAGCAGAGCGTCATGGTGCTACGCTTAGTCACCTTACGGGTAACTCCGTGCTTGAGCCATTCCGTGGCCATACTGCGGGTGCCCTTCTTCAGGTAATCATCACCGTCTTCAGTTTTAGCCATGGTGTCATCGGTACCATTGTCATAGTCCTTTTTAAGCAACTCTGTGACCTTAGTAGCGACAATGCCATAGATGTCATGAACATGATCGTCAGGCATGAGGTTGACGGCTTCCCCACCGACTTCATCCCTTAGCATCGCAGAAAAATGCTGTAAGCCAGAGCAGGAGCCATCAAAGGCAATCGGGAGGTGAGACACATAAGAGTCGCCCTTATCAAGATAGTCCGCCCATTCAAAGCAGAACGCAAGGAATTCCCAAGGGGAATCCGTCTCAGTCCATCGGAGATCCTGCAGGGGATCCTTGGCAATAGACAGAATCATGTCAGTGTTCTCATAGACCCAAGCAATACGCTCTTCAAAAGGTTTCTTGTCAAGGCCGTAGCAGTTAGCACCCTGAAAGGCCAGCCAAGTATGCCCATTCTCTCCCAAGGGGACACCTTCGGCAAACTCAATGAGGGCTTTAGTAAAGTCATTGCCTTGAGGGCTCAACTGGGTCAAGGGATAGACACGACCACGGAAATCAAGATTATGGGGAAAATAAATTTCCATGTCGTCCTTGTAGGTGTTTGCCAGTGCGAGGACACCATTCACAAGGTAACGCTTGCTCTTACGCTTATTGTCGTCTTGATAGTAGTGCACCATAGCACTTCGCCAATCACGTTGTACCTCCTCGTTAGTGTCTGCCTCTGCAGGCCTCATAGGAGGCTCCGCAGGAGTCGCAGAGGGCATCTCAAGGCCCTCAGGGATGTGGGCCCAAGAGCAAACCTCATTGGCCACGTCGAGCACCCTACGGTTAATCCTCCAAGCCGTAGACTGGATGGCATTAACAGCCTTGTACACGTTAGGCATGTCAACCTCATCGTAGAGCTGTGCACACTCCTTAGAGGGCATTCTAACAAGCTGTATAGGTTTCTTAAGGTTGATCAGGTAACCACCATCAAAAGGGGTAGTCCACGGCTTAGGAGGAATCACCATGGGCCTATTTTGGAACATGAGACTAGCCGTTTCCTTGTCCTCGTGTTCCAAATACGTCAACACGTCAGGGTCAAGACAGAAAATGTAATGTACGTTTTTGTTGTCACCCATGGTTTTCTCAAGGGCACCTAAGCCAGTAGACACGATGAAAATGTCTACCAACTTAAGACCTACTTGAACCCTGTTAGCATTACCCCACTTGTTCCATCTCTTGAGTCTCTTTTCGTCTGAAAGGATTTTTTCTTTGTTTTCGACATAGCGCTTTTTGAACTGCATGGAAATACGCTTATCAAGCCCTGCATTAAAGCGACTGAGCTCTTTCTTATCCATGGTTGCAACTACCATCTTGAATCGAAGTTCATCCTCAATAGCTTCACCAATTGCAGAGGACAATTTGGTTAAAGACACGATTCCAAGGGAATTTTCAATGATGGTTCTAATTGCAATGAATGCGATTTCTTCGGACGACAAGGACCGAATAAGGGATGCCATCACATGACGCTTACCGGGCTTGCCAGTATCAACATCCTTAAACCACTTGTCAAGGGCCTTAGTCATGACAGGGATGGCTTCACTGATAAGGACTCTAGAGGCACCCATATTACCAATAGTACCGCTTTCAATGGCCTTATTACGCTTAGACATGAAAGCATTGAAGGCATTTTCCTTGCTTTCAAGTTCTAATTCGATTTCCCTGTCTACACGGGCTTTGCCGTATTTAAGACAAAGATCATCATATTCATTTTCACCATCAATTCTAAAACTATTCAATTTATCATAAGACATAGGGGTTACCTTTATGTTATATCTTAAATAAAACCAGCATCTGCTCTGAAACTTATTTACACCTTAACTCAAGCCAGCATCTGCTCTGAAAACTAGTTATATCTATAGATCTTTTATACTCTTTTATATAGGGTTATATAGGTGATGATGTAGGATATTACCCATAGTTAAACTATAGACCCCTGTGGTTTCCTTTGGATTCCCTTAGGAGTCTATAGCCTCTTTCACCTCTCCCTAGGAGTATGGATTTTATTAAATCCTCGTGTCTCCTCTAACCATTGATTTTACCTTTCTCAACACACTCATCGTTGACATAGATGGTACCGAATGACTCGAAAGTACGCAACCATTCGGCATAAGTCAGGTATTTGTTTCTGTCTTTCTCTGCGGATTCCCCTGCTTTGCGTCCTGCTCTGAACGCGTATTTAATCATATTGCCCTTAAGGAATCCAATGAATTCCTCATGAGATAATACATTGAGCATCAATTCAATAGGCTGGACAGCTCCCATATAATGGGTACTGGTTTCAGGCTTTCCACTGTTAATTTCTTCCATTTTGCCCCTTTTAGTAATAGATTCCCATAAGTTTGCAAATAAAGACAAACAGAGGAAAAATTCCAAGAATGATTGCAATTCCAATGAATACAATCAGGTATTCTTTAAGATTAAGCATTCTTTTCAATCTCCTTAATATGGTTATTCCACATGGACAGGATTGCATTCATAACACTGCCGTGCATTGAAGCATTTCCAATGAGTTCCATAGAGCCCCCTTTCTTAAACTTGTACAACTTGCCCTCTACAGTCTCACCACCTGAATATTTACCGGTGAAAGTGTAGATAGACTCGCAGTCCGTAAAGGTGACTGCATATGCCCCGTCTTTCCAACGATAGAAAAGAATAGAGGCCACGTCAGAGCGTTCGATGACGGTGGTGGTGCGAGTATACATGTTATCTCCTATGGACGCCCCTAGGTGCCTTAATTTGGCTCCTAGGGCATTGCTGATGGTTAGTGTTGGGCTCGCTTGATCTGGATTACCCTACGGGCCTTTCCTTTGCTCTGGCCGTGGACTTCAAAGAGTACCACAGCCTCCCTGTCTCGGGAGCAAAGACGACACTCCTTTGATCCTTTGGTTTGAACATGGGGTTATTATAGGGTACTTTGAACTTTTATGCAAGTGCTCATCACGCAAGCCAGATCCTCACGCATTCCGTGAAGGTTCCGGTAATCTCGTCTTTGCAGAAGACAGGGTTAATCGTTCCGTCTTCCTCTTCGTCGACGATGATGGAGCGTCCTTGCACTACATCCTCATCAAACTGGGCGACCATAGCGGCCTCTCCGGTGCTCTCAGGGGCATCCATGGGAATGATACCCGTGTAGTCCCCATTGATGAGAGCAGGCAAAGCCCACTCGGCGACCATGTATGACGGTAGGGTGTCCAGTACCTTTTTAACCTGTGCATTCATCTTCAAGTCTCCTTGTGAAGGCTAGAGGGCTACCATGGGCACCCCCTAGCCCCTTATGGTTTAGTAGCTGGCAAGCTCTTTGATCCAGTGGGCAAGCTCTCTCGTGTTCACCATGTACACCCCGTAACTCGTTGTGATCGTGTCACAGCCATTCTTGTGCCAGTACCCTTCAAAATCGAAATACTCCCTGAACTTGTAATCAATGTCAAGACCATTGAGCACGGCGAGGCAGAAGCCTTTATCTGCATCATCCTTGACCTCATCGAGGTTCCCGAGGAGCTTGAGACACCACGGCGAGGTTGCAACGATGACGGCCATGTCAAGAGCATCGCCCTTATTGAGGCAGGTACTGAGTAAGTCCCAACGGATATCCTCAGGGCTTTCGAAAGGCTTTAAGGCCTTCTCGATGACCTTCATTCCAGATTCAGGATACAGCACCATATGGGCTCCGACTTCCTTAGCGAGGGTGTCGAGAGGCATCCCGTTGACCTTTTTTGCGTGGGCGAGGAATTCATTGAAGTTCATTTTTGTTACTCCATAGTTGCTAGCGAGCTAGCTGTTGATTTACAGGGGATCCCCAAGGAGAGGCCGTAGCCCCTCCCTTAGGACTCGTTAGAGATTGTACCACACAATCCCGAGGGTTACAAGAGTCACCATCAGGTTGATCACAACACCAATCCCAACGAGTCGGACGGTGTTCATCAGATCGGTGCTAGTGTCACTAGCGGTGTCGTCCTCAGAGGTGCTGTCCTGTTCGGTTTCAGTCTCCTCGACCTTAGAAGGCTCGTGGCGATCCGCAACACCCTGAACAACCTCGTTGAACTCGGCGAGCATCTCAAGGAGCTCATTGATGATAGCAGAGCTCTTGAAGAATTCGACCCGGCCACCATTGGCACTGCGGGCCTGAATTGTTTCGACCTTACCGTTCAGGAATTCCACCGTGAACCTGCGGGCCGTCTGGTGAGCACGCCTACGGTCAGTGTAGACGTACTGGACACGGACTCGACCGTATCCGAGAGACTCCCATCGGAAATCACGGGCGAGATTGCCAGAGGGCAGGGTGATGATGTGAGAGGATCGAACAATCATGATGTACTCCTTTAAGTAGTGGTGCTAGTGGTGGTGAACGGCTAGTGAGCTAGCAACGTTTTGTCGTTCTCCATGCCCTGAACTATAGAGCACCCAAAATCACCTGTCAAGCCCTCAAGTGAAAAAATACCGTAAACATGGTATGCCCCGTCTCAGTGTCCTAGCCCGCTCTATATAGAGGAGTCCTGTGCTAGCTCCTGCTAGCTGTGGAGCCCTGTGGAGTACCAAAGGAGTACCAAAGGGTACAAAGCACAGATAATGTCACCCAAAGGCAAACAATTGATCTAGATCAAACCCCATATTGACCCAAATCAACCCTAAAGACCCCTGTGGATAACCTGTGGATAACTTGAAAAACACTGATAAACTATCCAGTATACCACAAGTACCCTAATGAAGTCAATAGGGGAAAGCACCCCTTGACAGCCCTTTGAATCTGTGGTATAATCAAAGACCCCAAAGGACACAGCGGGCATCCGCAGGCACACACAGGCACCCCCACGGGGGCACCCACGCACGTGAACTCCTTAAGTGAGGGTTCACAAATTTTGTCAATTTTTATGATCCCCTTAGTTACCTGTGCTAGCAAGAGCTAGCTGTGGATAACTCTGTGGATAACCTGTGGATAACTTTAAATAAAACCCCTCAGGAACCCGTAGCTAGCTTGCTAGCAGTAAGGGAACCCAAGGGGGAACTGGAAGTAATTATAGACTAGTCACAAGAGTACGTAGAAGAGCATCAACAGTAGACACATCCCCATTAATCAAGGACATTATAAAGAGGATGATGATAATGATGATTTTGATGGTGATGAATACTTTATTTTTAGTGTTATTGGTATTATTCATTAAGGTCATTCCCATAAGGGTCTATAGGCACCTAAAGATTCCCATAAGAGTCTATGGATTCTCATAAGGGTCTATAGATCCCCATAAGGGTCTATAGGTACTCTAAGGATTTTCTTAAGACTCCATCATCACTGATACCTTTTACTTCTGATACTTTCATTTCTAACAAAAAGGGGGAGCTAGAAAAGACCTATATGTATATCTATATATGTCTTTCCTAGCCCCCCTAGGAGTATGGATTTTATTCTGAAATACCCTGTTTTCTCTATTACATTG
>OLRB01000287.1_pt1 | contig 43959 bp, 45 predicted proteins | sample 1672751 | NCBI WGS metagenome assembly OLRB01 (sample SAMEA3136720, study PRJEB25190) | human gut metagenome | biome: human gut; feature: human-associated habitat; material: faeces | place: Austria | collected 2013
ACAACACTATATATTGTTCTTTAGCACTGCTACATTATAGCACTTCAGAAACATCCGGGAATGCCATTGCAAAGCGTATATCTACCGCATCTTTGTTTTTCATGACTGCATTGACTTCACCACCGATGTAACGGGCAGCTTTGTCAATCTGCAGAAGTATTTCATCGCGTAATGCTAATTTTCTCATAGTTTTCCTTTCGAAGGTTGTTATATAACTGGTTACATGAAGAAAATTTTGCAACAAAATTTATCGCAGCGACATTTCTTCACAGTATTCCTATTATATATGCTTTACAAAAGGAATTCAAGCCAAAAAGGGTACAAACTCAAGAATCAGGAAGCATTATGGTATTGTGAAGTAGGAATTACATTATCCGGATCCAAGAATATTCCAGGTATTTTCAATCACATCAAGGTAATATACCTGATTATCACTGACTGCGTAATGATTTTTGACTTCGATATGATCGTCCAGGTCTTTTCCGAGAACGAATACTCTGCATTCTTTGTCATCGATTATATCTTTGTTTCCGGTATACCATACAAAGAATCCCAGCCCCAGATAGTAGCTGACCTCATCAGTTGAACAGAGAAGTTCATAAGCGTTTTGTACTGTATCACTGTAATAATCCTCATAATAATCTTCAGGAAGATTGCTTTCCATACAGTTGTCAGAACCATTATGTCCATAGTTGAAATCATAGTAGATTGAAAAATCGTAGCAACGCTGTTCTTCTGCCAGGTGACCGTCTTTTAAAGAAATTGAAGGACGATAGGTAACGCTCATATTGCCTTCTTTGGAAGTGACCATTGTGTTTGAATAAATCTCACTTAAGTTGCAGCGGAGAATGATCACTTCATCAGGAGAACCCTTGTACAAAGGAGAATCCAGATAGTCTTTGTAAGATGCATCTTCAGTCATCTCAGAGGAGTATACGTTGATCGACCAGTCCGAAGCAGGAACGATAGCAAAGACTTCATAACCGCCTGCATCCACGACGGTACCATTTTTAAGAAATGGATAAGATGCGACATAATCTTCCTGGCTTGTATAATCCAGAATTTCTTCGGTCGAGGCATCATATCCGATATAACCCAGAAAAGCGATGCCTGCCTGACAGTCATTTTCTCTAAGGATATCCTGTAAAATAGCAAAACTGGAATTACTGTAAGATTCTTCGTTTGGGTATGGATTTTCCGCCATACAGTTTACGGAGGTAACAGAAGTAAGCATCAAAGCACTGAGGCATATTGCAATTAATTTTTTCTTCATGATGTCATCTCCTCTCTTTGGTTTATTTTAGCGTGGTAACTATTAATTTGCTTTCTAATGCTGCAGCGATCAGATCTTCTTTACAGGTGTATCCAGCTTTTGCAATCATTTCCTGAAAGTTCCAGCGTACTCCGGAAGTGGTACAGTTCATTTCTTTTGCAATTTCGGAATAGGACATACCACAGATATATAGCCGGAGCATTTCTAACTGTCGTGGACTGATCTCACCGCTGGTGATCCAGTTCAGTTCTACGTCCGGGGTTACATCCGGAAAAACATGTTCTCCATTAAGGGTCCGGTGTATCACATCACGTATTTCATCTTCCCCATGATCTTTGTACCAGAGACTGTCTGCGCATCCGGTCTTAGCCCGTTCCAACACCTTAGGATCAATCAGAGAAGTTACAATGAGTACTTTGGTTCCGGGATGCTCTTCTTTGATTGCCTTTCCGGCAGACAGGCCGTCATGGTTATGGAAGGTCTGCACATCCATCAGAACCAGATCGATGACAGAATAATTGCAGATCTTTACGGCTTCACGGGCATCTGAAATAGTATCTACGAGCTTTAAATCCGGATCCTGTAAAATAATAAACTCGAAATATTTCTGCATGATCTTCTGATCTTCTACAATGAGTATGCGTGCCATAGAATCATTTCCTTCCAAAATTGAATTAGTATTCTTCATCAAACAGAGGTAAATTCAGCAACAGATAAAAAGCAGGTTCGAAAAAAGTGTTCATGGAGCCACCCTCTGCTTCAACTGCTTTTCGCAGAGCAGACAGTCCACCACCCTCTTTGGCATCCTTTGACGGCAATTCACCATCATTGGTGATCTGAATCTGATATTCGTTGCGTTTCCTTTTCATAATAACAAAAACAGTATTTCCATGTGCATGTCGGGCACAGTTTGTTACGCATTCACGAATAGCGCGATCTGTAAGGCACCGGTATGCGGGAGTATCTGGATAGCTGCCCTGGATCTGAATGGAAATACCAAGTTCTTCTGCATGTCTTTCGGTATCCTCATATTGGTTTTCTTTATTAGCGACGGTTGTATTGGTAAGGATATAAACCTGTTGCTTTAAAGTTTCCAACTGTTCCTTCATATTTTCTGGTGATTCTTTGTCTCCTAAGATTTTTCGTATAGAGAGAAGGCTCCTTCCGAAGTTATCATGTACCTGCATTTTCATGGACAGAGTTTCCTGTTCGCGTATTTCATCACCGATTCGTTCATACATTTCTTCCAGCTTTTGATTTAGTTTTGCCAGTTTTTCATTGTTCCTCTTAATCTCTTCACTGTTGTAATATATTTCGGAAACATCGAGTGCGACAGTTTGTACATAGCCTTTCAGTGAGGGTTCTGTAAGGTGATATTCCTGAAACATCCAGACGGAACCATCCTGAAAATAGAATACATTGTTATCAGAGTTTAATTTGATCACATTATCCTGTACTGGCTCGGAATTTATGGCATAACGGAAAGAATCAAAATTCTGAAGATAGTTTCCAGTAAGCATTCTGCACAACTCCTGCATTTTGGAGTTGCTTAAGATAATACGTCCGAGAGAATCTGAAAAGCAGACACCGCAGGGAACATTGTTTACCGCTTCATAAACAGACCAGGGAGACAATGTATTATGGTATTCCTTAAGTTCTTTGCAAATTGCCAGAATAAGATAAACAGTCAGCAGAACAATTATGATCACCAATGCATATGCCGGAAATGAATAAAAGATAGGTTTATGCGGAGGTTTATCCAGTCTGTGTCGATGGTCATTCAAAAGTCCGGCCATAATAAGAAAAGAAATGATCAGCCATGATGCGGAAACAGCTATCTTCCATTTTTCAACAGCACGCATAATTCTTGAAAATAGTAGGATAAATTCAAGAATCAGACATATTTCCATAAGGATCATAAGAACATTTTGTAATTTTATGGTATCATTTATGAGAGCGGACATCGAATAAACCATTCCTGTTCCTCCTCCTGCTGTATTAAAAGTTCAGGTCGTTCTTTCAGAAAATTATGAATATCTGTTGAACTCATAACATGGACAGAAATCTGTAGTTTTTCGTCAATCTGGGTTACACGGAAAAAGACTGAATTTATAACATCAAAAAGCTGTTCAATCAGCCATTCAAAAAAGTCATAGCAGTTCAGAATATCATCTGCTTGAAGCTGCTTTTCTTTATCCTGTACATAATAAGCTGCACGGATCCTGCATAGTTTCAGATTTTCGCAGGATTCTGCAAGACTCTGCTTCAGATCGGCCATAGTAAGAGAATCTCCTTGTGAACTGTATCTGGTAAGTACAAGATTTTTTCTTCTTTTCAAATAGGTTCCTACGACTACAATCTTACTCAGGAGCATATCATATTCTTCTCTGGATTCAGTTTGTTCAAGCTTTTTCATATATGAGGAAAGCAGCTCATACTGTTTGTATGTCTGATCCTGAATCATATTTAAAAGTCGGTTCTGTTCTTCTAGTTTTTTTCTCGCAGCTTCTTTTTGATAAGTCATCTGTAAAAGCTGGTTTCGTTCGGTTAATTCTTCCTGCTGTTCTTCAATATCCTGGTACTGATCCAGAAGTACAGAAATATCTTCTGTCCAGAATAAATGCCCGCCTTTAACAGGAATATGTTTGATCAAAACTCCATTCTCTTGTATTGAAGAATTGGCAATCACACATTCACGCAATTCCTCGGTAAGTTTTGGAAAGTTTCCGGAATAATAATATCGATGAAAAGTGTTATCTGTAATCTCTGCATCCAGACTGCCATTTGACTGGAATAATTCAAAGTAGCGGCTGTTGGTAGGAATCAGACCACAAAGGATGCAGCTTTGGAAGATGGCGGCTATACAAAGACAGCAGATTGCAGTCAGATCGCCCGCAATGGTGTTGATTATAGGTACTCGGAGAATATTTGCAATGTTCCACGCCAGAAGTATAATACCAGGTATTACCGGAAGCCAGAAACGTTTTTTGCCGGAGATTTTGCTTTTGTGAATAAGTATTATGTCCATTGCAATGAGACAAAATATAATCCATCCCTGTATTACAAAAAAGAGAAATCCATAGCTGTAATTTTTGTCTGAATAAGGTGGATTCAGATAAAAATGAAAGACCTGTTGATGCAGATCATTTGTAAATACACAGATAATCAGCAGTATAGCTGAGAATAATAAAAAGATACTTCTCTTTTTTACTTTGTCATGTTCTTCTTCCAAAAGAAAGGAAGCATTTAAACCTAAAGTAGGAATCAGGATCATTGGAAAATAATACAGATACCAACAAATATGTGTGCTAAGAGGATCCTGAAAAATATGGTATTTTACAGTGCGCAGAAAAAACCAGAATACCATTAAACAGCCAATGACCGTCAGGCACTGACGCATTCTTTTATATACAACATGTTTGTTCAGATAAATGACCCATGCACAATACATTCCAAGATAAATACTGGTACGGCTCTGATCAACTAAAGCTTGTATTAAAGAATTATTGGTGTGAATTAGCCTGCATGTATACGCTGTCAAAAAGCATAATATAACAATTGTATATGATAAAAACCTTTTCTTATGATATGGCATTACGATCCCTTTCCAGAAAAAAGTATCTAAAGTATGCAGGTTACCGGTCGGATATTGAGCGGTAACCTGTTAACTACATTATACTATAATGCCTGAATATTGAGCAATGACAAAGTTTTTCTATTTGTCATTTCGGAATTGTTGTTATCTCAGAATTTGCCACTGGCTCCGCCGTGGGAACGGCCGGAAGAACTTATATGTGATGAGCTTCCGCCAGAGGAACTGGAAGAGCTGTCTTTTTCATTTCTGATAGTTCTTTGAGTGACGATCCTGTTGACAAAACTGTCAGTAGATCTTCGAAGCGACATGGAACCTTTACGTTCATAAGCTTCTGCTGATTCTTGTTTTTTTACAGATTTAAGATTCCTTGATTTAGATTTAACGAGTCTAAAGGAAATCAGAAAAGCGACAACTAAATCGGTAACGAGCCAGAATGGATGAACCTTCCCTTTTGAAGGCATATTGTCAACATCATATGGTTCTCCGGTTGCTGCCTGTCTCAGAAAATCATCACACTGATCAGCAAAACAATTGAATGCATCTGCATAGTTTCCGCTGGAAAGCTTGCTCTGGAATTGACCGCTGATGAATTCAAGACCAGCATCTGTAAAAGCTACAGTATGACTATATCCATAAGTAGAGATTGCCCATTCTCTTTCGCCCATGCTGATCAGAAGAAGCAGCCCGTCATCATTTTCTCCATATCCGTAGCCATTGTAATCATAGTAGTCATCAGCATATGCCTCGGCAGTTTTACCTTCCAGAGAGTTGACGGTAACGATGCCGACCTCATTTTCATATTTCTGGCTGATGTCCTCAAGTTTATTTAATAATGCACTGCTCTCTTCTTCGGTTAAAAGACCAGCATCATCCACAAGAAGTGGTTTCTGACGTTCTTCCGGAATTGCAGGATTCTCAGTAGGTACTGCAGACTCTTCGGAAGTCACTGCAGAAACCTCAGAATCTGTTTCCGGGCTTTCAGAAGCCATTACCGGAAGTACCAGCATAAATATACAGAGAAGAGAAAGCAGGCAGCCCCATATTTTCTTTTTTATCTTCATATTATCTGTTCCTTCCTGCTACATTAAAAATAAACATTTCAGACCGTATAGCACTCCCCAGATCAGGAAGGTGCGAATTCCAACGGATTTCCAGAATTTTGATTTGTCAATCGGAAGATCTCCAACCATTTTTCCGGTCTGACCGTTCATAGCAAATGTGAATTTCTGACCGTGCCAGGTGGTGTTTAAAAGCCATACCGGATACATGGCATACCAGTAACTGGCATTATGAATCTGTACATTACTGTCTTTAACTGAGGCACCACCGTTATAACCTCTGACGGTTTTACGAAAAGCTCTCTCAGTACATACACGAATTCTGTCACGGGCTCTGTCTATACGTTCATCTACGTTGACATCATAACGGTCAGCCAGGTAACCTGCCAGATAAGCCTGCTGAAACGGTACTGCTTCCTGGAAATTATATGGTTCAATGGCTTCCATCAGTGTATCATCCATTTTTCTGGAACCATCTGCGGGAACATGATCGAAGCTTATGCTTCCTTCACGATAGACACTATAGATTTCACGTGTTGTATATTCCGTATCACCAGATGTATGAGAGTGGACTTTTTCTGCCTCATATGTAATCTGAGCATCTGCATCTACATCAAACAGCCAAAATGGGATATATACGCCTTTGATTTCGTCCACATGGTTTTCTTTCTTGAATACCTTGGGAAGATATTTTTTACCTTTCAGATGCTTATAATAGTTTTCTTTGGCAGCTTTTTTATCCAGTTTAAATGGGATGATATAATCTGGTTTCAGATCACCTGAAAACTGACCTTTCATAGTTATTTTATTATTGCAGAACGGACAGGTCGTTGCTCCTGTTGTTTCCTCAGCTACGATCTCACTTCCACAGGACTGGCAGCTGTAGACGCGCATGCCGTTCAGTTCATTATTCTGCCACTGACCGGTGCTCATTGAGTACCAGTTGTCGTTTGAAATTGATTTTCCGGTCGTCTGTGTATCTTCGGATTTCTGCGTGCGCTGAAACTCTTCGACCGTCATTTCCGTATCGCAGTACGGACATTTCATGTGCTGAGATTTAGAATCAAATACCATCGAGGCATTACAGGATGGACACTTATATTCTATTACATCAGACATATTCCGTATTCCTCCTTTTAATTCAGTAGCATTAATTCAGTATCACGGTTTTGGTGATCCACAGTATTCACAGAAAGCACCTGTGTTTGTAGCACCGCATGCACATACCCATGTATCACCAGAAGCCTGCTGAGGTGTATTCTGGTTCATCATGCCACCCTGCTGCTGGTAACCCTGGTTCATCATATTGCCCTGTTGCGGATAGCCCTGGTTCATCATGCCACCCTGCTGCGGGTAGCCCTGGTTTATCATGCCGCCCTGCTGTGGGTAGCCCTGATTCATCATGCCGCCCTGCTGTGGGTAGCCCTGATTCATCATGCCGCCCTGCTGCGGGTAGCCCTGATTCATCATATTGCCCTGCTGCGGATAACCCTGATTTATCATATTGCTCTGCTGTGGATAGCCTTGATTCATCATATTGCCCTGCTGTGGGTAGCCCTGATTCATCATGCCGCCCTGCTGCGGGTAACCCTGGTTCATCATGCCATTGCTATAAACCGGTGCGGGTGCCGGTGCGCCGGTAAGTGCAATTATGATCTGATTTGCAAGCTGTTCATAATTCATCATTTTAGCTCGTTCGTGATCTTTTACAGAGAAGGTATTAAGCTTAAAGTCCATATCATCAAACCAAGGTGTGTTAACGCCAAGTTTTATCTTGTAATCATAAGAATAGTTGTATCTTGGTGGCACATAAGATCTGGATTCACCATCCTGATCTTTGTATTCTTCTTCTACTCGCTGTTCATCGATGTCTAAACGACAGGAGGTTATTGCAGACAGAGGTACGATATCCGGATTATCCTGTTCGCTCATATTAAATGCTACGGCGAACAATCCTTTGTTATCGTCGATAAACACATGATATCTGTCTGCAGAAAATTCACGAGTGATACTGAAACTGCGAACAGCATTTTTGTTTTTTTCTCTGTATTCCAGCTGTCTTTTGATATCTTCTACGGTGCTGTGGCGTCTTTCTTCAAACCAAGGAGAAAGCTTGCTGGCACAGTTCTTACACAGATTTCCATCGTCCAGTTTGCGGTTTCCTAAAAGTCCAATTTTTTCACCGCAGATATCACAGTTCTTTTTATCAAATAATCCCATTATTTAAACCTCCTTCAAAGAGTAAGAGAATTTATGTTATTTTTTCTCCAATTTGTCAAAGAATACTTTTACAGTCCAATCCATGGAATCTTCACTGTCTTCACCGTCTGCAGCTTCTTCTGTTTCTTCTGGATCATCCATACTGTCAGCAGATGTGAAACATAATTTGCCATCATCAAGAAGATATAATCTCATGGTATCTGTGTCGAATAATGAATAGTCTTCGGTGTCTTCTTCGGTTTTTTCTTCTGTTGATTTTAATACGAGGGCATTTGTGTCCAGATCGCCTTCAAGCTCAGTGGTGGTTTCCGTTCCGCTTTCAATTGTTACAAGTGTTGCTTTACCGCCATCGATTGTAAGATTAAACTGCATATCAAAGAGTGTTCCGGTTGGAACCTGCATTCCAAACGCAGACATTATGGAACTGCTCCATTCACCATCAAAATCTTCAAGTTTGGTGTCTGTGAGTGCTTTTCCAGGTTCATAAGGTTTATATTCTTCTTTTTCCTGTCCAAGAGTTACGGTCATTCCATCCATGCTGATAGCGATTTTTCCATCTTCATAGGTGCCTTCCATAACTTCATCATCTGATGTTATGATAAGGTTATCTCCGTCTATCTTCCATTCAAAATCATCAACGTCTGCTTCTTCTGATTCAGAAGATGTTGTTACTTTACCTTTGCCGTCTTCATTGATTTCCATAGACATTTCCATCATGATTGCATTTGGATGAAATTCATTCATGCCGTCCATGGAAAGACTGTTTGCGTACCATGTACCAACTACATCTTTGTTGTCTAATGCATAAACATTTGTACACACAAGACCAGTCATCATAATTCCTAATGCACCCGCTGTAAAGATTTTCATTTTTTTACTCATACTTGATTCTCCTTTCATCTTTGGAATAAACTATTGATAGAATCCCATTTTGACTTGTCAGATTTTTCTGCGAATACTATCTGTAATTATTATTATACGGATATATTTCAGATAATCACTAACACTTCTGCTAGTGATTTCAAAAAAAATGAAAATATCAGGAAAATTGATATAAAAATACCCCAGCTAGATTACTCCAGCAAGGGTATATTAGATAATCTTTGATTTATGGTCGAAGTCCTTTTACAAGAGTCTGAAACTCTTGCTCTGTATCCACAAAGTGATACGGTGCGTATTCGCCATACGCTGTTGGTCTACTGATTGTTACAAGTTGTATACCTTTATATCCAACTGCTTTATTCAGTTCTCTTTTCAATTCCACCAGATGCTTTCCATGAGTCATTTTTAAAGCAAAACAACCATGTGCATCACGATCTTTCGCTACTAGATAACACATTATTCAGCACCTCCTTAAATTCATGCTCATTCCGAATCAATCCATGTTCATATTTCTTACGCATTATTTTTCCTATATCTATTGGATAGTTTTTTTTATACAAGTAATCGTGAAGCCAGTTATTCAGTTGTCTATCAAACAGTGTATTGAACTGGATTTCTATCGGATAATGTTTTCCGCTCTTTTGATAGTACACATGAACACCCCTATATCCGTCATCCAATGACTTTCCATTTGACATATCAGCAATTCGGAAGCCCGAAGCTTCTTCTTTTAATGCTTGGTCATAGCTATCGCAAAAAGCCCGGAATCCTAAAATATCATTAAACACTTTTCGCGTTTGATGATTGGGATAATAACGATCATACTTCAAAAGTATGGCATCTAAACTCTTGACTTTATAATCTAACGCGATATCTGAAAGAACTTCCTGTTCATCCAACCAATCTGTCATTGTCATCAGTTCGGCAATTAATAAATCCTTATCAAAATAATGCAAATTCTTCTTCAATGAAATTCCCAGGTGTGATTCAAATGACAACGCATTCAGAATTTCCACCGATAAGCCATTCATTTTCAGTAATTGTTCATTCACAAGCCTACCTCCTGCTTATCAGGATATATTACTTATGCTACCACAGGTATTCTATATTATCAATACATTAGATTATCCGTTTATTTATGATCTGCAGCTGTCCGTTGCGGCCATTCTGCTGACTTCCGGATTACCATCCAGATGCTGCATATTTAAGGTCTTTCTTTTTAGTCTTTCCTGTTCGGATTGTTTCAGGATAAAATCTTTAATTTCTTTGGCATTTTTTATGTGCTGTAATTTAAGATCAGGATCCGTTACATCTCCAGTGAAGCAGTGAATGGTACCGATACCAAGGATTCGTTCCATCAGAGTGGTTTCCAGACGGACATCAATTACTTTGTACATGTAACAGTCATTCTCCACTTTGTTGAGCAAACCAGAATCGATTGATATGAACTCATCAGTTACGGTATAAGTAGTAAAGGTCCATGGCAGACCAAGAAACATAGAACGCTTTTTTTCTTTGTAAGTCATAATTCAAATCTCCTTTCAACTTCTTGTCAAATATTTTATAGTGATTTCGCTTTTTATTTTACTGTGACTTTGCACTTAACGCTGATTTTACCAGATTTAATTGTTATTGTTGTAGAACCTTTTTTTCTGGCGGTGATAACGCCTTTGGAACTAACTGTGGCAACTTTTTTATTAGAAGAACTATAGCTGATCTTTTCCTGTGATGTCTGTGGTGATAACACAGGAGTTAATTTTAAAGTTTTCCCTTTATTTACAGATACTTTCTTTTTAAGACCAGAAATGGATTTTGTTTTTATTTTTCCTTTTTGTACAGTTACTTTTATTTTAGCAGCTTCGCCAGTTGACATTACTATTGTAATATAAGTTTTGCCTGGCTTTTTGCCGGCAGTAATCTTTCCATAAGGGTTAACTTTTGCAATAGAAGTATTATCAGAATACCACGCAACTACACGAAAATAAGGGGTAGCGTTTGTAACCTTGACAGATGAAGTTGACTGTCCTGTGCGTAGTGTGATGGAATGAGTGTTTACCCTCATTTGTAATGTAGGTGGTGTTGGCGTTACTGTAGGTGGTTCGGTAGGAATAGGATTACCATATTCATCCTTATCAGAATTAATCCAACTGTCTAATTCTGATGTTGTAATAGAATCAGACTCAAAAGTAATCCGTAAAGATTGAATATCCTCTGTGTATTCCCATCCATGTTTACAATCAAAAAACTGTTTTTTAAAGAAAATATACATAGAATATGTATTGGATTCCATAATGCCTTTTGATGAGCCGATTCTCCATCGAGTGTTAACTTGAATAGTTGAAGGATTATTTTTTGTACTCCAATATAATGGTTCCCATCTCTCATCATTTTCTATTGGATCAGTATTATCCATTCCAGCACCTGTTACAGTAAAATCATAAAACTTGCCTGGATAGAATTTTAAAGGTTTTTCAAGACCGGTTACAATACTTTCAGTGACAGCAGGTTTTAATGGCTCTCGCGAAGGAGTTTCCGAAACAGAAGAATTCTCTGGATTTATATCATCATCAATTCCAACATCTTCAGCAAAGACTTCTGTCTCATCAGATATAAATTCTGAGTCTGAAGAATCAATACCTTCATAGGAATAATCTATATTCTCTTCACTGCTAAAATTACTATCAGTATTGTCAAATTCAACTTCTGTATCCTCTCTTGTGTCAAGGGAATCAAAGTCTTCGATAGCATCAGAAGAAACTTCGGTAGCACAAATAGAAGTATCTTCAAACTCTGCAGCAGGTACAGATGTCAATGCTCCAGTAGTGAGCATTGCAACAGATAATGTTAATGCAAGTATTTTCTTTTTCATAGGAGCCTCCTTGTTTTATACAGACATGCAATAGCTGTAATTTATATAGAAGTATATCACAAAATTCTTCGTTATTAAACAAGGTTTCAGACAATATCTCGAGGCAAAACTAAAAAGGATTGTAAAAGTAACATTACAATCCTTTTTGAAGATTAGTTTAAATTTGCTATTTTCGGCTCAGCACACGGTTGATCCGCCGGAAATCTTTCAGTGCCTGGCGACCGATTTTGAAGATCTTTTTCATATTAATCGAGTTGATACCGCCCTGTCTTGGACGGAAAGTGATTGGCAGATATTTGACGCGGCATCCCTTTTTTGCATAGATTACTGACAAGACCACATTGGACAGATTAAAATCATTAGGGATCAGGTCAATATATCTGCGTAGAGTATCTGATTTCATCAGACGGAATGGCGTGTTGGCATCTTTGACGGAAACACCGAAACAGATACGAATCACAAGGCGTAGAATACGAGTAACAAAGATACGACTGCCGCCATCCTGACGGTTGTTTCGCCACCCAATGACCATATCCCATGCTTCCCTCTGATCCCAAAACTGTTCAAATTCAGAGGGAAGTGTCTGACCATCTGAATCAGTCTGAAAAACAAAATCTGCACCATGATCAAGTGCATAATGATATCCATATAAAACAGTTGCACCATGTCCACTGTTCGTTTTCGTGATAGGGCTGAACAAAGGGTGTTCTTTTGCATATTCCTGCATGATTATGTATGTATCATCCTTGCTTCCGTCATCAATCACAACCAGGCGGGATTCACCGTTTCCGGAATGCGCCTGAATGACAGGATACCAGTCATCAAGTACTTGGCGGATATTTTCTCGTTCGTTATATGCCGGTATGATTATAAAAAGTTTATCTGTCTTTGTTTCCAAGATAATTCTCCTGTGGGATATTCTGCAGACATGGGTTACCTTCTGGCAAGTTCACTGGTAATCTCTTCCCAGGTAACTCCCTTTTCTACCATCAGAACCATGGCATGATACAGAAAATCCGAAATTTCATATTTGATTTCTTCTTTGTCAGGATTTTTTGCTGCTATGATAATTTCTGCACATTCCTCTCCTACTTTCTTGAGAATCTTGTCAATTCCCTTGTCAAAAAGATAATTGGTATAAGATCCATCTTTTGGATGTACCTTGCGGTCAGCAATCACATCGTATACATCCTGGAAAACATGAAGCGGGTTTGTGTCATTATAATCCTTCTGGATCAGAGGCTTAAAGAAGCAGCTACGGCTTCCGGTGTGACATGCAGCACCAATCTGATCAACTTTAGCGAGGATTGTATCATTGTCACAGTCTAATGAAAGTGATTTTACATACTGAAAGTGACCGGAAGTAAGACCCTTGAGCCAGAGTTCCTGACGACTGCGGCTCCAGTAAGTCATTTTACCAGTTTTCAGAGTATTTTGGAAGGCCTCTTCATTCATATATGCTACCATAAGTACCTGGTCGTTTTTGTAATCCTGAACTACCACCGGAATCAATCCGTCATTGTTGAGTTTGAAATCAGACCAGCTGATAGCACTTTCGAAAGTAATGACCGGAATTCCGGAAGCTTTGCAGTCTTCTTTGAAATTAATAAGTTTCACCTCAAGAGAACTGATATAAGCACCGCTTAAAGCATGTACAGATTCTTTTTTGAGAAGATCTTTCAGGGCATCTGTTTTACTCTCTTCTGTATGAAGAATAACCTTCATATCAGAACTCGTAGCGATTTCGTCCTGAATCGTATCCAATGCAAGAATTTCATCTGCATACTTTTCAATCAGTTTTTGGTTATCTGCAAATTCTTCCATAGAAGAAATACTGATGACCATTTTTTCTTTACCGAAACGTTTGGATACTTCCTCAAGAAGTAAAATATTACTTTCTTTGGAAAAATTCAGAACAACTTTGGCACATCCGGCATAAAGAAGCTTTTTGACATCTTCCATGCGATTGATATTTCCAGCTGCCATAACAGGAATTTCAGCAATCGCACAAATCTGTTTGATATTTGCAATAGCCTGATCATGCTCTTTATCTCCAGACGAAAAGTCAAAAACCAGCAGTTCATCTGCTCCGTTATCTCGGTAAAAACGCACAAGATCTTCTATATTTCCTTCTCCAAAGAGATTTCGTTGACCAAATCCGGTAACTGCCTTTCCTGACTGCAGATACAGGCATGGAATCAGTAGTTTATCTGCCATGTGTATTCCTCCTTATGCAAGACTTCCCTTGGTAGAGAGTACATCTGTAATGCGTGGATCATAGGAAACAGCCTGATCCAATGCTTTGGAAAAGCTTTTGAACATTGCTTCGGCAACATGATGGCTGTTGCCACTGGTAAGTACTTTGATATGCAGGTTCATGCCACAGGAATAAGAAATAGCATAGAAAAACTCTTTTACCATTTCAGTGGACATATCTCCGATCTTTTCGGAAGTAAACTCTGCATCCCATGAAAAATATGGCCGGCCGGAAAGGTCGATTGCACAGAGTACAAGAACTTCATCCATTGGGAGGATACAGCTTCCGTAGCGGCGGATTCCTTTCTTGTCTCCAATTGCTTCTTTGATCGCAGTACCAAGGACAATACCGGTATCTTCAATTGTATGATGGTCATCTACCTCCAGATCGCCATGGACACGAACGCAGAGATCAAAAAGGCCATGTCTTGTAAAACCGTCAAGCATATGGTTAAAGAAACCGACGCCGGTTTCAATATCAGAATAACCAGTTCCATCCAGAGTCAGTTTGAGTTTGATCTCTGTTTCTTTTGTATTACGTTCTACAGATGCTTCTCTTGCCATATCTGTTTCCTCCTACTGTTCTTCGTCTTCAAAACGGACAGCAATAGAGTTGGCATGTGCAGTCAGCTGTTCTGAAGTTGCAAACTGTTCAATGTCTTTATGAATTTTACGCAGAGCTTCTCTCGAATAGTACACGATACTGGATTTTTTTACAAAATCATCGACAGAAAGTGCGGAGAAGAATTTTGCTGTTCCATTTGTCGGAAGAACATGGTTTGGTCCGGCAAAATAATCGCCGAGTGGTTCAGAGCTGTTTTCACCGATAAAGATTGCTCCGGCATTTCTTACTTTCATCATTACTTCAAATGGGTTGGCAGTTACAATCTCCATATGTTCAGAAGCAATGGCGTTGGCTGCTTCAATGGCTTCATCCATGTCTTCTGCGATCAAAATATAACCAAAGTTATCCAGAGATTTCTGGATGATCTCTTTACGGGAAAGGACTTTGACGAAGCCGTCTACTTCTTCACTGACTTTTGCAGCGAACTCTTTGCTGGTCGTGATCAGGATGGCAGAAGCAAGCTCGTCATGTTCTGCCTGTGAAAGAAGGTCGGCAGCTACATATCTTGGATTGGCTGTTTCATCGGCAAGAACCAGAATCTCACTTGGGCCGGCAATGGAGTCAATGCTGACATAGCCATAGACCGCTTTTTTGGCAAGCGCTACAAAGATGTTTCCAGGTCCTACAATTTTGTCAACTTTTGAGATGCTTTCTGTACCGTAAGCAAGTGCACCGATTGCCTGTGCTCCGCCGACTTTGTAAATTTCATCTGCACCGGCTTCTTTGGCTGCAACCAGAGTGGATGGATTGACTTTACCGTCTTTTCCCGGAGGAGTTGTCATAACGATCTGGTCTACTCCAGCTACTTTGGCAGGAACGATGTTCATCAGTACGGAAGAAGGATAAACAGCCTTTCCGCCCGGAACATAAACACCAACACGTTCAAGGGCAGTTACTTTCTGTCCAAGCATGGTACCATTTGTTTCACTGGTGAACCAGCTGTTCTGGCGCTGTTTTTCGTGATAGCTTCTGATATTAACAAGTGCTTTGCGGATAACATCGATCAGAGCCGGATCGACTGCCTCATAAGCTTCTTTTATTTCTTCTTCAGTTACTTTGATCGTATCTGCACTGATTTCTGTTTTGTCGAACTCTTTTGTATAGGCAAAAAGAGCGGCATCGCCTTCTGTTTTTACTTTGTTCAGAATTTCGTCAACTGCTGCTTCAAATTTGCCATAGTTGTTTGGGCTTCGTTTCAGGAGATTTTCCAGAATATCTTTTGTACTTTCTTTTGTAAGTGCTACTGTACGCATTATGTTCATCCCTTCTGTTGGTTATTATTTACTGATCACATTTCTGAGATCACGGATCAGGTTACGGATTCGTTCATCTTCCATTTTCATGCTGACCTGGTTTACGACCATTCTTGCAGAAAGCGGGCAGACTTCTTCAAGAACATTCAGACCGTTTTCACGCAGGGTGCTTCCGGTTTCAACAATATCTACGATCACTTCGGAAAGTCCGACGATCGGAGCCAGTTCGATGGAACCGTTCAGCTTAATGATCTCTACTGTCTGATGTTTCTTATTATAAAAATAGTCTTTGGCAATGTTTGGATATTTGGTTGCAACGCGGATCAACTGGTTGTTCTGAAGCAGTTCACGGGCACTTTCCGGTCCACAGACACACATACGACATTTCCCGAATCCGAGGTCCATTACTTCATAAAGCTTACGTCCTTCTTCAAGAATGATATCCTTGCCAGTGACGCCGATATCGGCAGCACCGTATTCAACGTAAGTTGGTACATCAGGTCCTTTGGCGAGGAAAAAGCGCAATTTCAGATCTTCATTGACAAAGATCAGTTTGCGGGTATCTTTGTCACGCATTTCTTCGCAGGTGATTCCAATCTGTTCAAACATATCCAGCGTTTTCTGTGCAAGTCTTCCCTTCGTAAGGGCAACGGTAAGATATCTCATATCAGCAGTCCTCCTTTTCACGGCGAAGAGCTACAGCCGTTCCTTCGCTTCTCAATTTCTGCGCTTCCAGAATGGCTTCGCGGCGATTAGCTTCTGTATAGGTAAGAATGACCGGTGCTTTTTTTTCAGGAAGTGAGAGCTTCTGTCTGGACAGAGCCATAAGGAGATTATCGACAGTGATGCCAAAACCAATGGAGGCAGCAGGTTTGCCGAAATGTTTCAGAAGATTGTTGTAACGTCCTCCTTTTACGACTGGTTCACCGGTTCCATAAGTATATGCCTGGAAAATGATTCCTGTATAATACTGAAATTTGCTGAGCATACCGAAATCAAAGCTAACATACTTTTCATATCCGTAAATTTTGAGAATTTCATAGATTTCTTCCAGCCGTTCTACCGCTTTGATTGCACAGATATTGTCTGTCAGACTGCGTGCTTTCTGAAGAATTTCTGAAGAGCCGAACAGGTGTGGAAGTTCCAGAAAAGCTTTTTCCAGAGATTCCGGAATATTCTGGCTGCGTACAAGATCTTCTACACCAAAATAGTTTTTCTGGGAGATCAGGGAACGGAGATTTTCTTCTTCTTCGATATCCAGATTGGCATCCTGAAGAAGAGATTTGAAATAGTCAACCTGTCCGACACTGACCTGAAATTCTTTTAATCCGGCTTTTAAAAGGCATTCAACTGTCATGGCGAGAAGTTCTGCATCTGCTTCGGCAGAATCATCACCGATACGTTCTACACCCATCTGAGTGGTCTCTTTGAGTCGGCCCTGATAGCTGGAATTATTGATAAAAGTGTTTCCTGTATAAGAAAGTGTTATAACCTGGTGCTCCGGATTAAAATAAGTAGCGCAGGCTCTTGATACGGATGGTGTGAAGTCCGGGCGTAATACCAGGGTATTTCCTTCACGGTCAAAAAATTTATACAGATCCTTGGAAGGAATTGTACCTACTTCTCTGCTGAATACTTCAAAATATTCAAAGGAAGGAGTTTCAATCTCCTCATATCCATAGGAATCAAATACTTTGCGGATTTCTGTCTGAAGATGATGCTTCTGGCTGCACTCTCCATTATAAATATCGCGAACACCTTCAGGTGTATGAAAAATTCGCTGCATAGTCGTTTCCTCCTCATTACAGATAAGCACTTTAACGTGCTACCATGCTACTATGTAAAAACAAGAAAATTATAGTAGAAAAAATAGAAAATGTCAATCCCGCAATTTCAGATCTGTCTGGATTCCATCCAGATAGGGAACAAGAAATCCATTTTTTTTCTGTAAATAGTAAATGGAATTCAATTCTTCGCGCCGAAAGCTTTTGCGCCCTCCGGACTGCATGCGATTCCAGAACTTCATCAGGTCACGGAGCGGAAGGTAATAAAACAGATCTGCATGACTGAAAAAAATAAGAAAAAAAGCAATTCCGCCCTGCTGCTCAAAGGCGTTCATGAATTCGACCTGATGCGGGTGGATATTGCTTAACGGAAAAGTATCAACACTGCATTCTTTAGCATCAAAGCAGACCGGGATTCCCTGAACAGCACCGATATAATCGACTGTACTGCGTTGCTCAAAGTATGCGAGTGTGATATGACGGTTTTCTTTGTCCATGCGGACTGGTGTGATCGGCGTTGGAATTTTCTGAATCAGAGCAAGGTTTTTTTCTGCATATTGTTCATTGGTTCGGTTCACGAGATCCTCCAGGGTTGAACCCCGGAGGCCTCTGCTGTTCCAGGTTGCCATATTGGAAAATCCTCTCAGTTCAGAAGTTTGATAGATGGATAATAGCGTACAACGGCTTTTCCGACAATCTCATCAAAGGATACAAATGTGTTTTTCCAGAATCTTGAGTCTCTGGAATATTCGCGGTTGTCACCGAGCATAAAGTAACTGTTTTCCGGTACCTTATAGGGACCATAATTTCCGGTCGGAACCTCCGGTACGAAGCTGTCATCCAATGGTTCATCAGAGCCATTTATGTATACTTTACCGTCACGGATTTCAACGGTTTCACCAGGAAGTCCGATCAGACGTTTGATGAACAGCTGGCTTTCATCATCCGGAAATTTGAAGATGATGATATCAAAGCGTTCCGGATCTTTGGTTTTGTAGGAAATGTGTTTGCCGAAGAAATCGAAGTTCAGACCATATGCCATGCGGAAACCGAAGATACGGTCACCGGTCATAATCGTATTTTCCATGGATTCAGACGGAATTTTGGCGTTGATGAGAACAACATTATTTACAACAAGAACTACTACTACAACAATGATGATCATTTTTACATAATCCCAGATTTCATTCCAGATTTTCATAACTACACTCCTCTAAATGTTCTTCTTTTAATATATGTTGAAATTGCGCTGGTAAAACTGCCTCAAAATGTTTTTTGGACAGGTTATGCAATTTTCCTTCAAGTTCAGGAAAAGTCAGGCGATAAGCATGGAGAAGCTGATGTTTCAGCCCATAATGATCACGGAAATATCGATTGAATTCCTGGCTGCCGTATTTTGCATCACCGGCCAGAGGATGTCCCTCAGATGCCAGATGCGCACGAATCTGATGTGTACGGCCCGTGATCAGTCGTACTTTCAAAAGAGTTGCATGCTCATTATTGCAGATAGGTGTGTACTGTGTTTCGATTGGCTGGGCATCTTTTTCTTTTGTCGGTGAGACACTTACTTTATTCAGGTTTGCATCTTTACGCAGATATCCACGGATATGCCGCGAGCGGGTAAGCTTTCCCTTAACGATGCATAAATAGTCTTTATGAACGGTACGGTCATGAAATAACGTTGACAGTTCCTGCAGTCCTGCAAGAGATTTTCCGGCTGCGATAACACCGCTTGTATTTTTGTCCAGACGGTTGCATACGGAAGGATGAAAGGTCCGCAGATTTTCTTCTGTCAGTGAACCATTTTGAAGAAGATATCCAATCAGGTATTCTACCATGGAAGGTTCTTTGGTATCATCTGGCTGAGAAAGCATACCTGCCGGTTTGTTGATCAGAAGAATATCAGTGTCTTCATAGATGATATCCAGATCAGTTACGGCCCTTGCTGTCTGTTCCTGCTGACTGAATTTTGAAAAAGTTTCATCACTGAGAAACAGTCTGATCTGGTCTCCGGTGTTGAGCTTTTCGTTTCCAGTTGCTTTTCTGCCATTTAATGTGATGTTTTTTTTTCGAAGCATTTTATAAAAAAAGCTTTTGGGTGCATTCCGGAGTAGTTTTGCAAGATATTTGTCAAAGCGCTGTCCGGCCTCGTTTTCGGTGATTTGGAATTCTTTCATAAAGCTCCTTTACAGACAGATTGCCAGAATAGTGTGTTTGATCAGTTCATTTCTGGAAAGTTCCGGATATTTTTCGTCCGGGCGGAATTTAATTCCCTCCTCCAGAGATTCTTTGTGTGCATTCATGGAATCAAGACGTTCCAGAAACGGATCCAGTCGGGTAAAAATCTTGACGGTTGCTTTGAAACTGTTTCCTCTGAGAATCTTCTGACATTCCCGCTCCATGAAAGCTACGTCAATTTTAGGATCACTGCTATATCCGACAACAGTGTTTCCACAAATTGCAAATGCGTCAATGTTTGCACTTTTCTCATAGAAAGTCATGTACATTTCATAAGACATGGTAAGTTCGCCGGCATGTTCATGAATCCTACGGTATACAGATGTTTCTACTTGTCTGGCGCGAAAAATCATAATCAGGCTGACCAGAGATTTGCAGGCTGGAAGGCAGCCGACAACAGCTATCACAGTCCAGATAGTCAGTCTTGTATGAAAATATAGCATTGCTGAGAAAAAAATCAGCAAAGGTACTGCAAATAAAACAGCTGTAATAAGAATCCGCCGTTTCTTTTCGGAGGCTAGATATCCATAATCTCCCTTTCTGGAAGAATTACGTTTTTTTGTTTTACTCATGTAATGCTCCTTTAAATGTTTTATTTCTTCGTTTTTTTCTTATGTGTATTGCGGATGGTGGTTCTGTGAGCTGGTCTGCGTGATGAACCAGAATTTTTATTTCCTGGAGAAAAACTGTTTTTCTTTTCCGGACGAATTAGGCATTTCGGACCAAAACCGACCAGATCCATGCGTCCGGCACGCTGCAGTCCTTCCAGAACCAGCTTACGGTTGGCTGGATTCTTGTACTGCATCAACGCACGTTGTATCGCTTTTTCATGAGGATCTTTCGGTACATAAACCGATTTTCCGTCCAGTGGATTGATACCGGTATAATACATACAGGTAGAAAGTGTGGATGGTGTTGGATAAAAGTCCTGCACCTGTTCCGGGGTGAAGCCAAGATCACGCACATATTCAGCGAGTTTTACGGCATCTTTGATCGTACATCCTGGATGAGAAGACATAAAGTATGGAACAGCATACTGTTTCTTGCCGGTAGCTTCATTTGCTTTGTCATATTCTCTGAGAAACGTCTGATAGATCTGATGAGATGGTTTACCCATATAGTGAAGTACCTGGTCTGAAACATGTTCCGGTGCAACACGAAGCTGTCCACTGATATGATATTTGACCAGTTCCTGCATAAATACAGGACTTTTATCTGCGACAACATAATCAAAACGTACACCAGAACGGATAAAGACTTTTTTGACACCGGGTACTTTGCGCAGTTTTCGAAGAAGGGAAACATAGTCTGTGTGATCTACCTGAAGGTTTCCACATGGCTTCGGAAAAAGACACTGGCGATTCTGACAGACTCCTTTTGTCAGCTGTTTCTGACAGGATGGTTGTCTGAAATCTGCGGTCGGACCGCCTACATCATGAATATAACCCTTAAAATCAGGATCTTTTGTCATTTTGATGGCTTCTTTCAGAATCGATTCATGGCTTCGGGTCTGAAGGATTCTGCCCTGATGAAATGTCAGTGCACAGAAATTACATCCACCGAAACAGCCACGGTTGCTGGTGAGACTGAATTTAATTTCCTTCAGTGCCGGAATACCGCCTTTGGCATTATACATCGGATGCCAGGTGTCAGTATATGGCAAATCATAGACATCATCCATTTCCTGCTGTGAAAGCGGATGTGCCGGAGGATTCTGAATAATATAGCCTCTGGTTCCATAACTCTCAGCAAGTGGTTTGGCGGTAAAAGGATCTGTATTACGGTATTGAACTGCGAAACTGTCAGCATAAGTGTGTTTGTTAGACGAAACTTCCTCATAGGAAGGGAGAACGATTGGTTCGAATGCACGGGACAGATCTTTGCACTTGTACACAGTACCAGGAATGTAAGTGATCTCTTCAACTGGCAGTCCACTCTGTAGTGCTTCGGCAATCTGAAGAATTGAATGCTCTCCCATTCCGTAAGAAATCAGATCCGCACCGGAATCCATAAGGACACTTCTACGCACGCGGTTATCCCAGTAATCGTAATGAGCAAGACGTCTGAGGCTTGCCTCAATACCGCCAAGGATAATTGGAGTATGTTTATATGTCTGACGAATCAGGTTGCTGTATACGACCGTTGGCATATCCGGCCGAAGTCCCATCTCGCCGCCCGGAGAATAAGAATCTTTCTGGCGATGTTTCCTTGAGACTGTGTAATGATTGACCATGGAATCCATATTTCCGGCTGTTACAAGGAAACCAAGGCGCGGTTCACCAAAAGTCTGAATGCTTTCTTTATGACGCCAGTCCGGCTGTGGGATGATTCCAACACGGTATCCACGACTCTCAAGGAGACGGCTGATAATGGCAGAACCGAAAGAAGGATGATCTACATAGGCATCTCCTGTGATATATACAAAATCGACCTGATCCCATCCGCGCTGCTGCATTTCCTGCTTTGTTACGGGTAAAAAGTTTTGCATTATATACTCCTAAAATGAAACGGACTGGGCTCTATAACCCTCCGCAATAATGTCGAGCTGACGATGAAAACGGGCAAGCTGCTGAAGATCTTTTGTGCGGAATACCCGTAGAAATTCATCCTGGATTTTTTCAACTTCTCTTTTATTGGAAATCTTGTACAGGTTTTCAATGCTGAGCAAAATGTCTTTTACCAGATTGGACTGTGTCTGTGAAGAATTCTGCGCATCCATAATCTCATCACGAACAGATGACATTTCACGGTCCAGTGCAATGATTGCATCAGCTGCGTTGCTCAGTCGCTCGGCTACATGTAAAGGCATCTCGCCTTTGTACTTATACTGCAGAGAATGTTCGATCGTAGCCCAGAAGTTCATAGCCATTGTACGAATCTGAATTTCGGCCTGAAGGCGTTTTGGCCCATTGATCGTATCTACAGTATAATAAATGATCAGATGATAACTCCGGTAACCACTCTGCTTGATATGTTTCAGATAGTTTTTTTCACTTTTGATGGTCATATCACTGCGGCTACGGATAATAGAGGCTACGGTATCAATATCTTCTTCAAACTGACAGATGATGCGGATACCGGCAATGTCTTCAATCTCTTCTTCCATCTTTTCCATGGGGATATGTTTGCGTTGCATTTTCTCCAGGATACTTGGAAGACTCTTGACACGCCCACTGACCTGTTCAATCGGGGAATACAGGTCATTTTGCTTGTGTTCATCTATAATATGTTCAAACTTTACCATCAGTTCTTTGACAGCAAGTTCATATGGACATAAAATACTTCTCCATAACTGTATTTCCATAAATATCGCTCCTTGCAGGATTGTTGCTTTGAAGTTAAGACCTGAAATACGAAAAGACAAAACTTCCCATACAGTATAACACAATTTGTACAATTTTTGTTAGTAATATGTATACTTTCTGATTTTTTTTCGGAGACATTGTAAAACATGGTATGGATTTACGCTGATCTCCTGCCCTTCTGGGGTGGTGATATAGATGCCAAGGTGAAGGTGTACCGGAAACATTCCGGAAGTGCCCTCCTGTCCATATCCGGTATTTCCCATGAAACCAAGAATTTCTCCGGCCTGCACTCTATCGCCAGGAGTAAAATCTTCCTCATAGGAGGAAAGATGCGCATAATAAAAATATCCGCCAGAGTCAGAACGGATACCAATTCGGTATCCGCCAAGAGGCAGCCAGCCTTTTTGTTCAACAATGCCGTCTGTGATACTGACGATGGGATAATAGCCGGATTGGCTGACGGGACCAAAGAGATCGGTTCCTTCATGATGGCGATTTCCACCGTATGTACGTGAGTCCATCCAACTGTCTTCATAGCTGATGTCATCAGAGGCAACAGGAAAATACTGCAGATTTCTCCAGATTGCTTCATAATATTTTTTTAGCTGCAGATAGTAGTCTTTTTTGTACAACAGATAAAAGGTATTATCAGGAAAAATATGTTGAGGATGAAAATGACTGTTTAACATGGTTGTGGTAAGAAGATCACACCAGTCTGAGGGATAAAGACCAGATTCTGTCAATTGACGATAAAGTTCCGGGGACAGATCCTGCTGTCGGAAATCAGCAGAGGCAGCACAGTCTTTTTTTAGAACAGAGACAGTACTTCGACTGAATGAAATGCAGGACAGTATGCTGTTAGACAGTATCAGAATAAAAAACACAAAGAAAAAAGAAGAACGTGACATAGATGTCATACTTTCTGAGTGGTTTTCAGATTATTATATGCAAAAAAGACTCCGCATATCTGCGAAGCCTTTTTGAGTAATTGAATTTATAATAGAATTTTGACTGCTTAAGCTCAGTCTTTTAACTCTTCAAGAACTTTTACAAGATATTTCCATACACGTTCTGTAGAAGCAATGTCAAGCACTTCTTCGGAAGTATGGATGTCTTTCATATCCGGTCCGAGAGATACACAGTCAAGGCCATCGATTTTTTTATAAAACAGACCACATTCAAGACCGGCATGAATAGCTACAACTTCTGGTTTCTGACCGTACATGGTTTCATATACTTCAACCATTTTGTCGCGAAGTGGAGATTCTTTGCGATACTCCCATGCAGGGTAAGCACCCTGAATTTCATATTCTCCGCCAAGGAATTCTGTCAGATACTGAATCTTATCGGAAAGAGCATTGCGTGCTGCTTCTACGGAACTTCTGACACCTGAACTTGCAAAAAATTCATCTTCAGAGAGAGATACAATACCAATATTGGTAGAGGTTTCTACAAGACCTTCGATATTTGCACTCATTTTCTGGATACCGAAAGGAACCTCCATCAGATAGAACAGAGCTTTTTCACGGCTTGTCGGGTGAAGGACTTTTGCAGATTCATGGCCTGCTTCTGTGATTTGGATAGAAATACCCTTATCACTTCCGTCATATTCTTCGCGAAGACCTTTTTCAACCTTGGAGGCATATGCTTTGACGGCATCCATTTCTTCTTTGGATACAAGAATATCGCAGACTGCTTCTCGTGTAATGGCATTATCTTTCTGTCCACCAGTCATGGAAATAATCTCATAATCTGCTTCTCTTTTGAGTCCATACAGAAAACGCCCCATGACTACATTGGCATTTGCTCGTTTTTTGTCAATCTCAGAACCGGAATGACCACCCATCAGGCCGCATACTTTTATCTGAAGTTTTTCTCCTTCTGCGTCTACGCGTGCAACCGGGATATGGCTGACAGCAGAAAGTCCACCGGCACAACTGATCCAGAGGCTGCCCTCTGCTTCTGAGTCCATATTGATCATACGTTTACCCTTGAGTACACTGCAGTCAAGCCCTACAGCACCAAGAAGACCGATTTCTTCATCTACAGTGATCAGCACTTCCAGTGCCGGATGTGGCAGATCTGTACTGTCAAGAAGTGCCAGTGCATACGCTACTGCAATACCGTCATCACCACCAAGAGTAGTTCCGTTGGCTGTGACATATCCATCTTTTACAGAAAGATTCAGTCCGTCTTTTTCGAAGTCATGCTGTACATCGGGCCTTTTCTCGCAAACCATGTCCATATGACCTTGCAGAATAACGGTTGGTGCATTCTCATAGCCGGGTGTTGCTGGTTTATAAATGATTACATTGTTCATTTCATCCTGCACGTAGTCAAAACCATGTTCTTTTGCAAAAGCTACCAGATAATCGCTGATCTGTTTGGTGTTTCTGGAACCGTGTGGGATTTTGCAGATTTCCTCAAAATAATAAAATACCTGCTTTGGTTCGCAGTTTTCTAATACTCTCATATTGATTTCCTCCATTAATGAATTGTTGCGTGTATATTTATTTTATCGACATATCTGTCTGATATGCAGCATAAAGTAAAGAATAAAAATATAAAAAGCTGTATTTATGAGAAAAATATTTTATACCGTTTTCAGTATTTCACAAATATGTTTTTTGTTGTTGTATCCACAGGAGGCACTTGCAGCTTCAAAAGAAGGGATGCAATTGTGGTTGAATGTTCTTCTGCCTGTTTTGCTGCCATTTCTGATATTGACAGGAATATTGATTCATACAAATATGACAGGAAAACTACTGCAGCCTGTGGAAGTAATCTGGAATAAAGTACTGGGTGTCTCAGCAGCAGGTGCTTATGCAGTCATTGTCGGAGCACTCTGCGGCTATCCGGTTGGTGCCAAAATAACATCCGATCTGTATGAAAATCATCAGATCAGTGAGTCAGAGGCAAAATATCTTCTTACATTTACAAATCATGCAAGCCCTGTGTTTGTACGTACATATCTGTGTCATATCTGTCTCAAAGATCAGATTCCTGCACGAACAGTGTTTGGAATATTTGCATTGTCTGATCTTACAATTATGCTTTTATTTCGATTTGTAGTTTATCGAAATAAAATCCAGTTTTTATCAGCAGATAAGAAAAAAAAGACATCCGTCTCAAGCTCATCAGGAGCTTTTCTGGATGTCTCCATTATGAATGGGTTTGAAACAGTTACCCGCTTGGGCGGATACATTCTTATGTTTTCCATTCTGTCTGCCTGTATCAGTCATTTTTGGAATATGAAAAATCTCATCGGATATACATTATCCGGTATATTGGAACTGACAACAGGACTTTGTCGTCTTCAAAATGCCAATATTCATATGCAATGGAAATATCTGTTGACATTATTTCTGACAGCGTTTGGCGGAATCTGTATAACATTTCAGACAAGAAGCCTGGTTACACGGAAACTATCAATGATTCCTTATATAACAGCAAAACTTCTGAATGGAATTACAACCGTGTTATTCGCCTTATTCTTCTCCAAGATCATCTAACAGACTGTCTTCTTCCGGTGCGTCTGCCGGTTCTTCATGATAAGATCCGGTCATAGCTGCTGCCTGTGCTGTCTGAGGAGCAAGTTCCTGACGGTTATGATTAACAACATCAAGACAACTCTGGAGAGCGTCGATAAATCCTTTGTATTTACCACCTGCGTCTTCAAGAGTCTGGTTCAGGACGGAACCGATATTTGCCATCATGTCATCAGTGTATGTGATAGCACTTAAACGAATGCTGTTTGCATCCTGTGTAGCGGAATCAAGGATTTCCTGTGCCTGTTTATTAGCTGCGTTAATTGTATCATTAGCCTGAGCATATGCTTTCTGCATGATCTCATGCTGTGTAACGAGCTCCTGTGCTTTGGCCTGAGCATCTGCGATAATAGCATCTGCTTTGGACTGAGCGTCTTCAAGGATTGCATCCTTATTACTGATGATCTTCTGATAACGTTTGATTTCATCAGGTGTTTTAAGACGAAGTTCTCTTAAAAGTTCTTCAATCTCTTCTTTATTTACAATAATTTTGGTTGCGGACAATGGCTGAAATTTACAGCTTTCTATAAATTCATCAATTTCGTCAATAATCTGTTCGATTCTGCTGCTCATAGTATATTCTCCTTGTTTTTTTCTTTCTCTTCCTGCATTTTTTTACATAATGCCTGTATGATCTCCGGCGGTGCAAAACTGGATAGATCACCACCGAAACGGGCAACTTCTTTCATGATGGTGGAGCTGACATAAGCGTACTCCAATGTAGTGGTAAGGAATACAGTATCAACATCCGGAGCCAGAACACGATTGGTCTGTGCCATCTGAAGCTCATACTCAAAATCAGTAACTGCGCGAAGACCGCGTACGATTACCTGCGCATGATTCTCTCTGGCAAAATTCACAGAAAGTCCGTCAAATGGTCTGATTACCACATTAGGAATGTCCTTTGTTGCCTTTTCCAATATATTAACACGTTCTTCTACAGAAAACAACGGACTTTTTGCAGAATTCTGCAAAACACCGACTACAACTCTGTCAAAGGAGACACTTGCACGTCGGATAACATCCAGATGACCATAGGTTGCCGGATCAAAACTTCCCGGATAGACTGCTGTTACCATAGGTATTCTCACTTTCTTTTATGCAAAAATATATGTTTGTTTGTTTTGTATTCTTTGGAACGGGATAATTCATATCCTAATTCTTCCACATAAGAAAAATCCGTATGAAGATCGGCTTCTGTAACAATCAGGGTATCGGTATTTGCCAGAGAACTGTCTTTCAGATATTCGAGAACCTGACGCTCCAGATCTTTATTATATGGTGGATCCATAAAAATACAGTCAAAAGCCTCTTCACCTTCGAGAGAGCGAAGAGCCTGTAAAACATCCATGTTCAGCAGTTTACCATGTTCGGCAAGTTTTGTAAATGTAAGATTCTCCCTGATGCAGGCACATGCTTTGGGATTCTTTTCTACAAAAACAGCAGATTCTGCACCGCGGCTTAAAGCTTCGATTCCAATACCACCGCTGCCGCTGAACAGATCAAGAAAGCGGCAGTCCGGTATTTCAGGCTGCAGAATATTAAAAAGTGTTTCTTTTATACGGTCCGTAGTAGGACGGGTTTCCATGCCTGGTACAGTCTTGAGGGCAAGACGCCTGGCTTTTCCTGCTATTACTCTCATTTCAGATTTAATCTCCAATCCAGGTCACCACGTGCCAGTCCGAGAATCAGAAGTTCGGCTGTTGCAATGTTGGTGGCAACCGGTATGTTATACTGATCACAACGCATAACGATCGCTGTGATATCCGGTTCTTTCGGATCAATCATAACCGGATTATAAAAAAGGATAACCATATCAAGATCCTGACGCTCTACCATTTCCATGAACTGTTTGTCTCCGCCAATGCTTCCTGCAAGAAATTTATGCACATGAAGGTTCGTGGCTTCTTCTATTCTTCGACCGGTAGTTCCTGTGGCATAGACCTCATGTTTGGCGAGTATATTCTTGTAGGCGATACAGAAATCTTCTATAAGTACTTTTTTACTGTTGTGTGCAATGATTCCTAAATTCATCGTTCATCTCTCCATTTTCACCAATACATTACTGGTTTTTTTGTTATAATACAGCTATTCTCATATATTATAACAAGTCAACAAAAAATTGGCAATTAATTATTGTAAACTTATACAAAATTCATAGAAAATTAATATTTTATACAAGTTTACCCTATTTTTTGGAAAAAGTAAACCATTGTACGCAAAAAGAAACAGTGTTGTTTCATAGCTGCATACAGTTATAAAACAACACTGTCTGTTCAGAGTCGGATCAGATTTCGCTCAGATCAGTTCTTGGAAATGAATCAGTACTGTTCATTCTGAGAATTGCCGGACATCTGTCTTTCCTGCTGTTCAATCATTTTTTTGACCATATATCCGCCGACACTTCCGTTCTGTTTGGATGTCAGGTTTCCGTTGTAGCCATCGGTAAGCGGAACGCCCAGTTCATTTGCAACTTCGAATTTAAAACGATCCAGGGCTCCTTTGGCTTCAGGTACAACTGCTCTGTTAGAAGAACTGTTTTTTGTCATGATAATTTCCTCCTTGGTTTTCGTTTAATTTGGATGTTACAGTGCTAGTATATGGAATGAAGCAAGAAATACACTGGAACATTCTGCACGAAATGGAAGAAACTAAAATAAATTTTTATATAGAAGGTCAGGCATCTTTTCCATCGCCTGTTGTAAAATACTCTTTTACAAGTTTTACAACTACACCAGACAGAAGGAATACAGCAATAAGGTTTGGAATAGCCATCAGACCGTTGAAGGTTTCGGCAATATTCCATAAAAGTCCAAGATCTACAGTTGCGCCAAGAATTGCTACCAGAGAATACAGGACCATGAATGGTTTGGTTGTCCTGGAACTGCTGAAGAGGAATTCACAGCATCTTGCACCATAAAGTCCCCATCCGATGATCGTAGAAAATGCAAAACAGCACATTGCCACAGCTGTGAAGACAGAAACCCAGCTTCCGTATGTAGAAGTAAATCCGAGAATAGTAAGCTCTGCTCCTGCTGCTGCGCCATATGAAACAGGAATTCCACTGCAAAGGATTACGAGTGCGGTAAGAGTACAGATGACGATGGTGTCTGTAAATACTTCAAAGATCCCAAAAAATCCCTGTTTGACAGGTTTACGTGTATCTGCGCAAGCATGTGCGATCGAACCGGTACCAAGACCTGCTTCATTAGAGAAGATACCTCGGGATACACCTTTTTTCATGCTCATAAAAAAGCTTCCTACTGCTCCGCCTGTAACAGAAGCCGGGGTAAACGCTCCTTTAAAAATAGAAGAAAATACATATGGAATGCGGCTGAAATTAAGGAAAACAACGCCAAGAGCAAGAATGATATAAAACACAGCCATAAATGGAACCAGTTTTTCTGTTACCTGACCGATTCTTTTGATTCCACCCAGGAGCACAAGTGCTACAAGTGAAGCAATGATAATTCCCATGATCAGATTGGCAGTAGAGATGCTATCGGAGGAAATCAGATTGTAATTTATAAGTGCAGAATCAATAGCAGCTGTGATCGTATTAACCTGTGTAGCATTTCCGGTACCAAATACAGTCAGTACACCAAAAGCGGAAAAGAGGTATGCAAGCCAGTGCCAGTGTTTCTTCAGGCCATTTTTGATATAATACATTGGTCCACCGACAAGTTCACCGTTTTCGTTAGTTTCACGAAAGTGTACGGCCAGAGTTACTTCGGAAAATTTGGTACACATGCCAAGGAGTGCAGAAATCCACATCCAGAATACAGCACCAGGACCTCCAATGGCAATGGCGCCTGCGACTCCGGCAATATTTCCGGTTCCGACTGTGGCTGCAAGTGCAGTACAGACAGCCTGAAAAGGTGTCATTCTTCCGTCAGATGCCTCACGTTTTCGGAGCATGCGGCCAACGGTTGTTTTCATAGCGTAAGGGAATTTCCTGATCTGAAGAAATCCTGTACGGATGCTGAGATAAAGGCCGACTCCGATAATACAGATCATAGCCGGAACACCCCAGATAAAATTGTTTACTGTAGTGTTGATTGTTTCAATAACAGATAACATTCATTTTGTTCCTCTCTATTTATTTTGGGTGCTTTGCAAAAACAAATGTCGTGCCAAAGCAGACAGATTCTTCTTATAATAACATGAAATTGAAAAAATGTACAGAAAATGATACAAAACGGTTGATTTGAAGAAAAAAAACAGATGATCGTTTCGGATCATCTGTTTTTATATGTTTGCAAAATAAGATTATAATTCGATAAATCCTGTAATGTCACCGTTGATCACATAATGTGCACCATTATCTTCTGGTTTGATATATATTTTCAGATCAACAAGTTCGGATTCTTTTTTGCCCATTTCTTCCGTCCAGACCTTTTTGATGTTTTCTATGATGTCTCTTTCATAGACTTCTTTTCCAAGCCACTGTACATATACTTCTGTATTTAAAGAAACAGTTTTTCTGGAAGATGTTTTTCTGACAGCGGTCTTTTTAACTGTTGCAGCTTTTTCTGTTACTTTTTTTGTTACTGTTTTTTTTGCAGGAGCCTCTTTTTCGGTAGCCGGTTTTGCAGTAGATGTCTTGAGTTCTGCTTTTTTTGTAGTTGTTCTTGTAGCCATAATAGCCTCCTCACAAGGTAGATATAATTGATACGGTACTAGGATACTACGTTTTTTCACAATTTGCAATGGCTTTTCTGGGTATGCTCATGGAGCCAGAATCAAAGTCCCAGACCATCGGAGGCGTTTTCCTGGCGCTTCAAAAGATAATGTTTAAGTGCCCGATGCTGTTCGAGTGAAAGATCAGGATCAAGAGACAAAATCTCAGCAGCAGCTTCACTTGCCGATTTCAGGATTGCAGAATCGTTGTAGATATCTCCGATTCTGAATTCCATATCGCCGCTCTGGCGAATGCCAAAGAGATCACCAGGTCCACGTAGCTTCAGATCTTCTCCTGCGATATAGAAACCGTCATTTGATTTATTTAGAATATCCAGTCGTTTTGAGGTGGTTTCTTCATCAGAACCCTGTATAAAAATACAGTAGGACTGATATTCTCCTCTTCCAACACGACCACGTAGCTGATGAAGCTGAGCCAGACCAAAACGTTCGGCATTTTCAACCATCATGACAGTTGCGTTCGGAACGTTGACACCAACTTCAACTACCGTAGTGGATACAAGAACTTGAATTTCATTTGCGGCAAACTTTTCCATGATCTCATTTTTTTCTTTTGGTTTCATTTTTCCATGAAGGAAAGATACATTGATATCCGAAGGAAAGATTCCTTTTAATTTTCTGGTGTAATCCAGTACATTTTCAGCATCCAGTCCTTCGCTCTCTTCCACCATTGGGCAAATGATATATGCCTGTCTGCCTTCCCGTACCTGACGTTGGATAAAGGCATATGCTTTGGGGCGATAGGAAGTATTGACTACACAGTTTTTGATAGGAAGTCTTTTGGCTGGTAATTCATCGATGATGGAAATATCCAAGTCGCCGTATAGGATGATCGCCAATGTACGTGGAATTGGTGTGGCACTCATAACAAGAATGTTTGGTGGATTTCCGCGGGTTGTGAGAGCTTCTCTTTGTTTGACACCGAAACGATGCTGTTCATCGGTTACAACCAAAGCAAGATCATGATATTCAACTTTTTCCTGAATCAGTGCATGGGTACCAATAATGATCTGAGACTCTCCTGAAGCAATCTGCTGGTAAATTTCTCTTTTTTCTCTGGCAGTATTGGAACCTGTCAGCAATACAACATGGAAATTCAGTCCTTGTTCCTCCTGTAATCTGAGAAAGCCATCGTAATGTTGTCTGGCAAGGACTTCTGTCGGTGCCATGAGTGCTGCCTGATAACCATTTTCACAGGCCAATATCATGGCAAGAAAAGCGATGATTGTTTTACCACTTCCTACATCTCCCTGAACCAGGCGGGACATTAAAGCCTGTCCGGACATATCACGTTCGATTTCATGCCAGGTGTTTAGCTGAGCACCTGTCAGAGAATATGGAAGATTTTCTATGATCTGTTCGGTAGTCCATGTTTTATTGATTGGAAAATAATTAGGTGTTTCCTCACTTTTCTCTTTCAACATTTGGACAGAAAGAATGAACAGCAGAAATTCATCAAAAACAAGACGTTTTCGTGATAAAAGAAGCTCCTCCATATTTCCTGGAAAATGGATGGTGCGCAAAGCATAGTTGATGTCTGCAAGCTGATAACGTTCCCGTATTTCTTCAGGTAGAAATTCACTGTACATTGGAAGATTTTTCAGGAGCTGGTGAATCATTTTAGTAACAGTTTTGTTAGACAGACCACCGGTCAGTCCGTACACGGGTTGTAAACTGTGCAGTATTTCTCCATAAGCGACAGGAGTAAAAACCTCCGGGTGTTCCATTTCAAGGTGGGACTGCTTTCGTACGATTCGTCCACGGAAGACAAACTGACTGCCTCGCTTCAACACAGTTCGAAGATATGGCATATTGAACCATATGACTGAAAGTTTGCCAGAGGAATCATTTATGGATGCAGTAATGATCTGCCTGCCTTTTGCAGAAGTAACGTAAACGCCGGAACATACCGCAGCGGAGACGGCTTTTACCGTCCCCTCTTCCAAATCTGCGATATCTACCGGCGCTTCAAATGCGTCATAATTTCTTGGATAATAGTGAAGGAGATCGTCTGTATCATAGATGCCAAGTTTAAAAAAAAGTTTTTCTGTTTTATCTCCAACACCCTTTAATGTTCGTAAACTGTCACCCATTGGTTTATTCTACAGATATAATATAGTAGTAAATCGGCTGACCACCGTTATTTACTTCTACTTCACAGTCTGGATATTTTTCTTCCAATACTGCAGCAAGAGCTTCTGCTTTTTCTTCAGAAGCATCACAACCATAATAAATACTGATTACTTCCGCATCATCAGTCATCATGGCATTTACGGTTGCAACAGCAACATTTTCTTTGCCGCTGCCTACTGCAAGAATACCCTTGTCACCAATACCCATAATGTCACCTTCGTGTATTTCCTTATCTTCTATACGGGTATCACGCACTGCATAGGTGATCTGACCAGTGTGTACGCGGGAAATGGCATCCATCATTTCAGCTGTGTTTTCTTCAGCTGTTTTTTCTGGGACAAAGCTGATCAGCGCGGTCACACCCTGTGGAATTGTCTTGGTAGGGATGACGATGATCTCTTTATCTTCGGTAAGATCGCGAGCCTGATTAGCTGCGAGAATGATATTTTTATTATTCGGAAGGATATAGATCGTTTTTGCATTGACTTTGTCAATTGCATTTAACATATCCTCTGTACTTGGGTTCATTGTCTGACCGCCTTCAATCAGGTAATCAACTCCAAGTTCTCTGAAAATATCTGTAAGACCGGCACCGGCAGATACGGCGATGAAACCGGTTTCTTTTGGAGGAGTCTGCTGTTTTTCTTCCTCTGCCTGCTGTTTGGCAAGTTTCTCTGCATCTTTAATCAGTTTTTCCTGATGCTCTTCACGCATGTTATCAATTTTCATACGAGAAAGAGAACCATATGTTAAAGCACGTTCGATTGCCTGTCCCGGATGGTTTGTGTGTACATGGACTTTGACAATTTCATCATCTGCAACAAGAACGATAGAATCACCGATAGAAGTAAGAAATTCCTTGAAAGAATGCTCTTCTTCAATTGGCATTGGCTTATTCAGAAGAATGATGAATTCTGTACAATATCCGAATTTGATATCTGCTTCTGCCTGTGGAGAAATCTTAGTTACTGCAGCACCTGCAGGTTTCTTGAATTCAGAGTAATCAACTTCTTTGCCAAGAAAGCCGTCAATTGCACCACGCAGTACTTCAAGGAGTCCCTGTCCACCTGAATCAACGACACCAGCTTCTTTTAATACCGGAAGCATTTCCGGTGTGCGGGAAAGAGTATATTCTGCATGTTCAAATACTTCTTTGAAAAAAGGTTCCAGTTCTTCTGCTTCCGGAGCAATTTCTGCAGCTTTGAGAGCGGCTTCTTTTGCTACAGTAAGGATGGTTCCTTCTTTTGGTTTCATAACAGCTTTGTATGCTGTTTCTACTGCACGTTCCATGGCAGCAGCGATTGTAATGGCATCCAGTTCGTTGGATTTTCTGACTCCCCTGGTGAATCCGCGAAGTAACTGGGAAAGAATTACACCAGAGTTTCCACGGGCACCACGAAGAGAACCGGAAGAAATGGCTTTTGCCAGCGTTTCCATATCCGGTTCTGTCAGCGCACTTACTTCTGCAGCTGCAGACATGATCGTCATAGTCATATTTGTACCTGTATCTCCATCTGGAACAGGAAATACATTTAATTCATTAATCCATTCTTTTTTTGCTTCCAGGTTCTTGGCACCGGCCAGAAACATTCTGGAAAGTACTTTGGCATCTATGGTCTTTATGTTCACCACAAGTTCCTCCTCTGATTATTAATCGATGGCGCGTACGCCTTCCACATAGATGTTGATCTTTTCGATTTCCATACCGGTGAAATCTTCAACTTTATATTTTACATTGCTGACAAGGTTATCTGCAATTGTACTGATGTTAACTCCATAGGCAACAATTACATGAAAATTCAGGCGGATCCTGTTGTCTTCAGTGATTGTTACGCTGATGCCGTGTTTCAGGCTGTCTTTGCGAAGAAGTTTTACCAGTCCGTCCTTCATACTGACAGCTGCCATTCCAACAATACCGAAACATTCTACAGCAACACTTCCTGCATAGGTAGCAATTACGTCTGTATCAATGACGATTTGTCCTAATCCGGAATCTATACGTCCATTCATATAGGTACCTCCAATTTTTTAGTATGCATGTATTATAACCTTTTTTTTACGAAAAAGGAATATTATTTTTAGAATTTCTGTTTTTTTACTTGCAAAAGGCAAATTCATCTGTTAAAATAAAACCTGTTGAAAAAAAGCGTCAAGGAGGTGCTATCATGGCTAAATGCGCAGTTTGTGAAAAAGGTGCTTATTTCGGAAATAATGTAAGTCATTCACATAGAAGATCTAATAAAATGTGGAAATCTAACGTGAAATCCGTTAGAGTTAAAACCGCTGCTGGCGGTGCACAGAAGATGTATGTATGTACTTCTTGTCTGAGATCCGGAAAAGTAGAAAGAGCATAATCATTTCATTAAAATGAACGAATAAGAAGAGGCACGGGATGTATCCCGTGCCTTTGTTCGTGTTATAATCACTTCTGCTGATTGTTGTCAATAATATCATCTGCAGAACATGTGATATCCACATAGCAGGCAAAGGCCGGCTGAGATAATAATGATCACATTTTCTGTAACGAGCATGCCGATCACCATTCCGATGCCAATGCAGAACAACATTAATCCCAAAAGTCTTCCCACATCCGACCTCCGTCTTTTGAGGTTATATTATTATATGCAAAAAAGACTTTCGGGAGAATCACGAAAGTCTTTTTGTGAGTGTTCTTTTTCTATTTTTATTCATCGTTTCCATTATCTGAAGAAGTGTTTTTCCCAAAACCGGATGAAAAACGATCTACAAAATCCGGAACCATATCAAGAACCTTTGTAAGTCCATCCTGATTTTTGATATTTACCAGTTTGGTAGTTCCGTTCTGAATAACAAGGACAGCGCTAGGGGTGAGTTTTCCGGTCATACCGCCACCGCCGTTACTTTTTTTGTCACCTTCAAATGCACCAGCACCAACACCAAAGGATACATCTACTAGAGGAAGAATGATCGTATCTCCTACATGGATTGCTTCTCCTACAACTGTTTTGGCGGAAATGAAGGCATCCAGCCCTTTGAAAAGAGAGTTTACAGTGTCTTTGAAATTGTTTTCGCCTGACATAATCAGTCCTCCTTATTTATGCTTCCATCGTCTGATGATGTACTTGATATTTTTGTTAAAATATAATTCCAGAGCAGTTTTTAATAAAACGACTCCGTATATTCTGCCTTTTATCTGAATATTTCCCAGTATAACATTCCGGTCTTCAAATAAAGGTGTTACAGCAATGCAATTTTTGTGAAGAGGTATCGTCATTCCCAGAATTGCAAGTACGGCTCCTGTAACAGATGGATCTGAGCTTCCAAAAGTAAGTGTGCCCTGTATTCTGGTTGGAAATACATGCCGAAGCAACCGGAAAAACCTGTCCTTTATGAGAGAAAACGCAGCTTTTGTTCTGGGATGTTCCAGAAATTTCTGATATGATTCTATTTTAGCACAGATATTCTGGATTGTTAAAGTAAAATTTTCTACAGAGGAAGGAATACGGCAAATTTTCTGCCATAATCTGCTAAGTCTGTTCCAAAGATTCCGAAAAAATATGCCGAGTCTATAAAAGAGATGTCCAATCTTTGTTCGTGCATATTCAAGATCTGTATCTCTTTCAGAAGCTACGGTTTCTTCAGTGAGATCGGAAGCCTCATTTGTGGAACGACAGGAATCTGCTGTTGAGACATCTTTGAAATCTGTTGAATTTGTACTTTTTTCTGTATTAGCTGGCAAAGAATCTGCATGACCGTTCTGAGTTTTTTTTTCGGCAGGATGGCTTCTGTTTCGAAATTTCTGGATCAGTTTCATGATTGGAATTCCGAATAAACGAAAATCAAAAGCTGATGTACCGTTTTGGTATTGCAGCTGGAAAGAAACAACGCCAAAAAGCCAGCTGACACGTGCCCGTGCAGAAATATCCCGGAAAGAATCTGTTTCCTTAGTGCCGGAAGCCCTGTAACGGACCGGACAGAACAGAATGAGTAGCACTGCCACTAGTATGAGACCTAAAAGGATTCCCAGAAGGATCAATATAAACTTGAGTAATATCCATAGAATATGTAGCATGCGTTCACCTGTTCTTCCAATATTCTTTTATATTAAGTTCTCCGGTTTCTTCATAGATAGTCTGAACCATATCTGTAATAAGTTCCAGAGCCTCTTCTTTGCCTTTGGCAATACCTACGATCTCAGGACAGATACGTGCTGCTGTTTCCTGAACAAGTGTTAGAGCCGGCAGAATTTCCAGTTGGTTATGAGGATTTTCTGATAATGTGATCAGATAGATGCCAGGTACAGGTTTCCCCTGAATGAGTTTCAACCGAATTTTGCTGATATTTTTTATACTCGCTCCTCTATAGTAATTCTTGTGCCACTTCAGCATCTGTTTCACTGCTCCTTTAGGGGAATATCTTTATATTATATTTCCCTTTTTTTTAGAATTTAAACAGGACTGCGTAGGATACGCAGCCCTGTTATGGATACATTTTCTGCAGAGCTTATACTCTGTGCTGTTTTCCCCAGAGTCCTTGACTCCGCATTTCCAGATATTCCTGATATGCTTTTTCTACAATCTGTTTCTCATTAGAGAAACGGAGAAGATGATAGATTTCATGAAATTTGTAATAACCGGAATCTACGAAAAATTCTTCTCTCTGAGGTCTGCTATGATAATTATCAGCCGTCATCAGATACCAGTGTACTTCTTTTGTAACGATATCTTCGGGTACTGTAAAATTATAATGACTTTTGCCAATATATTTCACTACGGAAGCTTTGACTCCTGCTTCTTCACGCACCTCTCGTAAAGCAGTCTGGATATGTGTTTCGCCCTGCTCCACGGTTCCTTTCGGTAGCACCCAGCCCTCATAACGATTCTTATAAGACTTGTACAGTGCCAGTATTTTACCACGATAAATTACCACACCGCCACAGCTCGTTGCTTCTATCATTTTGCAATTTCCTCCTGTACTGCGTGTGAGTTTTATATCTCGAACTGGTTATAGTATAACTCTTTTTTAATTAACTGGCAACTATAACTTACTGTTTGCCCAAGTTGCCGTGAACGGAGTGAACAGTAACATTTAATCAAAGTAATATGCATCAAACAGATCAGCAGCAATTGGAACAGCTGCTTCACTTCCTGTGCCGCCGCCTTCTACGATGATCGCAACAACAAGGTCTGGTTTGTCTACATTGGAATAACCAATAAACCAGGAATGACTGGATCCATTTTCGTCATATTCGGCAGAGCCTGTTTTTCCGGCAACTGTGTATCCACGTCCATTCAGAGCAGATGCTGTTCCGTTCTGAACAACACCCTCCATTAGTTTTCCAAGCAGTGCTGCTTCATTGCTGGTCATTAATCGTTTATAATCAGTGGGTTCTGTTGTACGGATCGTATCACCACCGGCATTTGTGACTTTGTCTATCAGATAAGGCTTCATCAGTAGACCATCGTTGGCAATGGCACTTGTGATCAGTGCCATATGCATAGGGGATACAAGGGTGTTTCCCTGCCCGATTGCAGTCTGCATGATCAGTGGAATTCCAGAACTTCCGTTCAGAGTAAAAGAACTTTTGCGATAAGAAGTCAGTGGAAGTTTTTTGTTAAAAAGAAGATCTTCGCTTGTTTTGAGCAGAGAGGCTCCCCCAAGTTCAGTTCCAATTTCTGCAAAAGCACAGTTACAGGAGTTTGCGAATGCAGTATAAAAATCTTCTGTACCATGTACTTTGCCATTATAGCACTGAATAGTATGATTTTCTTTTGTGATACTACCCTGGCAGTCAAATGAAAAACCATTGAAACTTCCTCTGGTACGAAAATAATCCAGAGCTGTGACAACTTTAAAAGTAGATCCCGGAGGATACTGCCCCATAGTTGCACGGTTCAAAAGACTGCTGTTTGTTTCATCATTGACAAGTGTATTCCAGTTTTCGGAAATTGTATTTGGATCAAAATCTGGTTTACTGACCAGGGCCAGGATTTTTCCTGTGGATGGTTCCAGAGCAACAACCGCTCCTCTTCTGTCACCAAGAGAATTATATGCAGTGGTCTGCAGGTCGGCATTCAAAGTAGAGACAACGGTATCCCCTGTGTTTTTGGTTCCCATAAATTCGTTACGGATCTGATTTAAAAAGAATTCATGAGAAGACAAAAGCTGAAAGTTAGCTTCGGATTCAAGTCCGCTTTTTCCGTTTGAATCGTAACCTACGACATGTGCAAAAACATTATTATATGGATAGGAACGCTCTTCGGTTCCATCTTCGGATACATTTGTCTGAGCAAGTACTTCTCCATCAGAAGACATGATTTTTCCACGGACAACGCGATCGGCAAAAGTATCCTGACGTGTATTATAGGGACTGTTGATAAAATCATCGCTTTTTATGGTATTAAAATAGATGAGATAACCGATCAGTCCCATAAATATAATGATAAAAAAGAATGAAACTCCGGTATAACCTTTGTTTCGACGACGCCTTTTTTTAGATCTGGCGCGTTCTGTTAATTGTTTCTCCTGCCCGGAGTCTCTGTATTGCTTCCTGTTTTCGTTTTTCAAATTCCTCGTCCTCGTCTTCTCTTAGAATATAAAGTCCCTGGATAATTGCAAGCATTAAAATTGTACATAAAAGAGAACTTCCACCATAACTTACAAGGGGAAGTGTCACACCTGTCATAGGGATGAATTTGGTAGCACCACCGATCGTAAGAAATACCTGAAAGGCATATTCTACTCCAAGTCCCAGTGCAATCAGTTTGTAGAATGGATTAATGATGCGTAAAGCAATATTAACGATCATAAGGAAAAAGCTCATGCACACGAGAATCAGACAAATGGCAAAAATACCACCTAATTCCTCACAGATTGCACTGAAGATAAAATCGTTCTTGACAACAGGGATAGATTCTGGAGAACCCTGGTATAATCCCATGCCGAACCAGCCCCCGGTACCAATGGCAAAGAGTGACTGCACAATCTGATATCCCTCATTCTGATAGACTGCCATAGGATCTTTCCATGCGCTGACTCGCTGGCGGACATGACCGAACAGATGATATGCAACAACTGCTGCTGCTGAACCACCGCCGATTCCAAGTGCAAGATAACCAACATTTCGTGTTGCAACATATACCATAACGAGATATGCGACAAAGAAGATCACTGCACTTCCAAGGTCCTTTGAGAGAACCAGAATACCCACGTGAAGTGCTGCAACGACTGTAACCTGAACGATTGCCTTGAAACTGGTATCTCTGGATAGAAAAGATGCCATAAAGAACACAAAAGTAATCTTGATCGCTTCGGATGGCTGTACACCCAGCAGTGAAAGTTTAGCTCCATAACTCGTTCTTGCAAGAGCAAAGACTGCAGCAAGAAGAATAATACCGATTCCGGCATATACCCATGTAAGTCTGCGAAGAAAACGCATCTTCCGGATCATGACAGGAATGACCAGAGCAATAGCACTGACGCCGGCTGCGATCAGAAGTTGTTTCTGTGCTGAAGATATATCCAGGCGGCAGAGCATAATAAAGCCAACACTCAACAGCATACACATATTGTTCAGAAGCAAAATAGATGCTTTTTTGTATAGCATTCGGTATAAAATCTGAATGGCAGCAAAAAACAGAAGCATTTCTGCATAAAATTCAACTATCTTAAAATTGAATGTTTTAAGATAGAGAACAAGAAATGCAGTGAAATCAATGAAAAAAATCAGCAAAAGCTGTTGCCGGAGCAATTCGTTGCGATCCTCTTCATCAGACTGCCGTACAGTATAAAAACAGTGAAAGGTATATACGATCATCAGTGTCAGGATGATGTATTTGGATAATTCTACAATTACATTAATCATATGCCTTTACTCGGCTCCTCTTTTAAAATGTCCTTTGGTGTACTCCTGATTACCGGGTGTTTTGCCGTGCAGATATACATTTAAAAATTCCTGCAGTATGTCGGCAGATTGTTCCGGTGATTCGGTCGTAAAATTCAGTCGCAGACAGTTGACACCAAGATTTCGGACTTTCTGAGATTCTTTCAGAAGTCCGAAGGAAATACTGTTATAAAGAATATTATAACAGTATTCTTCTTTTTCTGTAGTTCCTGTTTTCCATGGGTGACATACACAACAACAGGAAAACTCTTTTTCATAACGGTCCTTCAAAATCATTTTTCTTTCGTTGCAGTCACATTTCAGCGTGTTTTTTCTTACACACTGCGCAGAAAGCATTAACGGAATGTTTCCGTATATGATCATCTCACTGTTGGAATTGTTTCGGTGTGCGATTTCTTTTTCATTTAATTCATAAGGAACTGTATTTCGAAGTATGCCTTCTTTCTTCCAGAAAGAGACAGATTCGTTATTCCAGGTATAGATGGAAGTATCAAGAACACAGTATTTTTGCCATCCAAGATGTCGAAGCATTCCATAACTTTCAAGATTTCGTACAAGAAATCCCTTCATTCCATTCTCAAGCCATTGGCTGCAGGTTTCGAAAAAGCCTTCTGGTGCTGAACCACGGGTGATATATGGGAGTGTCAGATACAAGTCCTTCTGATATTGTAATCCCTTTGACATGCAGAGGCTCATTGCATCGTAATAAAGATACATACCGGAAATCTCAGGATTTTTATATAAAAGTAATGCCTGATCTACAGTTTCGCAGGATACAAGGATTGAAAGGCTGGAATTTGTATCTGCCGGTTTGTCCGCTGTGGCCATAACAGGAGTATCAGTGGCAGAACGTCTGTAGGGTGCACATAGTTCCTGTTCCAACAGGGCAATCGCTTCGCGGCGGAGTTCATTTAATGTTTTGACCGGAAGAAAAATCTGCTCTCCCATCTGTATATCCAGTTCATCCCATTCAAATTCCGTATTTCCAAGTTTATCCATCTGTTTACGAATGCGATCTTCAGACATAGGATGTTCTCTGGCAAACTGTACTTCACCGGTTGAGGAAGTTACATGTATATCATGGCATGAAAGTTCCAGAAAAGCCGGACATTCCGGATAAAGAACCAGCGTACCGGAAATGGGTTCTTTTTTTCGAGGAAGATTTTCCGGAATTCCGTTTGTCTTTTTCTCGTTTGTAAAAGCCATCATAGATGGACCATTATGCTGTTTATAATAACCCTGACAGGAACCTCCACGACTAAATATATCCAGAAGATACTGCCGGTCGCGGTCATTAACCTGATAAGTCATGTCACTGCTAAGAAGGATGTCCAGATATTTACGATACATTCCGGTAACAGCAGCAGTATATCCAGGTTGTTTCATTCGTCCTTCAATTTTCAAAGAGGTAACGCCGGCCTCCAGAATGTCGGGGAGAATGTCCACACTGCACATGTCTTTCAGACTGAGTGGACAGAAATCCTGTTGTCTGAATGAATAACTGCCATTCTCCTGCCGAACCTGATAGGGAAGGCGACAAGGCTGTGCACATCTTCCACGATTGCCGCTTCTGCCGCCGAGTATGCTGCTCATGAGACATTGACCAGAAAAACTGTAACAGAGGGCACCATGGATAAAGGCCTCTATTTCGATCGGACTTGCCTGATGCATGGCTGACAGCTCCTGAAGAGAAAGTTCTCTGGCAGCAACTATACGTGATGCGCCCTGTTCCTCAAGAAATTTCATTCCTTCGGGGCCGGTTACTGTCATCTGTGTACTTGCATGAAGATGCAGTCCCGGAAAATTCTGGTGTATAAACTGGAATACACCGAGATCCTGTATGATAACAGCATCAAGACCGTTTTCGTACAGTGGTCGCAACGCATCATACAGTCTGTCCTGCAATTCACGGTTTTTCAGAAGTGTATTTACTGTCAGATATAATTTTTTGCCATGAATATGAACGGTATCAATTGCCTGTAAAAGTTCATCCTGTGTGAAATTGTGTGCATATGCCCGGGCACCGAATTCGGGACCGCCGACATAAACAGCATCTGCTCCTGCTCCCAGAGCAGCTTCAAAAGCTTCATAAGATCCGGCGGGAGCCAGAAGTTCTACATTATGATCTACTTTCAAGTGTATTCATTCCTTTTCTGAATTATGAGTATGAAACAAATAAAGAGGACTACCGAAGCAATCCCCTTCCAACCTTTACTTTAGTAATGAGTCAACCTCACCTTCCAGCTCCTTAATCTTACCTTCAAGGAGCATCTTCTGCTGCTCAGCTTCCTGCTGTTTCTTCTCCGCCTCCTCAATCTTCAGGCGAAGAGAAATCAG
>OLRB01000290.1_pt1 | contig 43748 bp, 29 predicted proteins | sample 1672751 | NCBI WGS metagenome assembly OLRB01 (sample SAMEA3136720, study PRJEB25190) | human gut metagenome | biome: human gut; feature: human-associated habitat; material: faeces | place: Austria | collected 2013
TGACCGGCATTTTTATTTGCTCCGACATCACATTTTATGCTATATCAAGTTTCTGGTTTTCTGTTCTTTGGCGCCAGATGAAGTCAGGATTTTGTGTGGGAAAAATAAAGGGTTTCCCCCAAAATGAGTATCTTTCTGTAGAATTGCATTGAGGTTTCTAAGGAAAAGAGAATTTTTATAAGTTTGATTTTGTTTATCATAGTTTCCTTGCAATTCAGCAAAAAGTTCTATTATAGTGGCTACAGAGAAGAAGGGATAAATTAATTTCCCGGAAAGTCATAACCTTCTGGAAAACTCCATTTCACCAACTGTGGATTTAGAATAGCCAGAAAAAAGAAAAAATAATATATCCCAGATGCGGCTTGGGAGCGTGTTTAAGATGCGGACGAGCATCATAAACACAGCGACTACAGAGAAGAAGGGATAAATTAATTTCCCGGAAAGTCATAACCTTCTGGAAAACTCCATTTCACCAACTGTGGATTTAGAATAGCCAGAAAAAAGAAAAAATAATATATCCCAGATGCGGCTTGGGAGCGTGTTTAAGATGCGGACGAGCATCATAAACACAGCGACTACAGAGAAGAAGGGATAAATTAATTTCCCGGAAAGTCATAACCTTCTGGAAAACTCCATTTCGCCAACTGTGGATTTAGAATAGCCAGAAAAAAGAAAAAAATAATCCATCCCAGATGCGGCTTGGGAGCGTGTTTAAGATGCGGACGAACATCATAAATACAGCGACTACAGAGCAGATGGGATGGATTATTTTTTTCTTTTTTCGTCTATTACCAAATCTACAAATCAGTCACTGGCAGATAAAGATATGCTTCTTCTCCCTGATAGCATTCAAAACACATCCCCTGATGTGATATTTTATACTCTTTTTGCGTACAGAGCCATTCGGTAAAGACGTAACGCCAGCCATCCCGTACAGCATCCGCTGTTTTTTCAGGAGTTTCCTGTGATTTAATTGTAAAAACTGCGTATCGTCCGGCAGGAATCTCCACCTTATGGAAACCATCCGGAATTTCTGTAGAGTCAGTTAAAAAGCCAAAGAAATAGTGTAATTCACCGCTGATATGGTCGGGATGGGTCCATAGTCCAACTTCGCCATAATCATGGATTCCTTCTGGATAGGCAGGGTATTCTTTAAAATTAATGTGATTCCAGTAAGCACCGGATTTGCTGTAATCACTGTCATATTCGCCGGGAATCTCGTACCCAAGCGCTGTCTGTGACTGCAATGTTTTAATTTCAACGTGTAGCATAATAAGAACCTCACTTTCTTTATTTTGTTTTAAATATTCTCGTGCGCTAATACCATATTCTTTGCGAAATGCTTTAGAAAAACCGGAACTGGTTTCAAAGCCATTATCAAATCCGGCCTGTGTGATACTCATTCCAGATAAAATATCCTTTTTTGCTTTTTCCAAACGGAGAAGACGTATGTATTTTCCTGGTGACATATCACAGCAGATTTTAAAAATGTGGCAGAAATGATAAAGAGAGTAACCATAGCGGGAAGCCAGAGCTTCTGCTGTTAATGTGTCTTGAAGATGATTTTTAATGTAGGTGGTACAATCTTCTATTACTTCTAAAGAATTATTTTTATTCACAATCTCTCCTTTCCGCAGTTTTTTATGAGTACAGTCGGTGCGGGTGCAGTCAGTGGCTGTAGATTTTATTATAAATATCATACACCAATACACAGGTTATGTTTTATAAATATTGTATCAGAGAAAAGAAAAAAGACTTTTCCAGAGTTGCGAAGTTTATCTGAAGAATAGAGATTGTCCGTAGTGGGAGTTGTAAATTGACAGAATGTTAGTGGTGATTTACAATATAACTAAAAAATATGTGGATATTAAAAAAATAATATTCAAGTCGAGCAACCGCGAGACTTGGCGCGTGATTCTGGTCAGCATAAGCTGACATATTCTTTACAGAATCACTGCGCATCCTCGCGGAGCGTTTATCTCAGTCGGAGATTGGACTCCCACTGAGACAAATTTGCTGTCACTCACCACCTGAAGGAGGTGGGAGTCTTCTCGACTGAGATAAAATAACAGAGAAAATGAAAGAAAAAGAAATAGAAATAATAGAAGGATAGAGAAAATGAACACAGTGAATGAGACAAAAACATTTTCCTCACTTCCGGAGGAAGAATCAGCTTTATGGGAACGTATGAGAGACACTCTTTTGTGCCTTCAGACAGATAACAGCATTTCGGTAAAAGATCTGGCAAGCAGACTGGCATACTCTACGCAGGAATTCCTTTATCTGGCTGACATTTTCTTTGACAATTCTCTTGATGCAATTAGGGAACAGGTGCAGGGATTGAATATTGAAGAGGATTATACAAATCAAGTCCTTCCATTTGAACGGATTCCTGATAGTTCTATGATAGAATATAAAGTTGTGAGAAGAATGGCACAGACAGTAGAGGCAGATATGCTGCCTTTAGAAGGTGATGTTTTTCAAAACGGAATGGAATATATCGAGAAGGATGTAAAGGAAAAGTGGAAGGAGAGGGAGCGTGCCGGAGAGTATATGCAGTTTTGGTGGCATGATGATTCATACCACTTCTTTTATATGATCGGGCAGGAAGTTCCAAAAGATGCCGGAAGGAAAAGTGAAAAGAAGAGAATTGACTTTGGGGCATCGGATTATGCAGTTTTTACGTTAAAAGAGCAATATTGGGATAAACAGGCACCGGATATGATAAAAATGTTGATAAAATATGCGTTATGTGACTGGATAAAGCAAAGTGAAATGCACTATGACAATCGGAAAATGTATTTTATTTCTTTTGAAAACGGACTGTACTCCGTATATCTTCCTCTTGAAAAAAGAATGCATTCGGATTACGTAATGAAAAATAAAAAAGAAGAGAAAAAGATTTATGGAGTTGACGAGTGGATTAGTTATATTGATGAGCATATTACGGAGAATTTAACAGCAAAAGGCCTTGCAAAGCTGTTTCATTATTCTGAGAAACATTTAAAAAATATTTTCCAGCTTTATTATGAAACGAGAATCACCGATTACATAAAACAGAGAAAGCTGTACTTTGCTGCAGAAGAATTAAAAGAAGGAAAGAATCCGGAAAAAGTATGTGCCAAATATCAATTTGCAAGTTATAGCGTTTTTTCTAATGCATTTCGCAAAGAATACGGCGTTGTTCCGGCAAAGTATTACCGAATGGAATTTCAGAATATTGCATGGATCAATTACATTGATGAGCATATTACAGAAGATATCACACCAGAGATGATGGCGGAACATTTTAACTATTCCAGAGACTATTTTCGCAAAGCCTTTCAGGATGATTTTGGAATGGGACTTAGTGCGTATATCAGTCAGAGGAAAATACAAAAAGCCGCCAGAGAATTACGTCAGGGTGTCAAGGTGGCCAGTTTAGCAAAAAAATATGGTTTTAAGTCGAGAAATGGATTTGATAAAGCCTTCCGCAAAGCCTTTTGTACCAGCCCTTCCAAATATGCCAGAGCAAACACAGAAGTTGTTGACTTAAATCAGTTTTACTCAGAATATAAAGATAAAATGAAAGTATCCTTTATGGACGTTGATGATATCAAAATGGTTGGCTGGACGATCATCCCAAATCGTGGACGGGAAGTAGATATACCGGCACAGGTAGCATTCTGGCTCGATGAGGACTCACCATACTTTAAGAAAATGAACTCTGTAGCCGGAAGTGCGAATGGAAATGATAAGATTGCCATGTGGTATCATGACCCGGAATGTATCAATATTCAATATGTCCTTGGACCGGTTGTAAACAACTTCACGAATGTGCCGGACGATGCTGTGAAAATAGAGATAACCGCCGGACGATTTGCCGTATTTGAAACAGACCGCGAAAGCGATGTGGATAATCTCGCAGATACCATCCGTATGTTTTCCCGGTGTGTTTTTTATGGCTGGATAAAAGAACACCGCGATATGGTCTCTTTACAGAACTTTACTTTTGAAAGATACATCAATAAAAAAGTATACATATATGTTCCGATAAGCGTAAAATAATAAAAATAAAACAAAAATTGTGTTATCTATAATAAGCCAAAAAAGAAAAATGCCCCGTCAGATTATTCAGTCTGACGGGATTTTTTCTGCAAAAAATGTCAAGCGTTTTTTTTAAAAATCTAAAAAAGGTTCCAAAATGACGAAAAGACATCCGTCTGGTTGGAATACTTTTTAGAAAAGCCATGTTATAATAAATGTACAAAAAAATACATTCTATTTTAAGAAAGTTGGTACAAACCACACAGGCTTACCCCTACTGTGAAAGCGGATGCCCTCACAAATACCACTGGATCTTCCGGGAAGGTGTGAAAAGGCAGAAGAAGCTTAAGTCAGGATATTTAAAATAGAATTCTAATGAACAGGACTTTGGGTGGGAGTGCTGAGTACATTCATTCGATACGTTTAGAGAAATCTTTACAGAAGTCGAAAAGCAAGTCTCAGTTTATTTGTTTTTATCTAATGATTTCTATCCGAAAGTTCCACACATAAAATCCTGACACAGCGTTTGGAGATTATAAATATCTGTAATTTTCAAACAGGTAATATCAAAGGAGGTAAAACAACAATATACAGTTATTTCATATGCAGATAATAATGTGAGAGTAGTTGAGACCACAATAAAAAAGGTTCAGTAGAGAAAGCATATAAGCAGATAAATCGTATAGAAGTTGTTTTAAATCAATATATTGCTAAAGGAGCTATCCGTTGGCAATGGGAGTCGCGACCCATTAGTAACATGTAGACAAAACCAAAGAATGCTATCTAAATAGCGGAGTTTCTAAAGGAGGAAAACTTATGAAGACTTTAAAAAGAATGCTCGCAGTGATGCTCGCAGTAGTTATGATGATGGGACTTGGGGTAACATCAATGGCAGCAACACCATCTGCTGATGGAGAAATAACCGTACCGGTAAAAGTAGAAGTTGTTGGACTGCCGTCAAATTATACTGGAGCGGCAACAGTTGGGGTGTTATATGATGGAAATGTAACTTTAAGCGAAGATGATAATCCAACAGCAATGGATTTTATTGATGCAACAGGTTTAACAATTGGAAAGTCTACTAATGGAGATTATATTACATCTATTAATGGGCTGGGGAGCATTGATGTAGAATATACATCTAATTCTTATAAGGGATATTCTTGGATGATTGATATGAAAGCAGGTAATTCTGTGACAACACAGGGAACAAAACCTTCATGGGCTGCTGCAGCGCCAGAGGCAAATGCCTGGTTTGAATCTCCATTAGCAGCAACAAATGTAGCTATGTCAGGAAGTCAGTATTTTCCATATGATTATAGCAATCAGTCAGCAGGCGGTTTTACTACTAGTGTAGAAGGCATTTACGTAAAATATGTTTTGACAGAAACTACATGGTAGAAAGTAGACTAAGTTAGGAATAATGGGAGGAGTCAACAATTAGTTGACTTCTCTTGTTATATACGAGGAGGAAAAACATGGGAAAATCAAAAGTTTATTTAAACAGTAAAATTATACTTTTTATATTTGCCATATTGATTGCACTTGCTTGTTCAAAAAAACTTTCTGCAGCAGAAACTGCAACATTCGCAATTAGTAATGTAACTATCGGTCAAAAAGAAGCGACAGTTACTAAGAATACAAAAGATGATTCTGTCTATACTGCACAAGTTGACGAAAGAAGTATCGGTGATGGATATATAATAAGTGGAAAGGCGGATGTCGATGCACAGATTTCTGCAACGGATTTTGAAGGAAAAGAATTTTCAGTAAAAAGAAATGGAACAGATTTTAATATTGAAAAAGAAGAAACGAAATCTTATAATATTAACGGAACATCTGTTTGCTATATAACGGTAAAAAAAGGAACTGTAAGCAAAAAATATAAAGTTCTTATTAGTGGTTTAAGTAATTGGGATAATATTAAAGAAACATATATTGCAGATACTACAAATGATGAAATAAACTATTTTGATAATGATACAGTAATACAGGGAAGTTCTTCAGCAGATACTTCTTATCGAGAAGTTACTGTGAAAGACCAGGTAAAACAATGTTCTGTTTTTCGGTGGACAAATCATAAGAAAACAGAATCATATTCAGCAAATGCGATGGAATGGCTTAGCAATGGAGAAAACTATGTGCGAATTAATGGAGAGAATTTCCAACGTTTTGAAAGTTCAGCTTCTTACTCTGATACCTTTCAAAGTCCTGTATTAAGTCTGAAAAAAGGTTTGAATATAATTGAAATGTATACAGCAGAATGGAATGTGTCTGCTCTTGACACTGCCTCTGAAACTATGCCAGAAGGACTGAAAAAGACTAATCTAAAAGGCTATTCTTGTGCGGTATACCTTGTATATTCCAATGGAACAGAAGCGGAAGTTAAAAAAGGTTCTGATACGGATATTAAGTATGTAGAGGCAACCCAGTTAGGTTCTGCAACTGTAAAATCTACTTCTTATGGAGTGAAGAATGATAATGGACAGTGGGCGATTGCGATACCTAAAAAGTTACCTTTGGATAAGATTATCTTAGGAATTGCTCCTGTAGATCCACAAGCAAAGATTGAATACATGGATACGCAGGCAATAAAAGGTGATCAGGTTGGTATGTATGCGGCAATAGCTGTTGGAGATAGTTTAGATAAAATTACGGTTAAAGTAACAGCTGCGAATGGAGCAATCAAAATATATACTATTTCTATTGTAAGAGCAAGTGCCGATTGTGACTTGAAACAGATTGAATTAAAAAATGCAATATTAAAAGATTATAAGACAAAAAAAGAAACAGGATTTTCATCAGAAAAGACGGTATATCTTTTACAGCCAACTGATGTAGAAAATGCAGAACTTATAATAAAAGAAATATCATCTGAGGCAGTGGCAAATATCAACAAGAAAGAAATACAGTCAGTGACTATTAATGTAGATGATTTTTTGGCAGAAGTAAAGATTACTGCACAAGATGGAATTAAATCAAAGAAATATTATTTTATTTATCAGAATAAAGATGGAAGCGTTCCAATGTTTAAAAATTCTTCTGAAAATGAAGAAGAGATAAAGAAGGCACAGGAAATTTTAAAACCATATTTAGGACAGAGCAGGTTGAAATTAAAAAATATGTGGGATAATTCTTGTTGGTCTGTATTTATGAATATGGCAGCAGATGTGAATGTAGATGAAGGATATGTTCATTCTCCTGAAAAAGAAAATTACACTCAGGCGACTGTTTATGCAAGACAGATTCTTCAGTTAGTAATGCTTGGATATAATCCATATGATTTTGGTGATTCTCATATGAATCTTGTAGAAGGTTTACTTTCTTTTAAAAATAAAGAAGGACTTTTTGGTGGTTATGCAAATAATGAATGGGCATTAATGGCATTGAAAGTTTGTGGAGAAGAGATTCCAGATGCATTAGTGGATTATGTAAAGAAAGTAGATTTGTATAATTCTCAGAGTGTAGATATGCGAGGCTGGGCACTGGCTGAATTAAAAGGATTGATTCCAGATGAAGAATATATTGCGGGAATCATTGCTTTGAAGGGTGCACAAACTGAAGATGGCACTTGGGGAAATATCAATACAACAGGTTGTGTTATTACAGGATTTGTTGGTGCTGGAGTAAATATGGATTACCTGAAATATAATGGAAAAGGTATTTTGGATATATGTCAAGAGAAAAATTACCAAGAAGCAATAGCAGAAGCTGTAAAAAAGAACGATGGTGTAACATTAAAAGATATTGTTATTGCAATGGGAGATGTTATCCAAGGCTCTAATGTATGGCAAAGATATGATTTAGATGAAAGTAAATGGGATAAATTAATATCTGATGCAGAAGATATTTATAAACAACAGCCAGATCCTGATTTAAAAAATATTTTAGAAAAAGCAAATAAAATAAAAGAAGAAAAAGAATATACGGGAAATGGACAAACTTATTATTCTTTGTACGAAAAAGTAAGTGAGAAAGATAATTCAAAAAAGAAAAAAGTTTATTTTGAGAGTCCTAAAATAAGCGAGCCAGAAATAGGAAAACATTATGCTATAACAGAATTTCCTAATTCAGTGAATAATCCGACACATGGTTGGTATAATAGAGTTCGATTTATGGTTAGAGATAAAAAGCTTACTCCAGAAAATACACAGGGAGCCTTGAAAATTGTAGATTCATCAGATGTTGATTATAGCCAATATACTTATGCGGCTATGAAAGGAAATAATATTGCAAGTAAGTCAGTAGTATATCGTAATAAGTATCAGGATAAAGTATATATTTTACTTTTGATTAGTAATACGGTTATACAGGGAGATGAGGTAAACAAAAGAACTGCCGATGCACTTGTTGAATATGGACCTGTAAAGGCAGATAATGTTAAACCTGAATTATACTTAGGAAATGATAATGAGAATTTAGAAAACAACACTACTCTTTTGTTGAAGCCTGATAATAAAGAAATTTATGTTAAGGGAAAGGATGCAACGAGTGGTATTTGTAATATTCTGTATCAGTCAGATGATGGAGAATGGACAACAGTTTATGATGCAGCAAAAGATGACAATATTGATGTAGATAATAAATGCGGATTGAGTGAAAAAAATATTAAAATACCAGTAGATGAAAAAGCTTCCGTAATGCATGTAAAAGTTATTGATGTGGCAGGAAATGAAACAATTAGTACTGTAAAAATTGTTAAAAAGTCACAATTTAGTATTGAACCTAAAACAATAATTGGAAACGATGCTAATTTTACATTAAACCTTAAATTGAATGGAAATACTATTGCATCTGTTATGAATGGAGAAGATACTTTAGAAGATACAAGCTATGAAGTTGATTCAGAAAAAGAAACTTTAACTTTAAAGAAAGAATATCTTGAAAAATTAAATGCAGGAGAATATTCAATTACAATTAAATTTAGCAATGACGGCAGGTTAATTGATAGTGATTTGAAAGCTGCATTAAATATTGATAGTCCAGATAATCAGGTTAAGAAGTTAACAGATATGGTTGAAGCATTAGGAGATATTACTTTAGACAAGGAGTCTAATGTAGAGGTAGTACAAACATTCTATAATAATATGTCTGAAGAATTGCAGCTTAAGATTTCAGACGAGATAAAGAAAAAAATATCTGATGCATCAGATAAAATTTCTGGATTGAAAGAAGATAAAAATAAGGCACAGAAATGGGAAGAAAAGGTTAAGGCTATTGGTAATGTAGATCTTTCTAAAGAAGAACTTATCAAAGAAGCAAGAAAGACCTATGAGTCATTAACAGATTCTCAGAAATCTTTTGTAACAAAAGAGGTATTAACAGTGTTACAAAATGCAGAAGTTACGTTGCAAAAATTAAAAGAGGCAAACAACGATCAAAAGCCATCTAATGAAACAACTGTACAAAAACTGCAGATTCAGATTAAAAAGCAGACTACTGCATCTATTACTTTAAAATGGAATAAAATTTCTGTTGCAGATGGATATCAACTCCGTAGATATGATAAAAGCAAGAAGAAATATGTTGTAGTAACAGATTTGAAAAAGAATCAGAATACGTATACTTTTAAGAAATTAAAAGGAAAGAAAGGTAAATCACTGGCGGATGGAACCGTTTATAAATTAAATCTGCGTTCTTATAGTATGGAAAATGGAAAGAGAATTTATAAACAATCAGAAGTTATTACTGCTGTAACTAGTCCGATGAAGACTTCTTTAAAAGTAGATGGAGTATCTCGCAATAAGATTAAAATATCTTGGAAAAAAATAAGACGAACAACAGGATATAAGATTTACATAAAAGAAGGTAAAAAATCAAAATACAGACTTGCAAAGCAGGTAAATAAATCCAATAAAACAAAAATAGTTATTTCTGGTCTAAAAAAAGGAAAAACTTATTTTGTTAAGGTATATTCTTATAAAAAAACAGCTAATTTAAATGTTTTGAGTAAAAAATCAAATGTTAAAAAAGTAAGAATAAAATAATAATACAGGACAGGAAGAGAGATTCTCTTCCTGTTTTGTGAAGAGGGAGGTGTGCCATGAAAAAGAAAAATACAGTGTTTTTTAAAATGATTTTATTAATGATGATAACAATATGTTGGTGGAAATCAGTAGTTATATCGAATGCTTCTGAAAAAATAGGAACGGTTACATTATCTATAGAAAAATTCACAATAGGTCAAGGATATTTGATTGAACCAACGCAGGTTGTTCTGCATGAAGGAGATACTTGTGCAAACTTGGTAAAAGATATTTTGAAGAATAATAATTATGAAATTGAGGCACCAACTACTTCAAATGGTTGGTATTTGTCAGGAATTAAAAATGCAGATAATGGAAAAACAAAAATACCAGATGTGATTAAAAATATGGATACGCAAGTAAATGGAGAGGATATTATTTATCCACCAGATGATACAGCCAAGAATGTAGCATATCCAGATTTGAGTGAGTTTTCTTATCATAGGAATGCAGGATGGATGTATTCTGTAAATGGAGAGTTTCCTAATGTAGGAATGGCAGCGTGTATACCAAAAGATGGGGATGTAATCCGAGTACAATTTACAGTATATGGATTAGGAGCAGACTTAGGCAGTCAATATAAAGATGGTGGTGTAAGAGCTTTAAATATTGCAAACAAAGAAAAACTGACAAAAAAAGTAGCACAATTTAATGAACAAAAAGGAAAATGGCTTAATATATATAGTGCCTCTGATAGATATAACTATGCAATGGAAGTACTTGAAAAGTTGGATTCAAAGCAATGGAAAGTAGATGATGCTTTGGAGCAATTGGAACAGATTATGAATAAGAATAATCTTACCATAGCTCAAATTGAAGAAATAAATAAGGTAAAACAGAAAATTAACGCTATTGGTATAGTAGATTTATCTAAAGAATCTCAGATAGCAGAAGCAAGAAAGTCTTATAATGCATTAACCAGTGAACAAAAGGAACTTATTTCTGCAGATACATTAAAAGTATTAACTGATGCTGAGAAGAAAATTGTCAGTCTGAAAGCTGAAAAGAAAACACAGGATGATGCAAAGAAAAAGGCAGAAGAAGCGAAAAAGAAAGCTCAGCAGGAAGCTCTGAAAAAGAAATACACCCCATCTAAAACATCTATAAAATCCATTAAGAAGTTGAAAAAGAATCAGGCGAAGATTACGTGGAAGAAAGTAAAAAATGCAACTGGCTACGAAGTATACCAGTCCATGAAGAAAAACAGCGGCTATAAGAAAGTGAAGACAATTACCAAAAATAAGACAGTGACTTATAAAGCCGGAAAGCTAAAGAAAAAGAAAACTTATTACTTCAAGATCCGTACTTATCGTAAAGCAGGAGGAACAACTTATTACGGTAATTACTCAAATGTAAAGAAAATGAAGGTGAAATAATTGTAGGACAATTTCACCCGCTTAATTTCCTAAAATGAAGCAAATACACCCGTCTGGTTGGCATATTTTTTTAAAAGTCTATGTTATAATATGTACATGGCTTGCTTCTCAGGCTCACTTAGGGGACTCTCCTTATTTTCATTCTGAATTGCCAGCCATTTGATTTTAGAATGAAAACAAATATCTGGGCTGGAGAATGTAACAGTTTTATAAAAGTATTTGGCCTGTGCACAATGCATGGGCCTTTCTTTTCTACGGAAAACTCTCAATTTCTCTTGGATATTTTGTAAAATGAGTGAAGGAGAGGGTAGAATGAACAAGATGTATCAAAGGTTAAAAAGAAAATGTATATCGCTTGTACTTTTTGCTCTGCTTGTGGCATTTATAGTTCCATACTATGCATATGCGGCAGATAATGGGGCAGAACCGGCCGCGGCAGCTTCTGCTGCAGAGAGTACAGGCGATTTTTCTATGTCAGAAAGTGAGACGTCAGAAAGTGAGACATCAGAAAGGGAGGAGACGGAGTCTTCGGAAGAGGAGGAGCAGCAGACCAGGGAAGATGCAGATGCATCAGCAAGTACAGAGGCAGATGTACAGGAAAGTACACAAGAACAGACATTAACAAAAAAAGAGAGAAAGATTGTCCGTAAGAATTTGCAGCTTGGAAGAAGTTATGGTTTTTATGCTTGGGGTGCAGAGGAAGATGCGGCACAGGGACAGTCTGATGAATCAGGAGTGGCAGTGCAGACGGAAGCAGAGGCGGAAGTCTTAAGCCCGGATATTGATACGGTTTTATCTAAGGTAAGAAGCTATATCTTAAGTAAAGATACGAAGCCGGATTACAGTAGCATATGGAATGTTATTGGTTTAAAAAGGAGTGGGCTGTATGTGCCGGAATCTTATATAAATCTTTTTTACAGTAATGTGATCGCATACTGTGAGAGTAAGGACTGGCAGATTACAAGAGCAAAGTATTCGGATTATTCAAAGCTTATTCTTGCATTAACAGCGATTGGTGTTGATGCAAGAGATGTGATGGGACATAATCTGTTAGCGTATCTGTCAGATTATGAGAATGTAAGCAGACAGGGGAATAACGGCACGATTTGGGCTTTGATCGCATTAAAGAGTAATCCGGCATATGAGATTCCAAAAGACCCTTCTGCAGTGCAGCAAAACTCAGAGGAGTTACTTGTTAAGAAGGTTGTAGGGATGCAGTGTCAGGATGGTGGCTGGACATTGATGGGAACAACCGGAGATTCCGATATGACAGGAATGGCGATGCAGGCGCTGGCTTCTTATTATAATAAAGATGGATATGAGGATGTTACAGCGGCAATTGACAAGGGTCTTGCGTGGATAGAAAAGAATCAGCTTTCCAGTGGTGGTTTTGGTACGATGAATACAGAAACTTCGGAAAGTGTGGCACAGATTATCACAGCTCTTTGTGGCGTGGGAATAGATTGTGGGGAAGATGCCCGTTTTATTAAGAATGGGAAATGGCCGATGACAGGATTATTCCAGTATTATATGCCAGAAGGCGGATTTATGCATGTAGCTGCTGGTGCCGGGAATAATGGTGGCGGTGCCGGTGGCATTATCGATGGAATGGCAACGGAACAGGGATTGTATGCAACAGTTGCTTACCGTAGATTTTTGGATGGAGAGACATTTCTTTATGATATGAGTGATGTGGCTATTTCGGCAGGAACGAAGCCGGTAGTCAGTCCGACGATTGATACGGGGAGTAATAGTGGAGGAAATTCTTCTTCAACGACAGCAAAAAAGACAGAAACAAAACCGGCAGCTTCTAAAGTAAAGGTAATAAAAGTGGGATTAAATTATAGTACGATCTATCTTACAAAAGGAAAGAGCAAAACGTTAAAAGCGACGGTTTCTCCGTCAAATGCCACGAAGAAGTCAGTGAAATGGTCTTCTTCTAATAAAAAGATTGCAACGGTAAATGCAAAGGGAAAGGTGACAGGGAAGAAAGCAGGGACTGTGACGATTACAGTAAAGGCGACGGATGGAAGCGGAAAGAAGGCAGTCTGTAAGGTTGTCGTAACAGCTCCGGAAACAACAGATAAAAAGACTACAATAGCATCAACGGCGGCAACAAGCCAGACAAGGCAGATCACGACACCGGCAGCTTCAAGTACAGGAAGTTCCCGTACTTCTGTTCCTGCCACATCGGGAACGACGAAGAAGCTTTCTTCAGGAAGCGGTGAAACTACTACCGCAAAGAAAAAGAATACTGCAGCGGAGGCAACAACGGGTGGCTGGAGTTTTAGTGGAGATAATTATGTGCCGGAAACGAACAGTGCAGAAAGCGAGACGGATACAGCGCAGGAAGATACAGGGGTGTCTGATGAGGGCGATCGTTCTAAAGCAGATGGAATCCGTTCGGTGGCATTACCTGTAGCCGGAGGTGCTGCAGGACTTGTGGCAGTGGAAGCGTTGGGATTTGTTTTATATAAAAAGCGTCGTGGTATTGCAGGATTATTAAAGAAAGTGATGAAGGGTGGAAAAGCAGAGTAGAGACTTTTGCAGAGTACAGAAAAAGAAAAAAGATATAGGAAAAGGAAGGTGTTACTATGAAAAGAAAAAGAGGACTGGTACATGTTATTCTGGCATTACTTATGAGTATGCTGCTGATTGTTTCAATGGGCTGTGGAAAGTCCGGGAGTGGAGACAGTTCTTCTGATAAAAAGACGGATAAGACAGAGACACTTGCAGATGTGAATACCATTCCGGAAGATGGGATTATTACAAAGGAACAGTTTAAGACGGTTGCCGGAGAAAATAAAAAGGTACAGTTTAAGGGAACAACAGATGATGGAATTACATATATCTGGACGTATGACTGTTCAAAGATTCAGAATCCGGCAGATCAGAATTTAAAGATTGATTTTTCAGAGAAAGGTCTTGATGATTTAAAGAAGCAGGCAAACAATGCAAATGATGCATTGAAGATGACAATGTACGGGAAAGGACTGATCTGTGTACCGGATCTTGAGGTACAGCTTCCGGAAGCGTGGCAGTCCAATTCTGCATATCTTGTAAAAGAGCAGTCTGGAAAGCTTGCAAGGATGAGCGATGTTGTGGTAACAGCACAGGTGAAGGAAGAGAATGCAAAGAAACAGGATAAAAAGACGCAGGATACAAAGACAGAAGAGGAAGATTCTTCGGACAAAACCGCAGAAAGTACAACACAGGCAAAGAAAGATACGAAGCCAAAAGAAGGAACGACATCTTTAAAAATGAGTGTTACTTCACTGGATGGAGATTGTTATATTATTGGAGGAATTACGGAGCAGCAGAATAAAGGTGCGGCATCAGCGAATAAGGCGGAAAACGGAACAACGAATAGTGAAGCAGAAGGAAGTGATGAATCGGGGAATTCAGGAGAGAATTCTTATAACGAAGAAGGAGGTTCAGGAAGTGGAGATGTTTCTGATGGAGGAGCTTCTTCTTCTGGTTCTTCCGGCAAGCAGGATGTTGCAAACGATGAAGAAGTTTCAGGTTCTTCCCATACGTGTACGATTTCAATCAGCTGCGCGACGATTCTTAATAACATGAGTGATTTAAAAAGTGGCAAGGAAGAATTTGTTCCTTCTGATGGATGGATTCTGGCAGCTTCCGAGGTAGAATTTACGGAAGGAGAGTCTGTACATGACGTATTACAGCGTGTATGTAAGGATGCAGGAATCCAGATGGAGTCTTCTTTTACACCGGCTTATAATTCAGCTTATGTGGAAGGAATTAATAATCTGTATGAATTCGACTGCGGACAGCTTTCCGGATGGATGTATAACGTAAATGGCTGGTTTCCTAACTACGGATGCAGTAAGTATACGGTACAGGACGGCGATGTGATCAACTGGGTTTATACATGTAATCTTGGTAAGGATGTTGGAGATAATTCGATGTATTAAGGATGTATGAAATAGAGATTTGATATAATAAAGATTTAATATAATAGAAATTTGATGTAATGGAGATTTGATTTAGATGAAAGATACATTTTCGACATATCATCCTGTTTTAAATATGCTGTATTTTTGCGGAACGATCGGGGTGACGATGTTTGTCGTTCACCCTGTAATCCTGGCAATTTCATTTATCTGCGCTGTTGCGTATTCTGTTGTTTTAAAAGGATGGAAAAAGACAGTAAAGTTTAATCTGCTCTTCTCATTACCGATGATGATCATTGTTGCCCTGATCAATCCGATGTTCAATCATTATGGAGTAACGATTATAGGATATCTTCATAATGGAAATCCGTTTACATTAGAAAGTTGTGTGTACGGTCTTGTGATGGCAGTGATGCTGGTATGTACTCTTGTATGGTTTTCCTGCTACACAGTTGTTATGACATCAGATAAGTTTATTTATCTTTTTGGAAGGATTATTCCGGCACTTTCTTTAGTACTTTCCATGTGCCTTCGCTTTGTACCGAAGTTTATCAAAGAAGCATCTGTTATTTCTGATGGGCAAAAGTGTGTCGGGCGAAGTGTAGAGAATGGGAGTCTTATTAAGAGAGCAAAGCATGGGATTACGATTTTTTCGATTCTGGTTACCTGGTCTTTGGAGAATGCGATTGAAACATCGGATTCAATGAAGTGCCGGGGATATGGAGAGAAGGGCAGAACCGCCTTTTCCTTATATCATTTCGATAAAAGGGATTTTTTGTGCCTTATTTTTATGATTATTACATTCGGAGCAGCGATATGGGGCTTTTCAAAGGGGTATGCATTTTGTTCTTATAATCCTCGGATCGTTGTAAAGGGAGTACCCTTTACAGCAGGTAGCCTGCTTGTCTTTGCCGCTTTTTTATTGTTTAGTATCATGCCAGCAGCGATGGAAATTTTAGACCGAAGGATGTGGAAGGCGAGAAGAGGACAGGTAGAAAGTGCAGCACCGGCGGGGTACCGTTTGTGGGAAGTTGAATAGCCGTATATACAGGAGATAAAAAGCAAGTTTGGAGGTGCAGGGTGACAGCGAATGGTTTGTCAGAAAAGAAAAATAGTATATTAGAAATCAATGATTTGTGTTTTGCTTATCCAGAAGAAAAAAAGAGGGCGCTAAATCATGTTTCTTTGCATGTGGAGGACGGGGAATTCCTTGTTCTTTGCGGAAAGAGTGGATGTGGAAAGAGTACACTTCTGACACATTTAAAGACTCCCCTAACGCCGCATGGAAAGCGAAAAGGAGAGATTCTTTTTCAGGGAGTACCAATCGGGGTGATGAGTAACCGGGAGCAGAGTCAGAGGATTGGCTATGTATTACAGAATCCGGATAATCAGATCGTGACAGATAAAGTGTGGCATGAGCTGGCATTTGGTTTGGAAAGCCTTGGATACAGTAACGCAGATATCCGTATCCGGGTAGCGGAAATGGCAAGTTATTTTGGGATTCAGGACTGGTTTTATAAAAATGTATCGGAACTTTCCGGAGGACAGAAACAGCTTTTGAATCTGGCATCTATCATGGCCATGCATCCGGATATGCTGATTCTTGATGAGCCGACCTCTCAGCTTGATCCGATTGCAGCTTCTGATTTTTTGGAAACAGTAAAGAAAATCAATCGTGATCTTGGAACGACAATTATTCTTACGGAACATCGTTTAGAGGAAGTATTTCCTTCTGCTGACAGGGTAGTGGTCATGGATGAAGGGCAGATTTTATGTGTTGGCACACCGCCGGAAATCGGAGAAGAATTAAAGAAACGCAATCATGAGATGTTTTTAGCTATGCCGGTGCCGATGCAGGTTTATGCCAAAGTAGAGTCAGAGCAGCCCTGCCCGATTACTGTTCGTGACGGGCGAAAGTGGTTGGACATAGTTTGTAAGAAAAAAGGCATTTCACTAGCAAATACATCTTCTTCATATAGAAAAGAGAGTGATTCCCAAAAAGGAAAATCTTCTTTTGCTAAGATTACAGAAAGGTTTACAGAAAAGTTTACAGAGAAAAAAGAAGATATCATCTTAGCGTGTGATGATCTGTGGTTCCGCTATGACAAAGAACTGCCGGATGTCGTAAAGGGACTAAGCTTTTCCTTAAAGAGAGGAGAATTCTTTGCATTGCTTGGAGGAAATGGAACCGGGAAGTCAACAACACTTTCACTTTTGAGCCGTTTGAGAAAGCCATATCGTGGAAAAGTACTTTTAGAAGGTAAGGATATCCGTCGTTACAGCGATAAAGAACTGTTCCGCAATTTTCTTGGAGTACTGCCGCAAAACCCGCAGTCCCTTTTTGTAAAGAAAAGTGTGGAATTAGAACTGTTTGAAATGGTAGGCGGTGTAAAAGAGAAAAAGGATGAAGAATATCAGCTTGCCATGGATAAAAAGGATGCGGTGGAAGGAATCATTAAAGTAACACATTTGGAAGAATTACTGCATCGTCATCCGTATGACTTAAGTGGGGGAGAGCAGCAGAGGCTTGCCCTGGCTAAGATTTTGTTATTGCGGCCAAAGCTTTTGTTGATGGATGAACCGACCAAAGGACTTGACAGCTATTTTAAAAAAGAATTTGCTGGAATACTGGCATTACTCAAAGAGCAGGGCGTAACTGTTTTTATGATTTCTCATGATATTGAGTTCTGCGCTTCTTATGCAGACCGATGTGGTTTATTTTTTGATGGAAATATTGTGGCATGTGGAACTCCGGGAGAATTCTTTGCTGGAAATAATTTTTATACAACAGCGGCAAACCGAATGGCTAGAAGGTATTTTCCCATGGCGGTTACCGGGGAGGACGTTGTGGAATGTCTTAAAAAAGGAGTGTGAACAATGGCAGACTGGAAATCAAGTCAGGAGTTCCTGAAAGAATTTTACGCTTCTCCGATCGTGAATGAAGATACGATTCCTGCAAAGATAAAGCGTATCTTTTTACCAAAAAACAGGAGAGTTTCTGCTTTAAAAGAATTAGCAGGAGATTTGTCAGGAGAAGGCAGGGCGGGAGATGTCATTTTAGATAATGATATGTTTGAGATGGATACCGAAATCTGGAAAAAGCAGGAAAAACGCAAGCTTTCTGTTCGTACCAGAGTAAGTCTGTTTCTCTTGCTTGTAGCGATTCCACTCACAATTGCTGTCGGATTTTATGTTATGGATGTTGCCGCTGTTGGCACAGTATTTGAAAAGATTTTTGGTCCAAGAAAGTATTATTTTATTAGCCTGGTAATCATTATATACTCGTTATTACCGTTTTTTATGGTATTTGAGGGACGAAAACCTCAGGTGAGAGAGCTAGTTGTTCTTGCAACAATGGTCGCACTGGCAACCGCCGGCCGGGCAGCATTTTTTATGATACCGAGCTTTAAACCGATTATAGCAATCGTGATCATCAGTGCAATCGCATTTGGCGGCGAGGCAGGATTCTTAGTTGGTGCCATGACGATGGTAGTCAGCAATTTCTTATTTGGGCAGGGACCATGGACCCCATGGCAGATGTTTGCGATGGGTTTTATCGGATTTTTGTCAGGAATCCTTTACCGAATAGGACTGCTTCCGACCAAACGGCTCAGCCTTTGTATATATGGATTCCTTGTGACGGTGTTCATTTATGGAGGAATCATGAATCCAGCGGCTCTCTTTATGAGTGTGTATGATTTTACATGGGAAGGACTGCTTGCAATCTATATTTCAGGTATTCCGGTAGATCTTGTTCATGCCAGTTCTACATTTATTTTTCTGTGGATTGGAGCAAAGCCATTGTTGGAAAAGCTGCAGCGGATAAAAATAAAATATGATCTGATGAGATGAATAGCCGGGGCGTTTTTGAACTTCAGAAAGATTGCCAGAATGATGGGGCATTTTTGAAATAAGTATGGATGATAAGTATAGATAAAATGTATTCTTAGAAAGATTCTGAGAGTATACGAGATTGAAGGGGGAAACTATGCAGAAAATACCAGAATGTCGTTCCATGAATTTTTCAATTTATGAAGGGATGCTAAATCGTTATAAAGATAGTGAAGATATTAGAAAGTCTTATGAGTCACGAGGATTAAATGGACTGGAAGTGATTCGGGCAGGCGAGCCAGATGAAGGAAAGATTCTGCCGGATATGGTGAATGGGGTACATCTGTATTTTCATATTTTCTGGATGGACTGGTGGAAGGGGAATTATGAACGCCTAGATCAGGAATTTGATTCAAGAGATCAGTGGCTGGAATACTTTGGAGGAATGAGCAGGGAATCTTATCTGAACAGTTTGCGGGACGATCTTGCCTATGCAGAACAAGTTGGAGCAAAGTATGTAGTTTTCCATGTTTCAGAAGTAACACTCCGGGAGAGCTATATTTATAAATACCGCTATACAGATAAAGAAGTGATTGATGCAAGCTTAGAGGTCATCAATACCCTCCTTGATGAAAAAGAATATCCATTCGACTTTCTTGTAGAGAATCTCTGGTGGAGCGGGCTTACCTTGAAAAATGTCCGCCTTACCCGCCGGCTTATAGAAGGAATGCATACACAAAAAAAGGGAATCATGCTCGATACCGGGCATTATATGAATACAACAACACAGCTAAAGACTCCGGAAGATGCCGTAGCATATCTGAATAAAATGATAGACAAATACGAAAAAGCACAGATGCTCCACTGGTTTAAAGGAATGCACCTGCAGCTGTCACTTGGAGGGGATTATGTAAGAAAACAGCGAAAAGAATGGAGAGAACATCCGATAGACTTTGATAAGATTCCATTTTATGAACTATTTCGCCTTGCATATGACCATGCCTGTCATATTGATCTGCATCAGCCTTTTATCGGAGAAGGTGTCCGGGAATTCGTAGAGCGCGTAGCACCAAAGTATATCACACTGGAATATCAGCAAAACAGCCGGGAAGAATATGAACAATTCGTAGAAGCCCAAAGCAAAATTTTGAAATGGATTACGATTCATTAGGGGAAAACAGACGAAAAAAGAAACCATGCCATATCCCATCTGCTCTGTAGTCGCTGTGTTTAAGATGCTCATCTGCATCTTAAACCCGCTCCGAAGCCGCATCTGGGATATGGCATGGTTTCTTTTTTCGTCTATACGAAATCTACAAAATTAGTAGTTATAATAATTCGGAATATCCATGTCCGTTTACAAGCGCATCGATTTTTTGTCCATTTTTGCAATATGGGCAGTCGTGTTTGCTATATGTATGATAGGAAGGAATATCATTTGGAGTAAACAGCGCATTAACAGGAAGATTACCATATTCAGAAAGCGTACTAAATATTGCTGAAATTCCCTGCAGTTTGCCACCATAGTACTCGATACATTCCCAGCTTCGGTTGATTGTGATTCCAGTTGTGACAGATGCCATTAAAATAATGATATTTCTATCTTTAATCATTGGCTGGATGTTTTTGCGGAAGAACATCTGACCATCTGAATCTATTTCTGGAGTAACAATATAGATAGATTTATGCTGGTTGTAAGAGAAGAATCCGCTCTCTGTAAGCTTTTCTGCTAAAAATGCACCGATTACTTCTGTTCCGTCAAGACATACGATGGTATCGACGACGGTATTATGTTTATAAAGTGGAACTAACGCTCTTGCAGCTTCTTCTGCATTAGACTGACGTACTTTTAATGTTGTCATATCTAAAAAGTAGTTGACATGAGAATGCTTTGTTGCGAAATGTCCCGGATAGGCAGAAAGATGTAGATTACAGGCTTTTGAACGAAATTGAATTTTGCGGTTTTCCATAAGATGTCCTCCTCCTTTATTGTGAAAGAATTGTTTATTTTGTTTATTATACCTTTTTTGTGTGAAAAAATAAAGGAGTATTTGTGCAAAATTACAGGCTTTTCTTGACAGTTTATAATTTCTTTCTGATTTTTTGAAAATACTTCGTGGTATGCATATACAGTTGTATAAAATGAAAGGGAGTGCTATTAGTTTGTGAAAAAAGTTTGACAAAAATAGTCCAAAATTGATTTTGGATACTATATCTTTGATTTAAAAAAGACAGGAGGAGAATATAAGCGAGAGAAGAAGAATGATGGAAATATGAGTGATATTATGAAGAAAAACGGAAGATATTTGATAGAATGAGAATATTTTGTATAAAATGACGGAAAAATAGAAAAACCAACTAGTAATTGAATGTCAAAATGCGTTAAAAATATAACGAAATAAAAATGGATACATAAAACAAAAATAGAATTTTAAAGATAAAATAGAGAAAAACAGGAAAAATACACAAGCATTCCTGAAAAAACAGGAGATTCAGAAAGAAAATTGAAAGAATTGTTAAAAAATTTGCAAATAGGCAGAATGTTCATTTTGTTTAGTGGAATGGGCAAAATAAAATAAATGTTAAATAACTAACAGAAAATGGTTGCTAACATGATAATAATTTGTTATTATTACATAGAATGAAAGAGTAACAACGTATACAATATAGTATTTTTTATGGAGGAAAGAATATGGGTAATTCAAAGATGAATGCCAGAGAGCGTATTGACTATCTGTTTGATGACCACAGTTTTGTGGAAGTTGGCGGATATGTTTCCGCTCGTAATACCGATTATAATCTCGGTGCGAACAAGGTGGAAGGTGATGGTGTTATCACTGGCTATGGAGTAATTAATGACCGTATGGTTTATGTTTACAGTCAGGATGTTTCTGCACTGGGCGGTTCTGTTGGTGAGATGCATGCGAAGAAGATTTCTTCCCTTTATGATCTGGCGATGAAGACAGGGGCACCGATTATTGGAATGCTTGACTGTGCAGGACTTCGGTTACAGGAAGCGACAGATGCACTTCATGCTTTCGGAACTATTTTTAATAAACAGGCACAGGCATCCGGAATGATCCCACAGATTTCTGCAGTATTTGGAATGTGCGGAGGAGGAAGTGCCGTAATGTCCGCTATGTCTGATTTTACATTAATGGAGAAGGAGAACGGCAGTCTCTTTATCAACAGTCCGAATGCATTAGCAGGGAATGAAGAATCCCGTCAGAATACAGCAGGAGCGCAGTTCCAGTCTGAGCAGGCAGGTAATGTAGATTTTGTTTGTGAAACAGAGGAAGATCTTCTTGAACAGCTTCGAAATCTTGTTGATGTACTTCCTTCTGATTATGAAGCGGAAGATGCATACTTTGATAACGATGATGATTTAAACAGAATTATTCCTGAGTTGAATGATGCAGCTTATGATGCGGATGCTATTTTAAAGTCTGTTTCTGACAGCGGTATGTATATAGAGACAAAGGCAATGTATGCAAAAGAGATGGTAACCGCATTTATCCGTTTGAACGGTGAGACGGTAGGTGCCGTTGCAAACCAGCCGGTAGACGGAGAGGCTGTTTTAACAAGGAATGGTCTTGAAAAAGCAGAAAGATTTATTAAGTTCTGTGATGCATTTGCGATTCCACTTCTTACAGTGACGAATGTGACAGGGCTTCGTGCCAACGCACATGAGGAGAGAAAGCAGGCACTCGCATTAGCGAAGTTTACGACAACACTTGCACAGGTTAGTGTACCTCGTGTTAATCTCATTGCAGGTGCGGCTTATGGAACTGCTGCGGAAGTAATGAATTCCAAAGCTATCGGTGCTGACTTTGTTCTGGCATGGCCACAGGCATCTGTAGGAATGATGGATGCAGAACAGGCAGTCCGTATCATGTATGCAGAGGAAATTGATGCAGATGATGATAAGATGGCACTGATTGCAGAGAAAACTGCGGAATATGCAGAGGGACAGAGCAGTGCATTAGCAGCTGCAAAGAGAGGATATATAGATGACATCATCGAGCCGGACGCAACAAGAAAGCGTCTGATTGCTGCTTATGAAATGCTTTACGGAAAGAAAGTAACTCCAGTGACAAAGAAGCATACGGCAGTATAGTGAGGTGAGAGTATGAACGTATTTGAACAAGCCTTATTAAATACTTTGATGGGTATGGGAACTGTATTTGCAGTACTGATTTTCATTTCTTTACTGATTTCTCTTTTTGTATATATCCCATCCATTGAAAGAGCGTTGAAGAACCGTTCTTCTAGGAAAGAGAAAAGGGCTGCGCAGGAGGAAAGACCAGCTCCAAAGCGTCCGATTATTGAAGAAGCAGCAGAAGAAGAGGAACTTGTAGATGACGGTGAACTTGTCGCAGTGATTACCGCAGCCATTATGGCAGCAAGTAGTGGTACGGCGGTAAGTGCAGATAAGCTGGTTGTCCGTTCAATCAAGAGAGTGAAGAGAAGATAGCAAAAATGTATTCTTGAAATCTTTTTATAAAGCCTTAAAAAGTCTTAAAAAGTCAGATATAGAAAGATTTTAAAAGTACATAAAATCATTCAGGAGGATTTACAATGAAAAATTATAGAATTACAGTTAATGGTGTTGCTTATGATGTAGCAGTAGAAGAATTAGGTGCAGGAGAAGCAAGTGCAGCGCCGGTAAGTACATCAGCAGCCGCTCCGGCTCCAGCTAAGAAAGCTGCTCCAAAGACTTCCGGAAGTGCCGGTGCCGTAAAAATCACAGCACCAATGCCAGGTAAGATCGTAGCAGTAAAGGCACAGGCAGGTGCTTCTGTAAAGAAGGGCGACGCTGTTCTTGTATTAGAGGCTATGAAGATGGAGAATGAGATCTGTGCAGCACAGGATGGTGTTATCGCAAGTGTGGAAGTAGCAGTTGGAGATATGGTAGAAGGCGGAGATGTACTGGCTACAATGAACTAGAGCATATTTGCAAAATAAAACGGAGGAAGATTTATGAGTTATGTTGTAGAGACAATGACGAATCTCGCAGCACAGACCGGATTTGCATTCTTAAAGCCAGGTAACTTCATTATGATACTGGTTGCTTTAGTCTTCTTATATCTGGCCATCGCCAAAGGATATGAGCCACTTTTGTTAGTGCCGATTTCTTTTGGTATGCTGCTGGTTAACTTATATCCGTCCATTATGGAAGAAGGCGGATTATTACATTATTTTTACTTATTAGATGAATGGAGTATTCTCCCTTCATTGATTTTCTTAGGAGTTGGTGCCCTGACAGACTTTGGTCCGCTGATTGCTAACCCGGCAAGTTTTCTGCTTGGTGCGGCGGCACAGTTTGGTATTTACAGTGCGTATTTCCTCGCAATGCTTATGGGATTTAACGGAAAGGCAGCAGCAGCAATTTCCATTATCGGTGGAGCGGATGGTCCGACCTCTATCTTCCTTGCCGGAAAGCTTGGACAGACAGACTTAATGGGCCCGATCGCAGTAGCGGCATATTCTTATATGTCACTTGTTCCGATTATTCAGCCACCGATCATGAAGCTTCTTACAACAGAAAAAGAACGTCAGATCAAGATGGAACAGTTAAGAACAGTCACAAAGACAGAGAAGATTATGTTCCCGATCGTCGTAACAGTTGTTGTATGTCTGATCCTTCCTACAACAGCACCATTAGTTGGTATGCTGATGCTTGGTAATCTTTTCAGAGAATCCGGTGTAGTAAAACAGCTTTCAGAGACAGCATCTAACGCTCTTATGTATATTGTAGTTATTATTCTTGGTACATCCGTTGGTGCGACAACAAGTGCAGAAGCATTCTTAAATGTCAGCACAATTAAAATTGTAGTATTAGGTCTTGTAGCTTTTGCAGTTGGTACAGCAGCCGGTGTTCTTTTCGGAAAGCTTATGTGTAAGGTTACCGGAGGAAAGGTAAATCCACTGATCGGTTCTGCCGGAGTATCTGCCGTTCCTATGGCAGCTCGTGTATCCCAGAAGGTTGGAGCGGATGCCGATCCATCGAACTTCCTGCTGATGCATGCGATGGGACCAAATGTTGCCGGAGTTATCGGTACGGCTGTAGCAGCCGGAACTTTTATGGCAATTTTTGGTGTATAAAGAATCGTTAGATTTGATGATGAGTTTATAAGAGTAATTCATTACGTGATTTGAAATAAAAGAGGAGAAATTATGGCTGAAATTAAGAAAAAACCAGTTAAAATCGTTGAAACTGTTCTCCGTGACGCACATCAGTCTCTGATTGCTACAAGAATGACAACAGAGGAGATGCTGCCAATCGTAGATAAGATGGATCAGGTTGGTTATCATGCAGTAGAATGCTGGGGAGGCGCAACATTTGATGCCTGCCTGCGTTTCTTAAAGGAAGACCCATGGGAGAGACTTCGTAAATTAAGAGACGGCTTCAAAAATACAAAGTTACAGATGTTATTCCGCGGACAGAACATTTTAGGATATAAGCCATATCCGGATGATGTTGTAGAATATTTCGTACAGAAGTCTATCGCAAACGGAATTGATGTCATTCGTATCTTTGACTGTTTAAATGACCTTAGAAACTTACAGACAGCGGTAAATGCAACAAAGAAAGAGGGAGGACACGCACAGATTGCTCTTTCCTATACAATTGGTGATGCCTATACATTAGATTATTGGAAAAAGACAGCGAAAAATATCGAAGAAATGGGTGCAGATTCCCTTTGTATCAAAGATATGGCAGGACTTTTAGTGCCGAATGAAGCAACTCACCTTGTAACTGCATTAAAGCAGGCAACAAATATTCCTATCGAACTTCATACACACTATACAAGTGGTGTCGGCGGAATGACTTACTTAAAAGCAGTAGAAGCAGGAGTCGATATCATTGATACAGCCATGTCTCCATTTGCAATGGGAACAAGCCAGCCGGCAACAGAAGTTATGGCTGAAACATTCCGCGGTACAGAATTTGATACAGGATTTGACCAGAAGCTTTTAGGCGAGATTGCAGACTATTTCCGCCCAATACGTGAGAAATATCTGGCAAATGGTTTAATGAGTCCAAAGGTACTTGGCGTAAATATCAAGACGTTAATGTATCAGGTACCGGGTGGAATGCTTTCTAACCTTGTATCTCAGTTAGAGCAGCAGGGAGCATCCGATAAGTTCTATGAGGTATTGGAGGAAGTGCCAAAAGTACGTAAAGACTTCGGTGAACCACCATTAGTTACACCGTCCAGTCAGATTGTCGGAACACAGGCTGTGTTAAATGTACTTACCGGAGAGCGTTATAAAATGATTACAAACGAGTCAAAAGCTCTTCTTCGTGGAGAATACGGCCAGACTGTAAAACCAATGAATAAAGAAGTACAGAAAAAGGCAATCGGCGATGAAAAGCCAATTACCTGCCGTCCAGCCGACCTTCTTGAACCGGAATTATCTAAGATCGAGGCAGAGATGAGCCAGTGGAAAGAACAGGACGAAGATATTCTTACTTATGCATTGTTCCCACAGGTAGCAACCGAATTCTTTAAATACAGAGCGGCACAGGAGAATAAGATTGATCCTGCAAAAGCCGATGTAAAGAATGGAGCATATCCGGTATAAAGGTTTCATTTATTAAAGAGACAACCCCCGAAAGGGAAAGTAATAGCAGATGTGAAGATAATCGCGGCGTAGAAAGCTACATCTCGTAAGGAGATGTAACTTTTACTTGCTCCGACATCACATCTGCTATTACTTTCCCTTCCGGGGGTCTGTTTTTTGATAAATTGATGGTGGAGATGCGAGGATGATCGCTTGTTTCAGAGATGATGTGTTGTATAGAAAATGAAAAGGGATTGTTCAGTGAGATTGGATTTTACTTAAAAGGGCTTCCTGCAGAACCTGGGAGAAGTTTAAATTTAATCGTAATGCTTCGTTATTCAACCATTCAGGGATTGTTAAAATAATTATGTTATAATACGTATAGTATACGTGTGTCAAGAACTTGGTGATATAACTGGTGAGGGATAGTATATCATATTTAAGAAGAAAAACAGCTAATAAATGTAAAAAATATAAAAAATGTAATATTGAAAAATACAGAGATATGGTATAATGAAGTATCAAAAGATAGTCAGGGGGAGATACAATGAATAACGCAGTTTCATATGCTATTGATAGTCAGGTGATTTTTCAGATGTTTTTTTCAATTGTATGTATAGCGGCAGCTATAGGTGTATCCATTTTGGTTCTTCGCTTTATGAGGAAGTTTATAGATTTTTTGTTACAATAGGGGTAATAGAAGTAAGGAAGGGATATTAGGTCCCTTCCTTTAAAAATTTTAAAGAAAATTTTTGGCGATGTCATCTAAAGTTCTGGAGATTTTTGAAAAATCCTGGTTTAAATCTAATGCAAGAACAGAAATCTGATTTCCGCTCATATGGTAGGTGTTATTAGGAATAATATCTTCATCGGTTTGTGCATAAAGAAGCATTCCTGATACAGTATGTTCATAGTTTCTCAATTCAAATTCCTTATTTTTTACATAGGTAAAAATCTGATAAAGATTATTGGAATGCAGAGTATGTATTCCGTATTGTTGCTGGGTCATATGCGAATAATATTTGGCATCAATAATAAGTATGTTATTGTTTTTGGATAACATAATATCTGTCTGCATCCTAGGAAGCATTTGATTTTCAGTATCATCAAGCTGCCATGCAATTTGTGATGTATTGGCGGTGAGTTCTGGATGTTCTTTCCGATAATATTCAAGCAAGAATTTTTCATATAAGCGACACATTCGTTGTCCGTCAAAAAAATCCATGAGTTTAGTAGTGCCGTTATTTTGTGTTGTCAGAAGACCCTTATAGACTAGATAGCACATACCGATTAACATTTGATAGCTTTGATTAGAGCGATTATACTGTTGATTCCAATTTACAAAATGCAGGTCAATTTCATTAACGCCAGAAAAAAATAGCAATAGTTTTCTTAGACTCTTTTTTCGGCTGTTTGTAATATTCGCTTTAAGAAGCAGTAATACAGTGGATTTAATAATTTGGTTAAATTGTATATTGGTTGAGAATTCATCATAGGTACAAATCATTTGTTTTTTGAGCATTGTCTGGGTCTTGATGGATTCTGAAATGTTAAGTTTTCCCTGTAGTGTAGAAAGAGATTCGGATTTTGATACATAATCTCTTCTTAAACCATGTTTTAATTGAATACCAATTCCTTTATCAAGAATCGCTGCACATAATTCTGCAGTATTATGAAAGTTTTCTGTTGCTAAGTCTTTGTAATTCTCTGCCTGTAATGTTTGAAAAGCATAGGACAGCATATAGTAAATATTTTGAATGGGAATCATTTGACGGTACTCCTTAATCTATCAGACCAGTCGATGATTTTTTCAGGTTCATCAAACCAATATTCTTTTAAAAGAGGAATCAATTCATATTCTATAATGGATGTAAGTGTTTGGACAGTAGCTGTTTTGGCAGTTAGTCCACAAAAATAGCTATGCCCGATACAAAATCCTTCTCCAAGAGAAATATCTGCTGCTATTTTTGAATTTAATTGTTTTATGCAAGAAATCAATTTGTTAAAAGCGTCACTTTTTAAAGAATCTTGGTAAGTCTGAAAACCAATAGTATTAAATCCCGGTTTCATAGTAAAAAATGAAAAACGTCGTCTTAAAGCATAATCTAACATGGCAAGGCTACGATCAGCAGTATTCATCATGCCGATGATATATACATTGGGTGGTACAGAAAAATTCTCATCAGAATATAATAACTGGAGTTCAATACCACGTTTGTCTTTTTCAATCAACATAAATAATTCACCGAATATTTTACTTAAATTACCGCGATTGATTTCATCAATAATAAAGAAATAATCATTTTCATCGTCATCCTCAGCAAGTTTGCAGAATTTGTAAAAAGATCCCTTTTTGATTGTAAATCCATTTTCTGTCGGACGATATCCCTCAATAAAATCTTCATAGGAATAGCTCTGGTGGAACTGAATCATTTGAACACGGTCAGGATTTTTTGCACCAATAATAGAATAGGCAAGACGTTTGGCAGTAAATGTTTTTCCAACACCAGGTGCACCCTGTAAAATGATATTTTTCTTCATTTTTAAGACATTTACCAATGTTTCATAATCTTGCTCACTCATATATACATCGGAAAGAAAATCAGCAGAAAAATATTCTGGATAGTCTACTTCAGGTTGTGTATCTACATCATCCAATTCATCAGGAGTAAAGATAGTAATAAGTTTTTCGATATAGTCAGTATATGGGGTAATATCAGTTAAGCGTTTGGCAACAGATTTACCGGGATGTTCCCATTCGCCAATTTGAAGCCACTTTACGGTACGGATATTTTTATATTCCTGGCGAGAATCATCAAAAATATAATCTCCGGTGACAATACCTTTACCAACAAGAGTATTACTTCGCTTTGCAAAAATGACATCATTAATCGCCAGCTTGTTTGCAAAATTCCATGCCATTAAAGCCTGATTCTTTCGAGAGGTACTGTTGTCATAAGTGCTTATCAATTCCTGACGAAGAGATTACTTAGAATCATATTGAGAATAATCTCCTATGTCATCCATGCCGAGAACCATAATTTCTTTTTGCTGGCATTCCATCCAACTGGTATCGTCAAAGACCGTGTACATCCAGTAGTGAAGTTTATGTTTTTTGTCGGAAAGCGTATTAGTTTCAGAATCATTAGATTTATTATTGTGATTAGTGGATTTTCCCCAAATATGACCAAAAACAATACCAGGAATATTACATTTTTTTGAAAACAGTGCGATTTGTCCCATGCGTATAAAAGGAATCTCGCTTGGTGTTTGATTTAGAAAATGTAATACATCCAATTGTATATCTTGTCCATAAAATGGTGCAAACAATATTGGAAATAACATTTGATAATATTTCATTCGCCATACTGTATTAATTCCAGAAATATGTTCCAGTTGTTTGTAGAGTTGTTCATAATCTGCTGTGGAATTTAAAGGACCAAAGGAAGATATTATTTCAGCACCTGCTACCAAATTATTACGTATTTCTTCTGCCTTTTGGATTGCCTCATTTTCAGTAAGCTTTACAGGTTTTGCAGGTGAGCCACAAGTCCAGCTTTGTGTTTTTTTGTGAAAGAAAAGTCCAAATTTATAAGCTGCTCCACCGGCAATACTTCCAAATATTTCGCGCATATCTTTGTCCATTTCAAGTACATAACAAAGATTCAATTTATTTCCTTTGTCATTGTAAAATAAAGAAGTTAATAATTCTTTACCTGAAAGAGATTTTAAGTGTTCTATTCCAAAATGATTTATAAAATTTTCATGTAAAGTATCTGCTTTGCGAATAAACGCGATCCATTCTAGTTTTTGTGCCTCGTTATAAAACCATTCAGGAGAGTATTTTCCTGATTCGTTTTCTGTTATCTGAATGTTTGACATGTTATACCTCCGAGTCTATAAGTTTAAAATCAGTATACCATGTAACGATATTGCTGTCATAGATTATGAAAAATATGTTTGAGTCTGGGGAAAGAAGAGCTAATGAAAATAGTTGGATATATTATGCATCAACCTGTGAATATTTTTGTTTTCGTCTTAGCGAACCTATGATAGAATAGATTTATCAAACGAGGGGAGAAAAAGTATGAAGAAAAGAAAGATTTTGCATCGGCTATTGGTATTTGTATTGACAATAGCGATGCTCGCAGGAATTTGTCCGCAGGGGGTTAGTGCTGCTGATATATTGACGACAGTATCTAAATCACAGACGGCTGTATCTATAAATAATCCAAGGATTGTACAGGATGAATCTATGCGTGCGGAACAAAAAGTTACATGGGATTGTGTATACTTTGGCAATTATCCGCAGAGTGAGATTACATCGAAAGATGGAAACGTTTATAATAAATTAAAAAGCGAAACAGGCTGGGATGGTAATAATGACATTACAATTGACGGTACAAAGTATAGACGATTAAAAGGCTTGGATGCGATATATAGGACAAGTAAGGAATACCCATATCACTATGATTGGAAGGAAGATTATGATACATATCATTACTTTAAATATGAACCAATAAAATGGAGAGTATTAAATGTAAACAATGACGAAAACAAGGCTCTGTTGTTTGCGGATATTACATTAGATGATCAGAGGTATAATACGAACTCAGAAAATGTAACATGGGAAAGTAGCAGTATACGAAGTTGGTTAAATGGATATGGGATGTCTGTGAATGAACCCGGAACAGACTATAGTAATAAGAATTTTATTAACGCAGCTTTTGCTGCTAACGAGAAAAAGGCTATTAAAACAACGAATGTTGTGAATGAAGATAATAATTATTATGGTATCGAAGGGGGGAATAATACTTTGGATAAAGTATTTCTGCTCTCGATGTCAGAAATTTGCAATGCGGATACAGCAATGGAGTATGGATTTGTAAAAAGCGACACTGTTGCGGACGAGGCAAGAAGAGTTCAGTGTAGTACCTATGCTTATGCAATGGGTACAGCAAGGTATCAGAGACCCCTTGTTTGCAATAATGTTCGTTGGTGGTTACGTTCGCCGGGTAAAAATAGTAATTATGCGGCTATAGTAGATGACGGAGGCTGGGCTATAGATACAGGTAACCAAGTTACTGCTCATTTCGATGGTGTACGTCCTGCCCTCTATATAGATATTTCTGCTGTAAATATTGCGGATATCTACGCAGGAACCGTATGCTCTGATGGCACAGTAAGCGAGGGAAAAGAAGAGACAGACAATATAGCAAGCCCTCTACAAAAATCTGGTGAATTCAAGTTTGAAACAAGTTTGGATAACATTGTTAATACATCAGGAGAGGATAACAAAACAGCAAAATATACCTATGATTACGATGAAAACTGGTTCTTTACTCCAAGTACAACATATCAGCACGAGCTTACCAAAATGTCGATTCGTGCGGCAATGGCCGGATATGGGGTGATGGATGATCCACATTCTATAGACACGAATATAAAGTATCTGATGGCCGGGACTGATAAGAATTCGTTAGAATTTACGAATTATGAAAGTTCTTATCCCGATCCTAAAACAAATACGATTGGCTATGCGATTAGCAGTAAAAATATTAAAAACGGTGCTGGTAAAACATGCTCTCTTCTTATGGTTACAGTTCGCGGCGGCGGATATATGGATGAATGGGGAGGAAACTTTGATCTTGGAACAAAAGATGAACATCAAGGTTTTAATGAGGCAGCTCTGCAGGTTAGAGATGGCATTAAAAAGTATGTAGAAAAATATAAAGACAAGCTGCCATATGAATTAAAAGTATGGATTTCCGGCTATAGCAGAGGAGCTGCTACAACAAACCTTGTAGCCAAAATGTTAGATGATGGAGAGGTAGAAGGTCTTACAAGAGATAATATCTATGCTTTTTGTTTTGAATGTCCGCAGAACACGACAAGACCGGAAACTTATGTAAAAGGTGATAAGTATAAAAATATAGTGAGTGTAGTTAATCCAATTGATATTGTGACAAAAGTAGCAATGAGTAAATTTGGATTTCGAAGATATGGAACCGTTTATCAGTTGCCAAATGTAAGAGCATCTTCTGGCTATGCGGTTGCAAAACTCAGAATGATGGCACAATATAAAATGCTCATTCAGTATAATGGTATATCACCTGGAGCAGTTTGGGATAACATAATAGATACAGATGTAATTGGTAAAGATCCGACAGTGACATCAGATACAGCGACAATGCATATGACTTGGGAAGGGATAGCTCAAGCTTCTATGATGGATAATCTGATGAATGATTTATGTGATGTTGCAGGGAATAGAGACAATTATTATATGAGGCTACAGGCAAATATGATTAGTGGAATGGCAGGAGTATTAGGAAAGAACAGTGGATTGGATACCGGAGCCCTTGCAGTGACAATTGCAAGAGTGATACCGGGACTTGCTACAAAACATCCACTTGATACTGCATATTTGCTAACACATTTGGAACCTGTTGGACGAGCACATTATGCGGAATTATGTCTTTCATGGCTTGATTCGATTTCTGGAGATGCCATCGCACAAAGCTCAAAAACAAAGTATAAAAAAATTGCTGTAAACTGTCCAATTGATGTGACGGTATATGATGCAGATAATAATAGTGTGGCAGAGATTAAGAATGATAAAGTTACAGACAATGAAGAGGGATTAGAAGCATACATTGATGAAAATGGTCAAAAAATCGTATGTATCCCTGAAGATGCTGACTACAAAGTGGATTTAAAAGCAACGGATAACGGAACAATGACATATACCGTTATGAATCAGAATCTGGAAACTAATGAATGTAGCCAGGTAAAAAGTTATGTTGATATTCCGATAAAAAAAGGAGAAGTTTACCAGAGTACATTTGAAACAGATACAGAAAGTTCTACAGAAACGCTTGAGAATGTCAGCGGAGATGAAGTACAGCCTTCGATAAAAAAAGGTGCTTCAGAAGATATTAAAAAACAGGTAAATGTTACTGCACAGTCAGGTGGAAGTGTTACAGGTGGCGGAAGCTATACGATCAGCGAATATGCAAAGGTAACTGCAGAGCCAGAAACTAATTATACATTTGCAGGATGGTATGAAAACAATATTCTGATTTCAAAAGAAAAAGAATACCGCTTCTGCGTTCAGAATAACAGAAACCTGTCAGCACATTTTTCAAAAAATGCAAATCAAGGAACCCAGAAACCGTCCAGCAATACAACAAAACCATCTGGTAACACAACAAAAGCTCCATCTATAAAACCTTTTAAAGCAACCGGCAAGCCAAAACAGATTGCCGCAGGCAAAAAAGTGAACTTAAAGGCGGAAATTGGATTGCCAGACAGTATAACAAAACAGTTAATCTGGAAGTCAAGCAATACAAAGGTAGCAATCGTTAATGCAAATGGTGTTGTAACAGTGAAAAAGAAAACCGGAGGAAAGAAAGTTACAATAACAGCATCAAACGATAAGATAAAGGTTTCCGCATCCTGGAAAGTAACTTCCATGAAAGGAATCGTAAAGAAAGTAAAAATTACAGGAACTAAAACTGTTAAAGCAGGAAAAAGCCTGAAATTAAAAGCGAACGTAACCGCTACCAAGAAAGCGAATAAAAAGTTACAGTGGACATCCTCCAACACAAAATATGCCACTGTTAATGCTAAAGGCGTAGTCAAAACTAAAAAGACCGCCAAAAGAAAGGCCATAAAAATTACCGCTATGGCAACTGATGGAAGTGGAAAAAAAGCAACCTTTAAAATCAAGGTAAAGTAATTATAATATCAAGGTTTTCTTGAATTTTTGATCACATCTTCTCTAACAGCCAGTAAAATGACTTTGGAGGGCCAATAGACAGAACCGTGGAAAATCCAACATCGAAAATGAGATATGGGAGCAGCAAAAATGCGGTTGAGCATTTTCTGCGTCCGCGACAACTTTCTCATTTTCGATGTTGGATTTTCCACGGTTCGTCTGTTTTAGTTAACCCCCTTCAGTGGGTGTCTGTTTATTTTCCCTTCAGCTGCGCTGACAAACCAGAATTTTTATTGTGGTTTTCTGTTGACTTTTGATTTTTTTTGTGATAAATTAAAAACAACAAAAAACCACATAGAAGCCACAGGATTCAAGATTCGAAAGGAGGAGGTATATGGAAAAGTATGTAATGGTTATCGATGAAGGAACCACAGGGACAAGGGCGTTACTTTATGATAAGGATTTTCACATTGCGGGGCAGAGTTATGAGGAGTTTACACAGTATACACCATCAGAAGACAGGGTAGAGCATGATGCGGAGGATATTTATAATAAGTCTGTAGAGATGTGCTGTAAGGCGATGGAACAGGTTGGGGCGACAGCAGAAGACATTTCCTGTATTGGTATTACAAACCAGAGAGCGACAACTGTTATCTGGGATAAGGAGACGGGAAAGCCGCTTTGCAAAGCGATTGTATGGCAGGATACGAGAACTGCCGACAGATGTGCAGAGATTAATGCCAGCGAGTGGGGGAAGAAGTGCAAGCAGACGACAGGCTGGACAGTAGCACCGGTATATTCTTCTCTGATGATCGAATGGCTGATGAAGAATAATGAGGAAGTAGCGAACAAGTTAAAAGATGGTTCTGCATTATTTGGAACAATCGATACATGGCTGGTATGGAAGCTTACGGGAGGGAAGAAGCATACCATCAGTTACTCCAATGCATCGGTTACAGGAAGTCTTAATTTAAAAGAAGGAAAGTGGTACACAGAATTCCTTGACTATCTCGGAATCCCAGTTGCGATTTATCCGAAGCTGGAGGAAGATTCGGGAGATTATGGAGAGACGATACCGGAACTTTTCGGAAGCCCAATACCAATCACTTCCTGTATTGCCGATCAGCATGCCGCCCTTTTTGCACAGGGATGCAGAGAGAATGGCATGGCGAAGCTGACGAATGGAACAGGTTCCTTCATTGATCTGAATATTGGAGAGAACAGTGTAGTGATGGACGGAGCAGATACCGTAGTTGCATGGAAGATTAACGGAAAGATCTGCTATGCGATCGAGGGATATGCCGCTGTTACCGGTTCCGCCGTCCAGTGGGTACGAGATGGTCTTAAGTTTATCAAGTCTTCTGGGGAGATTGAGGCATTAGCAGAGTCTGTACCAGATACCAACGGAGTTTATTTCGTTCCGGCACTGGCAGGACTGGGTGCACCGTACTGGGATCCATTTGCCAGAGGAATGATCATCGGACTCACAAGGGGTGTTACAAATGCTCATATTTCAAGAGCAGTGCTGCAGTCCATTGCATTTTCTATCAAAGATATCACCGATGCCATTTATGATTATACAAAGACAAAGGTAAAGGATATCCGTATTGACGGAGGGGCATCAAAGAATAACCTGTTAGCCCAGATGTTTGCAGACTACTTAGACTGCCGCATTGTCCGTCCGTCATCGGTGGAGGCAACAAGCCTTGGAGCTGCCGAACTTGCCGGCATGCATACCGGATTCTGGAAGGAAGAAGATCTCGAAAGAGCGATGGTATACGATGCCGAATTCAGCAGCCAGATGGAAGAAGAAGTAAGAGAGAAATCTTACTCCAACTACAAAGATGCAGTAAAACGCTGTTCAGGCTGGATGGCAGATAAATAATCAGGAAAGGGAGAGTCGTATGAATGCTGTAAAAGAAGCCTTTTTTCAGAAAATGAAAGAAAGTGAACTGGATGCATCAAAAGTAAGCCTAGAATGGAAAGATGACATACTGATCTTATCCGGGGAAGTGGAGAGATGGCAGCAGGTTGTCGATATAGGACATTTGACAGCGAAGATTCCAGGAGTAACCAAGTTAGTGAATCATCTCACGAGTAAGGACATGCCGAAAAAGGAAAAGAAAGATATTTCCCCGTTTTTGGCTATGGAAGAGAAAGAGGAAGCCGATGTTGTTATTATCGGAGCCGGCATTACGGGATGTGCTGTAGCAAGACAGCTATCGAAATATAAGTTGAATGTGCTGGTTCTTGAAAGAGAGGATGACATTTCCTGTGGAACAACCAAGTCAAACAACGGAATGATTCATTCAGGTTATGATTCAAAACACGGGTCTTTAAAGGCAGAAATGAATGTAAAAGGTAACGCTATGTATACACAGTGGGCGCAGGATTTACATTTTGCTTTTAAGAGAACAGGTTCCTTCGTACTTGCTTTTGATGAGAAGGAACATGAAGTATTAAAGTATTATCTGGAAAATGGAACGAAGAACGGTGTTCCCGGAATTGCACTGATTACTGGAGAAGAGGCAAGAAAGATAGAGCCGAATATCAGTGATGTCGCACAGTGGGCGTTGTGGACTCCTTCCGCAGGCTATGTAGAACCTTATGAAGTGGCATTAGCACTTATGGAGAATGCGATTGATAATGGTGTTCAGCTCCGCTTAGGCTGCGAAGTTTATGCAATAGAGCAGGAGAATAAGAAGGCTTCCGTATTAGTGACGAATCAGGGAAAGATACGATGTAAATACATTATTGATGCCGCAGGTCTTTATGCCGATGAAGTGGCAAAAATGTTAGACGATGAATTTTTCACGATTCATCCAAGAAGAGGAACGCTCGTTATATACGATAAAGAGAATAAAGGAAAGATACATACATTTTCCGGTCAGGCTCCCGGCCCTTACACAAAGGGTGGCGGACCGCAGGAAACACCGGAAGGAACGCTTCTTTTTGGTCCATCTGCAAAAGAAGTACCGGAAAAAGATGATTTTGGTGTGGATCAGGATGACCTTGACTTTGTAGTAGATAAAGGAATGTTTCTTGTAAAGAATGTGGAGCGTTCCAGCCTGATTACCTATTTCGGTGGAAACAGAGCAGCGACCTACCATGAGGACTTTATCATTCAGTGCTCGGATAAGTTAGACAATGTAATCTATGCTGCAGGAATCCAGTCACCGGGACTGGCAAGTTCGCCGGCAATTGCTGAAAGAGTCGAACATTTGCTTTTGGGAATCTGCCCTGATATAGAAAAGGACGAGAACTACAACCCTGTCAGAGAAGAAGTAAATCCATTCCGATTCTGTTCAATGGAAGAGCGGGAGCAGAGAATAAAGGAAAATCCGCTGTACGGAAGAATCATCTGTCGCTGTGAGTCTGTCACAGAAGGTGAAATCGTGGATGCGATTCACGGTAAAGTTCCAGCAGTTAATATTGATGCGATAAAGAGAAGAACGAGAGCGGGAATGGGAAGATGCCAGGGCGGTTTCTGTCAGGCAAAAGTACTGGAAATTCTTGCAAGAGAATTAGAAATTCCGGAAACAGAAGTTACGCTAAAGGGAGCAGATTCTAACATATTAAAAGAAGAGACAAGGCAGGTGAGAGATAATGCATAAGATTCCTGTAGATATTGCGGTTATCGGTGGAGGTCCGGCTGGTCTTGCAGCAGCAGTAAAGGCAAAAGAAGAAGGATTCGAAAAAGTTATTTTGATTGAGAGAGATAAAGAACTGGGAGGAATACTCAATCAGTGCATTCATGATGGATTTGGATTAATTCGCTTTGGTAAACAGTTATCTGGCTGTGAATATTCCCAGAGATACATCCACATGGCCAAAGAGGCCGGAGTAGAAATCCACACAGATACGATGGTTCTTGAAATAACGAAAGACAGAGAAGTTTATGCAGTGAGTGCCGAAGAAGGCGTATCCTGCTGGCAGGCAGGAGCCATTATATTAGCGATGGGATGTCGGGAGAGAACAAGACCACAGGTTGGAATTCTTGGAACAAGGCCATCAGGGGTATTAACTGCTGGAGCAGTTCAGAAGTATATCAATGTACAGGGATTTAAGCCAGGTAAGAAAGCCGTTATCTTAGGTTCAGGAGATATTGGTCTGATCATGGCACGAAGAATGACATTAGAACATATGGAAGTAGAAGGTGTTTACGAGGTAATGCCGAATCTGGGAGGACTTCGGAGAAATAAAGTGCAGTGTTTGGAGGATTACGGAATTCCACTTCACCTGTCAACAACTGTGGTAAAGGTTCATGGTAAGAAAAAGCTAGAGGGAGTTACCGTAGCAAAAGTGGATGAGAATCGAAAGCCAATTCCGGGGACCGAGCGTTACATAGAATGTGACCTGCTTGTACTTTCCGTCGGACTGATTCCAGAGAATGAATTAAGCCGGCATGCCGGAATTAAGTTACATCGAGTAACAAAAGGCCCAGTCGTTGACCAGAATATGATGACTTCCATACCAGGAATCTTCGCTGCAGGAAATGTATCTGCTGTATTTGATCTCGTAGATTATGTTTCAAAAACCGGAGAAGCCGCCGCAGCAGGCGCGGCCAGATGGTTAAGAGGGGAATTAAAAGCCACAGATGCAGACAAATGCATGATGGTAGAAGCAGGAGAAAATATCTCCTTTACCCTTCCACAGACCATTCGCCCGGAAGATGATAAGATTACATTTTTTATGAGAGTGCGAAAGCCACTGACTAAGCCGGTCATTCAGCTTACCTGTGATGGAAAGGTTATTGCAAAGAAGAAGCTACAGACGGCCAATCCACCGGAAATGGTAGCATTAACTGCAGAGTGGAAAGAAGAATATCAGGGACATATCGTGATGGAAGGAAAGGAGGCGTAGCTGTGGAAACGAAATACACATGTATCGTCTGTCCGCGAAGCTGCGATCTCGTAGTATTTGAGCAGGATGGAGAATGGAAAGTAAAAGGGAACAGTTGTCCAAGAGGAGCAGAATACGGCCTGAATGAACATACACATCCCAAAAGAATGATCACAACAACTGTGAAAATGGCACACGCGAAGGATAATCACCGATTACTCCCGGTAATCAGCAGTGATTTTGTTCCAAAGGAAAAGCTGAAAGATTGTCTTTCATACCTTTATGGACTTGAAATAGAAGCACCAGTCAAACTCCATGACAAAATAGTAGAAAATATTTTAGATACTGGAGTAGATATTTTAGCAGCAAGAGATATGGAAAGGATGGAATAACTTATGAATGAAAAATGGAAAGAATTTTTAAAAGCTGTGGAAAAGAAATGTCCGCAAACTCACATTTACACACAGCCGGAAGAATGCCTGATCTATTCCCACGGATGTTATCCAAGAGAATATAAATGGCTTTTAAAGGGCGATTATCCATATTTAACCCGAGCAGTAGTTTCTCCAGCAGATGAAGCAGAAATCTCGGAAATCGTAAAACTTGCCAATGAGTACGAAGTAAGTATTATTCCTTACGGTGGTGGAAGTGGTATCGTGGGCGGCACCATTCCTTATCAGGGCGAAATTATGATTGATGTAAAGAGATTGCAGGACTTCTCCATCAATATCGTAAATGGAACAGCAAGAGGAGGCGCAGGACTTACCGGAGCAGAGTTTGAAAACCTCTTAAATGAGCATGGATACACAGCGGGTCAGTACCCACAGTCTTTCCAGAGTGCATGCCTTGGCGGAATGACAGCGACAAGAGCTATCGGAACATTTTCCACAAAATACGGGAAAATGGATGATATGGTAACTGCATTAAATGTAGTACTTCCAAACGGAGACATTTTCCATTCCCACCTTGCACCAAAGCGTTCCACTGGTCCGGAATTGAATCAGGTATTTTTAGGAAGCGAAGGTGTTTACGGAATCATCACCAGCGTAGAAATGAAGATTTATCCGATAGCAGAAACAAGAATTTTCCAGGCATACACGTTTCCATCCACACACGATGGACTGAATGCCATTCGCAATTTCATTCATAAAGGGCTCCGTCCGGCAGTTGTACGTCTCTATGATGAAGTGGAGGCCGTACCAAAAATCTCATCTTACGGATTTGAAAAAGGGTTTGTTCTCTTAATCCTTGTATTCGAAGGCAACAAAGAAATGTCCGAATTAGAAGCAGGAATGACCAAGGAAATCTGTCTTGGAAATAACGGACGTTACAAAGGCGAATTAGCGGCAAGAGAATGGTTAGAAACAAGATTCTCCACCAAGAAAATGCTTGACTTTGACGCAATTAAGGGAGGAACAGCCGATGCCATCGAAGTAGCTGCTCCTTGGGACTGCATCGAAAATGTATGGAGAGAGATGAGAAAAGCGTTAGAGCCGATGTGTACCGTAGTAGACTGTCACTTCTCCCATGTATATCATAACGGCGCAAGCGTATATGTCATTTATCATGCAAAGACAGATGGAGACGATAAAGCAGGAGAAGAAAGATATCTTCAGTGTCTCGACACCGCAATCCAGACCAGCTTAAAATATGGCGGAAATGTATCTCACCATCATGGTGTCGGAACAGCAAAAGCAAAATATATGGAAGCAGAACACGGCAAAGCAGGCGTATATGTAATGAAAGCCTTAAAAGATGCCATTGACCCGAAAGGAATCGTAAATAAAGGAGTGCTTGGTTTATGAGAAAATTATCTTTAGAAAATCCGGAAATCATCGATATTCTGAATCATCAGGTAATCCATATGGATCAGGGTATAACTTATACCCCGGAATATCTTGCGACAAGAAAAATGTCTAACTACCCATCAAGAACAGCGCAGATTATTCGATCTGTCTATCTTGGAGAACTGGATGCCTCTGAATATGGAGCAGAAATGGTATTTTCTCCAATTCTCTCCGGTCAGGGCGAGAGATGGCAGAACTTCGGTGAGAAGCCAGAAGGCTATCTGTTAAGCGTAATGCTTGGAAGAGAATTATTCTATAATAAAGGCCAGAAAAAAGAAGAACTTGATGCCTTAAAAGCACAGATTGATAAAAATAACGGCTATTTAGAAAAAAGTGCCACAGATATCGAAGCATGGGAAGAAGCCCTTCCAATCAATGCTGATAGCAAAACGGGCTTACTTCTTGATGAGGCAACCTTTACTTATGCAAAGAGAAGCAGAGAAAAAATTGGTGAATTCCTCCAGGCAAAAGGAATCACAGTAAGCGAATTTGGCCCATATTTTACAGGATTTGATCTCCTTGCATCAGGATTTATCAACGAAGGAATTGAAACGGTAAAAGCACTTATTACCATGTGGGAAGAAAAAGGCATCCGCAAAATCATCACCCTCTGTGGCCAGAGCCATTACCTGTTCACAGGACTTCTCAAATACCTTGACCTCGATACAGAAATCGAATTCATTTCCATACTTGACCTTGCAGAAGGAATGAACGTAGAAAAAGCCTACATTTACGGCGGAAGTTACTTCACACGCTACGCCCAAAAAGCCACTGTATTAAACAATCTTCTTGTCAATACAGAAGAAACACCGCTTAGCAGCCATCCGGAATTCCTTCCAGAAGTAGAAGGAGATAAGAAAAAGAATATTGTCGGCATCTGGACTCCTCCATTATGTGCAGAATACCATACCGCTGGCACATCCGAAATGTTAAAAGAAACCATTTACACACAAAGTCTGGCTACAATTGAAGAAACTTCCTTCAAAAAGCTCGTAGTCTGTGATCCATTCGCATGGAAAGCACTCAAAGATTATAACTACCCAGAGGAGAAAATGGTGTACTTCGCAGACATTTTATATTAAGACGAATCTCAAAATGCTAGTTTGCCGTAGGCAGATAGACGCCCACTGAAAGGTTTGTACAAAACAGACGAACTTATAAAAAAGGAGAGTATAGAAAATGCTCAGTAGTCGCTGCAAGCAAAATGCCGATTGAGGCATTTTGCTTGCAGCGACTACTGAGCATTTTGGCAGTATCGGAAAGTCTCTGGGGCGTCTGTTCACCCAGCCAGCTGCGCTGACAAACTAGAATTTTTTGCCAAAAGAATATGGACAGACTTTCTGAGAAAATAAATTTTAAAGATTTGACACAAAAATTGCTATTTTTGATATAATCATAATGTAGGTTTAAATGACTGCAAAAGATTATTTTAGAAAGATTTCAGGTAATATATTATGTTAAATATTGATAGACAACGTATTATTTTAGATCAGCTATATCAAAAGGGATCAGTGAAGGTTTCTGAACTGAGTAAGGAACTCGGGGTTCATGAGGAGACTATTCGGCGCGATCTTAAGGCGCTTGCGGCAAAATGGGATATTAAGACCGTGTACGGGGGAGCTGTTTTGAAAAATACAATCAGTTCGCCAGCTGTACAGGAGATTAATATGCTCTCGAAGCGAGGCAGCCATTATGGAGAGAAACAGATTATTGCGCGCAAGGCTGCTGCTCTGATTCAGCCAGGACAGACGATCGGACTTAATTCCGGAAGTTCTGTGGAGTATATTCTTGATTACATTGAAGGAAAACAACCATTGAATATTGTAACTTTAAATATCCATATTGCAGCAAAGGCTCTTCTTCTTGAGGGAGTAGATGTTTATATCCCAGGAGGAAAGCTCCGAACGCAATCAGGATCTGTAATGGGATCAGAGGCTGCAGATTTTATCCGTTCGTTTACTTTAGATCAGTGTTTTTGTGGTACATCCGCTGTGAATTTGTCCAAAGGTATCTGTCATCCTAACATTGAAGAAGTTGAGGGGAATCGGGCAATGATTGATGCTTCCCGCAAAAAGTATATTGTATCTGATTCTAGTAAGATGAATCAGACCGCCCCTTTTAAAATGTTTGATATTGACTGTGTCGATGGATTTGTCGTGGATAATAACTTTCCACCGGAGTATAGAGAATATATGGAATTACACGGAATTGAAGTGATTTAATTCTGGTTTGCGCAGGTAAATGAGACACTCACTGTATGGCATCCTTTTTCATAAATACGACTGGGCAGTTACAAGCCCATGACCTTTAGGTCGTGGGTAGTTGACTTTCGTCAGTTTGCCCGCAAAATCCATTTTACTTCTCTCTCGTTTTATGTTATGTTTATATACGATTATGCCATTTTTTATGGCTGCTTTTTTGAGTATAGAGAATGGAACGAAAAAACAATAAGACATAATATATTTTTTGAAGGAGGAAAACATAAGTAACGGAATATATTGACTATTGTGATTAAATGTATTTAAATATACTCAAAGAAGAACATTAAAATGAACACATCAAATATCACAAATTATAAACCAAAAGATTTTTCTGAA
>OLRB01000310.1_pt1 | contig 40891 bp, 39 predicted proteins | sample 1672751 | NCBI WGS metagenome assembly OLRB01 (sample SAMEA3136720, study PRJEB25190) | human gut metagenome | biome: human gut; feature: human-associated habitat; material: faeces | place: Austria | collected 2013
GCTCGACATGCCGATCGTCACCGAGATCATGGACCCGCGCGACGTGCAGGTCTTCCTCGACAAGAAGATCGACGTCATGCAGATTGGTGCTCGCAACGCCCAGAACTTCCCCCTGCTCAAGGAGGTCGGCAAGACGCAGACCCCGATCCTGCTCAAGCGCGGCATGTCCGGCACCGTCGACGAGCTGCTTATGGCAGCCGAGTACATCATGAGCGAGGGCAACGACAACGTCATCCTGTGCGAGCGCGGCATCCGCACCTTCGAGACCCGCACCCGTAACACCTTCGACCTCAACGCCGTGCCGGTGCTGCACCACCTGTCGCACCTGCCCGTCGTCGCCGACCCCAGCCACGCCACCGGTTACACCCGCTATGTTGAACCCATGGCGCTCGCCGCGACCGCCTGCGGCGCCAACGGTCTGGAGATCGAGGTCCACGACGACCCGAGCCACGCTTGGTCCGACGGTGCTCAGGCCCTCACCCCCGACCAGTTCGACGACACCATGCGCCGCATCCGCGCCATCCGCGAGGTCGTCTGCCAAGAGACCGTTCAGGAGTAGCCCATGGGTACGGTAAGAAACGCACGCGTCAACCAGGGTGGCCCCAAGTGCGCCGGTATCGTGGGTCTGGGCCTCATCGGCGGCAGCTTTGCTCGCGGCTATGCGCAGGCGGGCGTCCGCGTGCTGGCCTGGGACCCCGACGACGACGTCATGACGGCCGCCAGCATGGGCACCGTTGCCGGCGAGCTCAACGACGAGACGCTCGGCGAATGCGACATCATCGTCCTGGCTTGCTACCCCGAGGCCTGCATCGAGTGGCTCGAGGCGCACGCCCAGGCACTCGCCGACGCCACCGACACCGAGGCCATCATGGGCCCCGTGGTGATCGACACCGTGGGCGTCAAGGGTATCGTGTGCGAGCGAGCCTTTGAGCTTGCGCGCGAGCACGGTTTTTACTTTGTGGGCGCGCACCCCATGGCGGGCACGCAGTTCTCGGGCTACGCGCATTCCCGCGCCGACCTGTTCCAGGGCGCACCGCTCGTACTTGTACCGCCCGCAGTGGACGATGCACTCAAGCTGGAGCTTTTGGGCCAGGTGCGCGAGATGGTACGTCCCTTAGGCTTTGGCAAGTTCAGTGTAACGAGCGCCGCCGAGCACGACCGCGTCATCGCCTTTACAAGCCAGCTCGCGCACGTCGTCTCCAACGCCTATGTTAAGAGCCCGACCGCCCAGGTCCACCACGGCTTTTCGGCCGGCAGCTACCGCGACCTCACCCGCGTGGCACACCTCAATCCTCAGATGTGGTCCGAGCTCATGATCGACGACGCCGATGCGCTCGCCTTCGAGATCGACCATCTGATCGAATCGCTCTGCGCCTACAGCCGCGCCCTTAAGGACCGCGACCAGCGCTATCTGGAAAATCTCCTTGCCGAGGGCGACCGCATCAAGCGCGCGCTCGACGACGAGGCCTCCCACTAGACCACCCATCACGCCAGGTCGAAAGGACCGAAGCTTATGGCGATTACCATCGATATCGACACCGCACGCCCCTACCAGGTGCATGTGGGCACGTTTTTGCTGGAGCAGGCAGGCCCGCTCGTCCGCGCCACCGCCGGCGGCTCGCGCGCCGTCATCGTGACGGACACCAACGTAGGCCCCCTCTACCAGATGCCCGTTAAGCAGAGCCTCGAATCCGCAGGCTACGAGGTGAGCATCTGCACCTTCGAGGCCGGCGAGGCCCATAAGCGTGCCGAGACCTACGTTGCCATTTTGGAGTTTGTGGCCGAGCACGAGCTTTCGCGCTCCGACGTGATCGTGGCGCTCGGCGGCGGCGTCGTGGGCGACGTGGCGGGCTTTGTGGCCGCCACCTACATGCGCGGTTGCATGTTTGTGCAGATTCCCACAAGCCTGCTCGCCATGGTGGATTCGTCGGTCGGCGGCAAGACGGCCATCGACCTGGCAGCCGGCAAGAACCTGGCCGGCGCCTTTTGGCAGCCGAGCGTGGTCATTGCCGACGTGGGGTGTCTCGCCACCCTCACGCCCGAGCAGTTCGCGGACGGCTGCGGCGAGGTCGTCAAGCATGCCGTGATCGCAGACCCCGAGCTCTTCGCCGAACTGGAAAAGACCCCGCTCACGCTTGAGCTGCTGAACCGCGACGTGGCCCGTGTGGCGCTCATCATCGCCCGCAATATCGACATCAAGCGCGCCGTGGTCGTTGCCGACGAGCGCGAGACCAATCAGCGCAAGCTCCTTAACTTTGGCCACAGCGCCGGACACGCCGTCGAGGCCTGCGAGCACTTTAAGCTCGGCCACGGCAACTGCGTGTCGATTGGCATGGGCATCATCACGCGCGCCGCGGCCCTGCATGGCGGATGCGACGCCGAGCTGCCCGGCCGTATTGAGGAGCTCTGCGCCCGACACGGCCTCAAGACCCGCTGCGACCTAGATGCCGATGCCGTCTTTGCCGAGGCGCTCCACGACAAAAAGCGCACGGGCGACACCATCGACCTGGTGATTCCGCACGACATTGGCCGTTGCAGCATCGACCGCACGCCGCTTTCCACCTTCCATGATCTAATTGCCGAGGGCCTCGGCCAGAAGGGAGACGCATCCGCATGCTAGCCCGCATCACCCCGTCCCCGCTCAAGGGCACCGTTCCCGCCATCGCGTCCAAGTCGATGGCGCACCGCCTCATCATCTGCGCCGCGCTTGCCAACGGCGAGACGCACGTTACCTGCAACACGACCTGCGCCGATATCGAGGCCACGGTGCGCTGCCTCACGGCGCTCGGCGCCCGTATCAAGACCGTCGAGGACGGCTTCCAGGTCCACCCCACCATGAAGAGCATCGAATTTGGCCTACTCAAGGCCCTTGCCGGCGGCACGCTCGACTGCGGTGAGAGTGGCTCCACGCTGCGCTTTATGCTGCCTGTCGCCTGTGCGCTGGGCGCGGAGGCCACCTTCGTGGGCCAGGGCCGCCTGGGCGCCCGCCCGCTCTCCCCGCTTTCGGACGAGATCATCGCCGCCGGTTGCGACCTGCAGGGCCTGGGCGGTTTTCCGCTCAAGACGAGCGGTCGCATGCGCCCGGGCACCTTTGTGCTTCCGGGCAACGTGAGCTCGCAGTATATCTCCGGCCTGCTGCTGGCAGCTCCGCTGCTGGCCCAGCCCTCCTGCGTGCAGGTGACCGGCCTTATAGAAAGCCGCCCCTATATCAACCTGACCATCCAGGCCATGAAGGCCTTCGGCGTCGAGGTCAACGTCGAGCGTATTCCGGCCAAGGACGGCCAGCCCGAGGTCACGAACTTCCGCGTGAGCAGCGGCTCGTACCGCACGCCCGGCAGCGTAGCCGTCGAGGGCGACTGGTCCAACGCCGCCTTTTGGCTGTGCGCCGGCGCCATCGGCACCGACCCCATCACCGTCGAGGGCGTGTCGCTGAGCTCCGCACAGGGCGACCGCAACGTGCTCGCCGCGCTTTCGCGCTTTGGCGCCCGCATCGTGCGCTCCACGAACGCCGCCACCGTCCAGTCCGACAAGCTCGCCGGCTTTGAGATGAGCGCCCACGACATTCCGGACCTGGTGCCCGTCATCTCGGCCGTGGCATCGCTGGCTCAGGGCCGCACGTTCATCCGTGACTGCGCACGCCTGCGCATCAAGGAATCTGACCGTCTGGTCACCACCACCCGCGAGCTCACCGCGCTGGGCGCGCAGGTGCGTATTGCGGGTGACGACCTCATCATCAAGGGCGTCGATGCCCTTACCGGCGGCGAGGTCGATTCGCACAACGACCACCGCATCGCCATGATGGCCGCCATCGCCGCGAGCCGTGCCACCGGCGAGGTCGTGATCCACGGCGCCGAGGCCGTCAACAAGTCCTATCCCGATTTCTTCGACCACTACCGCCTGCTGGGCGGCAAAATCACACTCGAGGAGGAATAGCATGTCCTCGACCTTTGGCAACGTCTTGCACTTAAGCATCTTCGGCCAGTCGCACTCCCCCGCCATCGGCTGCTCGCTCGATGGCATTCCGGCAGGTATCGCCGTTGACCTGGAACAGCTGCAGTCCTTTTTGGACCGTCGCGCCCCCGGCCGCGACGAGACCGCGACCAAACGCCGCGAGGCCGACACCGCCCACATTATCGCCGGCATAGTTGATGGACACACCACAGGCGCGCCTATCGCCGCGATTATCGAGAACACCAACACGCGCTCCAAGGACTACTCCGAGTTGCGCCGCAAGCCCCGCCCGGGCCATGCAGACTTTCCGGCACGCGTGAAGTATCACAACATGCACGACGTCGCCGGCGGCGGACACTTCTCCGGCCGCCTGACGGCGCCCCTGTGCATCGCGGGCGGCATCGCGCTGCAGGCGCTCGAGGCCCGCGGCATTAACGTGATGGCGCACGTGGCGCAGATCGGCGGCATCTCCGATCTGCCCATGGACGACATGGTCTATCGCGAGGCCGACCGCAAGGCGATCCTTTCGAACGACCTGCCGTGCATTGACGCCGCGGCTGCCGGTCGCATGCGCGAGGAGATTCTGGCCGCGCGCGACGAGCTCGACAGCATCGGCGGCATCGTGGAGTGCGGTATCTACGGCCTGCCCGCGGGCATCGGCGACCCCATGTTCGACGGCATCGAGAACCGCATCGCGCAGATCGCGTTTGGGATTCCCGCCGTGAAGGGCGTGGAGTTTGGCATGGGCTTTGCCGTCGCCGCCATGCGCGGCAGCGAGAACAACGATCCGTATCGCATCGACGCCGAGACCGGCAGGATCGAAGTCGAGTCCAATAATGCCGGCGGCATCCTGGGCGGCATTTCGACCGGCGCACCCGTCATGTGGCGCATGGCCGTAAAGCCCACGCCCTCCATTGGCCGCGAGCAGCAGACGGTGGACATGGACGCTATGGAAAATGCCGAGCTCTCGGTCCACGGCCGCCACGATCCCTGCATCGTCCCGCGCGCCGTCCCCGTAGCCGAAGCAGCCGCAGCGCTGGCCATCTGGGACGCCCTCCTAGAAGACGCCGCCCAGCGTTAGCTACCCAACCCTCAACATCCCCCGATACGTGAAAGGGATCTCCATGGACCTTGCTGACATTCGCCAGGCCATCGATGGCATCGACACTACCCTGCTCAACAGTTTTGTCGAACGCATGGACATTGCCACCGAGGTCGCCAAATCAAAAATCGAGATGGGCAAGGCCGTCTTCGACCCCGCCCGCGAGCGCTCCAAGCTCAACAACCTTGCCGGCCGCGCGCCCGAGCGCTACGAGGCGCAGACCATCACGCTGTTCCGCCTCCTCATGAGCATGAGCAAGGCCGAGCAGCAGCGCTATATCAACGAGCTCAAGGGCATCACGGTCTCGCAAAAGGCCCACGCCACCGCCGAGGCCTTCGACACGCCCTTCCCCCAGACTGCCAGCGTCGCCTGCCAGGGCGTTGAGGGCGCCTACAGCCAGATCGCCGCGTGCAAGCTCTTCGCCGTGCCCGATATCGCGTTCTTCGAGTCCTTCGAAGGTGTCATGCGCGCGGTGCGCGACGGCTTCTGCGAGTTTGGCGTACTGCCCATCGAAAACTCCACCGCGGGCTCGGTCAACGCGGTCTACGACCTGCTCGCGCAGTTCGACTTCCACATTGTGCGCTCACTGCGTCTCAAGATCGACCACAACCTGCTCGTCAAGCCTGGCACCAAGCTGCAGGATGTTCGTGAGGTCTATAGCCACGGTCAGGCCATCGCGCAATGCGCCGGCTTTATCGAGGCGCACGACCTGCACGCCACCAAGTATCTCAACACGGCTATGTCGGCCGAGATGGTCGCCAACTCCGAGCGCACCGACGTCGGCGCCATCGCCTCGCGCAGTTGCGCGGCGCTCTACGGTCTGGAGGTGCTGGAGCCCGATATCCAGGACTCGGACAACAACTACACGCGCTTCGTCGTCATCAGCCGCGAGCCGCGCGTCTACCCCGGCGCCAACCGTACCTCGCTCATGATCACCACGGCCAACGAACCGGGCGCCCTCTATCGCGTGCTCGAGCGCTTCTATGCGCTCAACATCAACCTTATAAAGCTCGAGAGCCGCCCCATCCCCGGGCGCGACTTTGAGTTTATGTTCTACTTCGATCTGGACTGTCCCTTTGGCAGCAAAGCGCTCGACGACCTGCTCGACTCGATTGACGACGTATGCGAGAGCTTCACCTACTTTGGCAGCTACACGGAGGTGCTCTAGATGACTGACGTCGCCACGACCCGTCCCTACGGCGTGCTGGGCCGTGTGCTGGGCCACAGCTACACCCCGACCATCTACAAGGAGCTCGCGGGGCTTGAGTACGTGCGTTTTGAGCGCGAGCCCGAAGACCTCGCGGCCTTTATGACGGGTGAGGAATGGGAGGGCACCAACGTGACCATCCCCTATAAGCGCGCCGTCATGGACTACCTGGACGAGCTGAGCCCGCTCGCCGAACGCATGGGCAACGTCAACACCATCACGCGTCTGCCCGATGACCGTCTGCGCGGCGACAACACCGACTACTTCGGTTTCCAGTGCCTGGTCGAGGAGCTGGGTGTGGAGATTGCCGGCAAGAAGGTCCTCGTGCTCGGAGCCACCGGAGGCGCCGGCACCACGGCAAGTATGGTGCTGGGCGACCTGGGCGCCATCGTGGTGCCCGTGGGACGCGCGAGCGAGATCAACTACGACAACATCGCACAGCAGTCCGACGCCGCATTGCTCGTCAACTGCACGCCTGCCGGTATGTTTCCCCACTGCCCCGACGCGCCTTGCACGCTCGAGGGCCTCGACGCGCTCGAGGGCGTTATCGATATCGTCTACAACCCCGCCCGCACGGGACTCATGCTCGAGGCCGAGCGTCGCGGCATCCCCTGCATCGGCGGCCTGCTCATGCTTGTGGCCCAGGCGGCGCAAGCCGTCGAGCGCTATACCGGCCAGGTCACCCCGCGCGAGCGCATTCTGGATGTGACGGAGCGCCTGTCCCGCCATGAGCAGAACATCGCCCTGATCGGCATGCCGGGCTCGGGCAAAACCCGCGTGGGTGAGCAGATCGCCCTGCTCACCGGCCGCGAGCACATCGACCTGGACCGCGCCCTCGAGAAGCGTCTGGGCATGCCCTGCGCCGACTTTATCGTCGAGCACGGCGAGCCGGCCTTCCGCGAGCATGAGACGGCGGCCCTGGCCGACATCTCCAAGCGCAGCGGCCTGGTCCTTTCCACCGGCGGCGGCGTCGTCACGCGCGACGAGAACTACCCGCTGCTGCACCAGAACAGCCAGATTGTGATGCTCAACCGTAAGCTCGATGAGCTCGCCCACAAGGGTCGCCCCATCACCGCCCGCGACGGTATCGACAAGCTGGCCGAACAGCGCATGCCGCGCTACCGCGCCTGGGCCGACTACATCATCGACTCGCGCGACTGCGCAGCCAACACCGCCCGAGCCCTACTCGACACCCTCTAAACCACCACAAAGGGGACAGGCACCTTTGTGGTGGTTTTACACACCGCTGCACCGCCTCACTGCCCGCCTGACCGCAAAGGAAGCAACCATGAAAGCTCTCGTCATCAACGGCCCCAACCTCAACATGCTCGGCATTCGCGAGCCGGGCATCTACGGCAGCGACAACTACGACCGCTTGGTCCAGATCTGCAAGGATGCCGGCGCCGCACATGGCTTCGACGAGGTCGAGGTCTTCCAGTCCAACCACGAGGGCAGCATCGTCGACAAGATCCAGGAGGCATACGGCAAGTTCGACGGCATCGTCATCAACCCGGCTGCCTACACGCACACGAGCGTGGCGATCCTGGACGCCCTCAAGGCCGTCGCCATCCCCGCCGTCGAGGTCCACATCAGTGCCGTCGAGACGCGCGAGGACTTCCGCCAGGTAAGCTACGCCCGCCTGGCCTGCTTTGCCACCATCACCGGCGAAGGCCTCCAGGGCTACGCCCATGCGTTGGAGCTGCTGAAAGAGCATCTGCTACACTAATCCCTGGGACAAAATAATCAGGTTTGTTTGTCCCAAAACTTAAGTAACTGTCCGATTGACATACAAAGGAGCATATCCATGTCCCAGTACGATTACCTCGTCGTCGGTGCCGGCCTTTCGGGCGCCGTCTTTGCCAACGCCGCCAAGCGCGCCGGCAAGTCGGTCCTGGTCATCGACCGCCGCGACCATATCGCCGGCAACATCTACACCGAGGACGTCGAGGGCATCCAGGTCCACCGTTACGGCGCCCACATCTTCCACACCTCCATGAAGGACGTCTGGGACTATGTCAACCGCTTCGCCGAGTTCAACAACTACGTCAACTCGCCGGTCGCCAACTTCCACGGCAACATGTACAACATGCCCTTCAACATGAACACCTTCGCCAAGATGTGGCCGGGCGTCGTCACGCCGGCAGACGCCCGCGCCAAGATCGCCGAGCAGGTGGCCGCCGAGAACATCGGCGAGCCGTCCAACCTTGAGGAGCAGGCGCTGTCCCTCGTGGGCCGCGACATCTTCGAGACGCTCGTGAAGGGTTACACCGAGAAGCAGTGGGGCCGCGATTGCAAGGACCTTCCCGCGAGCATCATCAAGCGCCTCCCCTGCCGCTTCACCTACGACAACAACTACTTCAACGACCGCTACCAGGGCATCCCCATGGGCGGCTACACCAAGATGGTCGCCAACATGCTCGAGGGCGTCGAGGTCCGCTGCGGCGTGGAGTACAAGGAGCTGATCGCCGCCGAGCCCGATATCGCCGCCAAGACGATCTACTGCGGCCCCATCGACGCGTTCTACGACTTTAAGCTGGGCACGCTGGAGTACCGCAGCCTGCGCTTTGAGACCGAGACGCTCGACGAGCAGGACCACCAGGGCGTGGCCGTGGTCAACTACACCGAGCGCGAGATCCCCTACACGCGCATCATCGAGCACAAGCACTTCGAATTCGGCACGCAGGACAAGACCGTCATCACGCGCGAGTATCCGGCCGACTGGAAGCCCGGCGACGAGCCCTACTACCCCATCAACGACGCCAAGAACGAGGCCCTCTACAAGCAGTACGAGGAGCTGGCAGCGCAGGAGGGCGACGTGATCTTTGCCGGTCGCCTGGGCGGCTACAAGTACTACGACATGGACAAGGCCATCGCCGCCGCCTTCGAGCTCGTCCGCAACGAGCTGGGCGTGGAGCCCACGGAGGCGTAAGCGCCCAAAACGGGCCTCTTCGCGAGCCGAAAACAGCACAAGCAGGCGCGCCAACGCCGGCAGGAGCAATTTCGCCCCTGCCGGCGTTTAAGTATGGCGACGGAATTGGCTATTCTGTCCATTATCTGGTCGATGATATGAGTGGACACGCCCTGCCACAGAGGCAAAAACCGAAAGTATGCGGCAAATTCAGAACTTGCTGAGCACGCCGGGATGCCGCAACGCCTTTACCTGCGGTTTCTCTGCGCGAAAAGGGCGGCGTGCTCATGGGTTCCGGAATTTGCCGCATACTTCCGTGGGCGATTCCAGAAGTGCGGGGTAAAACCGAGATCGGCCAAGCAGACCCGGTTTTGCGCTTCCGCGACCTGCGGTTTTGTTGCCAAAAATCGAGTTGTGCTCGGAGGTTTCCGATTTTTCCCCGCACTTCCGGAAAACGCAGCAACGCCGAGCGCCCTGAAGCGGAAAACGCGACAAATTCCGCTGGGAAAACAACCTCTTAAACGCAAAAACCGCCTATCGGCGGTTTCCACGGACCAAGCCGGACGTGCCGTCGCAGGGCCTCTTCACAGTAGGAACATTAATAAATTGCTCAATCCCAGTCAATCATTATCCAGATTGAATGACAACGGACGAGCTAAATAGAAAAGCTGATCTGCGGCAGGTAAAGTGGCCCCCATACTCCGCCAGCAGCAACATTCTCAATAATGCCCTTTGCATAGGAATACAGGTCTTGCATGCCGAAGCTAAGCGCCTCCCTATCAAACGCTTCATCGTCTAAATCAGACGGAGCACGATAGATACCAGACACGGATATTTCGGAACGGTAATAGTGCCCCTCATCACTGGGAATGAGCTCTATGACGAGGTTGAGCTGCCGAAATCTAGCTCCATTTTCATCAGTGAAGGCATTCGTTATGTCATTTCTAACGTTAAACTCACCGTCTGACTTATTAACCCCCTCCTTCGGGGTCATTCCGCCATCAAATGAAAACCTATCGACTTTTTTAGACATGCATGTAATCGACGAAGACTCAATACGCTGCTTCTTCAGAGAGTCCATTTACATCTCCAATCGGAAGAGATTCTCATCAACCAAAGGATCGGAATCCCTATAGGCAGGAACTTTTCCTCCTGGTATCACAGACAAAAGCGACGAGCTAAGACTTGCACTCCTCTCATGAGGAGCCAAGCCGAGACATCTGCGGACCTCAGGAACATCGCGAATGAGCCTCATAAGGGTATTGGCAGTAATAGATTGTTGCGATGCGCCGTTCTCCCAACGAGAGGCCGTGGGCTTCGAAACCCCTAAGACCGACTCAAAATCATGCTGTGTTAAGCCGAGATCTGAGCGCAAATGCTTTATTTCCGAGGGAGATAGAAGCTCATGAGCCTTGGCGTATTGCGCGGCAAGCGCATGGGCGAGCTTAGTCGCCTCCGCAGCGGTCATTTCATCGTTGCCACACTCGCAAACATAATGCTCAATTCCTTTTACGGTAATTTTCTCGCCACGATAAATTTCAGTCATTGGCGCCGTGGTAAATTGCATTTCTTTACCGCATTCCATGCAACGCATGACTCCTCCTTTAATGAATGTATCCATCGATGTTCGCAGACAAAACGTTTAAATGCGCATTGCCTTCGGAATCAATTGAAAACTTAACGTACCAATCCTCGCATTCAAAACCTCGGCACATGTAGACATCTGCGTAAACATCATGCAGAGGCCCATCCATATCGAGCGCGATGGATTTTCTAAAATCGTCAGGCTTCAGATAATCAAATAAGTCAGCAAGGAAATGATCAATGTCCAAATAACCAAACTGATTCATCAGATGTCTGCGCACCCTACCATTTACAATCATCTTTCCCGAGCGAGCCAAAGACTTCGCTTCGTCAAGTGAATATGTCGGTCGGAGCTTGGTTCGGTTCATAACCACCCCTTAGTTAGCATAATGCTAACTATATTCGTCTTGTTGCCAATTGGCAACTCTATATGACGGTCCACACCAGGCGCATTAACGCCCTTTTTTGCGTCTATCCGGAAGTGCGGGGAAACTACGATCGGCCAACTAGATCCCGGTTTTGCGCTTCCGCGACCTGCGGTTTTGTTGCCAAAAATCGAGTTGTGCTCGGAGGTTTCCGATTTTTCCCCGCACTTCCGAAATATGAGACCCTGCAAAGCGTGTTCTAGCTACATTAGCGGTATCCGCGACAACATCCAGTTGTCGTGGAAACGTCAAAGGGCCGTTGCCGGAAAACCGAACAACGACCCTTCTTTGTCTCCGCCTCACGTAGAGTCCACGGCGACTGCATCACTGAGAACATCTTACCGTAACGTCAAGCGACCCAACAAGGCGACGATTGGCGACGCAGTGGTTCGGCTCCATTTTCCATCTAAATAAAACTAGGGGATGCCCTCCGTAAGGAAGGAACCCCCTTGCAAAACGATGGCCTACAGCAGGACTTCGTTTTTCATTTAGCACATCATACCGCAGCGGCTACTTGCAGAGCCGACCCATTTCCGACATAGGCAAATCGACCTAAATCTCCCGAACGACGAGCCTGCCCTCCAGCATGAGCTTGTGTGCAAGGTTGTTGCTGCGCCCAGCAATACCGAGCGAACTGCCATAGTAATCAAGAAGGGCGAGTACCTTGGTCACCTCCGACTCGCGAACACCCTTGGCGTAGTTTGAGTATAGAAAGACCAGGCTGGTATGCCCGTTATACAAATCCACCGTGCTAAAAATAGACTCAAAGTACGGATAATCGGCTCGCGAGAGCGAATGGCCAAAAAGATTATCGAAGATGTCTTGAGACCATCCCTCCCCTTTGCGAAGGATAAGCAATCGAGCCACTTGGAACCCCTCGAGCAGACTTCAACACACGATATGTCTTGGTAAACGGGAGGATATCCCGATCATCCAAATTGTCGGAACCGTCGATTCAAAAAATGCTTTAACCATCGAGCATGCCGTGGATATTGACAAGATTGGCATCCCCAAACCGCTGGTTAAGCCACCGCCATGGAAACATATAGTCCTGCAAAGCGCCGAACGAGACGGCATAGTCGGATATCACGTCTCAGGCGATCTACAGTGGTTGAATCAGTCGCCACCCCACGGCTCTCTAGGAGTTTAATTAGTTGAGCAAAAGTCTTAATTTCTTTTGCCAAAACAAGCTTCTAAAACCAAAGGGCCGTTGCCGGAAGCCTCCGAACAACGACCCTTCTTTGTCATCGTCTCACTTAGAGTCCACGACGACTGCATCACTACTGGGATAGTACCCTAAAGTCATCGCTAATGCGACGCATAGAGGAATTACGTTCGGTGTTCGACTCTTTCATGAGTCTCTAATCGGCCATCAACGGAGACTAATATTCTTACTCTCGATCGGCCCATCGTCGAAACAGTACTTGACCAGCCAGAAAGTCGTTACACGCATGAAAAAAGGGCAACACTCTCTTATCGAAAGCGTCGCCCTTAAAGCTCCCAAAGAGCTTTTGTATTGCAGCTAGACATCTTGCACTATCTCTATGAGATAGTGCAAGATGTCTAGCTCGTCGCCACAAAAACTCCATCTGACATGATACATGAGACTCAGGCCATAGGGTACCACGCGTCGATCATGCCTTTAAAAAAGCTAAAAGCGGTTTTTACAGAATCATTTTTATCGTAATAGTGAGCATTACGATACATGCGATTGACACACTGGTGAAGCTGGATCCCCTTGGCCGCAACAACACCAGAAGATGCAAGTAGTCGATGCAAATAAAGAGTCGTCGCAATTTGCTGAATCCTGTCGTTGCTCAACTTCGTTGATAGGGTAATATCCGAAAAGCCGACAGCCCGTAAAGCGTTTTTAACGTTTCGGCTGATCTCATGAGAAGGGTCTCCTCCCTTAAGATCGTCGATAATGCAATTGTTATGTCCGCAGGCATTACGAAGCGCCTTGACGCTTTGAAGTTGGTAAAAGCGGCTTTTTAGCTTTTTATCTCGATCCTTATTTGCGATAAATAAAAGAAAATGATTAAAGGTGCCAAAAGGAATAAGCTCAACAAATGCCCAAACTGGATAGCGATAGCCAGGGTAATCGGCTATTATCTGGTTTGTGTAACACCCATTTGCACCGCGATCGATTTCTGCCTTAACGGAATTAACCGTTTTCCCATTTTCCAGAATTCGATTATTAGAAGCGATAAACTTCTCAACAACTAAATACCCGTCTTCATGACTCGCTTCCAAATACCTCAACAATTGAATTTTGGAATAATGTTCGACATCAATTGAGATCGAAAGAAGTACCTGACGAAATTCATAATCAATAATTGCGAGATCGCAAAGCACTCCAAAGTCCAGATTAATGAACAGACCATCGTTCAGCCCGCCCATATACCTAGGAAACCCCTTTCGGAATAAATTAATGCGAAAGAAATTGTTATTGGCCTTAAGGTACTGCTCGGCATCATCCTTCGAAGTTAGCTCGAATGAAATGCCCTCCGATTCAAGATGCTCAACTTGCTGAGCGGGAGTAAGCCATGGCTTAGGTCGAAATTCTTCCATGCAGTCTCCCGCACATCTACAAATGGTTTAATAGCTCGATTATTGTACAGCCAAACGACTTTGTGGCACCCATATGCCGTATGAGCTATGGCCCGTCTGGAACCGCCGGGAGCGACGCACTTGCATCTGGGAAAGGACGACACCCCTAGATAAAGCGTGGCACGTAATGTTGATTCTTAACTGCAGGCATAACCGTGCTCATCTCCAATCTTAAGCACCTTGATGACGGTGGTCATATAGCCCATGCTACTCGGCATCATCCTCGATGCCCTCTCCAACGGTCTCGCCAAAGCCAACGTTGTCCAAAGCCGAATAAGCGGGCCCAATCTGATTCCACTTTATGGAATCAATCGCTTCAAGGTATGAACTCAAAGCATTAAGCTGATTCTGCCGTGCCATAGCCGTAATCTTCGCAAAGGAATCAGTCGCTAGGCCGACCTTCGACAGGGACGAAGGAATCTGCGCAGCCATATCGGAATAGTGATTAGACAAGTTGTACTTCAACAACGCACGCGATGCCGCCGCGACAGACTCCGCGTTCTTCTGACTCATCGTCTTGATAGCCTGTGAGGCAGCCTCATAAGAAGACTTTAGCGTTTCCTTATCAGCCATTTCCTCATTTTCCTTAGACATAAACGTCTCGTCAGTCATTAAGTCGACAGGATTTGAATAGAAGCGGCAACCTTCCAATCTGGAGGCAATTTGTTCATGCAAGGTATAGCCCTTGCCATCGCTAGCCTTCGTTGCAAAATCGACTGTATTGCTGCTGCAAATAGCCAATTCTGCACCCGGGTTATCATCCATAAAACGCACTAGAGCCGCGATGATTAGACAGTCCTCCTGAACTAGGCCCCATTCCGCCTTTGACTTCGATGGCTTATTGCCCTTAATAGCCATTTTTGTCGCAACGATAATATCCTCCTGTATAAGAGGGAGAACTACGCACTTATCGGACTCATTCGAAATATGATTAATTAAATCCAGCGCATCTTTAACATCACTATTAAGTTCAGCCCGAGCGGCCTTCACGGCATCAAGCAGCTTTGTTTTGGCCGAATGACTTAAAAGCGAGTTTTCAGCTACTTCCTGCACACTCTTTTTGACCGCTCCAAAAGACTCAGCGGCGACAGACATGGTCTGTGGCAGAACCTTTTCCAACTCGAGTTGAACGACCTCGGGGAGAATCAATTTGACACCGTTTTCCCGCAATCGCCCCATCAAACGCTCGAGCAATTTCGGACTAGATTTTTCCTTGCGAGTAAACGCACAATCGACGATTACACAGGTGTCAAGAAAGACGTATTTCATGAGTTTACATCCTAGAAAACGATGTCTGCCAATGGGTCACTCTTATCCCCTACAGCCGCAACATAAAGCACGATGCGTCATCGTGCAGCTTAAGCCGCGGATAACGATCGAAGTCAGGGTCCAGGTTTTCCTCGGCACGTAGACAGACAAGGAGCTCATCAAACGACTCGCGAGTCGCCGTAGCGAGAAACGCCGCAGGATCGGCCAACCCAAACAGATCAAATGCGCGCTCCAGCCCGTCGGACATGGCGCAAACATAATCAACATCCTCGACAGGATACTGCATCACATTGAGATGCTCCAAGGCAACCCCAGACGGATCAAGAATCCAATAGCCATCGGGCTTATTCTTGAGCTGACGGTTCGCAAGCAGTATATCGTTGACGGCAGCACGCTTCTGCACCCCAGTCATTGCTCTGCCACGCGAGCAATCGACCATCACGTCCACAGCTGTTTGATCGAGCTCCGCAATCCGCTCATCAGACATAGTCACGAGCGAGCCGTCTTTAAAACCGATGAACGCTGGAGAGTCACCTAGAGAGACAATATCGACCGAATCACCTGAAACAGAGGCAGCCACCAGCGTGGAGGAGGGAAACAGTTCCTCGTTGTCCGTCACACCGTGTTTGCCGATAAAGTCACGCGAATCATCCACCGCGAGGCGTATAGAATCGACAATCCCACGGGACGCATCTAAATACTCACATATGCGGCCGCCAACAAAATGACTGAACCACCGAGCGTCCGAACCAGAATGGTGCGGCAGCACACGCGTGCCGGTGATGCCAGAGGCTCCATCGAGCAGCACAGCATATGTCGACCCAACTGCGACGTAATCTTCATTAACCTGATTACCTATAGCAGAGTAGGAAAACTTGGCCTTGAACATGGAATCACCGCTTTCGGTAAACTGGCAAGCAAACGCAAAGCCATATCATCACTACCTAAGCCTGAGCAGACTTCAGGAATTTCGCCTTTGCTTTCTGGTTACCATTGAACACAGTATCAACAAGAGATTGACGTGCAGATTTGCTCATATGAGGATGCTCGATAATATATCCAGCAGACAAAACCGTAATCGCCACAATAAAAGGCCACGCGGCATGCTCCCGCGCAGTCTTAATGGATTTCTTTGCTACGTTGCAAAACTCCTTCTCGGAGTTCGCCCGCAGATAAAGCGCGAGCATAAATAGCGAGTAAAAATCGCTTTCGTCAATAATCTTGGAGAAACCCAGAACACTAAGAGGACCACAGGCATTAGACGCTACCGTGTCTAGCTGTCCGATACAACCCGACAGCGCTACGATAGATAATAACTTTCTAATTTTTGGCCTAGCCTCTTCCGGAGAATCTAGCTGGCCAACAACATCTTCAACCATTTCGTCGTAGGAATCATCAACCGCTTCTAAAAGCAAATTTAGAGCAGCACCAGTTGCGTAGTAGATTTGTTCTCTAACAGTCGCCTTAAACGACTCCTTTAGTTTTACCTGCTGACGATTAAGGCAACGTCCCGATATAGCAACATATTTCAACGCAATAATAGCCGACTGAAAGGCATTCCTAGTTTCAGGAACATCATATTCATAAACGCCAGCATAACTAACTCTTTCGATGGCTTCGCAATTTCTTTGTTCCAACTCGTCAGTTACGTTGCGAATGACACCCGTACCCTCTTGAGAGGGTGGAGCAATCTTAAGACCTTCCAATCCACTTAAACACTCATAGGTTTTTCCCTTGCAAAAGACGACATCAGAGCCATTCACGGCATCCGATGCCTTTTCGACTAGTTTTTGGGTTAGCCAGGGAATGAATCGAGTGTCCTCAAGCAAAACGAGTATCTCTTCATTAATGGAAAAATCAAGCTCATCCAAAAGGCGCAGTACATAGGATTCTCCCTTGTCCACGTCCTCGTCAAGCTCAAGATCAATTGCCTGAGCAACAAAATAGGCATACAGGCTTCTCGAGGCAAAAGAGTAGTCGAAGCCATTGTCATCAACTAGGAGCACACCAGACTGGACAGAAGCATCCATGATTATTTTTGGAGTTATAGGGATACCGTATTCACTCAGGTAGTTTTCAGCCACTTTAGAGAATGTCATACTCGAGAAAACAGTCGTTCGATCAGAGTGAATTTTAAGAGCAAGTTTCTTCAAAACGGTAATAACCGCATCCGCCAATATATCGAGCATCTGATTCTCGCCATCTGATATGACATTACATATCTTTCTTTTGACGTTTGAATTCATAATTGACGTAAATGGCAAGTCACCCTTGATAAAAGACGCACCGGAATCATAAATGTAAAAGTCAATATATTGATTGATGAAGGGCGGAGTCATATCAAACAATTGAAAATGAGAGCCAACAGCTTTATCAACAATGGCAATAAGCTCATCTACCTGCGCATCGGAAAGCCCAGTACCCTTACACCTCTTTTGAATTAACTCGTCTCTTTTATTTTTCGTCCAAGGACAGATAAGCAGATGCCGAAAATCGACCTCGACTGTTTCGTCCAACTCAAACGTAAAACTATTAGCAGTAATTAAAACAATATTGCCGGCAGTCTTGAGCATCGATTTAATGACATCGGATTTTTTAGCTTTTCTCTTCAGAGAATCAAAGTCATCAACGAGCAAAAGAACTTTTTCACGAGGAATCCGTCCAAACAGTTCAACAGCTTCCCGACTATCACCATACTGATCCTTGATAATGGATGACAGCGTTCGTGAAATGGAACCAGTTGAATAATCGGGAGTCAACAATAGAGGCGAATAGCCCATCGCCAACGACTCGCGGTATATGGCTTTAAGTAAAGAGCTCTTGCCCGCACGAATATCACTATGGATTTCAAGCGTTTTAACATCAAACAGGAACTCCATAAAAGAATGGATATCAGATATTAACTTTTGATCGTTAATTCTTAGTTCACCATCTTTTGTGCCAGTTGCGACCTCTTCTTTCAAAGAAGGAAACACAAATGAGTCCTTAAATGATTCGCTTGAGTTGTCTTCAGTTTCAAAAAGCTCGTTCACAAAATCTGAGCGCGGTCTGAAGTACGTTTTTGATTTTATATAACGCCGATAAGAGTGGGCCTCATCGAGAGGCACGTGAATTTGTGCAGAAGCTTCCCAGCCATAGACCCTTTCCGCAAATTCATAGCTGCCAAGCTCTCCAAAGCGAATAAGTAGCATTTTATAGGAGCTCTGACCATCATCGCAAAGTGAATAAGTTCCTCCTCGCACGACAACACAGGACTCACCAGTCAAACCACCAACACGGCGACTTTGCCCCATGTGTTCATGCCCCGTAAACGCAAAGTCAAAGCAGCTGGCAAGCATATTCTCCAGGCTAATACGCTCATTATCGCGGAACCACTCTGGACCATGATGCGAAGCAAAAATATGAAGGCCTGAGTCCGGTGTGTTATCAAGTAGAGCGCGCTCAGGGTTTCTCAATACGTGAAACCCTTTATCATCACCATCAAGAGTAGATAAGGGGGCACTATTAAAACCAGATACCGAGACTTGTGTCCCCTCAACCTCAAAAACAATTGGCTGTGGCTGACCAAAAACAAAACGGTTGTCATATTTGTTTGCGAATTCAAAGAATAACGCCATGTTTTCGATATCCACACCGTACTGTGCACCAGTAAAGCACCCAACAGACTTACACGGGCCTTGCAAATCGTGATTTCCCGGCAATATATTAACTTTCAATTGGTATTCAGGTTGGTTCAGTTGTTCAATCAGATAGTCAAAGAACATAGCCGCTGATTGATATTCGCTTTCCTTGCCAGTTCGGGCAACATCACCAGTAACAAGCAGCAATACGGTTCCAGACTTAATACTCTTTTTAATAGTCACGAGGATATCGTCTACCCGTTTTTGATAATTGCTCTGGAGTTCTTCGAAATGAAAATCCGTAAGCTGGACAATACAAAGCTGAGGATCAAAATCACGGCAATCCACTGCGCGACCTCCGAAATACTACTCCGTCGAATATATTGATTCTACCTACACACGTCACTCACTTACCAGGCGTTAATGAAACAATTAAAGTGACGGCTCCATACAGGGCGATCGGAATTAAGGCGAAAACGATACCAAAGACAATCAAGCGACGACACAGCTTTTCGTCCCGCCCAGAAATGAGGGAAAACACCGCAAACACCAAAATCAATAGTCCAAACAAAGTGCATGTAAGTAAAGCAAGCTCGAAAAACTTAAGCTCTGAATGCGCAGTAATGGACGCCATGGTAAACACCACAGAAAGCACGGCAGAAAATAGACCGACAATTTCAAAGTTACTTGACACGCTTGCTTTTACATTATCAATTTCCCTAGAAGCGTGATCAGCGATTCTCTTATTCGACGACAAGAAGTCTGCACGCAAGCGGGCGGTTTCAATATCTGCAAGAAGCTTTGGGTATTCAGGGGAAGCCGGATGGAGCAAAGACACGGCCTTGTCAAAATCAATGTGTGCCTTTTTTAAATCCCCCTTCAACGCATTAAGCCGAGCCCTTGTAACACGGTATTTTGGATAAGATGAATCCAAACTAATTGCACGGTCGACAAACTCAATCGCCTCATCAAGATAAGCCGCATCTACCTCTACCCCACTCTCCATAAGTGAGGCAACAATATGGGCATATACGTGCAGACACGATGGCCTATCCGGGAACTGAGAACAAAGGGTGTTCGCATCTTCTAGCAACTCAGCATGAGATTTACCAAGAGGATTACAAAACTCATAGCAGCTAAGATATACAAGCTTGAAATCGATGTTTTCTTCGAATCGAGTAGCCCCATGCGTAATAAGCGTCTGCAGTTTTTGGCGATCGCAGGCTCGTCTATAAATCACCGAGAGTAAGTAAAAGCCGGCAAAACCGAATCGGAAATTAGACCCATTCCCTTCATGGGTATAGATATCTTCCAATTCGGAAAGGATCTCATCATAGTCCTTAGACGTAAATAAAATATCAGCCAGATCAGTAATAGCCGAATCGAATTTCGCAGAGTTCGGCTTAACATCCGATAGAATCCTAAATAGTTCGTGAAGTAAGTTGCTATGCATGCACTTCGACCTCCCGGACATGCAAAACGTCTCACGCCATCACAACGACGACCCCTCTTTGACGCAACTCTGCAGAGAGCGACAAAGGAATACGGGTTTTGCGAGAACATGAGAATCGCCCATACGCACATCATCGATTGACGCGAATCGCTACCGCTACAATCCAACTGCACCTAAACGGGCAAACGCTCACTCAGTAAACAGTCAACCAGATTGCAAGGTCAACGAACGGATGATAACGTCATGCGCCAGGCAGCGAACGCCTGAGGCAATGGTACTCCCTAACGCTTTAACGGAGCATATTGGTCTAATAATTATCGTCAAACGGCAACCTGAAATCGAGCTGCCGTAATACGTCATGGCGTAGACCAGACTCGGTCCTGATATGATTCTCACGACGAACTTCACCCTCCCCCAAAACCTGATATTGTGACAATCTCAAGCTCTGGGAGCGAGTGTGCTGAGCTGGATCAAGACGAACAACGGGATCGAGCGCATCAACCGTGAGATCAGGAGGAGGACGAGAGCCGTCGGGACCTTCCCGAACGGCAACTCGGCCCTCATGCTGGTAACGGCGAGGCCGCAGTAAATTACGAAGCACAAGTGGGACAAGAGGAGGCACCTGGACATGTCCAAACTGGAGGAGATGGACGAGCTGAAGGAAAAGTCGGAGGGCTAGAAGAGGACAGGGCCGAGGACGGCTAAATCAACTTGCGAAAGAATCTTGGCGGCACCGATCGGCTCAGACATCTGGTCTCCATGGAAGAGGGGTTGCGTCTATTTGATTATGAGACCGTGAGCGAACAGATTGCCTAACAATTCGACAAGTCACGACGTTTGATAGATGAGCGGTATCGCACAACGCGTGCTGGGTCGGCATGCGCGAGAGCGACATACGACAGCACCGTGAGGCCGGCAACTAGCAACAAATGGACGCCGAAGCCAAGCCTGCCCCGGTGTCCAAGCGCAATATCGACGCAGCAGAATCGCGGCATTCGGCAGTGCTCAAGAAAGCACTCATTGAGCATTCGTCAATATTTTGAAAATCCTGTCTGAAAGTATCGCCAATCCGTCCTTATTCCGCTTATAGGTAAATACCCTCCTGTGACTGACATCAAAAGGCAGTTTAGGAACATCATCTTGGTGTATCAAAACGGTCCGCTTACCCATTCCAATCGCATATCCTGCTTCGAACATAACGTTTGAATTCAGGCCAGTAATGTCTGCAATTACCGAAGAGCTAGACGCAATCAGTTTAAATATGTCTTCCGTAATATCTGTGGGAGTCAATATCTCGTCTACGCGTTTGCAATTCTTACCCGCCCTCTTAGAGCCTTCGACCAACGCCGAATATACAGGATCTATTGAAGGGTCATCGGTGAATGGCATCATGACGGCAATTAGATTTGGGTCACAAGCACTAGACCTTTTAGGTTCGATCGCCAAGGGGGAATTATCAAGAGACTTTGAAAACAGGCGAAAAGGATCTCCTTCGCAAAGTCTCCAATGAGTACGTTTGTTTTGCCAGCAGTTCTCGTCAAGTAGACCAAGATTCAACAATGCCTGCGATGGAAACCGTAGAATAGGCTTGGAGATCACGGGGTTGATAGACGGGGTATCCATATATCCAAGCGTGGCCACGGCACCCATATCATCCGACTCAAATTCACGCGTCATAACAGTAGGAAGCTGAGCAAGAGCATTAAAGTCAAAACCGGTGCCAGTCCTATAGGCGCTCGTCAACTGCTCAGGAGTTCCCTCGAACATCCTAGAAGGCAGCATTGGCTGCGTCTCATTGGCACGAACAATTAAGTTGAACAGCATTTACAACACACCCTATATACAGACAAGGCTAAAGCGCCTGAAAATAACAACTATTTGAGTTTTAACCTGTCTGATAGCAACGCAATTGAATCCGGCAAGCAGCTATATCTTCCCCGTATCGGCAAGGCGCCAATACTGCTTGCCCAGAGCCGTCAGTTCGCACGACTTAGATTCCATGGCGGCAAAGTACATATGCTCTGCCCCAACAGGGCGGACAAGGCCAATACCCTCCAGCTGCTGAAGGATTTTGAACTTTTCGGTATTGTCCTTAGTCGCATAGGGCTCAACAACTTGATGTTCTTCCCACTCGGGACTATTGGTGGGTTCAAAAGACGGATCCAAGGACAGCTGAACACCAGGCGTATCGAACAAAGATGGCAGCTGCCGCAACACACTATCCGGAACCTGCGAGACGACTTTCCTTAGCGAAACAAACGAGTTGACATTAGTCCTAAACACAGGCCGCTGATCCCATGGCCCGAGAGCCTTATCAATATAAGCGTAGACCCCACCGGGAGTTACATGTCCCATCACGTCTGCCGCACCGCCGTTTAGTGCATCCACAAGAAGCGATGTAAAAGTCCCTCGGCCGTTATATTCCTCCGCACATTCATTAGGGCAGCATGCACTCAGAATTGTTAAACCCTCACCAAGCAAGCAGGATGTCCCGCCCAGCACTCCAGGAGCCCCCATGCACCCAGAATTACAGCTATCGAGAAGAATTACGCGATTTTTCGCTTTGGAGTTATTCGCTATCGTCAGGATCTCATCGAGGGAAAACTGTCCCTCTGGATAGCCCTGTCCAGATAGGATGAAACCATTATTGGTAGCGTCGCATCTTCCACCGTGCCCAGCAAAATACAGCAAGGCAATCTCGGGCTCCCCAGAAAAGCAGTCCTCGATCATCTGCTTCAATACGTAAGGAGAATCAACATTTCTCTCAAGATGAATTGAGAAATTGGGAGAGCCATCGCCATTCTTCTCTAATACTTCCGCCACGGCATTAGCATCGGCAACGTAGCCATAAAGCGGAGTCGATGCATATTCATCAATACCGACAACAAGCGCCTTGCGATCCTGCATTACATCAACTCCAAAACGGTGGCAATAAAAACTCAAATAACGAAAACAGGCAAACCAAGAACAAGCACACCGAAACAGCCACGATCAGCAGAACCATCGATGCCTTTAGGCACTTTCTCATGTACTCGTTCTTGCGATTAAGCGATTCAAAGTGGGGCTGCACCGCCCTTGCCTTACCTTCGGCAACTTCCATCGGAGAGGCGAAAGGCGCACCACGATTAATCTCTCCCGCAACGAAATCATTCAAATCCATCGGTGATGCGAGAACGCTCATCTTGAGTCTGACTTGACTAAGCAACGACAGCAGAAATGAAGCGCCTAGCAGCAGCATGACGACAACATAGCCACTCGCCAGCAGAACAAAAGACGCGTCAGCCCCGTTGTCGTTGTAGCTATATCTCTCAAATAACAGCGGGGCCACCGTCAATAAAGCGACGGAAATAATGGAGACGCAGCTTAGCAAACAGTTAGACAAATGCTCATATGAATCACGCCGACTAAGTTCTGTCTGATAAGACAGCTCGGCCATCCATGAAAGATATTCGGCAGAATAGTCAACTGAATCGAAACCCGGGACTGCACCCTCGCCCTCTATTTGCTTTCGGCTGCGTTTAACCATTTAATTCTTCTTTTTCGGACGAGGCGAAGGGGATCCAGGGCAGGGAGATCCTGGACAAGGGAACTCGGGCATCTTTTCGGTATTGCCACGAACAACCCTGATTGGCGGATTGGGGTGACTAGTCGGCTGTTGCTTTTCGGGCAACGGCTTTGAGGAATTCGCGTCTGAATTTCGCTTGTTAAAAAACATAGTTCTCCTAAAGTGCATATTGGCGAACAGCGTTGACAATACCGTCCCTTGTCCAACCAACCATAACGTCGGCATTAGAGGACACTTCATCAGGGACACGCAACTGACCCCATGGCCTAACGCCAATAATGGGCTTGTTGTACCTCAAAGCGGTTTCGATCTCAAAGTCGATCCACTCGCTGTAGGCGACATACATTCCAGAGAGAACAATTACGCAGCTACAGCAAGAGATTTGATTTGCGATCCTCTGCTGAAGCTCAGCTTTGCTCTTAGCGTCAATCGGATTCTCGATAGGAACAGAATAGTCCGACCACTTAAAGTAGCTAGTTGAATCAAGCCAATCCTTTATCGTCCTATAGTCATCGCTGTAATCCCACGAATGACTAATAAGAATATGGTAATCACGAAGACTCATATAGCGCTCCCCTCTTTCAAAGCGTGATCTACTAGTTTGCACGAGTATTCGCCATGGCGGTCGTCGTCAATCAATTAGTCAGAGTTAAGAAACAACTCCCATTAAGTATTCAAACGCCGTCTGCGACCCGCAGATAAAGCTACAAGCAGATTTATACTGAAGAGGCTGTCCATTCCACTCCGAAGAGAGCCCTCCCGCCTCATCCAAGATGAGTGCGGCAGCGGCATAATCCCAAGGCTTCAGCCTTTTTTCGAAATACCCATTAGTCCTTCCGCAGGCTATATAGCAGATTGCCAGCGCAGAAGAACACATGCGACGCAAATCCAGGCAGTCGCAAAATACTTTTTCGGCGATACCGAAAATCTCATGAGCGCCGTCTTTATGCGTTGAACCAGCACCAAACTCGATAAGGCAATTAGCGAGCTCACGGTCGGATGTTTGAATTTTATTACCGTTCAAAAAAGCCCCTAAGCCCTTTTGGGCAGTAAATAATTCATCGCTATAAGGATTGTAAACAATGCCAAAGACAGGCTTTTCATCACGGACAAGTGCTAGCGAGATAGTGCTTGCACGATAGTCAAAAACAAGATTTGTAGTACCGTCAACAGGATCAAGAATCCAACGAGTGGGCCTCACCTCGCCAGGGTCTTCCTCCTCACTCATAAAACCTATTTCAGGCGTTAACTCAGCAAGTGCAGACTTAACATACGAGCTAATCTTTAGATCGACTTGCGTAACAAAGTCAGCGTCACCCTTCATTGAGGACTGAGACCTCAAATCGTTATCAAAGAAAAGCGGTTTGACAGACTTAACAACATCAATAATCGCTTGATAGTCCATTTTTACCCCTCCGCCGGCAACGTACAAAACAATTCAGGACATTCGCGCTTGAGGAAACGATTCATAAGCTCCTCGCTCTCAAAGAAGTAAATCTCGCCAGACTTGCAGGCTATGTTTATATTGTTTCTGCCAACAGCATCTTGAAATGTTCCATCCATAAACGCCTCCGAGCCATCGGAAATTGCAAATTCATGGACGCCACGACGATGTCCCGCAGTCACAGATTTACCGCCAAACGCACCGTTATCCCGTCTATAGGCCTCATAGACACCGCACAGCCTTCCGTCTTGGCAAGAGTATTCGCCTTGCCATTCCGTCTTGCTCCTACCGTTGCGAGGGATAATATTCCCGCTAGCGTCAAGACTCGCCTTATGGTTGACTCCATCGACATGAACCATCGTAGCCGATTGCTTACTGCAGCTAAAAACTGCGGTCCCGACTCGGATATACGTATCATCATTCGGCGAAAGATGAACTTGACGATAGGTCCGTCCAAACTCAATACCAAAACAGCCCTGTGCGGAGAATGCTCGCACCCAACCTGACGCCGAATTTGCGCGTCGATTGCCCTCAATAAAGGTAGATAGGGTCGATTTCAGAGAACTAATATCTGCAACCTGGCAGATGGTGTTTCCATTAAGGCGATCCAAGAAACCAAGCTGGTTCTTTTCCGAAGTCTTCAAGGTCTCCTTTTCCGAAGAGGACAGAGACGAGATGCGTTTTAGTTCCGGCAGCTCAATAATAATGATCTTAGTGTTGTTGCTTCGAGCGTGTTCCAGTGCGTACACAAGCTCATATTCCGTCCAACTGCCGGTAAATTCGCCAATCTTGGTCTTAGGACCGTATTCGTTACCCATAAGAAGGATAAAGAAATCAGAGTCGTCTATAAGACGCTCGATATCATTTATCCCATCCTTTGACTGGATAACGAAATGCTCAGTTGCCACTGGAAATACGTCCAAATCAAGAAGAACATCGAGCGTTGCCCTGCGCTCCTCTTTAAGAGAAGATACGGAGGATACAAATGCGGTGTACATCTTCCTTTGCATTTCTGCTCCAATCTCATTCGCGGATATACCTCCAATGGGCGACGGACAAATGGCCTTTATCCAACCCATTCAGTTTGATAAACGAAGATAGTGAGATGCTGAATGGCGCAGGCCAAAGCAGGAAGCCTAACCTCAGAACATGAAACGCCATCGCGACACGGAAATAGATATCAATCTGCAGCAATCAGCGAGATGACCTAAGCGTCATCTCGCAAAAATTATTAGCATGTAGAAATGCCTCATCGTATAGCAGCATGACAACCCCCAGCAATCAGTTAACCTCATAGAAAGGTAAACGTGCGGACATAAAACGTCATGCTCCAGACACTGAACGTCTGAGTAAATATTACCCCCATGCACGTGCAGCAGAACCATTGTTTATTAGTTTTTCGTCAAACGGTGGTGACGCATAATTTCTTTCGTAAATTGACAACCGCATGGCGGAACACGGCCCGCGCCCCGTCATATGATTTCCAGCGGCTAAACAACAAATCATTGACGAAGGGACATGGGCCGTGTCTGCGAACATCGTATCAGTCGACGAGGAGTTGCTCGACGCACAGCTCGACTAGGCGACGTCCGAGCTCGTCGGGGCAGAGCGCAACGAGAGGACGGTGCGCGACGGGTTCGCCGAGACGCTTGCCAACAAGGAATTCCCGCCGGAGCACTGGCGCCGGATCAGGACGAACAACGGGATCGAGCGCTTCAACCGCGAGATCAGGAGGAGGACGAGGGTCGTCGGGACCTTCCCTGACGGCAACTCGGCCCTCATGCTGGTGACCGCGAGGCTGAAGTGCATAGTGGAGCACGAGTGGGGCAAGAGGAGGTACCTGGACATGTCCAAACTGGAGGAGATGGACGAGTTGAAGGAAAAGGCGGAGGGCTAGAAGAGGACGGGGCCGAGGACGGCTAAATCAATTTGCGAAAGAATCTTGACGTTATCAGCTAATGCGGTTTTTAACCGGTTAAAAAGGGATAGCGACCCACGCCGATACCCCTAATGCAAGCACGCTTTAATCTAATTAAGCCATTATCAATACTGCTTTATCGGATCAGCGTACATCGTGAATTGAAAGCCAATCCAGCATCCTATCGAAGCTCTCTGTAAACTAGATTCCGTTTTTCGTGAAATAGCATATTCGCGGGTACATCTTTAGAAACAACGCTATTCGCAGCGATGACCGCATTGTCGCCAATGGTCACACCTTTAAGCACCACAACATTCGCACCAAGCCACACGTTGTCACCAATATGAACGGGCGCAGTCGTAGTCGGCTGGTCCCGGTACATGACTCCATTCTGCGACATACCGTGGTCGAAGTCATACACATGGACGTTTGGACCAAATAGACAGCCTCTGCCAATCTCAATTCGTTCATGAGCAATCAGGACGCAACCGTAATTGAAAGACGTTCGCTCACCAACGTTAATAACGCCCTTATCCGATACGCGACAATAAAACGGTCGCCTGAAAGCCTTCGTCATGGTTATCTGCCCAGGGAATCTCCCTGCAAGAAACGCCAACTTACCCCGGACATAAATCCAGGTCGCCATATGCTCTACAAACTCCATTAAATTCAAGAGAAACGCCCCTAGTAACTATTTCCTTTTAATAAGCTGTTTCACAAGAGTCTTGAGAGATTTCACGAAGCCGTAGGCGCCAACAAACCGAGCAGTGCCCTCGAACCCCTTATGCTCATAAGCCTTCCAGAAACCATCAACGTTACCCTGCGGAGAGGACGACCTCTCCAGCATCGGATTACCGGGCAGCACCTCTTCAAGAGATATTTCTGTTACGCCGGGCTCAAATACGCCAGATGCAACAATGTGCTCGGCAAGCTCACTATTAACCATAACAACAGAAAGTCCCTTATGATCATTAAGACCTTTGCGAACTCGATCGACGCCAAGAAAATCAGCAAGAGTGAAGTCGGAGACCCTGTTGACGTCGGTATAGGCGCAGTTATAACAGCTGGAATTTAAAGCGTTATTGCTATAGAACACATCTCGCCAAGTATTAGATTCAATCGTGTCATAGAGAGCAGTGCCGTCGTCCAAGAGAGCCTTCTCGACATGGACTCCCCAACCTCTGTCCTTGGGGCGATGAAAATAATTGATGACCTTCTTTCCGGATTTTTTTTCCAAAAAGGAAATGTAATCGCGGAACATACGATTACTAGGTGTGCCATGGCAGATTAAATCGCAGGTAACCAACTGTCCGGAATAGTTTTTTTTAGACAGAAAACTCCTAAGACCCGCAATCTGACATGGGGTTCCGCTGTAGAGCACGTCAAGGCCTTGTTTTAAGTCGTTATATGCTTCGCCAAATGAAGAGCCAACGAAACCCTGTGAATATTTAGAGCCTCGACAAGCTTGCGCGTCCTCCACAGAAGCACAACGCCTCTGAACGACACGGAAATCCTCATCGAAGCAAGCGCCGTAAACGACGCCGCCATTATTTAGAACATAAGAAGCCAAGGTCCAAAACGCGGCACCCGAAGAACTTTTTGCGCGTTCGACGTCGTCAGCCTGATAAGCCAATACCCGACGAGAGTTCATCTTCAGATCGTCGCTCGTCAAACCATTAGCCGGACATACCCTCTGGCACAAACCGCACTCAACACATTTTGATTCGTCAATATTCGGACGGTAAAAACCATGAGAGTCTTCTACAATCTGAATCGCCGATCGAGGACACACAGACAGACACGCAGAGCACCCGGTACAGCGTTGACTATCTTTGCAGATATCCATGGAATCCCTCCCTATCGTTAAGAATCATCTTGTCTGAGCCGCAAATAGCAAACGCCGCCACACATGAAATGAAATACGGTATGTAGCACTGCGGATCGTATAAAGGGTTGCCTGAAAAGCAATAAATTAGAAAGAAAATCTGCACACCCAAACAGGCCCACAAGCAAAAGGAGTCCCCATAAGGACCTTCCTCTAAAAGAGATTCAGATCGATGCATGGCTGCAAGGATGGAGAGAAACGCAGGCACAACAAAAGCCGCAAGGCCAATCACACCCGTCTCGGCAAGCAACTGAAGGTATACGTTGTGAGCACTCATCGACGAAAAGCCAAGATTGCTGTACATTGCACCAAGGGAGGTAGTGGCAACATACTTGGAATAAGTCCCCCAACCACAACCAAGTAAGGGTTTTGCATGAAACATACTCCAAGCGCAATCGTACAAATAGCTTCTGCCATTGCCCGTTTCATCATCTGAAAGCTCAATAAACCTCTCAAGAGTCGCCTGAACAGCGGGAACAAACGTAGCAAGAACGCCAACAGCTATTACAGCGATTGCAGCAACAACCAAGGTCTTGAGCATCGTCCCGGTAAGCTTCTTTCTATTTACGAACAAATACGAGATGACGATAGCAGCAACGGATGCAACCAAAGGACCCCTCTTAGTAGTCAGAAAAAGCGCAAGCAAGAGCATCAGGCTCAGCATCAAATCTTTAATCCGAACCTTCTTCCTGCTACCAGCAAGACCACAGGCCCAAGAGACGAGACCCAAACTCAAATAAATCGAATTAGTGCTGTAGTGCGCCGTGAAGCCAGAGCGATAGTCCCTAGCCATATAGCTACCTGAAAAGAAGGCAGATTTAACTGGCAGATAAAGTGCGGGGACTAGCCAGAAGACGATGGTGCAGAACGCATGAAATGCTGCAAAGGCGACAAGAACCCTAAGGCATGAAGTGACCCAGGATCGCTCGCCTGCCGCAACATACATGCACAGAAATAGAAGCGTATAAACTACGAGCAGGGTTAAATTAGCCACACCGTATATCAAACTATGAATAAAGAACAGCACAAAGAAAGGCGCCCAAGCCAGTTCAAGGCCAAATCTCTTGCAAGCAAATCTTCTGTTAGTCACAAAATGTAGGAGAAGCGCCGTAGCAGATAGCAGGAGACAGACATCAAGTGCAAGCACAGAAGCAGCGAGCGATTGGCAGAAAAAGGCGTAAAAGAGCAGTGGAATGAACACCATGGACCCATCATTTAGGGAAAAGCGTCGCTCTAACTCAGAGCAAGACTCAACACCGGGCCTAGACGCGCTGAAATAATTCATCCTATTTAATCCTCATAAAACGACCAATAATCGAACTATAGCTAGACCTGTCGAAGAAATAGAGCGTCGCGCATGCGGCGACTGCGCCCCAAATGACAAGGCCGATGGCGACCGCAATCCATCCTGTCCAACTTCCAACGAAGCAAGACAGTAGATAGCCAGGCATGGCCACGAGAACGGTCTGTAATACATACACGCCAAACGACCAAAACGAACTCGAAAGAGAGTCCTTCGAGATTTTAAGAGGCTCGTAGAGCAAAAGGTCAATCACGCGGTATAGATTGGATACGCAGGACGCAGCAATTGTGCCGACGACCCCAAAACGCATCGTAAGCGGGATACCCAAGACAATAATGATTGCAGCCTGCAAGCAGGTCTGCGCCCTAGTCTCACGGTACATACCAGCAGCAATTACAAGTAAGCCTTGGGACGACTTGCCGTGATAGAGAAAAACATTAAGGACGACGAGAAAACCGAGCAGACCATTGTGATAGTTTGCATCGTGAAACCCGCCTGCATACAAATCCACAAAAGGCAAAATCAATGAAAAGGCACACCCGCATGCCACGGCGGAGACTGCGTACACAAGTGCTCGATATGGCTTATACGAAGACCGAAGACCCTCATAATCTCCCTCAGCAATTTGCCGGCCAAAGAGTGCCTGAAGTCCTGTGCCGAGGACATTCGGTATCATCTGCAGCCCCGTAGACACGAGCATGTAAACAGCAAGAACGCTGACTTCGCTCATGCTTCCGCAGAGGAAGGTCGCCAAAATAACAGGAGCGCCCGACTGAACGGCTCCCAAGATCTGAAGAAACAGCGCATCCCACCTCTGGGGCAGCTGATAGTCACCGTAATCAACTTTGCAATTGAGTTTCGGATAATGACGGCGTGTATACAGAGCGAGAATCAGACTGCGTGCAAAAACCGCAGAGAGAGCCAACGCATAGACAGCGACAACAGGAGCATGGAGATAGGCAAACAAGAAAATGACGGCCGTGTTAACCAGCGTGAAGACCGTCGATGCGAGTTGAATGAGCCAGTTCTTTTGATCGGCGGTAAGGAAAACTTGGTACTTGGCGAGGGAAAAGAAATCCACAACGATCTTGGCACCCAACAGGAAGGTAAGCACCATGATCTCCCAAGGCGCAAGCGAACCTACCGAGACAAATATGGGATAAACGACCGAAAGGCCAACCAGCAAGACAAGAAACAACATGCCCGACTTCTGATAAAAGACCTTCGAGGCCGAAGCCACGACGTTAATCCCATCCCAGTCGCCCTTAGCAATAGGCTTATACAGAGCGAAGGTCGCCGCACCAGAAATACCAGCTTCGACAAGTGCGAAATAACCAATAAACTGAGTTAGAGAGGTCACCAGACCGTTAACCTCGGATCCATATACGCCAATAATCGCCCTTGGGACGAGGAAGCCGGCAACGATAGCGGTCAACTGGTAGACCAAGTTCCAAAAAGTGTTCTTTGCAAACATAAGCCAGAAACGACACCTACAATCCAATGCAGCGAGCGATAAAGGCACGCGCTGTATCACGGTCATGTGAAAGGGTCTGGTTTACATGACCATAGTCAACAGCCGAAGTAACGACCTCGTCTCGATACAGACAGCCCTCAATTCCATAACGTGCGAGCAGGTCTGTAATCCTGACGTTACTCTGAACGGCGGAGTCCGACGTTTTAACGACAAACGACTTATTGAAATTCATGGAGAAGCAGGCGCCGTGGAAGGAGTCCGTGCAAACAAACGACGCCTCATTAACAAGCTTCAAGAAAGCAGCCGGACCAATACCCCTCACGTTAATCATGCCGGGGAATTTCTTCGTGTTGTAATGAATGCAGACGACAGGAACGCCGAGCTCGCTGGCGATCTTCCTAGCTCGATCCACGAGTTTTTGCTCAGAGTTAAGCGTATAAAGCAGAACATAGGATTGAGGTATCGTATCCAAGCCGTCATCTGAGGCTAACGCCGACCAGTCATCGCCCGTAAGAAGCAGGGTCGGATCGGGCATAAATACAGATTCGAGCCCCATCTCGCTAAGGACCTCCATAGAGCTCGGTTCCCTAACGGAAAGACCAGTGAACTTTGCCAGCCTGTCGGCCGCGCCTTCATCGCATGCCAAAATGGATTCCGCCGTCGCATCTCCCAGACTGGCAGCATAAGACGCGACCTTTGTAACTTCAGCGATGCCTTCACCCAAGAAGACTGGGTCATGCCCATTAACCCGAGGATTGAAAACCTGATCGCTGCCAATGAGGACGCAGTCGAGGCTCTTGGCTCTATCAATAAGAGCTTGCTTATCCAGCTTTCCCGTACGGCTTAGATTGCGCTCAGCAAATCGACTGAACGAATTAAGCCTCTGGCGCTCAAAACCCCTGCGAAGGAAATAGCGAACGGCATCCGAAGGATTGAACGAGAAGCACGTACCCAACTCTCGATCATCGAGTTCCTTATTGCTGTAATTGAGCACTTCGCAGTCGCAGCCCAACGACATCACGGTCCTGCGCAGAGCACATGCTTGTAGCGAAGCACCATAATTTACGGTATTCGAAAATGTGAGGATGCCTATGCGTTTCAATATCTTACCGCCTAACTATTCGCAAGCTCGTTAAACCAAATTGATGATGTAACCTTCAGTAGCGTTATCGGTTTCGATAATCTTGCACGGGTTGCCAATGACTATCGAATGATCGGGAATATCCTGGTTAACAAAGGTATTGGAGGCAATAAATACATCGTTTCCAATGGTCACATTACCTGCAACCGTCGAGTTAATACCGAGATATACGCGGTCGCCAATCGTAGGGACGCCCTTTCTATGGCCACGGTTTTCTTGGCCGATGGTGCATCCCTTATGGATGTTCACGTTACGGCCCAACTTCGCGCCGGCGTTAACAGTAATGCTGTACGGGTGACCAATGTAGAAGCCTTCACCAATTTGAGTTGATGGCGAAATCTCAAGTCCACACTTCCTGGAAAGATGTTTCCTCGGAAGCGTGAAGAGGAGTTTTCGCAATCCCCCTGCTTGACACATCCTTAGATAGAAAACATAGCGGTAGCCAAAATCACCTAATAGCCGACCGAGCTTTACACCTTCCGAACCGAAATAGTGAAAAGAATCTTTAGCGAATACGCCCACTCTAACTTTTCTCTCCTTTAGCAATCTTTTCGCGAACAAAGTCAAAGATTCTCTTAGTTCCTACAACCAAGCCGCCGTCACTAAGCTCCATGAGAATTCGACCCAAAATCTGCGAAAGCCTTCGCCCAATGAACGGGGAATACTTACGCACGACCTTCCTCTTGATGAGATATTTCGGCTCAACCCAGCTTCCCGAAGAGCGATGAATGCTGTAGGTTTCACGCTTGATGTGATAACCGCCGAAACCGTAAACAGGGTTGAACGCTTTGGAGTCCAAGGCAAGCCAGCCACTAAAATGCTGCTCTTTGTTCACGCGTTCAAAGCCAATTTTCTGAAGCTCAGCGGTAAACACTTCATTCACAGTGGTCTTATCGAGAAAATCAGGGTTGCTAGAGAACTTCATCGACTCATATCGTTCTACACATGCGCGAATTACAGGGTCATGAGGCTCAACAGCAACAATCAAGCCAGTAGTGGCAGTTAACGATGATTCTTCGATTGCAGTGAAAGGAATGCTTTCCATGAGAGGCGATATGTCTCGTATGAGTTCGCTACCAACATCCATATAGATGCCGCCGTACTCATACAAGACCTTAAAGCGAGCGTAGTCCGACACAAATGCCCAGAGGCCCGCCGCATACGCATCCCTTGACCAAGAGCACGATGCGAAGTCGAAGTTATCCTCATTCCACTGCTTGACCTCAAACCCAGGCGCAAACTTCTCCCACGAAGCCAAGGACCTCACAGCAGTCTCAGAGAGCGGATTGCCTCCGAACCAGCAGTAATGAATAGTCTTATCCATCGTCACGCTCCTAAATGTGCAACTTGGAAATAAGAAACGGAGTCTGACGGGTCTCCAATAGCGCCCAAGAAAGCGAGTCTCACCGGCAAATATCTTCGTAAACCATGCCAAGCCGGTTCATAAACGCCGTAAGGGAAAAGGCATCTTTTATGCGAGCTCGTCCCTGAATTCCAATCATTTCCTTGAAAGAGGTATCGCTCATGAGATTCTCGAGCTTAGTGGCCAACGCATCAACATCATCAACTGGAAAAATAATTCCGTCTACGCCGTCGGTAATGACCTGTGGAATACCCCCGACAGGAGTCGCAATGGTAGCAAGTCCGTACGACATTGCCTCAAGCACACTCATAGGCATGCCCTCATTCTTTGAAGGAAGGCAGAACATGCTACTGTTGCGAAAGGCTTCATCTTTTTTCTCACCTTTAGCCCAGCCTATAAAGCTGCACCGGTCACCAATTCCAAGTTCATCCGCCAGTTGTTCATATGCTGGCACATCCCCGTCTCCGCCAAAGACAAAACGCGCATCGGGATGAGTCTTAAGAACGTGCTTAGCGGCACGCAAAAGTAAATCCGGACTCTTGCGCGCATCAAGACGCCCCATAAACAAGACCGTATTGCACGAATAATCAATAGCGTTAACCTCAGGAACGTCAACGGCGTTATGCACCACCACGATACGATCCAAAGAACAGATATGCCTTTTTAGAAGGAATTCCTTCCACTCCTCCGACAGAACGACCACCTTTGAGCAACATTCAAAGGAATGCGAGATATCGCGTCTCTCAGCCTCGTCACATTCTTCGTCAAACCAAACACCGAACTCGCTACCATGCAGATGGAGAAGAACGGGTTTGTTTCGAAAGAAGGCCGCCCTCATGAAGATCTTTTTTCGGCGATAGCTGCCACGAGACGCCATATGCACATGTACGAGATCGCACGCGTTGAGCCTACTGAGATATTTCATATAAGCCACGAGGGCAATGGAGAGCTTCTTGAACTTCCCGCCCTCAGCAGTTGTCGAAATGAATTCAATTGAACCTTCGTTGCGATTCGACCACTTCATAATGTTGTTTTCAACCGTGGAGATGCCACCCATAGCATCAAGACTCGGGCCAATCATCAACACTTTAGGCATTATCAGCACCTAAAGATCTTTTAGAAGAAGTGCAAGACCAATCGCAGTACTTTTCTAAATCGGAAACAGTTGGCAAAACAAACAAATCGCCAAGCTCTCGGTCAAGTCTATCGGGTTGCTCCTCTTGTGCATAGAAGGGATCGTATCCGCCTCCGGTATAGAAAGTCATCTCGCCAAAGTAAGGTTTACCGCTAATGTTGTACCAGTCAACTCGCACGTGGGGGAAACCATCAGAGAGTTTCTCGGAAAGCTCAAGCATAAGTTCGTAGTTCTCGGGCTTTACAGTAGGCTTATGCTCAGATACCTCATGGTCGATATCGCCACGCTGCTCCCATTCAGTAGAAAAATACTGCATTTCATGATTGGTGAAACGATCGGCGTCCGTCTGAACAAGAGCTGCCTTACCGTCAAAACAATAGAACTTATAATCAGTCGGAGTCGCTCTTCCAGGTTCATCAAGAAATGCTTCCGCCACAATGCGAGGCGTGATACCGAGATAAGCCCACTCCCTGCCCTGCCAATACCAGTTTCTATGCAAGGCAACATTCAGACGTTTCTTGGCCTCAACAAAATCAAAATTCGACTTATCCGTGCAAACAAATGTGCTCTGCGAGTCGTGAGTACATTTAAGCACAAACTTTTCCGGCAATTTATCGAGATCGATCTCCTCAACTGCATTGAAAACACCGAAAAGCGGCACAAGATACTCGGACCCAATACGTTGTTCGACGAAAGAGCGCACGCCATATTTATCTGCAAGCTGAGTCAAAACTGGATTATGGTAGTTAAGCTTGTACCACTGCAGCTTCTCATTGAATGTCTTAGGACACTCGAAGTCAGGCTCGTAATGAAGTTTAGCTTTGAAGTAGAGACGCATATATGCCTCATCAGGAATGAAGCGCAAGTTGTTTTTAAGAGAAAGAGTAAACCTCTTTTTTAGCTTCACTATTTACCTCCAATAACGTCCGCAATTCGCTCACTCGCATGTCCGTCGCCGTAAGGATTCGATGCATGGCCCATGGCCTCGTACTCGGCCTGATCGCTGAGCAGGCGGCTGAACTCGCGGTAGATGAAGTCCTCCTTGGTGCCGACGAGCTTCAGCGTGCCGGCTGCAATGCCCTCGGGACGCTCGGTGGTATCGCGCATGACGAGCACCGGCTTGCCCAGGCTAGGAGCCTCCTCCTGGATGCCGCCGGAGTCGGTGAGGATGAGGTGGCTCGCCGCCATGAAGTTGTGGAAGTCGAGAACCTCGAGCGGGTCGATGATATGCAGGCGGTCGAAGCCGTCGAGCTCCTCGTGGGCGGCCTTGCGGACGAGCGGGTTCATGTGGATGGGGTAGATCGCCTTGGTGTCGGGGTGCTCCTCCATCACGCGGCGGATGGCGCGGAACATGCGGTGCATGGGCTCGCCCAGGTTCTCGCGGCGGTGCGCCGTGATGAGGATGAGGCGGGAGCCCTCGGCCCACTCGAGCTCGGGGTGCGAGTATCCCTCGCGCACGGTAGTGCGCAGGGCATCGATGCCCGTGTTGCCGGTAACCCAGATCTTGGGCTCGGGCTTGCCCTCGGCGAGCAGGTTCTTCTTGCTGGCCTCCGTCGGGGCGAAGTAGTACTCACTCACGATGTCGACAGCCTGGCGGTTGAACTCCTCCGGCCATGGGCTGTAAATGTCATGCGTGCGAAGGCCCGCCTCGACGTGTCCCACGGGGATCTGCAGGTAGAAGCAGGCGAGCGCAGCGGCGAAACTGGTCGTGGTGTCGCCGTGGACTAGGACAACGTCGGGCTTCTCGTCCGAGAGGACGGCCTTGAGCTTGACCAGCACGTCGCACGTCACGTCAAACAGCGTCTGGCCCGGCTTCATGATCGCAAGGTCGTGGTCGGGCGTCACGTCGAAGACGCGCAGCACCTGGTCGAGCATCTCGCGGTGCTGGCCCGTCACGGTCACAACGGTCTCGAACTCATCCGTACGCGCCTTGAGCTCGTTAACAAGCGGGCACATCTTGATTGCCTCCGGGCGGGTGCCGAAGACGAGCATTACCTTCTTCAAACCAGATTCTCCCTGAAGATTTACTAGGTCCTAGAGCTTGTACACGTTCTCGCCCTCGCCGCAGACGTTGCGCGGGTCGATGAGGATACGGTCGCCGAAGATGCCGGGGTTGTCCTTGACCTGGGAGTGGCCGACCATCACGATCACCATCTCCAGACCGTCCAGGAACTCCTCCATGGAATGGACCTGGCCGGGAACCTCGTCACGCTCGACCCACGGGTCGTAGACCTTGACGGAGCCGGCGCAGAGGTGCTCGGACATGGACTCGAGCATCTGCAGCGTCGGGGACTCGCGGATATCGTCTACGTTCTCCTTGTAGGTGAGGCCGTAGATGCCGACCTTGGAGGCGTCGGTGATGCCGCGCTCCGCCATGACCTCGTGGGCTCGGTGCATGACGTACTCGGGCATGGAGGCGTTGGTCTGAAGGGCGAGGCGGATGAAGTTGGCCGTCTCGGGGTAGTCGCCGACCAGGAACCACGGGTCGACCGGGATGCAGTGTCCGCCGACGCCCGGGCCGGGGTTGAGGATGTTCACGCGCGGGTGCTTGTTCGCGATGCGGATGACCTCGGCGACGTCCATGCCGCCGATTCGGCAGATCTTGGCGAGCTCGTTGGAGAAGGCGATGTTCACCGCGCGGAAGGTGTTCTCGACGACCTTGGTCATCTCGGCGGTACGGATGTCGGTGACGGAGATCTCGCCCTGGCAGAAGCTAGCGTAGACCTTCGCCACGGCCTCGCCCACCTCGGGGTCGTCGGCGCCGATGGTGCGGTTGTTGTGCAGCAGCTCGTAGACCATGTTACCCGGGATGATGCGCTCGGGAGCGTGGACGAGCCTGACGTCCCCGCGGCCGGCCTCGACGAGCAGCGGACGCACGAAGCGGTCGATGGTGTTGGGCGAGACGGTGGACTCGACTACGAGCACGGCGCCCTCGGGCGCGACCTCGAGCACGGTCTTGCAGGCCGCCACGACATAGCACGGGTCGATCTTCTTGTCGAGCTTGTCGTAGGGCGTGGGTACCGAGACGATGTAGGTGTCGCAGACCTGGTAGTCGGTGGAGAACTTGATGCCGGACTCCAGGGCGTCGGCGAACAGCTCGTCCAGGCCCTCCTCCTTGAAGGTGGTCTTGCCGGCGTTGAGCGTGGCGACGAGCTCCTTGTTGTAGTCGGTGCCAACGACCTCCACACCGTGGGAGGCCATCATGAGGGCAGTGGGGAGGCCGATGTAGCCGAGACCGATAACGTTAACCATTATTATTCACCTTTCTTAGCGAACTTGTATCTATATGTGAGGGCGACGAATTTGAGGTTTCCGATGATGTAGCGTTTCCACAGCCTTCCCGGCTCCTGGATGAAGCGGTAGAACCACTCCAGGCCGTGCTCCTGCATCCACGTCGACGCACGATCGGTAACGCCGGCCACGACGTCGAAGCTTCCGCCGACGCCCATGACGAAGGGGATTCCGATCTGGTCGATGTACTTGTGGACCAAGTACTCTTTCTTGGGAGAGGAGAAAGCGACGAACATCATGTCGGCTCCCGAGGCGGCCATATCGGATACGATCTGGGGCTCGTCCGCCTCGGTGAAGTAGCCGTTGCGATACCCTGCGATCTGGATACCCGGGTACCTGTCCTCGAAAATCGCTTTTACCTTGGTGACCACCTCTTCTTTCGCCCCGAAGAGGTAGATGCTGTAGCCCTTTTCGGACGCCAGCCCGACAAGCCTTTGGAACAGGTCGATGCCCGTGACGCGCTCCCTCAGAGGAACCCCAAGCTTTTTCGCCGCCCAGACGATCGAGGCGCCGTCGGCGTTGATCAGGGGGCATTCGTTGACGATGGACGCGAGCTCGTGATCGGCCTCCATCAGGTTGACCTTGGAGGCGTTGATGACGACATGCTGCGTCGGCACTCCCTTCGCTATGATCTTCTCGATTTCATCGACCGTCTCGTCTAGAGAGATGGCGTTTACGTACGTGTTTAGAATTGGATAACGATTGCCGGCTGACACTAGCACGCCCCGCTTCCCGTGATTACCTCGACAACAGTGAGTAGAACGATCTTGAGATCCGTGATGACTCCGCGCTTGGCGATGTACTCCAGGTCGCGCTGGACCATTCCGTCAAAACCAGTTGAATTGCGATCCGTCACCTGCCACCAGCCGGTAATCCCGGGCTTCACGGCCAGGCGTTGCAGGTCGTACTCGGTGTACTCGGCCACCTCGTTGGGCAGCGGCGGGCGCGGGCCGACGACGGACATCTGGCCCAGGAACACGTTGAGGAACTGCGGGAACTCATCGATGGAGTGCTTCCGGATGAACTTGCCGATCTTGGTGACGCGCGGGTCGTCCTTCATCTTGAACATGGCACCGGCGATCTCGTTCTGCCCCTTAAGATCTGCCAGGCGCTCGTCGGCGTCCCTGTACATGGACCTGAACTTCCACATGCGGAAGGTGGACAGGCTGCCGTCGCGGTGGGTCTGGCCCACGCGGATCTGGCTGTAGAACGGGTTGCCCTCGCTTTCCAGGCGGATGGCGGCGGCCAACACCAGGCTCGGTATGGCGATGACGGCCAGCACACAGCCACTGAACACGATGTCGAACGCGCGCTTGACGGTGCGGTAGGCCAGGCGCGTGCGGTCCCAGTCCTTCACGGCCTGCATGGCCTTGTAGCGCATGCTCGCATCGCTGCCGCTCATGGCCTGAGCAACGAGCGCGGCCCCCACCGGCGCGTTTTGCCTTGTCGTCTCTTTACTAGTCAAGTTCAAATCCACGTCCCTGATTCCAGGGATCCCCCAATCGATGAATTCAAAATGCGAATGAATTGCCAGTACGACGTCCCCTTACGTTTTGCTGGGCACGTCCAGCGGAAGCAGCTCCCTAAAAGCGGAGTCGCCTTCGCCCACGTCTACCAGGCACCAGCGCTTATGACGGTCGATCTTCTTTACACGGGCCTCTTGCCCCACCAAAGGCCCCTGCTCTATGTGCAGCACGCCGTCTTCTATGCGCGCTACGCTGTTACGCACCACGCCGTTGTCATCGAGCACGCTGCGGTACCAGTCCTGCGCATCGTCCGGCATGGGCGCATAGGCCCGCTCCCTGCTGCCGGCAATGCGACAGCCAAAGCTCAACTGCGCCAGGGCCTTGTCGAGCAGGGCGGCATCGCGCGTGGCGACGAAGAAGTATTCCTTGTACATGGGTTTGGTTTGGAGCGACCAGGTACCGTCCCGCTTAAACCAGAACTCCTTTTGCATCACAAAAGCGTCCTGCATCAGTTCATGCGGGATAATGCGGCGGACCTTTTCGCAGGTCTCGCGCTCTTTACCGTTGGGGGTGTGGACCAGATACCAGTGGACGCGGCCATGCTGGCCATTGGTGATGGAGCCACTAAAGGCACCGGGCAGCTGCTCTTGGCGCCGCATTGTCTGTTCCATCTCTCGCCCCCTTTTCTTGTCTCCGCGACGTACGCGGAAGCAGGGGCGTTAAGAACAGGCTTCTCGCTCGCAGCTAGGCGCAGTCGCAAAAGTACAGGTTTTTGTA